>Ga0255765_1000330_pt1 | contig 63454 bp, 69 predicted proteins | sample 041ome_8_FD_179965 | JGI IMG/M metagenome (GOLD analysis project Ga0255765, IMG submission 179965) | Coastal salt marsh microbial communities from the Groves Creek Marsh, Skidaway Island, Georgia - 041407BS metaG (version 2) | ecosystem: Environmental > Aquatic > Marine > Intertidal zone > Salt...
ATCAAACCCAATACCGCTTAAATTAATGCCGGAATTACAAAATGCAAAAAATGGTAATATGACAAAAGCGACTACCGAATGTAAATCATCTTCCAATGTCTTAAGCGGAGATACACTCGGATCTCTTTCACATTTAATAGGAATAAACATCGCAAGAATTACACCCGCCAATGTCACATGAACACCTGATTTAAGCAGTGACACCCACATGACAACACCAAAAACAATATAAGTACTTTTTTCCATTACGCCTTTTTTATTTAGGTATGCGAGTGCCCCAATACAAATTGCCGAAACGATAAGCGCCGTAATTGAAATATCGCTTGTATAAAAAAGTGCAATAATGACGATCGCCCCTATATCATCAAATATGGCAAGCGACGTTAGAAATACTTTTAAACTAATGGGCACACGTGAACCGAGTAGCGAAAGAACACCCAGCGCAAATGCAATATCTGTTGCAGCCGGAATAGCCCAACCAGACACTGTGTCAGAATTATTCATATTAAAATATAAATATACGCCGGCAGGAACAACAATTCCGCCTAAAGCACCTAACCCTGGCAAAATAATACTTTTTTTATCAGAAAGCTCACCTTCCATAAATTCACGTTTTAATTCTAATCCGACAAGAAAAAAGAATAAGGCCATTAACCCATCATTGACCCATAGCAGCGGCGGTTTATCGATTTCAAGCGCACCAACTTGTACAACAACAGGCGTGTCAAGAAGCGACGCATATAAAAAACCGAATGGTGAGTTACTGAGAATAATTGCAAAAACGGCCGCTATCATAAGTAAAATCCTGCCAGCGGATTCTTTTTCTAAGAAGTTTGAAATAGAGTTACCTGGTGTCCTACTCATTTGAATTAACGCCCCTTCTTTACTTCCATTTTTTTATTTTATGTCCCTTAATAGCATAAAATAAAATAAACGCATAACAAGGGAAACAAATTACATAGGCAAACTGCATATCACCGGTCACTAAGGTAATGCGACCAAAGCTTAGCGGGATTAATGCACCACCCGCCACCCCCATAATAAGCAGCGATGAACCTTTAGCGGTAAATTTTCCAAGCCCATCAAGCGCAAGCGGCCAAATTGATGGCCAAACCATTGCATTCGCTAACTCCACCATCGCAACAAAGAAAACTGAATTTGAAATGATCGCAAGACCAGCCCATGACCATATAATTTCAGAAATATACGTTTCATCTATCGAACTAAATATTATACCAAATATACATAAAAGACCAACGATCGCTGATATCATTAAAGCCCCGCTTTGGCTAATGAACCGAGGGATGGCTGATACACCAATGATATAGCCAACCACCATAAATGACATGGTATAGGCCGTTAAAATTGAAAAATTCTCCATATATAATGTTGAACCGTAAAGGTTTATCGTATCACCTGAAATAACCTCAACTCCAAGATAAGAGAAAATCGCCATCGACCCCAATACAACTTGTGGAAACTGGAAAATACTTTCTTTGTCATCTTCGCCGTTCGATTGTTCAAGCTGATCACTTATTTTAGGAAGCTTTGAAAAATAGACAAGCCCAATCAATAATAGAAAAACCGCTGCCATGCCGATATATGGCATAATGAGCCGTTCAGAAAGCTCTTGAATTTCCTCTTCTGAAATAACAATGATCGCAAATTCAGACGCATTGTTAACATCTGATAAAACGAGCGCTGAAAAACAATCCGAACGGCAACGCCAGCCACCTTATTAATAAGGCCCATAATGGCGATCCGCTTTGCGGCACTTTCTTTCGGCCCCAAATAAATAACGAAAGGGTTTGATGCCGTTTGTAAGATCGTCAAACCCGTCCCCAACACAAAAAGCGCCCCTAAAAAGTAAACATAATTAATTGAATATGCCGCAGGAACAAATAAAAGCGCACCAAATACAATCATTGGTATTATTTTATTACTTTTATGCTCTTTATCTCGTTTATTATGCACGCATCATTCCCTATATATTTAAAAAAAATAAACTAATACGTTATGAATTTCAAAATATATTTTTATACGTTTAAACCCTACCTATTGGACGGAATTATGATATAAATTTTTAAACATTTAAAGGTTTTATCTATGGCAATTCTTATTCTACTTAACCAAGTTGACCCAACTTTACTTGAAACCCATCTCAAATCTCATAATGATTGCCCTGAGGTGCGTATTTGGCCCAATTGCGGCAATAAAGATGATATTGAATGTGTAATCGTTTGGAAACATGACGAAGGGGTTTTAAACGAATTTCCCAATTTAAAGCTTATCGCATCATATGGCGCCGGTGTGGAAAATATACTCAGTGATCCCGCCCTTCCCGCCGATGTGCCAATTACAAGATTTGTCGATGATACCTTATCCGATCAAATGGCAGAATTTGTGTTAGCCGCTATTTTAAATCACCGCTTACATTTAACTTATTACCGCGAACAACAAGCCGCCAGTCAATGGCGTGGCAAAGATTTTCTTACTGGTAAAAATGTGACTATTCTTGGCCTTGGTGAACTGGGTAGTACAACTGCAAAGCTACTAGATAAAAATGGATATAAAGTATCCGGCTGGAGCAGATCCGAAAAAAACATTGATGGGGTCAAAAGCTATTTCGGTAATGATCAACTTTATTTGTCCGTTGAGGAAGCAGATTTCGTAGTTTGCTTATTACCATTAACCCCGGGTACAAAATATATATTAAATGCAGATCTTTTTAGTAAGATGATAAAAGATAGCTTTCTGATAAATGTCGGTCGCGGTGATCATTTAAACGACAATGATTTAATGGATGCACTTTATAATAATCAATTATCAGGGGCACTTCTTGATGTTTTTTCAAAGGAACCTTTACCTCAAGATCACCCCTTTTGGAAACATCCGAAAATCCATATCACACCACATATTTCAAGTCCCACCGACAAAGCAAAGGTAGCTCGTCAGATACTGGATAATTATAATAGAATTTTAAGCGGATCGACCCTTAAAAATCAGGTTGATCCACAAAGATCATATTAACCCCCATAAAAATCATATTAACATTGCATATAAATGCACTTGGTGTTAATTTCCGCCCAATTGAACAATGCTCTTTTAAATAGGTGAAACCATGAAGATACCTGGCAATACTATTCGCCCCGGTTATGTAATTGAACATCAAGACAGCATTTGGGTTGCTGTTAAAATTGCGCACACTCAACCAGGTAAAGGTGGTGCCTACCTCCAGGTTGAACTTAAAAACCTTATGGATGGTCGCAAACTTAATGAACGGTTCCGGTCTTCTGAAAAAGTTGAAAAAGTGCGTCTCGAGCAAAAAAATCAAACTTTCTTATTTGAAGCCGATGGTATGTATACTTTCATGGATGCTGAATCCTATGAACAGATTGAAATTTCTGCTGAATTCCTTGGCGAAAAAGCGGGTTTCCTGCAAGATGGAATGGAAGTCGTTGTTGAATTTTATGAAACAACCCCACTTGGCGTTGCACTTCCTGCTACTGTTGATTTAAAGGTTATGGAAACGGAACCTGTCGTTAAAGGTCAAACACAAAAATCATCAAATAAACCTGCTCTAATGGATAACGGCATGCGCGTTATGGTACCCACCTTCGTCAATCAAGACGATATGATTAAAGTGAATACTGAAGACGGCACCTATAACGAACGTGTTAAATAAGGACAATTAAAATGGCACTTCAATCTGCCCTCATTAATGTAATGGAAAAAGCCGCGCGCAAGGCCGGAAGCCGTCTGGCCCGTGATTTCGGCGAAGTGGAAAATCTTCAAGTTTCGCGTAAAGGCCCATCGGATTTCGTTTCAAAAGCCGATCTAAAGGCAGAAAAAATCATTACAGAAGAATTACAATACGCAAGACCGCAATTTGGTTTCATCGTTGAAGAAGGTGAAGATATTCCACCGACAGAAGGCAGTAATAGCGTATGGATTATCGATCCACTGGATGGCACGACAAACTTCCTTCACGGAATTCCGCATTTTGCAATTTCAATTGCGCTTGAGCAAGCTGGCGAAATAATTGCCGCAATCATTTATAACCCAATTAACGATGACATGTTCTGGGCCGAAAAAGGGCGCGGTGCCTATTTAAACAATCGCCGCTTACAAGTATCAGGACGTAAAAATTTAAATGAATGTGTACTTGCGACCGGTATTCCTTATCATGCCCGCCCACATCAGGATACATTCGTTACAAATCTAGAGCATATTATGGGCGAAGTGGCTGGCGTTCGTCGCTTTGGCTCAGCCTCACTTGACCTAGCGTGGGTAGCCGCAGGCCGTTATGACGGTTTTTGGGAAGAAGAACTAGAAGCATGGGACATCGCCGCCGGAATTTTAATGGTACGTGAAGCGCGCGGAATGGTCAGCGAATTTGACGGTCGTTCAAAAATGTTACAAACAGGTCAAATTCTTGCCACAAATGCGTCTATTCATGGTAAAGTAACAAAATTATTATCGACGGCTAGAAAGGCCCATAAGGAAAAACACCAGAACGGCAACTAAAAAGTAACGACCCCTGAAGGCCTTAAAAATGAACCATAAGCCTTTAACAAACCTCGCCATTAGCTCTGCGCTTTGGCTTGCAATGTTGCCGACTATTTCCTTTTCTCAAGAAACAATTGCGCTGCCCAAACAACAAAGTCAGGCGCAATTATTTCTTAATGCTGGTTCCCTTACTTCCGTAAAACCACTAGTTATAACTTATCACCCACAGCAAGTGACACTTGACGAAGATAATATTAAAATTTTGCAAGAATGGCTCACAAAATTAAAAGACGCCCCTGTCCCTATTCATATTTATAGCTATGCAACCCCGCCTATGGCGCGGCGTGATATGACGAAAAATTCAGCCACACATTTCGCCATGAGAAAAGCGTTCAACCGTGCCTTAGAAGCAAAAAATGCCATTGAGGCTTCGGGTATTAATAGCAATCTTATTGCGATGCATGCGGTCGGACATCGCGAAGATGATCCCACGGATCAACTGCGTGTGACATTAAGACAGGAATAATTTCTTAAAAGAAATCCTTATTCCGCCTTATTATTGCCAACTAATTCTTAGACTCTTTCAATCATTATTGATAATATCCAATGCACGGAATAAAAAAACTATATAAAAAATAAGGGACTAGGCGTTTAAATTAGGAATTCGCACATAGTCAGGGAGCCATTTTTAAAATGATAAAACCGCAAAAATACCTCAATAGAACAATATTTTTTCTTATTGGTGTCATCGTTGTGTGTGCCTTTTTATTTCCAACAATGCAATCTGCATTTGAAACGAACCCCGGTTTAAATGGTCTTATTGCGATTGTACTGATTGCTGGCATAATCATTTCGATGCGTCAAACATACACTTTAATCCCCGCGGTTCATTGGCTCGAAAATTTCAAAAAATTAGACGTCACTGAAACGGTTGGGGATGCTCCCGCGCTCCTTGGTTCCATGGCCAAAATGATGGATGAACAGCGCGACAAAAAAATGTCGCTTTCAACCATGTCGATGAACACTCTTCTTGACGGCATTGCCGCGCGTATGGATGAAGGTCGCGAAATCACACGCTACATTATCGGTCTTCTAATCTTCCTTGGTCTTCTGGGTACGTTCTGGGGGTTACTCGGCACCATCGGCTCCATCGGCGATACCATCAACAGCTTACAAGTGAGCAGCGGTGATATTTCCCTAATGTTCGAAGATTTAAAAGAAGGGCTCGCCGCACCGCTTGCCGGCATGGGCACCGCCTTTAGCTCCTCCCTCTTTGGTCTTGCTGGTTCTGTTGTTCTTGGTTTCATTGATCTTCAAACCGGCCAAGCACAAGGACGCTTCTTTAACCATCTTGAAGATTGGCTTAGCAGCATCACCAAACTTTCAAGCGCATCATCAAACATTGGCATTGAAGCCGGAGATGCATCCGTCCCTGCATATGTCAGTGCATTACTAGAGGAAAGCGCAGACAGTCTTGATAGCCTTCATAAAGTAATCGCAAGGTCAGAAGAAAATAAAACCGAAGTCAATAAAGCAATTACCAACTTATCAATTCAGCTTTCATCGCTTTTGGATCATCAAGCCGAAATGCGCAGCGTTATGAAACAAATGGTAACCCATCTTGCCGCTGGTAGTGATGGCAACGCAGATGTCAGTGAAAAACATCTTAGAAATATTGACGTACAGCTTAAAACTCTGACCGATGAAACCATAAAGTCACAAGACAAATTCGCGGACACCATGCATTCTGAAATCCGTTTGCTTGCGAGAACAATAAGCGCGGCAATGGACGGATCGGCCGCCGCAGCAATACCAACAAAGCAGCGCGTTAAAGCAACGGTTACCAGAGAAGCAACAAAAGATGCGCCAAAAGCCGCCGCACCTAAGGCACCAGAACCAAAAGAAAGTGCTGCTGAGGGTGATTATAAAATGCCAGAAATTAAGCCAAAATCTGGTAAAAAACCCGCATTAACCGCTAAGAGGGAAGATTAACAATGGCGCTTCTTAGCAAAGGACGTCGTCGCCCAGGCGGTGCTAGCGATAATACATGGCCTGGATTTGTTGATGCCTTGAGCACACTTCTCCTTGTCATTATTTTTCTGCTTTCTATCTTTGCTTTGGCGCAATTTTTCCTAGGCCAGGCCCTCTCCGGTCGTGATGAAGCCCTCGAAAGACTACAAACACAGGTTCTTGAACTTTCTGATCTTTTAAACCTTCAGCGTCAAGCCAATGACGACCTGCGCGCAAATGTGTCGCAGCTTTCCGCAAGCCTTCAAATTGCTGACAGTTCACGTGAAGAAATGCAGCGCCGCATTCTTGAACTTGAAGCCGACATCGCCGAAGCAGAGGGCATATCGGGCCGTGTTAGTCGCTCTAACAATGAACAACAATCAACCATCAGCGATCTTCAAGGTCGATACAACGTCGCCATGGAAAATTTAGCTGAGGAACGTGAACTTTCAAAACGCGCACAGGATCAAGTTGAGCTTCTTAATAGTCAGCTCGCAAGTCTCCGTCAACAACTCGCCGCCCTTATCGAGGCACTCGAAGCATCAGAAGCTAAAGATAAAGAACAACAAGCGGTTATCACAAATCTAAGCTCGCGCTTAAACACCGCCCTCGCCTCTAAGGTTAGTGAACTTAATCAATTCAGATCAGAATTTTTCGGCAGGCTCCGTCAAGCGCTTGGCGATCGTCAGGATATCCGCATACAGGGTGACCGTTTTATCTTCCAATCGGAAGTGCTGTTTGGCTCCGGCTCCGCCACCCTTGGTGCTGGCGGTCAAGAAGAAATGGCAAAGCTCGCAGAAACCCTTTCTGCAATTATGTCAACTATTCCGGATGATGTTGATTGGATACTGCGTGTTGATGGCCATACGGACTTATTACCGATCCGCACGGCTCAATTCCCATCAAACTGGGATCTCTCAACCGCGCGTGCGCTCTCAGTTGTTAAATATCTCATTAGTCAAGGCATCCCCGCAGAACGTCTCGCCGCCACAGGTTTCGGCCAATTCCACCCACTTGATCCCGCCGACACCCAAGCCGCCTACCAAAGAAACAGACGCATCGAAATGCGCCTTGATCAGAAGTAAAGATTTATGCGGTCGCAAGCAATGCCACGCCACCCAAAATAATCACTGACCAGAAAAGGCGACGTTTTAGATCGCCCTCCCCAAGTATGATGCTGCCCATCAATACGGATATAAGCACGCTTGTTTCCCGCACCGGCGCTAGTAACGTGACGGGTGTAAAGGTAATCGCATAAAGGAATAAGATATAGGCAAGCGGGCTTAAAACCCCGATTAAGATCACACCCAGTTTGTGATCGGTCCACTGGGTTTTCACAATATCCCATCGCTGATAAGCCACGGGGGAAAAAATAACCATACGAAATGTGTTTGATGCATAATCAAGCAGTACGGGCGAAAGCATAATAACCGACACCACATAAGCGTCCCAGGCCGTATAACTACCGATAAAGAAACCAACCAGCAAACCATACCCGATTGACGCCGTAACATTTTTCGCACGCTTTTTAAAACCGCCCGTTAAAAAGAATATACCCGTGATGATAATCAGACCGCCCGAAAGGATTTGTGACGTGATAATTTCATTTAAAAATAATACCGCAAATATCATTGAAATAATCGGCCCCGTTGAACGCGCCAAAGGATAAACAAGCGATAAATCACCATGGCGATAACCACGTTGAAGCAATAAAAAATAAACCGTATGCAAGATGGAACTAACAAGAACACAATATATTTCAAATATACCAATGTCTGGCTTTTCAACCCAAAAGATATAAACTACCCAAGGCAAATAAAATATATTGGAAATAAGCGAAATCAACCAAACGAGTTCACGGCCACCACCGATTTTTTTAACATAAAAGTTCCAGGTGGCATGGCAAAAGGCAGCAGTAAATACAAGAAGTAAGGCAGTTATTGTCATATGGATTCAAATCCTAATTTTTATACAGTAAGACGATAGAGCCTTCTCTTTTTATTCACTATTTGGAAATTCCAATTCCACAACAACACTAGCTTCTTTTCCTGCATCAGTTTGCATCCGAATTTTTATTCTGCTTGCTATTTCTCTTACAAAATCAGCATGGTTTTTGCATTAGCCAACAAGAATTGCTCCGCAGATTTTTGGTATTCAGCAATTGCTTCTTCTTTATCGCCTAATTCATGCAAAGAATAAGCGATACTCCTACTTGTATTAGCTGCATAAAAATATTCTTCATTACCGATAAATATATTAACTGTCTTTTTATAATACTTGAGAGATTCTTTTGGTAAATTTTGCGACTTTAGCGAACCTAATTTTATATATAAGTGTCCAATATCATTTGGATCAATATCTGATATATCACCATCAAGAATTTTTAATATTTCTTCCTCTGTAGTAATATTTACAGTTTCTAAAAATGGCGATGAATATGAAAAAATTAGGGCTACATCACCATGTATTTCTATTAAGCCGCCATTTGGATCATGGGGATCCATAACATAACTTCCTGGTGTCACGTCCAATGACAAAAAAATCTTTCCAGAATTGAGTACCCATTAATAAAATGAACAAACCGCTTAAAAAGAATATTGCTAATAATAACTTTAATAATGTCATTTGCCCTTATACCCCAAACTGTAACCCCGCGTGGTGGCTGTTTAGTTTAGAATTATTCCCACTATTATTCAATCTATCTTGAATTCTTTGCATAATTTTTCTCATGAACTCAGCGTAAATTTCTTCGCCGGCTTTCAAATAAAGTTCTTCTGCAATTAAATATTTATCAATCGCACCCCACTTATCGCCCATTTCATAGGTTACATATGCTATTTGCTAGCTCTCACGAGCGGCCATAAAAAAATCTCAATTTGCATAAAAACTTCTTTAGCTTTTGTATAATATTCAAGAGATTTACTTTGATCCGAATTGATAAAAATCCTACCTAATATCGAATACAACCAACCAATATCAACAGGTTCAAGTTCAGATGTATTTCCATTTAATACTTTTAATATTTCATCAGCATTGTTTGTATCAATTGATTGTAAAAGTTGAGAAAAATGTTGTATAGCACCGACACCCATACCGCTTAATTGAATCATCTCACCGTTATGATCATGCGGATCATAAACGTAGTATTCAGCTTTAATGTTTTCTAATTTTCTAAATCAATTTCTATAAAAAATAAATTCTTCCAGAAATCAACCCCCGTTGCCATGACGAGTACAAAAATCATAGCAAGAAGAGCAGATATTATTTTAAAAAATTTCATTTCCCCCTCCTTTGAGATCAAACCCCAAACTGTAACCCCGCGAGGTGGGCATATAATCCGTCTTTCTCTAGCAGTTCTTCGTGATTGCCGCTTTCAACAATCTGCCCCTGATCCATTACGACAATACGGTCCGCTTTTTGCACAGTTGCAAGTCTGTGCGCAACCACAAGGGTGGTTTTATTCTGCATTAGTTTTTCAAGAGCCGCTTGAACTAGCTTTTCATTTTCAGCGTCTAACGCCGATGTCGCCTCGTCAAGAAGCAGAATTTGTGCATCCTGAAGTACGGCCCTTGCAATCGCAATTCGTTGACGCTGCCCACCCGAAAGCCTCGTACCGCGCTCACCAAGATATGTGTCCATGCTTTCAGGAAGGCGGTCAATAAATTCATCGGCACGTGCCGCTTTGGCCGCAGCTGCAATCATTTCTTCCGTGGCGTCCTGATTACCGTAGCGAATATTATCAGCGATACTTGTCGCAAATATCATGCTTTCTTGACTAACCACACCAAGATGCTTTCTTACATCAACCGGATCCGCATCTGTTAAGGCAACACCATCAATGGTGATTGCACCAATTTGTGGATCATAAAATCGCTGAAGCAATTGAAAAACTGTTGTTTTACCCGCACCAGACGGGCCAACAATCGCAACCGTTTCCCCACCCTTAACATCCAGATTAAATCCATCGAGAATATTTTCTGTTGGGCGCGACGGATAAGCAAACCTTACATCATTGAATGATAATTCACCACGCGAAGGCGAAGGAAAGCTTAAAGGGTCTTCTGGCGGCTGAATTTCACTTTCTGTTGATATGATCTCGAGACAGCGGCTTGCGGCACCTGCCGCGCGTTGAAGTTCGCCGTAAACCTCTGATAAGGCACCCATGGCGCCCGCCACAAGAATTGCATAAATCACAAATGCAGTTAATTCACCGCTTGTGATATTTCCGGCAATAACATCTCGCGCGCCAAGCCATAACACCAAATCCACGGCCCCGAACACGAGCAGGATAATCAAAAATGTTAAAATAGCCCGCATTTTCGTGCGGTCAATGGCGGCACCGAACGCCGTTTCAATAAACCCAGAATATTTGTTATTTTCAAAGTTTTCCTGTGTATAGCTTTGCACCGTTTGAACGGCGCCAATGGTTTCATTGGCCGTCGCGCTCGCCTCTGCGATTTTATCCTGTGAAATACGGGATAAATTCCGCACCTTCCTTCCTAAGAAAATAAGTGGCGCGACAATAAAAGGCAGCAGCATAAAAACATAAGCCGTAAGCAGCCAATTGGTATAAAGCATCATAATAAGCCCACCAATCATCGTAATCACATTTCTTAGTGCTACTGATGCCGTAGAGCCTACAACCGATTGAATAACGGTGGTGTCGGTATTAAGCCGCGATAAAATATCCCCTGATCGGTTTTTTTCAAAAAAGATGGGGCTTAAGGTTAATACTTTCGCGAATACTTCACTTCGAATGTCTGTTACGACTCGTTCACCAAGCCAAGTAACAAGGTAATAACGTGCGAATGTTGCCATCGCGAGGATAAAAGCTATCCCCAAAAGCCCAAGGAAATAAAGGTTTATCGTATCAATGCTAACGGATGTAAAACCCTGATCAATGATTTGTCGAATGGCTTGTGGAATAATAAGCGTCGCACTCGCCGCGACCACAAGCGCAATCAGCGCCTTGAATATAGTGCTTTTATAAGGAGAGAGAAAAACCCATAGTAGATTGATTTCGCTTACCTTTTTCATAGGCGGCTCGTCCGTGTCAACGCTATTCTTATTATTTGTTTTTTGATCAGCCATAAAATCTATTTAAGTATTAAATTAAAATATCCAAGTGGGGATATAGCAGTTCACCACGCCACCGACAATCAAAGAACGATAAAATAACGTTATTTTGAGAAAAAAGTTTATATAAACAGATATTCCTGCTTGCACTCACTCTGTCACTTCGGTATACAAGCGCAATTAATTTGCTCGAGCAGATGTAAAATTTTGCTCAAAGAGAAAGAAAAAGAGTTTGCTATGAAAAATGATATTCACCCAGATTACCACACAATTACTGTGGCTATGACTGACGGTTCATCTTACGAAACACGTTCCACTTGGGGCAAAGAAGGTGACACATTAACACTTGAAATCGATCCTAAATCACACCCTGCATGGGTTGGCGGTACAAAACAAATCGCTGATAAAGGTCGTGTTGCTCAGTTTAATAAACGTTTCGGCAACTTTAAACTTTCAAAATAAGTTTAAAAGATTTGCATAAAGTATTTAAGGCTTCCCTGTTTTTCAAGGAAGCCTTTTTCTTTTAACTGTTATTTTCTATTTTTTCGATCAAATTATGAACCGGATTATCTTCAACAAAGCCCCCTTCATAAAGCAATCGGTCTACCCGTATGATCTTGGCATATAATGCCCTCACTCTATCGGAATATTCTCTGAATTTATTTGGAAACTTATCCAAATCACATCCAACCGGCACATCAAAAAGTTGATTGTTTGATAATCTATTTTTCTTTTCGCTCGCCTCAGCAACTGTTATTTCACCGTTACTGACCCCTTTTTGCATAAGGCACCATGACATTGCCCGCATGATACCTGTGGTCATACGGTTACATTCTAAAGTATAAAACCCCATATAAATACTATCGATGCTATTAAGACTGTCTTTTTTACTCGTTCCTAAATATTGAACGATAGAATTACTTAATTCAAGCGCCTCATCATAAAGTTCACTGAGTATTTCGGGTTTTAATAACCCTTCTTTTGTGATTGCATCTTCGAGCATATTGATCCTTATTTGATCGGTAAGAAAATGAGTTTAAGTTTAAATCCTTAAAATCATCTTTACATCTTGAAAAGTTTTTTACCACCACTATCTATAATTTGTAAGGTCAAGCTAAACCGTTGCCAATTGGGACAAATTAGCTGAAATCTTACGAAAATAAACTTAATCCGCATCTGGTCATGAGACATTTACGGATAAAATATCGCTTATAAGAAAGGATAAAATTATGAGAACTTTAGATCTAAGCCCATTACTCAAATCAACAATTGGGTTTGACCACATGAATAGAGTTTTTGAAAATGCTGTTGGAAACAATGATGTTTCCTATCCACCCTATAATATTGAAAAAATCAGCGAAGACGATTACCGCATTACCATGGCACTCGCCGGGTTTAGCGAAGACGACCTCGAGATTGAATTAGATGGTGGCGTCCTTAGCATTTCAGCAGAAGGCGCAGAAGAAGAAGCCGATCAGGAACGTTTCCTGCATCGCGGTATCGCAAAGCGCGCCTTTAAACGTCATTTCCGCCTCGCAGAAACCATTAAGGTTCTCGGCGCTGACTTTGAAAATGGTTTATTGATGATTGATTTACAACGTGAAATTCCAGAACACCTAAAACCACGTCAAATCAAAATCAATAATGCTAAATCAACACCAAAACTTGTTGACGAAGACGCAGCTTAATTCGTCACTTATTAAAGCCCCTGAATTCTCCCATCAGGGGCTTTTTATCACTTTAATTAAAAAAGCTATCCGCATCAGAATAGGCATTTTTCTTATTATTAATTTCTGCGTCCGTACGCTCAATTTCCAATTTTAAAACATTAATCCTGTTCTTAAGTGCTTCAACACTATGAACCTCTAGGTCTTCGTCGGTTAACTGTTTTAAAAGTGACCCTTTCGGGATATCAAGTTCATCATCATCCATTTTTAATTTAATTCCAATTATCCGTTTTCTTGTTATCTTCTATTCTCTATAAATATAGAAAATAGTCAATCAGGGATGCTTTTTATGAAGATGAAAGCCGTAATTGCAAACGGTGTTGGTGGACCCGATACCCTTGAAGTATCAAATGTTGATGTTCCAGAATTTGGCGAGAATGACGTTTTAATTAAAGTTGCCGCCGCGGGCATAAACCGCCCGGATATCATTCAACGAAACGGTCTTTATCCCCCACCCCCTGGTGCATCAAATATTCTTGGCCTTGAAGTGGCAGGAACCATTGAAGAACTTGGAAAAAATGTCAGTAAATGGAATATTGGTGACAATGTCTGCGCCCTGTTAAGTGGGGGTGGATATGCTGAATATGCGGTTGCGGATCAAGGAAGCATCCTTCCTATTCCTGATGGACTTGATATGATAAGCGCTGCGGCCCTTCCTGAAACGTTCTTTACTGTTTGGTCGAATGTTTTTGACCGTGCACACATAAAAAGCGGCGAAACAATTCTTGTCCACGGTGGAACATCAGGCATAGGCACAACAACCATTCAAATGGCAAAAGCTAAGGGCGCAAGCGTTATCACCACATCTGGATCCGATAAAAAGTGCGATTTTTGCATAAATTTAGGCGCGGATTTAGCCATTAATTATAAAACCCAAAACTTTCAAGAAGAAGTGATGAAATACACGAATAAAAAAGGAGTTGATGTTATTCTTGATATGGTTGCGGGTGATTATATGACTGGAAACTTGAAATCATTAGCGCTTGACGGACGGTTGGCCATTATCGCGGTTCTCGGCGGCCCTAAAGTTGATTTCAACATCCTGCCTATCATGTTAAAGCGGCTCACCGTCACTGGGTCAACATTAAGAGCTAGGAGTCATGGCTTTAAAGCTGCAATTGCAGAAAATCTGAAAACTGAAATCTGGCCATTAATTGAAAAGAATAAAATTAAGCCGGTCATTGATAAAATTTTTGATATTAAAGATATCGTCGCAGCTCACCACTATATGGATAGTGGCGATCACATGGGGAAAGTTATTTTAAAGCTTTAATCAGAAAACATATTCTTCGGAGATTTTATTTCGGAAATTTTATTTCCTTGTTTACGCCAGTTCTTAATAGTCAAATCAACAAAATGTGGATCTTCAAGGCCCATTAGCCAATCAACCGAATATGACGGGCTGCCACTGCTTGGTAAATGACTTTCATCTAACTTGTCCACCATTAATCTAACCGGCGCTTCTACACCCTCACCAACAGCTAGAGCTTCGCGGTTTTGTAATGATGATAAAGCACTAAGTGATCCTTCGCTGCCTTCTGGCATCACGTGAGATACGAAATTCTGATCACGTTCGTTATTAAGTCGCATAGAAAAAATCGTCCCGCACTGTGAAAGTGCAGATTCAGAAACATCGGCAGGACGCTGTGAAACAAGTCCCATTGACACCCCATATTTACGACCTTCTTTCGCGATGCGCTCAATTGCTTTTTTTGTAGAATTAAATCTAGTGGACTTTTCCGTTGGAACATATCTATGGGCTTCTTCGCAGACCAATAAAATTGGACGTGCATCTTGGCCACGGCTCCATACCGCAAAGTCAAACACAGTCCGGCTAATAATTGAAACCACCACATTCACGATTTCTGATGGCACACCGGAAAGATCAATTGTTGAAACTGGTTTATTATTAACAGGAAAGCGTAGTAAATTACCGATGATATTAGAAAGTGTGTCATTCACAAGCATACCTGAAAACATAAAGCTGAATCGCGTATCTTTTCGTTGCTCGTCGACTTTATTACGAAGCCTTAAGAAGGGTGTTAATGTTTCAGGATTATCCAGCTTACCCATCTCTTCTTCAAGGAAGCTTGTCAAAAATGACAGTTTTTAGGGTAATGGTGTATCAACGGTGATTTGCTCAGGACTTAAATTTTCGGCATTATCAACACGTGCCGCATATAAAGCACGCCTGAAAATATCAATTTCAACAACCCTATTTTTGTTTGCATAAGTTCCAATAAACATTTCAATGTGTTCTTCAAAATTCATCATCCAGTATGGAAGGCGTAAATTTTTAATATCGAAATGTTCCGCACAATCAGAAAAAGCCGTTTCATATTCATTATGTGGATCCAACATAATAATATGTGATTTTGGAGACGCTCAACAATCCTTCGAATAAGAAGCGCAACAGTACAGGATTTACCAGTCCCCGTACTACCAAGAACCGCAAAATGTTTACCAAGAAGCGCATCAATATTAATGGATGCCGGCGCCACATGTTGTGGAAAAATATGTCCTAAATGAAAATGATTATTGTCACTATCACTAAATATCGCCTCAACTTCGTTTAATGTTACTGGATATAATTCTTCACCAGGAATTGGAAAATCCGTTACACCGCGGTCGAAAATCATTCCGCTTTCTTTTAAGGGTGCCCTAATGCCGTGACCAAGAAAATCCAAACTCATAGCGACTTTGTTCGTTGGTTCACCATTTGAATAATTGGTTACAATATCGCGTACGGTCATAAACAGAAAACCTTTAGTCACTTTTACCTTTAGGATCGTACCGATTTGTCCCGGCGCGAAATCAGCATAATCACTATCCACACTCGACATTTCACGTAATACACGAACATCACAAAGTGCTTTGGCACCACTACCGCTTATTTCAGTAATAAAGCCGACCGATTTTAATCTATTTAATTCTGGTTTTTCAGCTAAAGTCATATCAATCTCGTGATTCTCTGCAACTGCGTTATCCATAACTTTCCCTACCCTTTATGATGAAAGACATCATTTTGTGTGGTTTATGACAAAATTATACTGAAACAGTGATAAAGAAAGCGTTAAAATCTGCTAAAAAGCTGATAATTCTCTATTCGTGATTTTTTTTGATTTTTGCTATATATTTGATTGACATTTAAGTGTCACACCTATAGCTTCCCTCCAAAGTTTGAAGAGCTAATGCTCTCTTTGGTAAAGAAGATCATATAAATAGAATTTAAACAGATGAGATAGATTATGAAAGTCGTAAACTCACTTAAGTCTTTAAAAGGTCGTCACCGCGATTGTCGTGTGATCCGTCGTAAAGGCAGAATATATGTAATTAACAAAACTAACCGTCGCTTTAAAGCTAGGCAAGGTTAAGTGTTAATCATTATTGACAGTAATAAATCAAATCTGTAAAATATATTTGAAATAGACTTCGGTCTGTTTCAAACAGAAGGTCGAGCTTCCCCCCCAAGGGCTCGGCCTTCTTCTATTTAAGCCTTTTATTATTTTATATTTAAAGAAAAGCGTTTCTAAACATGATTTTAGAATACATCTTTAACTTTTTAAATGATGTGATCGAACCCGTGAAATTCTAAGAACATTTGTTTTTCCTGGTGTGCCAAATGGCATTCCCGCCATGATAACGATTCGATCATTTAGCTTGGCATATCCATATTCATTACAAATTTTACATGCTTTATCGATCATATCTTGAAAATCAACGGCATCTTGTGAATAAACGCAATTTAATCCCCAAACGAGTGCTAAGCGGCGCGCCGTGGATATATTCGGGGTAAGCACTAATAAAGGCGCCTGCGGACGTTCTCTTGATGCTCTTACTGCAGTTGAACCTGATCCCGTATAAGTAACAATTGCTTGTGCTTCAATAGTTTTAGCGACTTGCTTCGACGCTGCACTTATCGCATCAGCCGTTGTCGCTTCGGGAGTAGCTTCATCCTTATCAAGCATTCTCAAATAACTTGGTTCACTTTCAATTGTACGAGCAATTCTATTCATGGTCGAAACCGCTTCAATCGGATATTCTCCCGCCGCAGATTCAGCCGATAACATAATCGCATCCGCCCCATCAAAAACAGCATTTGCCACATCCGACACTTCGGCCCTTGTTGGCACCGGTGACATGATCATGCTTTCTAACATTTGTGTTGCAACTACTGCGGGGATTCCTGCCCTTCTCGCATGGCGGATAATTTTCTTTTGCTTCGCTGGAACAAGTTCCATTGGAAGCTCAACACCCATGTCACCTCGCGCAACCATAACGCCGTCAGCAACTTCAATGATTTGATCAATTTCATGAACCGCAGATGGTTTTTCAATTTTCGCCATAATATTGGCACGTCCATTAATGATGTCTTTTGCTTCTTGAACATCTTCCGGCCGTTGCACAAATGAAAGCGCAACCCAATCAACCCCAAGTTCAAGGGCGAAGTCTAAATCTTTTTTATCTTTATCTGTTAATGCAGCGAGTGGTAATATAGCACTTGGCACATTAACCCCTTTGCGGTTCGATAACTCACCACCAACAAGCACTGTCGTTGTGATCTTATCGGCCTCAACTTTTTCAATATGAAGACGAATTTTTCCATCATTTAATAAAAGTTCGGTTTTTGGCTGAACCGCTTGATATATTTCAGGGTGCGGCAGCGTCACTCGATCTAAGGTTCCTTCTTCATCATTCATATCAAGGGTAAATATTTGACCATTTACCAATTCAACTTTATCAGCAGAAAACACACCAATTCGCAGCTTTGGCCCTTGTAAATCTGCCAAAATACCGATAGGTCTTCCCGTTTCTTTTTCAACGTCTCTAACAGTTGCATGAAGCGCTGCGGCATCTTGATGTGTGCCGTGGCTCATGTTAAGCCGAAAAACATCTGCCCCAGCATCAGATAAGCTTTTGACAACTTCGAATGTATTTGAAGTTGGGCCAAGCGTCGCAATGATACGCGTGCGTCTATTTCGGTGCATAAAAAATTCCTATCAATTATTTTTTAAAAAAGGCGTTACAAGCACGATATAAATTCCATATATCCACTTTAGCACTAACAGCATATGGCGTATGAATTGAAAGAACAGGCACACCAAAATCAATAACATTCATATCTTGCCTTGCAAATTCACCGCCAATAGTGCCCCCACCTGCTTCACCAACTTTATAGGTGGCCGTTTGCCAAGGAACATCGGCATCATCAAGCGTTTTACGGATATAGGCAATATATTCAGAATTCGCGTTAAACCCGCGCCCATAAAGCTTAAGATTAACACCATACCCAAGACGCGGTGCATTCAGCGGCTCCCATGCACTCGGACGCATTGGGTTTATTCCGGGGTTAACATCAATTGAAATCATACGGCTTTTTGATAATGTGCGCCTCACATATGTTTCGCGCATTTCATCGCCTATTTTTGCTTCAATAAGTCTTGAAACCAAATTGGAAAAATATTGAGATTTTGCCCCTGTATTATTCACATTCCCAACTTCTTCATTATCTACAAGATGAGCAATCGCAGTTTTAGTAGGTGTACCAATGTCCAAAATGGCTCTGATATCCGCATATCCAGCCAAACGGTCGTCATGACCATAGGCCGCAACCATGCTACGATCAAATCCCATATCCCGAGATTTCATCGCCGGTACGAGCGCTAGTTCTGCTGAAACAAGATCCCCTCTGGTAATGCCATAGTTACTTTTGAGAAATTGTTCAACTTGATTAGAGACATCACCATCTGGTCCAGGAATGTGTGCTACAACCGGATCCATGTCCTCAGCTTTTAGATGTTCCCCGAGGGTTTTATTTCTAAAGCCGCGGTCCGTATGCGGTGATACTTCCGGAATGACAAACACAGGATCATTTTCATCCATGCCTATGTTTATCTGAACGGTTGTGCCGTCTTTCTTGTCAACACGTCCGATAATCGCTAACGGAATATTTGTCCATTGATGTATTTTAATGCCACCATGATAATTAGTTTGAAAGAGCGCAAATTCACCTTTTCCATATAGAGGCACATTTTTAAGCTCTAACCTTGGGCTATCGATATGTGCCGCAACTACATTAATTCCAGTGGAAAAATCTTCTTCACCAATAACTATCAACGAAATCGCGCGGTCGCGGTTGTTGTCATAATATTTGGCGCCCGGTGTCATAGGACTATCATCACGAAGCGGCTTAAACCCATTTGCCTCAGCAATTTTTATCGCTTCTGTCACAAAAGTTAACTCCGTGCGGGCTTTGTCCATAAATGCTTTATAATCTTCTGCAAATTCAAATACGGTTTCTTTTTCGTCTGATGAAAGAGAGAGCCAAGACGACTTACAATCCATATTATCATTACAGTCAGCCGCTTGAGATGGGCTTGCCATTACCACACTACTAGCAGCAATAAAAATTCCAGATAAAAGAAGATTTTTAAAATATTTCCCGTTGGTTTCAAAAGACATTCGTTCGCCCCTCATTTTGCGTTATTTTTTTATATAATTATTAATACATAGAGACAGACTGCTGTACAGCATAAAATTCTTTAATCATTGAAAAATATTTTTACACACCCTCTTTATTTCCGATATAAACATCTATCCGATTCATTATGAAAATTAGAACAAAATGCCTGTTGAAACAATTAATCCAAATGGTAAAGCAAATATCGTTTTTTTGTGCGAACACGCCAGTAATCATATCCCTCCTGAATATGACAACTTAGGCTTGACTGACGAACAACTTAAACTTCATATTGCTTGGGATATAGGAATAGCAGAAGTCACAAGAAACATCGCAGAAGCACTTGATGCCCCCGCGGTGATCGCTAATTTTTCACGGTTATTAATTGATGCGAACCGTGCGCTAGATCAACACGGACTTATTCCATCAATTAGTGATGGTCATGAAATTACAGGTAACATGAATTTAAAGAAAGCCGACATCAATCACCGCATTAATCGATTTTATCATCCCTTTCATAATAAAGCGGATCAAATCATCCAAGAAAAATCAACATATGATCACGCGCCGATAATATTTAACATGCATAGCTTTACACCGCATATGGCAGGGTTCGATAGACCATGGCATACGGGAATGCTTTGGAACAAAGATAAGAGAGCAGCCAACGCCCTTATTGAAAGGTTTTCTAGTCGCGGCTTAATTGTAGGAGATAATGAACCCTATAGCGGACAAGAATTAAACCATACCATGAATACACATGGCACAAAACACGGTTTCCCCCATGTGAACATTGAAATAAGACAAGACGAAATTAATCACCAAAGCGGCATTGAAAAATGGTGCGGTATATTAATTGAAGATTTAAAAGCTATTCGTGAATTGCCGGAAATGCGCGACACAAAACATTATTAACGGAGTTAAAGATGGACGATAAAACAAAAACAGAGATAGAAGCCGCAACATTCAGACGTATTATTGCTCATCTTCAATTAAGAACAGATGCACAAAACATTGACTTGATGGGGCTTGCTGGTTTTTGCCGAAATTGTTTTTCAAAATGGTACGCCGCCGAAGCAGAAGCGCTCGGTATAGATATGGATAAAGATGAAGCATACGAAACAGTTTACGGCATGCCCCATAATGAATGGAAAGATAAATACCAAACACCAGCAACAGATGAACAAATGAAACGCATGGACGAAAGTCTTTTAAAAAATAAAGAAATGAAATCAAAATAAACTTAAGGAAGTAATTAATGGTAGACGTAGAAGCAGGTGGCATCGCCGCCGACGCCTTAAAATCATTCATCGAAAGAATTGAGCGATTAGAAGAAGAGAAGAAAGCACTCGCAGACGACATTAAAGATATTTACGCCGAAGCAAAATCAACAGGTTTTGATGCGAAAATTATGCGTCAAATTATTCGTTTACGTAAAATGGATGAAAATGACAGGCAAGAACAAGAAGCTTTGCTTGATGTTTACACTCATGCACTCGGCATGATCCGCGGATAGTTTTCCAAAATTACAAGGCGGCTTATAAATGGCCGCCTTTTTTAATCTTTTGAATTAATGGCATCAATAATTTTTTGGGTTCTTTCATCGTCGTTAACACCTTTGACTACAACGATCGCCCATACCGCACAAATACCCCATAGTATAACACCACCAAGAAGCAAGAAAATTAATCCGTAAAACCAAAAGATTGCATTAAAAATCGCTTGAAAAATTTTACCCTTAAATAAAAGCGCAAGTGGCGGAAGTAAAATCGCAATAAGATAAATCATTAAAAAGACACCTTTTTTATTCGTTGATAAACTATAATTAATAGTGTCTAAGTAAATATCAAGCAGATAATAAAACCACTTATCGCAAAAATGTGTCGCTTTAACGCAATTTTACTCGTCAAGAAGTCCAATTTCAGCCGCTTTACGGTAAAGAGTGGATCTACCCATTCCTAGGCGTCTAGCGATTTCTGTCATCTTTCCTTTATAACGAACAAAAGCATATCTAATCATAATGTTTTCGATATGATCAAGTCTACGAACGTTCGCTTTTTCATCGTAGATGGTCACATAATGAAATTCTTTCGGGATATCAAGCTCGCGAATTAAATCATCCGCACGACGGTTTTTACGTTTATTCTCTTTAGCAAGTCTTTTTATATCTTCAAGAATTTGCGGGAAATCCTTATCTGTAATCATATCACCATCTGATAGAATAACCGCACGCATCACCGCATTTTCAAGTTGCCTTACATTTCCCGGCCAATGATAAGAATTTAAAAGCATAGTTGCATTTGTTGTAAATGATTTGATCATACACCCTTCGCGGTCACATACTTTTTGCACGAAATGACTAACCAAAGTTTGAATATCACCCCGCCGCTTATTCAACAGAGGAATTTCAACAGGAAATACATTAACCCTATAAAAAAGATCCTCACGGAATTGACCATTAGCGACCAATTCTTGTAAATTTTTATTTGTCGCTGAAATTATTCGCACATCAATTTTATGGACCTTTTCACCGCCAACCGGATCAACTTCATTTTCCTGAAGGACCCTTAATAACTTCACTTGTATATCAAGCGTTAGTTCACCAATTTCATCAAGGAATATGGTGCCCTCATTGACTTCCGTAAATTTACCGGCGTGATCTTCAATGGCGTCTGTAAAGGCACCTTTAACGTGACCAAAAAGTATACTTTCAACCAAATTTTCTGGCAAAGCACCACAGTTAACAACAACAAATGGTTTTTCACTACGGTCACTTTCCATGTGAATTGCGCGTGCGAATATTTCTTTACCAACACCACTATCACCACTTAATAAAATCGGTACATTTGTCTTAGCTCCCTTACGCGCAAGGGTTTTTGCGCGTACCATCACATCACTCGTACCAATTACAGAATCAAATGTATTATTTTCATTTTTTTATCATTAAATATCAGTTCCAGTTATAATTAATGACTGTATCATAACGGGACAATTATTAATATTTCAACAACACTAAGAAAAAAAATCATTTATACATTAACTATATTTTCTGTTAAACTGTTTTGCCTGAAGAGGAATGAGCCGAACACAATCTAACGACCAACCCAAGAGGCGGAAAAATGAAAATAGCGATCCCAAAAGAACGGCGGCAACACGAAAAACGCGTTGCAGCAACTCCCGATACAGTTAAAAAATATATCGCATTAGGCTTTAATGTATCTATTGAAAAAGATGCCGGAAAAGCCAGTCAAATCATGAATAACGATTATCAAGATGCGGGCGCAACAATCGTTGATGACGTATCATCAATTTATAAAGATGCCGATATTATTTTAAAAGTTCAAAAGCCGATGATGGCATCCGAAGGAGAATTGGACGAAGTATCACTGATAAAAAAGGGAACGATATTAATATCCACCTTAGATCCTATGCTCAGCCCAGAACATAATGCGGCCTATGCAGCAGGTAATATTGCAGCCTTTTCTATGGAATTTATGCCGCGGATTTCCCGCGCACAAAGTATGGATGTTCTTTCGTCCCAATCAAACTTAGCAGGATATAACGCCGTCATCGATGCCGCCCATCACTATGGACGTGCTTTTCCAATGATGATGACAGCCGCAGGAACCGTTGCACCTGCTAAAGTGATGATCATGGGCGTTGGTGTTGCTGGGCTTCAGGCAATTGCCACTGCAAAACGTCTTGGTGCCGTCGTATCAGCCACCGATGTTAGGTCCGCGACAAAAGAACAAGTCGAAAGCCTCGGCGGCAAATTCATTATGGTTGAAAGCGATGAAAGCGGTGACGCCGAAGGTGGTTATGCCAAAGAAATGAGCGACGATTATAAACGTGCTCAAGCCCAATTGATTGCCAGTACCCTTAAAAAACAGGATATCGCTATTACGACTGCACTTATCCCAGGACGCCCCGCCCCTATTCTAATTGATGATGAGATGGTGAAAAGCATGAAACCCGGCTCAGTTATTATTGATCTTGCTGCGCCTGCTGGCGGAAATTGCAGCATGACAAAACCCGGCGAAACAATCATCACTGAAAATGGTGTTATCATCGTTGCCCATCTAAATGTTGCCAGCAATCTTGCTGCCGATACCAGTGCTTTATATGCAAAGAACTTACTCAACTTTATTACCCCATTGGTAAACGAAGAGAAAAATGGTCTCAATATTGATTGGGAAGATGAAATTATTGTCGGAACACTTTTAACCAAGGACGGAAAAATCGTCCATGAACGTTTACTCCAAGAACAACTAAAAGAGGAAGATTAAAATGGATCAGATCAACCAATTAGCTGATACGGCCACACAAACCGCTTCGATGTCTCCTTTTGTATCGCAAATATCCCTTTTTGTACTGGCGATTTTCGTTGGCTACTACGTGGTCTGGAGCGTTACACCCGCCCTTCATACGCCATTAATGGCAGTAACAAATGCCATTTCATCGGTGATCATTGTCGGTGCGCTTATTGCCGCTGGCCCCGAAACCATGAGCATGGCAAAAATCCTCGGCATTATTGCAATTACTTTGGCCGCAATTAATATATTCGGCGGGTTTGCCGTCACCAACCGCATGCTCAGTATGTATAAGAAAAAACCGCAAACCGATAAAAAGGAGGCAAAGTGATGTCTGAACAAAATATCATTGACATAACCGCCGTCGCTTATCTGATTGCTGGTGTTTTATTCATTTTGGCACTCCGTGGTCTCTCTTCACCAGAAAGCTCTCGTAAAGGAAACATGTACGGCATGCTAGGTATGGCGATTGCGGTGATAACCACACTTTCAAACCCTGAAATCATTTCATATACTTGGATTGCCATCGCTATTGCTGTTGGTGCTGGTATTGGTCTTGTGACAGCGGGCCGAATTGCCATGACATCAATGCCGCAGCTGGTTGCCGCATTCCATTCATTGGTGGGGCTGGCAGCCGTTCTTGTTGCTGCAGCGGCATTTCTTGACCCCGGCGGGTTTAACATTGTTGATCAAATGGGTCATATCTTTATGGCAAGTCGCGTTGAAATGGCGCTTGGTGCGGCCATTGGTGCAATTACATTTTCCGGCTCCGTAATTGCTTTTGCAAAATTAAACGGCAATATGTCCAGCGCCCCAATTCTACTCCCCATGCAGCATATTGTGAATGCAGCTCTCGCGATTGCTATCGTTGCCCTTATCTTCATGTTTTCAACCGATGATCTTTCCGCTTCGGGTGGTGGAGATTTGATGTGGTATATTATCGCTCTAAGCTTCATCATTGGTTTTTTAATTATCATTCCAATTGGCGGGGCTGATATGCCCGTAGTCGTTAGCATGCTTAATAGTTACTCTGGTTGGGCCGCAGCAGGCATTGGCTTTACTTTACAAAATAATGCATTAATCGTAACGGGTGCCCTTGTTGGTTCATCCGGCGCGATCCTAAGTTATATTATGTGTGCCGCCATGAACCGTTCTTTTATTAGTGTGATTCTTGGTGGATTTGGTGGTGCGGATGCCGCTGCAGGTAGCGGTGAAGTTGAAACCCGCCCCGTTAAGCAAGGGGCCGCTGATGATGCCGCCTTTATTATGAAAAATGCATCTTCCGTTATTATTGTTCCCGGTTACGGCATGGCCGTCGCACAAGCACAACATGCTTTACGTGAAATGTGTGACGCCCTTAAAGAAGAAGGCGTCAACGTTAAATACGCCATTCACCCGGTAGCGGGGCGTATGCCCGGCCATATGAATGTGCTACTCGCAGAAGCCAATGTCCCATATGACGAAGTATTTGAACTTGAAGATATCAACAGTGATTTTTCCGCCACCGACGTTGCCTTTGTCATTGGTGCCAATGATGTAACCAATCCAGCAGCCAAAACCGATAAAGCAAGCCCCATATACGGCATGCCTGTTTTAGATGTTGAATTTGCCGGAACAGTATTATTCGTAAAACGCGGTATGGCTTCGGGTTACGCCGGTGTTCAAAACGAACTTTTCTTTAAAGACAACACCATGATGCTCTTTAGCGATGCCAAGAAAATGGTCGAGGATATTATTAAGGCTCTTTGAATATAAATCTGAATGTCCGCTTTCGACCCAAAGTGGACAGTCGTAATCTACCACTAGATTAATTTATTCGTTGAAGCTACACTCACTCTCCAATGGGAAAACTATATGATAATGAGGAGTTTTATTTATGGCTCAAACAGATTTATCACCTATGGGCATTTTTGAACGATTTCTTTCTATATTGGTAGGTTTATGTATGGCTGCGGGTGTTGGACTTGGTCTGCTAATGCCTAGTACGTTTCAAATGATTGCTTCCTTTGAATATGCGAGCGTCAATCTAGTTGTTTTCTTATTTGGGTAATGATCTATCCAATGATGGTAAATGTTGATTTCGGTTCGATCAAAAATGTCGGAAAAAAACCAAAGGCTTGTGCATTACGTTGGTGGTAAACTGGCTTATTAAACCTTTTACGATGGCGGCCCTCGGCATCCTGTTTTTTGAACATCTCTTTTCTGGACTGATTGAACCACAAGATGCCAAGGAATATATTGCAGGCATGATCCTGCTCGGCGTAGCTCCATGCACAGCTATGGTATTTGTATGGAGCCAGCTCGTTAAAGGTGATGCGAATTACACACTCGTTCAGGTGTCGGTAAATGATATTATCATGATTTTTGCATTTGCGCCGATTACAGCACTACTTCTCGGTATTACAGATATTATCGTACCGTGGAAAACGCTTTTGTTATCCGTCCTTCTCTACGTACTTATTCCGCTGACTGCGGGGTATATCACCTGCAAAAAGTTAGACGCGATGAAAAACCATGACCACGTCGCGAAGTTCACTGGCCAGATTAAACCGTTTTCGATCATGGGACTGCTTGCAACGGTTGTTTTACTGTTTGGTTTTCAGGCAGGCATAATTATTGAGAAGCCGATGGTGATCGCCCTTATTGCCATTCCATTGCTTGTCCAAAGTTACGGTATATTCGCTTTTGCCTATGGGTGGGCATACTTTTGGCGCGTCCCGTTCAGCACGGCCGCCCCTGCCGCTATGATTGGCACGTCAAACTTTTTTGAACTTGCCGTTGCGGTGGCTATAAGTCTTTTTGGTCTCAACTCTGGTGCCGCTTTGGAAACGGTAGTGGGAGTTTTAGTTGAAGTACCTGTGATGCTATCACTTGTCGCATTTGCAAATAAAACTAAGGGATATTTCAATTAATTTATAAAGAAAATGTTTTCAACCATCAATAAAACGCCAGTGTCTGCTAAAGGCCAGCAGGCGTTTAATTAACGTCTTCTGACCAGCGTAACTCCGCCCGGACCAATAAGCACATCGTCACTCTGTATTTCATATATTTGAGCTAAGCCCGGAGCGACGTATATTTTGATTTCATCGCCATCTCTTTCAAAATCAAACTCGGCAAAACTATTCCCGACCATCGACTGTGTTACTCTACCGTCGGGTCTAAAATCCATTACGATTGCACCCTGAAGGGCCTTATATTCGCCAGAAAAACCACCCCCACACGCGGTTAGAAAGAGTAAAAAAATAATAACAAAATGCTTCATTTTTATATTCATAGGTTTTTCACCTTTAACGTGATCAAATACCTAATAGTGGCACACCAAAACTGAATACAAACTGAATATTTATCCAACACGTTTCAAGAATACCTGCTTTCTGCCAGAAGTAGTCGTTGGGTAATTAGGTCTCATAAGTTTTTTTTTCAGATTAAGAAGAAAACGCCCATGAGGCATCATATATGCTTGTGTTTTCATCAAGCGCAGTCTTTGCAATTGATAAATAAGGCGTGCTATGTTCTGGTTTTGGCTTAAGACGAGTGGTGATATCCAGTCCTCTTGCTCCGTCTGGCCCTGCTTGGAAACTGTGGACCATGTCAAGAGATACTAAATTAACAGAGCCCGGTGAAAGAATTTGATCGACCGTTTTCTGCACTTGAAATGTGCCATTATTTTTATAATCAAATGATCCTGTTGATATATAATTATTAACCCGCACAACGCCTTCTAATCCAACGGAAACTACATTTCCATATTCATGAACATGAGGACGGCAGATTGCTCCCGGCTCCAACCGCCAGTGCAGAACTGTAAAAGGGTTACCGCCGGGATGAACGCCTATTTTATAATCTTCCTCTTTTAGGCCTTGACCTGTGTTATTCCACCTTGCAGGCATGGGCATACCTCTTAGCTTTGCTGTGAGTGCGGCAACGGTCCTCAGATAACGATCCTGCCCCGAAGCTGATATGTCGCCCACCAGCCTTTGTGCCAATGGGTTTGCTTCTGATAAAAATTGTTCAAATGATAGATTTTTGTCCACGCTTTCTTCAATAGCCGCACGAGCATTTAAATTTGACACCATGGTTAGTGCCATTCCACCAAATACAGCCATAAACGATCTTCGCTCAACTAATAATCCTGGTGATACTTCAACTTCTTCGTCAATTGGTAATAGAGTGAATGAATTTTGGCTCATATTAAACCTTCCGCTAATATTGATTTTGGAAATATCTTACAAAGTTACAAAGTTAATTCAAATCAATTAGTTGTGACTGTCCGCTTTAGGTCGAAAGCGGTCATACGCTATAAAATCTACTTTCGGCCATAAGCAGACGTTCCTAGTGGATACAAATTGGCTTCAGATCAGCTAAGAGACAAACTCTTTTTCATAAATTTGTGCGAAATATTCCATATCCTCTGGCTTACCCATACTTACACGACACCAAGTCAGATACGGCGGGAACTGACGTCCCACAAGTATGCCATGTTTTTGGAACCTTTCTCTAACCTCATTTACATCAATACCAGTCTCAAAGAATATGAAGTTTGTATTGGATTTCATATACCTTACATTGTGCTTATCAAACAGATTGTAAACTATTTCTTTGCTTTCCCGGTTTTTTTGAAGAACAAATTTTTGTGTATCTGTGTCCCGATAACTTGCTAACGCTCCACTACAAGCCAATTGATTAGTTGATCCGGTTATGTACTCATTGATTTTTTCTATCCACATTTCAGAACCATAGGCAACCCCTAGACGAATACCGGCAAATCCGTGAATTTTAGAAGCTGTCCGCGCTACAACGATGTTTTCATGTGTGGCGGTTAGTGGCACCATCGTCGCATAATCTGAGTTATCGACAAACTCATGGTAGGCTTCGTCGATAAAGACTAAACATTTTTTTGACATCTCAATGCAGAAATCTCTTAATTTATTTTTTTCCATTATCGTAGGGAGCGGATTGTTGGGATTAACCAAATATATAATACTAACGTCGTCAGTATAAGCCTCTCTAAATAAATCGAGGTCGATTGTCATCGTATCATCGACGGGGACACGTTTTATTTCAACATTTCTATTAATGGCATATCTGGTTAATCCATGATACGTCGGATCAGCAGTTAATACTGAACCGCCTTCCATCGCAGTAATCAATCCTAATGTTTTCAGAATTTCCCCAGAACCACCAGAAAAGGTAATATTTTTAATACCCACACCTTCTATCTCTGCCAATAAAGCTGCTAGTTTCTTTTCTCCCTCTCGACGACTACTATAAAGGTGACTATGTTCTAGAGCTTCCATAATAGCCTCACGCGCTGTTTTGGAAACGCCATATGGGTTTTCGTTTGAACTTAGCCTTAATGGAGTATCTTTGGATGGTATGAAGCCAGGAACGGTCATATCTTGAGCGTTTGCTCGACTACCCGCAATCATCGCAATTGCAACTGCTGAGCTTCCCTTTAACCAGTCTCTTCTTGAAATATCTCTATTCATTATTAAATTCCCATTTCATGTGTTTAAAAATATCTATTTAAAACCTTAAACCATTTTAGGGGTTAACACAAAAACAAATATCGTGAGTGTCTGCTTTGGGTCGAAAGCAGACGTTCAAAAACTTTCTATACTTCTAACATTTCAAAAATTACACGACCGCTTGTTTTATCTGTTATTTCGGCAATAGCGAGTGGCGCTTCACGTTCATCCATTTTAAGCACCCATTCAATTGCTGCACCATATTCTTTTTCAAGCGTTAGAACATTATAGCTTTCAAGTAATTTTTCAATTAATCCTTGGTGGCTATATTCAGAAGTTCCCGTCACCATCACCTCTGGGATTTTCTCGCCTGTTTTAAGCTCTTCTAGGCCATGGTTTAAAGTGCCACCATATGCACGCACTAAACCGCCCGTACCGAGCTTAATACCCCCAAAATAACGTGTCACCACGGCAGTAATTTCACCAATACCAGATCCCACCAAAACATTAAGTATTGGTTTTCCCACCGTTCCATTTGGTTCCCCATCATCAGAAAACCCAAGCACTTGACTATCCCTAGGCGCACCCGCGACATAGGCCCAACAATTATGACCAGCGTCCGAATATTTTTCTTTAATCTCAGAAATAAATGCGCGCGCGCATTCAACATCAGGCGTATGCTTTACATGCGCAATGAAACGACTTCTTTTTATCACTTCTTGATAAAAAACTTGCGTTTTCGGAATTTGATATGATGTTTTCGTCATGTGCATTCATTAGCACGCAAACCTCAGTATTTAAACCGCTTTGGCATCTTTAAACTTAACCGGAAGCTCAATACAATTATCCTTAGGTGTAATCACACGTGCATAAGGAATTTTGACGCTGACAGTCGTAAATCTACCAATCTCACTTTCGATTTTAATTTCGCCGTCATGCATTTCCACGAAAGCCTTAACCAACGAAAGACCAAGCCCCGTACCGACTTCTGTCTTATTATAGCTGGTTTCAATTTGGTGGAATGGCTCAAGAACATCATCGATCTTATCGCGTGCAATACCAATACCGTTATCAGTAACACTCACAATAATATCACCAAGTGGGGATTCAGTAATATCGATTTTAATTTGCCCAAGTGCCAACGAGAATTTCACCGCATTAGAAAGTAAGTTCGTCATAATTTGCTGCATCATACGCTCATCCGCCATAATGAATGGTAAATCATCGCGTGCATTCAATGAAATTGCGATATCTTTTTCTTTGGCTTGATTAGTGAGAAGCCTAATTGAAGTTTCACAAATTTCAATAAGATCAACATCATCCTCATAAAAACGCATTTTACCCGTTTCAACTTTAGAAAGGCCAAGTATATCATTGATAATACTTAATAAATGACGGCCACTATCACGGATATCAACGGCATATTCATGAGTTTTATCTCGGCTAAATTTATCTAGTTTTTCATTGGCTAAAATTTCCGAAAACCCGATAATCTCATTTAAAGGTGTTCTTAATTCATGGGACATATTCGCAAGAAAATCTGATTTTGCGGAATTAGCAACTTCGGCCTGTTCAATCGCCTTTTCAAGTTCTTCTTTAATACGGGTGCGTTCCTTGTTGTATTCAATCACACGTCTTAGCTCAAATTCTAATGCGGCAAACTCGTCGTTTTTATAAGATATTATTTCATCTACCTTTTTACCTTCGACGATATTCTTGATTGCTTGCGAGAAATATTCTATTCTCTTGAATAAATTCGTTTCTAGAAATGAAGCACCAATAATCCAGACGACAATAATACAGATGACAGCAACAACAATGGTAAGATACTTCAAATCATCTGATTTTGCCAAAATACCGTCATCGCTTGCATATGCAAGAATGCGAACAAAATAGTCCTTATCATAAGGCAGATTAATTGCGAGAGGTTCTATATTCGAAATATCTAAGGTTGTGATTTCTTCTCCGGGCGAGGAAGTGATCAGTTTTTCTTTAAAAAAGAGCTCATCATTTTGACCGCACACTTCAATATCAGACTGCAATAATGCTGATGAGCCCAATAACACATCCCAAACCGTAGAGACGACTACAAGCGTGTTTTGATAATTTGTGTCTTCAAGAGGGTAAGCCATTATGAATTTTGGCTCAATCGCCAAGTCAGCTTTATATGTTCCCCTCGGGAGATACTTTTCACCATTAGACAAGGCACTTTGGTCTTCTAAAACAGATTTTATAACCCCAGGTGCAAAATTTAAATTTCCATATGACGCTTTCATATTATTCTCAGCATCAAATACAGCTAATCCAACAACAGTAATTGTATTTTTTACAATAAAGGTTTCTTCCATAAGATTTTCAAGATATGCGCTTAGTTGAGAAACATTGCCAGAATTAACAACTGACGTAAATTCTTCATCATGCGCAATTAAGTCAGAGATTAAAACAGTATTGTCAACCTGCACATTTGTTGTTGAATTAATGATCATTGAACGAAGAATTTCTTCCTTATTCTTACGATCATTCTCAATAACAAAATCAGAATAATTTTCTATGCTAAATATATGCACCATTAACGGTACAATCGCTATGAATAGCATCACGCTAATCAATAACGTTTTTAAGTTAAACCCCCATTTATTTAGATCAACTTTTAAAATACTCTCAACCTCCGCAATCGAATAATGAATATATTCAAAATCTGATTAACTCGTTACTTGCCCATAATGGGTAAGAAAGTATCTTAAAATATCTAATAAAGGATTAATTAACCTGTAAAAAATCAATTATTGAATGGAAATTATGATTGCTTAGCTAATAATGCTAAAATTTTGACCCGAACGAGAGGTTCCTTGGTTAAGTTCAATCCCGCCTTGATAAGCTTTTTGTACTGATATTGTTGGAGTTTCACCAAAATCATTTATATCAAACGATTTATTTTCACTATCGCCGTTTTCCTCTTCTTTTCTCTGACTTAATAGCTCTGCTCTTGCTTGGTTTCGTGTTGTAACCGCAGTAGCAGCAACTTTTCTGTCTTGTGAAGACGGCTCAGCTGGCGCTAGTGCGGCGGCAATAACAACATCCATTTTTGCAATGGTCGCTTCAGGATCCCCGTCTATGGGCGAAGCATCTATTTGTACTTCACCACTTGTCGCATATCTTTGATTATCAGGGCCAACAGTATAACTATAAGTAGGGTTGCTCGCAGATTGACCACCAGCATTCTTATGCGCCATTTCATGCGCGCGAACTTCTTTATCAATTTTCTTTAATTCATCGACTTGCTTTTGCTCGCCTTCAGTAAGCTCGCCAATTTTATTACTTTTCTTTGGAGTTTCTGCGATATTATCAAACGACACTTTTCCCTTTTCGACTTGAGCATTCGTTCTCACTGTCGAATTCGGAATTGAAATTAACGGTCCTGATATCATTTCAATCATGATTGAATATTAAACTATTTTCATTAATCATCCATTAAAAAATAGCTTATATTTTATCAATTAATGATCAAAAACCCCTTTGACCCCCTGAGTTTTCTGATCCCTCACTCATACGTCTACGGTCAACATCTCTTCTTCGATCATCGCCTCTTCTTCTATACGAACGCTCAGGTGGGTTTTTATAGCGCTCAAGAATAGCCGTACGCTCTTCAAGAGGTAGTTTTTCAAGAACCTGTATCATCACATTTTGACTTTCTACGACCATTGAATGATATTTGTTACGATATTCTTCCATGGCAAGGCGGAATTTTTCAGGATCAAACTGTTCCTCTGCAATAATATCCATAATAGCAACACGTTGAGCCATAATTTCACGGTAAATCGGAATAAGATCTGAACGTTTGCTTTTCATTGTAACATAAAATTCACGCTTACCGCTGCGCGGAAAAGGTTCCACAATTTTTGAAATAGAATTATCAAATGAAAGACGCGTCATCCGGATTTCTTTGGCTTTATGCCCTGCGTAAAGAAAACCAATCGCAAAAAAGTTAAGCGCAAGTGATAAAAGCATGACGACACTTATCCAATTCATTTTAAACGATAAATTTCTCATTGTACGTCTTCCTCAACAAAAATAAATTCTTCAACATCTAAAAGCGTATCTACATTTTCTTCTAAATTAATACCGTCTTCCGCAACTTCATAAGTAAGAAAATCCATTTCTGCAATTTCATCTTCGGCCAGCGCACTGGATCCTGCACTACCCATATAAAGTCCAAGAACACATGCTGCCGTAAGTCCGGACAGTCGAGGAACAAGAAATAAAAACCAATCACTTAGTTTCGTTGGTAAATGAAATCCTTGATCCTGCTCAACGGTGCGCGGAATTGCCATAATACTATCCACCAAAGCCCGACTTGGTTCTGGGCTATAAGTTTTGGCGTATTCATCCAAATAATCGTTTAATTTATTTTCATTCATTTTCTGTTCTCCTTAGGCTCAACCAATCTCTTTTAAAAGCTGGTCTCTTTCAGCGCCTAAAATTTCTGCTAATTTGCGTCTTCCTCTTACTAAATAAGATTCTAACGCATTTAAGCTCACTTCCATTACTTCTGCCGCTTCTTTATTTGAAAGACCTTGAAAATAACACAGCATAATGGCTGTACTTTGCCTTTGTGGCAATAATTCAAGTGCCTTTTTAATCTGCGCTGAACGCTGATCTACGGCTATTATATTTTCGACTTCCGTATCAGATGACGGGATATTTTCTAATATTTCCACATTTTCTTGCGGTTTTCTTTTTCGGCAAACGTCATAACATAAATTTGTTACTACCCTATAAAACCAAGTGGTAAATTTGGTTTTTCTTGCAGGATCCCATTTGGCGGCATGCTTCCATACTCTAATAAAGGCTTCCTGCATCACTTCTTCACCTTCCGCAGAATTACCAAGAAGTTTTGTCGCGTATCCAAGGTTGAGTGATAGGTGACGATCAACAAGCATTCCATATGCTGTCTGATCACCTTCACCGATGCGTAGCATCAAATCTTCGTCGGTTATCGCATCTGTACCCATATAGGCACCACCATTTTGTTAACGTTCAACCTATTATACGCATAATGTTTAAAAACCCTGCATAAAAAGTTGCCCAATAGACCCCTGCCAGATTTTTTGCTAGTTTATAAAAATTATGAGGGAAAATTTAATTGCTTGAATTTATTTTTGATACTGTTTTTGATTTCTTATCTGCTTGGGACATGATTGGTCTTTTGTTGATGGGGACGGTTTTCATCATCATTGGTTTATTATTTATCGGATATGAAGTTTATTGGCGCATAAAATCTGAAACAGTGAATGGTGTTATTTCAGCGGTTATACAAGATGGCAAATATTATTATTCCGTCTTCAAATATAAAACACGCAGTGGTGAAACTTATGAAAAAGAAAGCTCATTAGGATCCAATTCAATAATAAGCAGACTACCCGGTACAAAGCTTAAGATATTAATTATGCCAGATAATCCAGAAAAAATTAGAAGACCAACATACGTTTGGCTACTGTTTGGAATTACCTTTTTCTTGCCTGGATTATTTATTATGAATTTGGCCCTTAAGAAATTCGAATTCAATTATATAATCGCTTTATTTATTTTGGCCGCGCTTCTTTTTGGCGGTGAAAAAGTTCACAAATTTTATAAAAAAGTAACCAAAAGCAAATTTGATAGAGAACTCCTATCAGAATTTTGGAAAGATATAAAAAGCGGCAAAAAACCAACTTCTAAACCCCTTGAAATAAAGGGAAAAATTCTTCAAAACCATGAAATTATTAAAAAAGCACGAGAGCATTTAAAATACAGCAAAATAACGGCATTGGTTTTTTTCTTGATGTCCCTTGGCTTAGGTTATTGGAGATATTGTAGTGGTCAAGAAATGATGGATATGATGGAAAACGGAATAACCACTAGAGGCACCGTCATCAGCATAGATGCGCGCAATAATTCCGAAGACGTGAGATATACATATTATGCAATCGTGCGGTATACTGACAATAATGGCGACGCACATCAATTTACGGACAAAATCGGATCAAGCACACCACTTTATAATAGAAATGATAGTGTTGACGTGCTTTATGATCCACTTTCACCTGAGACAGCAATTATTGACCGCGGTATATTTAATTGGGGCATAAGTGCATTTGCAGTACTACTTGCAATTGCTGCATTGTGGGGATCGTTTTTATTTTTTAACGCAAAAAAGCACTTTGAAAAGCAGCTTTTACTTAATCAACTATCCAGGTTCGGCCTTGACGAATGAGCGCGTTGAAATCAGCCTTCTTCGCTGATTTTGCCGCATTCATTTGATTGTGAACCGCATCATTATAACTCTCTTCTGGGTTACAATAAATCACACCGCAAACGACCGGAAAATCCGGTGCCGTTAATTCCACAAGCATATGTGCCATCATTTTATTGGTTTCATCATGAACAAGGATATCATCTTCCTTTACGCCATTTTCACCAATCGTCACAATTTCAAGGGCAAACTTTTCAAGATTAAAAACAAGTCCCTTGTCTTTTTCTTTTCCGAAAATCATCCGCTCGCCATGCACTACGTGAATTTGCGAATCAGCCGCCGTTTTCTTTTGTGTGAACTGATCAAATGTACCATCATTAAACACAATACAGTTTTGGAAAATTTCAACGAAAGATGCACCTTTATGATCTTTTGCCCGTTCAAGCGTAATTGGTAATGCTTTAAGTGCCGTGTCAATACCACGCGCAACAAACCGAGCCCCAGCCCCAAGCGCAAACGAACATGGCGAAAGCGGCAAATCAACGGACCCCATGGGTGTTGAAGGGGTTTTTGAACCTGGTTTCGAGGTTGGTGAATATTGTCCTTTGGTCAGTCCATAAATTTCATTATTAAATAACATGATCTGCATATCCACATTACGCCGAAGCACATGAAGCATATGATTACCACCAATACTAAGACCGTCACCGTCACCCGTTACCAACCAAACGTCAAGATCAGGGTTTGCAAGCTTAACACCCGTTGCCACCGCTGGCGCACGGCCATGGATCGTATGGAACCCATAAGTTTCAACATAATATGGAAAACGTGATGAACAGCCGATACCGGATACGAAAACCGTATTTTCCGGTGTTGCACCAATATTCGCAAGGGTCATTTGGACGCTTTTAAGAATAGCATAATCACCACAACCCGGGCACCAGCGCACTTCTTGGTCGGTTTCAAAATCTTTAAAAGTCAATTTTTTAACGTCAGTTTGTTCATTCATGACGCATCTCCTGCTTGTTCGCGGATACAATCTAAAATCTCTGTAATTTTAAATGGCTGACCAGTCACTTTAGTTAATGAATAAGCATCAAGCAAATATTCCGCTCTAAGGAGCTTATTCATTTGCCCTTTATTCATTTCTGCAACGATAACCTTGTCATAACTCTTAAGTAAACGTTCAAGGTTACGCGGTAATGGCCAAATATTTCCAATATGTATGTGTGATACATCAATGTTTTCTGCACGGGCACGTTTTACGGCTTGATGAATTGCACCTCTGGTTGATCCCCATCCAACAACCGCAAGCTTTCCGCCTTCTGTTCCAAGTGATACGGATTGTTCCGGCATATCATTTGCAATATTCGCAATTTTTTCAGCACGGGTATCTGTCATCAATTGGTGGTTTTTTGGATCATATGAAATATGTCCACTATCATAATCTTTTTCGATACCGCCAATACGGTGCAGCAAGCCTGGCGTACCCGGTTTAACCCAAGGACGCGCCAATGTTTCTGGATCACGTTTAAAGGGATGGAAATCTTCCGTATCCGTGTGATGTTTTACAGGAAATTTTTCAAGCTTACTAATATCCGGTAATTTCCATGGTTCGGATGCGTTACCGATATAACCATCAGAAAGCACCATAACTGGTGTCATATATTTAGTCGCAATTCGAACCGCTTCAATACCAACATCAAAACAGTCCTGTGGATTTGATGTCGCAAGAACCACAATCGATGAATCGCCATTACGGCCCCATACCGCTTGGAATAAATCGGATTGTTCCGTTTTTGTCGGCAGACCGGTTGACGGCCCCGCACGCTGAACATCAACAACAATAAGCGGCAATTCCGTACTGATCGCAAGACCAATTGCCTCAGTCTTAAGCGCGATGCCAGGACCAGAACTTGATGTTACACCAAGGTTACCGGCAAAAGATGCACCAATTGCGCCACAAATGGCCGCAATCTCGTCTTCCGCTTGGAAGGTCATGACGCCAAATTCTTTTAATCCGGATAAAGTATGAAGCAATGTTGATGCTGGCGTAATTGGATATGAGCCAAGCATTAATGAAATGTCACCAAGTTGTGATCCCGCGACAAGCCCCCATGCAAGCGCCTGATTGCCGTTAACGGTGCGATATTCTCCGGCCTCTTCTACTTCATGCTTACCAATACTATAGCGACGCAGTTCACCGGACACTTCGACCGTTTCACCATATGCATGTCCCGCATTAACGGCCGCGATATTGGCTTTCGCCACATCGGGTATCTTTTTAAATTTTTGCTCTAACCAATCCGTGATCGGCTTACGGTCACGACCAAACATCCAAAGAACAAGCCCGAGTGTCCACATATTTTTAGAACGAAGGGCATCCTTTTTGCCAAGGCCAAATTCTTTAACGGATTCAAGCGTCATCTTGGTGATATCAAGTTTTTGAACCTGATATCCATCAAGGGTGTTATCTTCAAGCGGATTACTATCATAACCCGCTTTATCAAGGTTACGTTTATTAAAGGCCCCTTCATCAAGGATAATAATGCCACCTTCTTTTAATCCTGCAAGACTGACTTTAAGCGCGGCTGGGTTCATCGCAACCAATACGTCCGGCTCGTCGCCTGCCGTTGAAACTTCAACGGAACCAAAGTTTATTTGAAACGCACTAACACCGAATGTTGTTCCAACAGGGGCGCGAATTTCAGCCGGAAAATCGGGAAACGTAGATAAATCGCTTCCTTCGAGCGCGGTCACGACTGAAAATTGAGTTCCAGTAAGCTGCATTCCATCACCGGAATCACCGGCAAATCGGATACATACGGAATCCATTTCATCGAAATTTCCAGCAGGTGTTTGCACGTTCATACTCTAGTCCTTATTCAGTAAAAATAACATGATCTATATATAGTTACTTTTTTCACAATTTCACGCATAAACTTGATGCATAAATTATTTGCTGTTCATTTAAACGAAAAACCATTATTTATCAACCAAAGTTCGCTTAATTTGCCACACATTTCTTTTTTAGAACATTACCATAAGTCATTATAAAATGTTAGAAAACAACCATAATAGCAAAATTTCACGTGAAATGTGGCAAATCGCCGTACCGGCCGTGCTTGCAAACCTTTCGACACCGCTTCTTGGTTTAAGCGATAGTTTTATTATGGGCCATATGCCTCATGAGCGATATTTGGCCGCGGTTGCCCTTGGGTCTATATTTTTTTCAATCCTTTATAACGGTGTTAATTTCCTTCGCATGGGCACTACTGGATTATCGGCGCAAGCTTACGGCCGTAGCGATGATTTATCCTTAAATCAACTGTTCATACGTGGATGCATCAGTGCCGCGATTATCGGTCTTTTATTCATTGGTTTACAGAACTTATTAGCGCATTTTTTCTTTATGTTTATGGCCGCGGAAGAAAGTGTCACGTCCCTCACCGCATTATATTTTTCCATTCGTATCTGGGGCGCACCATTTGCCTTAATGAATTATGTGGCCTCTGGTTGGCTTCTTGGCATTGGGCGGGCACGCGAAGTGCTTTATATCCATCTATACATGAATATAAGTAATATACTTTTGAATTTCTTGTTTGTTTATAGCTTCGATATGACAGCAGACGGTGTTGCCCTTGGCACCGTACTATCAGAAACAAGCGCTTTTGCGGTCGCCCTTTATTATGTATTACGAGAAAACAAACATAATTCAAAACTTCCGCTACTTGGGGCAGATACACTTACTCGCATTATGGAATTATCTGCGTTCAAGAAACTCTTTTCCTTAAACCGCGATATATTTATTCGCACCATGTGCTTAACATTGACACTTGCTAGCTTCACTTTGCTCGGCACCCGCTTTGGTACAGAAATTCTTGCGGCAAATGCCGTCCTAATGAATTTACAGCATATGACATCTTATGGCCTTGATGGTTTCGCGCAGGCCGCTGAAGTTTTGGTCGGTAAAGAAATCGGCCGCAAATCAAAAGTAAAGCTTCGCGCGGCCGTGATTATATCCAGTAAATATGCAATCCTTACCGCTCTTGTCTTTACACTCTTTTATTATTTCTTCGGTGAAATACTGATTAATGCGCTTACTAATATCGAAGTCATCCTCACCATTTCATCCGATTATTTGATTTGGGTAATCATATTACCAATCTTATCAATCTGGAGCTTCCAACTTGATGGTATTTTCATTGGCGCCACAGCCGGCAGCGACATGCGAAACGGCATGATTATATCCATGATTACTTATGTTGTCTGTATTTATACCCTATTGCCGCTCTATCAAAACCATGGCCTTTGGGCAGCCTATGCCATCTTCATTGTTATGCGCGCCTTAACCTTAGCCGTGAAATACCCATCCATAGAAAAACGCGCCATATAATATTTGAAAAACAACATTTTTCTCGCTATAATTTTCAAGTAATCAAATTTGGGGGAAATGATGCTCAAAAAAATCCTTATTTTTTCAATTTTACTAATGTCTTCTGCCTTTGCTGACGAAGCAGCGGATAAGGCAGAGTTTAAAAAACTTTATGCTGAGTTCAATGACCTATATGCAAATTCAGAAGATATAAAACCGATTATTGAGGTAGCCACAAAACTATATGAGATAGCGCCAAAAACGTATGGCAGATTTCATATGAATACGGCCGTTGTAACTTATAACCTTGCAGCGCTTTATGATGAGGCAGGAGGTACACACGCGAATTCTTCAGAAAGAAAAGCAGTAGAATTATATAAAAAATATTTTAAAATATTGGACCGTTTAAATACACCAAAAGACGCATCTTATCTTGAACAATACAAAAAGTTTGTCATAGCAGAGTTTAATAATTTTAACGTATCCTCAAATCATAAATACGCAGAAAATGCATTAAAATTAGCCTATTCAATCAACCTTTCAAGTTTAGAAATTGCCGATTTTGAATATTTAATCGCCTATCAAAGATTTATTACCGAAGAATACGAAAAAGCATTACGTGATTTCATGAAGGCAAAAGATTATTACATTCATGTATATGGTGAGAACAATGCAAAGGTAGGACGAAGCATTCAATATATTGCAACAATAAATCTAAAGAATAATAATTTTGAAGTCGCTGAAGAAAATTACTTGAAAGCTATTGATATATATCAAAAAATGGAACCACAAATTTATAAAATGACTAATGATGCATTTCTAGGTTTGTCCAGCATTTATTTACAACAAAAAAGATTTGATGATATCGACACGCTTCGATTACATCTTATTGAAACAGGTGCATACGCTGATGATTTAGAGTATTTACCTATCGTAAGATTCAATCCATCCTATCCCTCGGTTGCAGCAGAAAATGGATAAGAAGGCTGGGCTTTAGTTTCTTTCACAGTAAATACTGAAGGAGAAACAGAAAATGTTATAATTTTAAAATCTTCCCATAAAATGTTTGAAAAAAATTCAGTGAAAGCAGCCGAAAAATATCGCTATGTTCCGCGTAAAGAAAACGGAAAAAGAGTGCTCGTTCATGATGTAAAAGTTAGAATTGAATACAAATTAGCTTCATAAATCTAAAAAATACCAATTCTAAATCAATCCGGCCAGCGGTGATGATGGATCGGCGTAAAGTTTCTTTGGCATGCGGCCACTTAAATAAGCGTCCCTGCCCGCTTTCACGGCATTATTCATCGCGCGCGCCATTCTAATGGGGTCTTTGGCTTCGGCGATCGCCGTGTTCATAAGTACCGCATCACACCCAAGTTCCATCGCCTGTGCCGCTTCGGATGCGGTTCCGACGCCCGCATCAACGAGCACGGGGACATTTGCCTGTTCCACGATAATACGGATACCAACAGGGTTTTGAATACCCAGTCCCGACCCAATTGGTGCGCCAAGCGGCATAATCGCGCAGCAGCCGATATCTTCAAGAATTTTTGCCTGAATTGGGTCATCATTACAGTAAACCATAACCTGGAACCCTTCTTTGATAAGCGTCTTCGCCGCTTCAACGGTTTCCGGCATGTTTGGATAAAGCGTTTTTTGATCGCCAAGCACTTCAAGCTTCACCAGATCCCAACCGCCCGCTTCACGAGCAAGTCTTAATGTGCGCACCGCATCGTCCCCGGTAAAGCATCCTGCCGTGTTAGGAAGAAACGTATATTTTTTCGGATCCAAATAATCGACGAGCATCGGCTCACCCGGATTTGAAATATTAACGCGGCGCACAGCCACGGTGACAATTTCCGCACCCGATGCCTCAACGGCTAATTTTGTTTCATCAAAATCTTTATATTTACCCGTACCAACGATAAGGCGAGAATTATATTCTTTGCCCGCGATTGTTAATGTGTCGCTCATGTCTTTTTTAAATCCGTTTTATTATATCTTCAGCCACCACCAATGAAATGAACAATTTCTAAGTTATCACCATCACCAACCGTTACATCGCCAAATGTAGTTTTGGGAACGATTTCGCGGTTATGCTCAATGGCAACTTTTTCATGTTCAATTTCAAACTTTGACAATAATTCAAGAAGAGGTAAAGCCTCTTTTAAACTATGTGTGTCGCCGTTTATGGTTACATTTATCATCATTAATGCCTTTAATTTCATAATGACTGTTTTCAAATCATATTTAAAGTATTATATACATATCTAACGATAATAAGTCAGCAGGGAAATATGACAAAATCGATATTGGTGATTAATGGTCCCAATTTAAATCTTCTTGGGACGCGCGAACCAGAAATATATGGTGCTGAAACCCTTGACGATATCAAAGATAATATGACGGCTAAGGCTGGGAAACTAAATTTATCCATCGATTTTCGTCAAAGCAATATCGAAGGTGAGATCGTCAATTGGATACAAGAAGCCAGAGAAAACCATGATGCCATCGTGATTAATGCTGGTGCCCTCACCCATACATCGGTTGCGATAATGGATGCACTCCTTGCCGTTGACACACCCTGCGTCGAAGTACATTTATCAAATATTTTTAAACGCGAAGAATTCCGCCATCATTCCTATATATCATCCGCCGCTGTTGGGATGATCACCGGGTTTGGTGCGGTTGGATATTTAATGGCGGTTGACGCCGTTTCTGATATACTCTCTGAATAATTCAACACAAACCATAGTATATAATAAAAGGATTACACATAATGGCAAAAATGCAAGTAGACACAAAGTTAATTCGTGAACTCGCTGATATGCTTAATGACACCGATTTATCTGAAATCGAAGTGGAAGACGGTGAACGTAAAATCAAATTATCACGAGGTGGATCTATGGTCCAAGTCGCCGCACCTGCGGCAGCACCAATGGCGGCACCTACTGCTGCTCCTGCGGCAGAAGCGGAAGCACCCGCAGAGATTTCACCTGCCGATCATCCAGGAACAGTTTTCTCGCCAATGGTTGGTACTATATATACATCGCCTGATCCAACAGCGGACGTATTCATCAAAGTGGGTGATAAGGTTGCGGCTGGTCAAACAATCCTTATTGTTGAAGCAATGAAAGTGATGAACCAGATTCACGCTGCGAAAGCCGGAACGGTAAAATCTATCTTTGTTGAAAACGAGCAGCCGGTAGAATACGGCGAGCCACTCGTCATAATAGAATAATGGGTGTAAATAATGATTGAGAAAGTCCTAATCGCCAATCGCGGCGAAATTGCGCTACGAATACACCGGGCCTGTCATGAGATGGGCATTAAGACGGTTGCTGTTCATTCTACAGCAGATGAAAGTGCAATGCATGTTCGTCTCGCGGACGAAAGCGTATGCATCGGCCCACCACCATCGGTGGATAGTTATTTGAATATCCCGGCCATAATGTCAGCCGCCGCAATTACCGGTGCTGATGCCATCCATCCGGGTTATGGTTTCTTATCAGAAAGCGCAAAATTCGCAGAAATAATTGAAAAGCACGGCATTAAATTTATTGGCCCAACAGCGGATCATATTAATTTGATGGGTGATAAAATTTCAGCAAAAGATGCAGTCGCAAAAGCCGGCATTCCCATTGTTCCAGGATCAGAAGGGGAAGTCAGCGAATTTAAAGATGCAGCCATAGTCGCACAAGGAATTGGCTATCCAGTGATCGTGAAAGCGGCCTCAGGTGGTGGCGGTCGAGGAATGAAGATCGTCCATAACGAATCTGAACTTGAACTTGCGGTTAGCTCCGCGAAAAAAGAAGCTGCGGCTGCTTTTGGTGACGGTACTGTTTATCTTGAAAAATTCCTTACCACGCCGCGTCATATTGAAATACAAATTCTTGCGGATACCCATGGTAATGTTATACACCTTGGTGAGCGTGATTGCTCGCTTCAACGTCGCCATCAAAAAGTATTAGAAGAAAGTCCATCACCCGCCCTTAACGCAGAAGCACGTGATGCTATTGGCGAAGTTTGCCGTAAAGCGGTTAAAAAATTAGGGTATCGCGGCGCAGGAACCATTGAATTCCTTTATGAAAATGGTGAATTTTATTTCATTGAAATGAATACTCGTATCCAGGTTGAACATCCGGTCACGGAAATGATAACCGGTATCGATTTGGTAAAAGAGCAAATACGTATCGCTGATGGTCTTGAACTTAAATATAAACAGGAAGATATTAAATTTTCCGGTCATGCCATTGAATGTCGTATTAATGCCGAAGATCCATATACATTTATGCCGTCTCCTGGACAGGTTAAAGATTATCATACGCCGGGTGGCCTTGATGTACGTGTCGAAAGCGCACTTTATGCGCGCTATCATATCCCGCCACATTATGACAGTATGATCGCAAAGCTCGTTGTTCATGGGAAAACCAGAAACGAATGTTTGATGCGTTTACGCCGTTCATTGGAAGAATATGTAATTGATGGCATTAAAACCACAATTCCACTTCATCAAAAACTCATTCGCGAAGATGATTTCATCAACGGCGATTATAATATCCATTGGCTTGAGAAATATTTAGAAAAACTTAATGCCGAATAATCGGATATTTTTATAAAAATTAATTAAGGAGGAGACTTATTTTTGAACATCACACCTGAGCTCCTCCTTAGTGCTTATATGCAGGGCATTTTTCCAATGGCGGAAAGTGCCGATAGCGATGATGTTTTTTGGGTTGATCCTGATGAACGCGGTATTTTCCCACTTGATCAATTCCATGTACCCAAAAAGTTAGCAAAAAAAATTAAGTCTGAACCCTTTAAAGTTCGAATTAATACAGCCTTTCAAGAGGTCATGTTAAAATGTGCTGAACCCACCGATAATGTTGATAGGCAAAACACTTGGATAAATAAAACGATACTTACCCGTTATAATGAACTTCATGAAATGGGATATGCTCATTCTGTTGAATGTTGGCAAGATCAAGATCTTGTTGGTGGCTTATATGGCGTTTCGCTTAATGGTGCCTTTTGCGGTGAAAGCATGTTTCACACGGTCACCGATGCCAGTAAAATAGCCCTCGTCTATCTTGTTGCGCGTTTAAAGGTTGGTGGATATAGATTGCTTGATACACAATTTGTGACAGATCAACTTAGTCAATTTGGGGCTATTGAAATTTCCAGAAAAGAATACCGTGCCCGTTTAAAAGAAGCGCTTCTCGTTGAGGATAGTAATTTTTATTCAATGTCAGAGAAGGCGGACGGGTCAACCATCTTACAATCGGTAACCCAAACATCATAAACCGCATGTTCAAGCGCAGAAATCGCAGGGCTTGATGCAAACATCCAACCTTTAAAAATTTCAGTCGCAACATTGGTTTGCCCATAATCAACCACTTCAATAAAAGCGACAGATTCAGGGGTTTCTTCCGGTGGGTTTGATTGGCAGCTACGCATAGTAATTTCCAACGTTCCAAATTTTACTTTTTCATCCCGACTGATTTGAATAGTCTCGAGCTTAGCTGTTATTTTATTTAATGCCCCAAGGGTTACAACTGGGACCTCTTGCGCGAGAGCACTGCTACTACCTAGTATAATAAATAATGATAATTTTTTTAATGTCCGGCTGAGCATATTGCTTACTCTTCTGCACTGCTTCCTGAAAAAGTACTTAGCAGGCCAAGAAGATCAACGGCGCCTTGCGTTTCGATGATTGTGTCACCATTTTCTAGCATCACATCACTGCCACCAGGATCAAGTACTAGGTAATTACCGCCAAGTAGTCCTTCGGATGTGATTTTTGCAAATGTATCTTCAGGAAGGTCAATAGATGAATCGATATTCATTTCAACAACGGCTTCATATGTTGTTTTATCAAGTTCACTGCCAACTATGGTACCAACTTTAATACCACTAATTTTAACTTCACCGCCTGTTACCAATCCATCAATTTTATCAAAATTTGCATAATAAGTTGCATCATACGTGGAACCGACACCAGCGTTACTGAATGCAAAATAAAGAAACCAGACTGTGATTAAAAGAACCACTGCGCCCATCATTGTCTCAACAACACTGTTTCTCATTTAGTCACTCCTGAATATTTATAAATCAATTACCGGGTGTCCAGGCTTCATAGTCACCCGTCGATGGTTTACGCACTCCACCTTCTGTTAATGCACCACTTGGTGAATAGGCGTGAACTGTTCCTGTTTGATTAGGAAGATGTTCTTTTTCCCAGCTTTTCTTAGTACGCGGTTTTTCAAGTGGCGTATAATCAACGATTTTGTGAAGCCAAGCATGCCAGTCAGGCTCAATGCTAGACGCTTCGATTTCACCGTTCCAAATGACCCAACGTTTTTTACCGTCTTTAGAAGTATAATATTTATTGCCTTGGCTGTCTTCGCCAACATTTATACCTTTAAATTTTGTGTGGAGTAATGTGCCGATCGTTGCCACATGCCACCATGCGAAAATACGTTTAATTAAAGAAACCAACATAATCATCTCGTTTATTGTTAAATTGCTTATCCTTTCTATACCCCGAAGGGGGCATAAGAACAACCCTTAAAGCAATTCAAAGAACCACAATTTTATTTTTCTAGGGTACAATGATCTCAAAGCGTGACTATATTAAGGCATCACTTTCATGTTGCTCTCAAAAAAACCAATATTGCGTAAGCTTTTAACTAAAAGACACCTGAAAATACTAAAACCTCGGCGACTCATCAAAGCACTACATCTAGTTTATTAAATGTTAGTCAACCACAAAATCTATTAAAAATTGCTTTGTTGATACAACCATTTCCGTTACAATTCACATCAGAATCAATCATAAATATATAAAATAAATTCAGTGCCCTTTTAATAAGAATTTTAGATAAATTTTTAAGGCTCTGATTTTAAGGCGGAATAAAATGAAAATTCAACGTTGCTACACAAAAACAGATAAATCAGCTTATGAAGATATAGCTTTTAGAAGAGCAGATAGCGAGATTCGTAATCCTGATGGCGAAGTAATATTCGGTTTAAAAGGGTTCGAAATTCCAAAAGATTGGAGCCAAGTGGCATCGGATATCATTGCGCAAAAATATTTCCGTAAAGCCGGCGTCCCTTCTCGCCTTAAATCAGTTGAAGAAAAAGGCGTACCAAAATGGCTGTGGCGAAAAGAAGCCGACTTAGAAGCACTTGAAAAACTACCTGAAGGCGAAAGATACGGTCCAGAAAAAAGTGCGAATCAAGTATTTAATCGTCTTGCGGGCACATGGACCTATTGGGGCTGGAAAGGTGGATATTTCAACGAAGAAAGAGATGCAAAAGCATTTTATGATGAATTAAGCTTCATGCTCGCCAGTCAAATGTGCGCACCTAATTCCCCGCAATGGTTTAATACTGGTCTCCATTGGGCATATGGTATTGATGGCCCCTCGCAAGGTCATTATTATGTTGACCCTGACACGGGAAAACTTACCAAATCAAAAAGTGCTTATGAACACCCGCAACCCCATGCCTGTTTTATTCAAGGTGTCAGTGACGATCTTGTTGGTGAAGGCGGCATTATGGACTTATGGACACGAGAGGCACGCTTATTCAAATATGGTTCAGGCACCGGTAGTAATTTTTCAACGGTGCGTGGACAAGGCGAATCTTTATCAGGTGGTGGCGATTCATCAGGGCTGATGAGCTTTCTGAAAATTGGTGATAAATCTGCCGGTGCGATTAAATCAGGCGGCACAACAAGGCGCGCTGCAAAGATGGTAATCGTTGATGTTGATCATCCCGATATCGAAGATTTCATTAACTGGAAAGTCGTCGAAGAACAAAAAGTCTCGGCACTGGTAACCGGTTCAAAAGTAACTGAAAAACATGCTAAAGCAATAATGACGGCATGTCAGATCACGGACATAGAAGACCCATGTGATCCTAAGAAAAATGATGCTCTTAAAAAATGTATGATTGCCGCTCGTCGCGATATGGTTCCGGAAAATACTATTCAACGTATCATTGATTTCGCAAAACAAGGCTTTACCAAAATTGATTTTGAAACCTATGATACTGACTGGGATTCAGAAGCCTATATGACTGTATCAGGTCAAAACTCAAATAATACGGTGCGCGTTACTGATGAATTCATGAAAGCGGTTGAGAATGACACCGATTGGCACCTCACCCGCCGCACAGACGGCAGCATTCATAAGACGGTAAAGGCACGTGACCTTTGGGATGACATCGGTATGAGCGCATGGCAATGTGCCGATCCTGGTTTGCAATTTCATTCAACGATCAATGATTGGCATACCTGTCCGAATTCAGGTGAAATTCGCGCGTCAAACCCGTGTTCGGAATATATGTTTCTTGATGACACCGCTTGCAACCTTGCATCGCTCAATTTGATGAAATTTAAAACCACTGATGGTGAATTTGATGTTCAAAGCTTTGAACATGCCACACGAATTTGGACTGTGGTTTTGGAAATCTCCGTTGCCATGGCACAATTCCCATCAAAAGAAATTGCACGTAGAAGTTTTGATTTTAGAACTCTAGGACTTGGGTTTGCCAATATCGGTGCGTTAATCATGTCATGCGGATATGGTTATGACAGCACTGAGGGGCGCGCTTTGTGCGCTAGCATTAGTGCATTAATGACTGGGGTTTCCTATAAAACTTCCGCTGAAATGGCTTCTGAGCTTGGTCCTTTTGCGGAATTTAAGAAAAACCGCACACCAATGCTTCAAGTCATTCATAATCATCGCACTGCGGCGTGGGGCAAATCATATTATAAAGGATTAAGCACACAACCGGCGCCACTTGATATTACCAATTGTCCTTTTCTTGATATTGCAACAGCCGCAGGCAGAGCATGGGACATTGCGCTTGCACTTGGTGAACAATATGGCTACCGCAATGCTCAAACAACCGTGATCGCCCCTACGGGAACAATCGGGCTTGTTATGGACTGTGATACAACCGGTATTGAACCTGACTTTGCGCTGGTTAAATTTAAGAAACTTGCTGGTGGCGGATATTTTAAAATTATCAACCGAATGGTTCCTGAAGCGTTAAAATTTCTTGGATATACACCAAAACAAATTGATGAAATCTCTAATTATGCTGTGGGTTATGGTAATCTTGAAAATGCGCCGCACATTAATCATAACAGCTTAAAAGCATTAGGTTTTGCAAACGCACAAATCGACCAAATCGAAGAACAAATCGAAAATGCATTTGATATCACCTTTGCTTTTAATCGCTGGACGCTTGGTGATGATTTCTGCACAGAGGTGCTTGATTTCTCAGCAGATCAAATTAGCTCACCGACTTTCAATATGTTAAAAGAGCTTGGCTTTACTCAAAAACAAATTGAAGAAGCAAATGAATATTGCGCTGGTACATTTACATTGGAAGGTGCGCCTCATCTTAAAGATGTTCACTTACCCGTTTTTGATTGTGCAAACCCGTGCGGTAAAAAAGGAAAGCGTTTCTTAAATGCCGAGAGCCACATATTCATGATGGCCGCATCACAACCCTTTATTTCCGGCGCAATTTCAAAAACAATCAATATGCCTGCAAATGCCTCAGTTGATGATTGTAAAGAGGCTTATAAGTTATCTTGGCGATTAGGGCTTAAGGCGAACGCTTTATACCGTGATGGATCCAAATTAAGCCAGCCGTTAAACGCCGTTATGTTTGATGATGAAGAAGAAGAAATTGAAGCCGTACCATTGCTTGATAAAACAAAAGCCCTAACGGAACGTATTGTTGAAAAAGTAATTGAGCAATCCGAGCAAGCAAAACGCCGAAAATTACCAACCAGACGCAAAGGCTATACCCAAAAAGCAACAGTTGGTGGTCATAAAGTTTATTTAAGAAGTGGTGAATATGATGATGGGACATTAGGGGAAATCTTCATCGATATGCATAAAGAAGGCGCCGCCTTCAGAAGTTTGATGAATAATTTTGCCATTGCCTTATCTATTGGTCTTCAATACGGCGTGCCGCTTGATGAATATGTTGATGCCTTTACCTTCACTAGATTTGAGCCATCCGGTCAAGTCGTCGGTAATGATGCCATAAAAATGGCCACTTCGGTTCTTGATTATATATTCCGTGAACTTGCTGTGTCTTATTTGGGTCGTACCGACCTTGCTCATGTGGTGCCGGATGACTTAATGCCGGACACCATGGGAAGCAGTGAAAACAATATTTCATCAGAAGAATTCATAACTGAAACAGATACTGCCCTTGACCGTGTTATTGGACTAACCAGTACGGGGTACGTGCGTAAAAGCAATCTTTACGTTTTAAAACAGGAAACTACTGTTGAAACCAAAGAACAAACGCAAAGTTTGCTGGTCAGCGATAGCCCTCAAATTGCTGTTGGCGCGGAAAGTGTAACGGAAACTGTAATGATAGAAAATAACGACCGTTCAACCCAAATTATGGAAGCAAAAATGAAAGGTTATGAAGGCGACGGATGTGCCGAATGTGGTAATTTTACAATGGTTCGTAATGGTACATGCCTCAAGTGTGATACATGTGGTTCAACGAGCGGCTGTTCATAAATTTTCTTTGTTAAATAAATTTACTAAATTTTTACCTAATTAGCGCACTCTAGGCTCGATTGATTCTCGAGTGCGCTTAAGAATGCTTGGGGTATTGGTAAAATTTTGAATTTAAGGCATTTTTTATGACGTCACCGTCCGCCGCTTCAGCGTTTTTATTTAGAAATGAAAAGCCTGTTCTTACTTCTAAAAGTAAGGCATTCGAAATCACAAGCCCCATCACTGACGGAATTGCCATAATCAATGTTGAGAATAAAGAAAAATTTCGCCTCGTTTCCGCGAATGAAAGTTTTTTAAAAAACATCAATTCTGAAAAGAAAAACCCACTTGGTTCATTGATTACAAAAATATTCTGGGGCGATGATATTTATGACGACAAGCTTCAAAAAAAACTCATGAGCGCTTATCAGAATAAAAAAGCACTCGCTTTCATTTGGAAGTTGAATATTTCAAATACACCACAAACATTGCTCTGTAAAATTATTCCTCTTAGCGACGTTAACGGCGAAATTACTCAGATTAATGTCACCACGTGTGATTACGTAAATTCAGAAGAATTAGACATTGAAGTAAGCCAGTATAATTATTTTGATACGCTTACAGGACTTCCAAATAAATTTAAATTTTATGAAAACCTTGAGCAAGAATTTTCAAAAAATGAATTTGCACAAGATGAACATATTTCCGGCCAAGCTATAGAAGCTGCCGTATTATTCATAAATATTAAGAAACTTCAGCGGGTTAACGAGAGTTATGGTTATGAAATTGGTGATAAGGTTTTAAAGGCATTAGCCATTGAACTGCAAAATTCAATGCATGAAAAAGCTGAACTTGCACGTTTTAGTAACGATAAATTTGTTATTTTCTTATCTGAAAATTATTTTGACAACGTGAAACGCGAAGCCACTAACCTTGCCCAATCAATCCATCATAACATCGCAACTAAATCACTAATTTATGGCAATGACATTCATGTTTCCGTCTCAATTGGTATCGCAGCCGGACAAGCATCAAAAGAAACGATCGAACAAATAATGCAGAATGCTCATCTCGCTATGAAGCGAAATAGCGATCTAAGTTCTAACCAGACACTCGTTTTTAATCAGGAAATCCAAGCACAAGCCGAACGAAAAATTCGCCTTGAAAAAGAATTTCGCGATGCGCTTGAAAATGATGCACTTGAACTTCATTATCAACCGATCATTAATTTGCAAAATGGCCTGATAAATGGGTTTGAGGCTCTCGCCCGCTGGAATAATTCAAGCCGCGGATCCATATCACCCCTTGAGTTTATCGCTCTCGCGGAAGAAGTTGGGCTTATTATCCCACTTGGAGAATGGGCACTTAATGAGGCTTGCTCTCAGCTTAAAAAGTGGATTGATAATGATCCCGTTGCACATTCATTATTTATGGCAGTAAATGTTTCAAGCACACACATCATAACAGGGAATATTGCCGCCCTTACCCGAGATGCACTTGCCAAAAGCGGATTGAGCGGACACAATCTTAAATTAGAATTAACGGGATCTACCATTATGGAAAACTCCGATATAGCAAGAAACATTTTGCTTGATCTAAAAACTCATGGCATTTCATTAGCGGTTGATGATTTCGGCACTGGTTATTCTTAGCTTTCCTATCTAAGCCGAATTCCTGCGGATTCCATAAAAATTGACCGATCATTCATTCAAAATATTGATAATAATGATGAAGGTGTCAACATGGTCAATGTGATCCTAAACCTTGCCAAATCACTTGGTATGACCGTTATTGCAGAAGGGATCGAAACCGAACAACAAGCCCTAAAATTAAAGGAACTAGGATGCCATTTTGCACAAGGGTTTCTATTTTCCCGTGCCATAAAAGCAGATCAAATCCCTGAAATGATTAAAAATCAACCTTATAAAAAACTACTTTCATAATTCACTCGGATTTTCCTATTTCATAATGCATACTTAAAGCTGAAAATAATAATTCAGCAGGGCTACTATGAAAGAAATATATAAACGTCAACCAACAATCAGAACTTTACCAAAAAGAAGTAACATCAATTCAAATGGTCATATTTTTGGCGGATGGATATTATCGCAAATGGACAGCGCAGCAGGTATAGAAGCCATGCGCCGAGTTAAGGGTCCGGTTGCTACGGTTGCCATTGAAGCCATGAAGTTCCATGCGCCCGTCAGCATTGGAGATTGGATGAGCGTCTATACGGATATTACGAAAGTGGGTAAAACGTCCCTCACCGTTCATATCGAAGTAACCGTCGTAAGTCGCGACAACGAAGAAGAAACAGTTGTCACCGAAGGCGATTTTATCTTTGTAGCCTTAGATAAAAACCATCGTCCGAAAGTAATTGACCAATAATTATTCAAACAAATATTTCGCCATTACTGGCTTAATTTCTGTTTGTCTAATGGTTGCCTTAAAAATCAAATCTTCCGGTAATCCATATGAATAAACCGGAACATTAATGCCTGTATGTGCCTGATCATCGATATTATCAGTTCCATAATAAACGGTCATTTCATTACCGCCGTTTGTAAGAAGCATCTCATATAGGCCCGGTAAGTTTTCTGCCGTCCGGTTATAATCTTCATAATATGGATGATGAATATTTTGCGTTGAACCACCATGGTCAGCAGTGATAATGACAACCGTATTAGGGTGGGTTTTCGCATATTCGACGGCTAGTTTAGCTGTGCGGTCAAATTCAAGCATTGACCCCATTGAACCACAAATGTCCGCATCATGCGCCGCTTTATCAATCGACGCCCCTTCGACCATTAAGAAAAAACCTTTATCATTATTTTGCGATAAATTATTCAATACCTTTTCAGTCATCATTTCAAGTGATGGAATATCTTTATGTGCAGGATTTGCAATGCAGCGCTGTGCATCAGGGAAAACCACTTGTCCATCTGTATCAACTGTTACTTTTTCTGCAGGTTTCCCATCTTCAGCGATCCAAGGCCTAGGCAAATGATAATCAGAGAATATCCCCCAAAGCTTATCCCCGCCTGCTTTTTCAAGTCCTGCTTTATCCGTAACTATATTATAACCACTTGAAAGCGCATAATCTCGAATTGTGCCTTGATCTTTTGCAGCGGGTAATAATTGATATCCACCACCAAGAAGCACTTCCATGTCTAAAGCAAGCATCTGATCGATAATTGGTACACTTGTTGCGGTGCAAACACTGTCACCAGCTTTCATACAATAACGGTCATCAGCATGGGATGCGAATGATGCGGGCGTTGCATCAGTAATTACTGCCGTTGTCACAAGTCCCACTTTAATGCCTTTTTCTTTTGCTTCTTCGGCGATTGTTTTAATTGGCGCGCCATATTGCGCCGTTGTTGCAATTCGTCGCACACTCGTAAGTTCACCGGTCGCAAGTGCAGTACCACCGCTGGCACTGTCACCAACAAATGCGATATTTTCTGCATTATCATTACGTTTGGAAATAACAATGGCCGATGATTTGGTTTCCATTGTATCCAAAAACATACCCGGACCGCTGTCAAATTCGTAATTTCGGGTTACTGAAATTTCAGCTTCCCCCATACCGTCACCAATCAACAATATTACATTTTTTGGCTCATCGGTGACTTCTGCGCACGCACTAAGCGCGAGCAAAGGCAGTGCTAATAATAATTTCTTCATTTTAAACCCTAATTGAATAAGAACTTTTTCATGGCCGGATAAATTTCCGTTTGTTGAATAACGCCTGTCAAATCTTCGGCATTATCCATACCATAGGTTAATACTGGAACATTAACACCCGTATGTGATTGGTCATTAATATTATTGGTCCCATAATAAACCCCTAATTCATGTCCACCCCTTGTAAGGAGTGATTGATAAAATCCAGGAATTAGATCACGTCTAATCGGTGAACCGTCATAAGTTTCTGGTTTATAAATCACTTGAGTTGACTGACCATGATCGGCCGTCACGATTACCGCAGTATCCCCTAATTCTTTCGCATAATCAACGGCCATCTTTACCGTTCTATCAAAGGCAAGCATTTCACCAATTGTACCACATGGGTTTGATACATGCGCCGCTTTATCTATAGAAGCCCCCTCAATAACAAGGAAGAACCCGTGACCACCAACTCTCAGGTTATCGATAGCATATTTAGACATTTCCTCTAACTTTGGAATGCCTGCATGAGCTGGGTTTATTTCACAGGCTGCGGGTTTAGGAAAAATAACTTCGCGATTACCATTAACTTCAAGAAAATCAGCTCCTTTTCCACCTGGCCCAACCCACTCTGTTGGTAAATGCCCATTTGAGAAAACACCAAATGTTTTGGTTCCAACAGCAAGCTTAATAAGGTCTTCCCGTTCCGTGACAACCGTATATCCTAATCCCTTGGCTTTCTGTTCTACACTGCCACCTTGCACGGCAGTTCCGGGTAACAGATTTTTTCCCCCACCTAACATCACATCCACATTATGATCCAACATTTGATCAACAATCGGTGTATCTGCAAATTGACTACACGCTTTTGCACCTTTGACAAAACAATATCTATTTTGCGCATGCGCGGCAAACGAAGCCGGTGTCGCGTCCGTTATTATCGATGTGGTAACCAATCCCGTTTTATATCCGCGTTCCTGAACTTCTTCTAAAATTGTTTTATAATGGTTACCATCAAAGGCACTCACGGCGACCCGCCCTGCACTTGTTCTGTTTCCGGTCGATAACGTCGTGCCCCCGCTCGCGCTTTCACCGGTAAATTCAATTTTCGTTGGATCATCAACCATAAGCTGCTTGACGATAACAGAACCGCGATCTTTCATTTCATCAACATATAATCCGGCATCACCATCAAATGCATAGGCACGCGTGACAGCAATTTCAGCTTCTCCCATGCCGTCGCCTATCAATAAAATAATGTTTTTTGGTGCCGCAAGTGTCGCCGTAATACTTGCCGTAAAAATCGCCGTTGCAATTAATAATGATCGTTTCATGAAAAACATCCCTCTATTCTTTTATATATGATCTAACAAAGCATCATTTCGAATATATTACAATGGTGAAAGATGAAAAATAAACATTGTAGTTCTTATATTTTTAATTTTAAAATTGAATTCTAATTGATAAAAATATGGTTACTAGTAATCTATCACTCAAATTTAAAACTTATTGTAAGTGAAATTTATGATGAAAAATAATGCTTTAATCGGCTTACCCATATTAGCTGCACTTTGGTTTCTCATCACTGTTATCTGCGGCGGTATAGCTTATGAGAATTACAACCATATGTCCCAATTTATAAGCGAACTTGGAGCCACAGGGACATATACGGGTGCTTTTATTAATTATATAGGCTTCATACCTACTCAGCTCATTATCCTGTTATTTATTATTATATGTGCACATAAATTACCGCGATCATCATTGAATACAGTAGGTTTATTGCTTTTATGTGTTTATACATTTTCACTAACCATCGCAGCCATTTTTCCATGTGATTATGAATGTAGACCACAGACACCATCAACTAGTCATATGATACATATAGCGTCTGCGATACCTGCCTATTTAAGCGGGGCAATGGCCATCTTCATCTTATCTAAAGGCTTGAAAAAGTGGGCACCATCTAAAGCATTTGAAAAATTAGGTTATGCCATATCAATATTAATACTGATATGCTTTTTTAGCTTAGATGACAGTTAACAATATGTCGGTCTCATTCAGCGAATATTAGAAGCATCCATCTTTTTATGGTTTATCCTTTTTGCTCAACATATTAGAAAAAATTGCTAAACCATTAATAACTGAAAACCCAATACACAGTAGTTATTTAAAATTAATTCCTCGATTTTCTCCTAATTAAGTTTACTATAAAAATAACAATTAAAGGGAAATGGGAGAAAATTCATGAGTGCCGCTCAAGGAATTAAAGAAACAAATCAAAAATTCATGACTTGATTTAATGAGGGAAATGCAGCTGGTGTCGGGTCCTGCTATTCGGAAGACGGCTGTTTTATGGTTCCAAATGCAGATACATTTCAAGGAAGAGAAGCCATTACAAATGCAATCCAAGGATTAATTGATGCTGGCGTAACTAAAATTGAACTAAATACTCATGAGATAGAAGATTTAGGGAAAACGGCAATTGAACATGGTGAATTCGCACTCTACGCTGGCGAGAATGTCGCAGATAAAGGTAGGTTCATGGTTCATTGGATTAACGTTGATGGCGACTGGTTACTCTATCGGGATATAATTAATAGCGTCCTTCCTGCTTCGTAATAATATATCAACGCTTGACTTCATATTGTTCAGGAACTTTTGGATAAGCCATTATAAATCCATCTTTATTCGGCATTTCAACCTTTGGAAGCGTATCTTTATTCATAACGGCATCTTCTGGGATAACGCCATTTTCATGAAGTAAATATGCAGTTAAAGAATAATAATCACTATTGGTAAGCGACATTGGCGCGAGAAGCGGCATTGCTCTACGAATATAGTTAAATACAGTTGATGAATAAGGCCAATAACTGCCAATTGTTTGCTCAACGTTTGGCTTGCCTTTTTTATCAGTAACCCCAAACAACTTTCCTATATCATCTTTTACAGGGTCGCTCTCACCGGGCATGTTATGGCAAATATTACATTGTTCTTTAAAAAGCACTCTACCGGTTGCAACATTTCCTTCACCTTCCGGTAAAAATTCACCGTCCGGAAACACAGACCAGAAACTTTTATCAATGTCTTTTTGTGTCGCCGGCTCCCCAAAACGCGACTGCTGGGCGTTGGCCAGCTGACTAAAAAATAAATGTTGGGTTGGTAATAAAAGTGAAGCGATAATTAATGTTTTACGCATAGACATTTTTAATCTCCCCATTTGGTGATACACCCCAACTTTGAACGGCATGGAAATGATAAAAGGCGTTCCTACCTCTTGCATCGATTAATTCTTTTCTGGTCGGTTGGATACGGCCAAATTCATCATAGGCGCGGCTTTGAAGTATTGCCGAACCGCCCTCCCACATCCACGGTATTCTGAAACGTGTAAGCATTTTTGTATGAATTGGCCCTTCTAGCGCCGCATCACCCCATGTTTGTCCACCATCAACCGAAACTACAACACGAGAAATTTTTCCTTTACCCGACCATGCTAGTCCTGTGATTTCATATAAACCTTTTTTCTTAAGGCTCATGGCATTGGATGGTCTGGTAATAATTGATTTAACGTCTTGTTCCAAAGAAAATTGAAGCGCTTTATTATCTGGCATCATATCTGTATATTTGGCCGTTTCCTGTGCTGACATAACCGGTCTATCGCTGACATATAGTGACCGAAGCCATTTAACAGAAGTATTCCCTTCATAGCCCGGCGTATAGAGACGCATTGGGTATCCCTGACTTGGTCTAATGCGTTCACCGTTTTGTCGAATGGCGATCATTGTATCATCAAGTGCTTTATCTATCGGAATGCTTCTGGTCATCATGCCGTTATCGGCACCTTCGGCAATAATCCATTTTGCATCGGGTGAAATACCACATTCATCAAGGAGCGTCGAAAGAAGAACACCGGTCCATTCTGTGCCTGATACAAGACCATGAATTTGCTGAATAGGTTGATCTGTAGGTGTTTCTTGAAAAAGCACCTGACTATTACCACTACATTCTAGATAATGATGACGCGAAACGGTTGGGTAATTTTCCAATGCATCGATATCATATTTTAAGGGGTTCTTGACCATTCCATGGATTACAAGAAAATGCTTATCAGGATCAATATCTGGTATGCCCTGATGGCTACGTTCAAAATGTAACCCATTGGGTGTTATGGTGCCAAGCAAATGATCAAGGGGCGTTCTCGCAACATATTTTGTCAATCTAAGATCTAAAAATTTTTGTGGGAAATTTGGAATAAACCTTTTTACGTTTTCAACCTCAAAACGGGAACGGTCACTATATTCCAAGGCATCCGTACCTGGATAAATTGTCCAGTCATCCTGCCCTTCACCAATAATATCCTCACCATAAGCTGCACTTGCTGTTGCAAGAGCGGCCGTTGACGCAATCGACGACGTTAAAAAAAGGCGGCGATTAAGCAACCCCCCTTTTGCAACATGATCTGTTGTATCAATCCCCGGTAGTTTTTTATCTTTTGACAAAATAAATACCCCTTATTTAATCATTCCTGTTTATAAAGAAATGAGCTTACATGAAGTAATCTATTACGTCAAAAAAACTATTTTGACTTTCTTAACCAAATCAACTTACTAAAAAAGGTCAGAAATAAATTGATCAATTTGCTGATCATACCAAGTTTCAACCTGCCCCTTTTCATGAAAGCCAACATGGCCACCGCCATCGGTAATTAATACCGTAACATTCTTTTGATTGTCTTTTGCAATCGTCTCATAAGCCCCGATTGGTATCCATGGGTCATTTCTAGCGCTAATGATTAAAAGTGGAATTTTTATAGTGTCGATCTTGCGGGCACTTTTTGTTTGAAAATAATAATCTTCCGCGTCTTTATAACCGTTCTTTGGTCCGGTAATCTTATCATCAAATTCATAAATTGATTTGCACTTCAACATCAATTCTTTATCAGTTTTTGATAAGTCATTTCGTTTTGATAAATATTCTTCTTTCATATGGCAAAGAAGTCGTGATTGATAAATTTTATTCCGTGGACTTAATAATTTTTCCGCTGCGGATTTCGGGTCGATCGACGCCGAAACAACCGCCGCACCAAGCAGGTTATAGTCCTTATTTTCTGCTAAAAAATTAAGTAAGATATTACCACCCAATGAAAACCCTATGATGAAAACACCCCGTGATTTTATGTCCTCGTCTAGATAGTCAAGGGCATCACTGATATCCGAAATATGGCCACCATGATAATGCTTTTGGCATGTTTTTGCGGTTGGTCCTGCCCCTCTTAGGTTTAATCTTAAAACCCGTGATCCTTTTCTTAAATGGTATCTTGAAGTGGTGAGCATATAAGCACTGTTTTCTGATCCCGTTAATCCATGAATAAGAATAATAAGTGGCCCCAAAACGTCCCCAAATGGTGTATCAAGGCTTGCCATAATTTCATCGCCAGCACCATCATTGGTTGGAATGGTGAGCACTTTTGATTGTCCCGGCAATTCAATTTCACCAGCACATAAAAAATTTCTAATGGTTTGTAAATCGCCGCCCCACCACGGTGGTTTTTCTTTAAAAGTCAACTTCAACTCACTTATTTTGCATTTTTAGAAACGCTTAATTCCAAACCCAAGTTTTTTATTCATAATCGCATAAAGCATAGAGAATAGTGGACCACCCAAACAAAACAATGCCCAGGGCGCATAATCAATTGTCGCTACCCCAAGTGTTGTTGCCATATAAACGCCGGAAACGGACCAAGGCAAAATCGGATCGGTCATTGTTACAGAATCTTCAATAGACCGTGATAAATTTACTGGCGCAAGTCCAAGTTTTTTATAATTATTTTTATAGAGGTTACCAACAATCAATGCAGAAACACTTCCATGACTAGAAAGCGAAATCATCATTAGCCCCGTCACCATCGTTGACGCGATTAATTTAAAAATAGTATTTGCCGCCTTTAAAAGTTTATCGACGATATAATTAATTATGCCTGACGCTTCCATCGCGCCCATGAGCAATATAGCAGATATCACAATAATCATCGCACTCAACATTGAATTTATGCCGCCCCTATTCAGAAGAACATTTAAATCATCGCTTAACGGCATTAAATGACTTATTTCCCGCCCATTTAACATTTCTGTATTAAAGCCCGTCATGATTGCGGATACCGCATGACTTAATTCAAAATCTTGATAAAAGACACCGATTAAGGCCGCGACCAAAGTCGACAACACAATCCCGGCTAATGCGGGGAATTTTAAGAATATCGACATTAAAATAACAATCGGCGGGATTATCACCACAAAACCTGATTTAAAAATACCAAAAATTTCATTAGAAAGCGTAACGGCCATTTGCGGAAATTCAAATATTCCATTTGTGTCATCAACTAAGCTTAGTCCAACAAAATAATAAACCACACCAGCTATCAAAAAGGATGGAACCGCGGTATATAACATATGACCGATATGATCATATAAATTAGCTCCAGCCGCGAGCGCGGCCACATTAGTCGTATCGGATAAGGGTGACAATTTATCCCCGAAATAAGCACCTGAAATAATTGCACCTGCGACAATTTCGGTTGGCACTTGTAAAACCGATGACATACCAATGAGTGCAATACCAATGGTGCTAACGGACCCCCATGATGTACCGGTCATAATTGACATTAATCCGGTGCATAAAAAGGCCGTTAATATGAACGTATTAATATCAATCCATTCAAGACCGATATTAACAAAATAAGGTATTGTGCCACTTAAAATCCACGCCCCAATTAATCCCCCAATTGAAAAAAGTATCAAAAGTGCCGGGAACAATTGCGCGAGCTTCTGACCCGCTTTTTCCTGGACATTTTCCCAGCTCGAACCAGTATACAGAGCAATTAATGTTGCCCCGAATGTCGCCACCAATAAAGAAATAACAATCACATCATTTCCTTGCTCAATAAAAATTGAACCAAGAACAAAAAATGACACAAGTAATATGAACGGCAGCAAAGCCAGAAAAGCAGTTATCTTTTTTTGATTGTTTTCCTGATCAACCACTAACAATTACTTTCGAAAGCGCCTGATCGATATCAGCAATTAATTGCTGTGAATTCTCTAATCCTACCGAAAGTCTAATCATCGATGTTGAAAATCCAATCTCGGATAATTGGTTTTCATTTTTTCCTCTGTTTGGTGAAATGGCAAGACTTTCAAAACCTCCCCAGCTAACCCCAATTTTAAATCTAGTTAAATTATTTAAAAATGTGCTCACCTCTTGATATCCGCCAGAAACTAAATCAAAACTAAACAGTCCACTTGTCCCGGATAATTGTTTATCCTTTGGTTTTAAATCCGTGGAAAGGTCTGGATAATAAATATTCGCGATTTTTTCATGGTCTTTTAAATAATTGATCACATCTATTGCATTGGATTGATGTTCGCTCATTCTAACGGGTAACGTGCGAAGCCCTCTTAATAATAACCATGCATCAAACGGGCCCGCCGCAGCGCCATTAAGCAAAAATGCATTATAAAATATTTTTTCAATGATTTCTTTTTTACTAATCACTGCACCGGCAATGGTATCACTATGCCCACCAATATATTTTGAACAAGAATGAACAACAATATCAATCCCCATAGTGATCGGCTTTTGAAATAATGGCGTCGCCCATGTGTTATCGATGCCGGTTAGAATACCTTTCGCTTTCCCGAATTCTGAAATTTTCTTAAGGTCCACAAACTCAAACTTCATCGTCCCCGGACTTTCGAGCCAAATTAACTTGGTATTGGGCTTGATGAATTGCTCAAGGTCCTCTGCTTCATTCTGACTTACCCGATCATGGGAAATCCCAAAACTTTTAAGATGATCCGCAAGTTGCATGGTAGGGCCATAAATATCATTGACGAATAACACATGATCCCCTTGATTTAGTAGCCCCATGAAAACACTGCTGATTGCCCCCATACCAGAAGCAAATACTTTGCAATCTTCGCCTTGCTCTAATGCGCATAACTTATTTTCAAGGATCGCAACCGTTGGGTTTCGCCCACGGGAATAAAGGATATTTTTATTTTCATCATCCAATGCCCCAACCAATTTTTCAAAAGTTGGAAACGTAAACAAGGACGTTTGGTATATGGGCGGTGTTACGGGGTTTGAACCTGAAACTTCCTCTGCACTTAATGATGTACATATATCTATATCAATTTGATCAATGGCCATAAAATTCAACTGCATTTTAACAAACCAATAAAGCGATTTATTTCGTGGCTTGCATAACTTTATAATTTTTTCGCAACCTATTGACCTTAAATGCTAAAAGTCTGTTTATGCAAGAACTTTCTTTCCCATTAAAATTGCATAATTTCAAATGTATAATTTATGAAATTAATTAGACCTTTAGAATAAACATATGATAACCGAACTCTTCGGCATATCGCATGGCTATCTCAACTTCATGTTTGATATCTTTATAGGCAGCGGAATTCGCCATTTCGCTGTCAAGCTCTTTTAATCTTATATCAAGCGGGCCATAATAATTCATCCATGCTTCATTGCTGACCCTAAAATGATCACAAATTTGATACCCGGCTTTTTTCATTTGATCCAAACGCGTATCAACATCTTGCATATCCGGATATTCTTCGCGCCATTTTTGAACGGCTTCATCACTTGGGGTGTCCGTATGCCAAACCAAATCACTAAAAACCAAATGACCTTGCTCTGTTAAATATGGCTTCCACTTTTCCAACGCCTTTTCAACACCAATGATATAGGCACTTCCCTCCGCCCAAATTAAATCAAAACTATTATGAGAAAAGGGTAATTCTGCCATGCTTGCGTTTACGGTTTTTAATCGATCAGACATGCCAAGTTTATTAAAGCGGCCTTCTAACCTATCAAGCGCAGATTGTTCATTATCAAGGGCCGTAACAACCGCATCACTATTTTCCGCAAGTACCTTTGTGGCAAGTCCCTTACCGCACCCTATATCCAAAATTGTCTTTGGGGGCAAGGATACCATTTTTAATGCTTTTAAAGTATCAGCCCCACTCCCCGGTCCCCAATAGTCCAGAGTTTCATAGACTCTC
>Ga0255765_1000331_pt1 | contig 63386 bp, 55 predicted proteins | sample 041ome_8_FD_179965 | JGI IMG/M metagenome (GOLD analysis project Ga0255765, IMG submission 179965) | Coastal salt marsh microbial communities from the Groves Creek Marsh, Skidaway Island, Georgia - 041407BS metaG (version 2) | ecosystem: Environmental > Aquatic > Marine > Intertidal zone > Salt...
GTGGGCGGCATCACGGCCAGTTAGCATTTTGCCTGATAACAAGAGGGTCTCCCCTGGCTGCCAGGATTGGATATCGGCTTGAGTGACCGAATCTAGGTTGACTTGTCTCGCGCCCGTTGAAGGGTTCCAAGTGATGTCAGGCCAATCCGACACGGCGGGTGCTTTAAGATCGGCTGGACCATGACCGTCAAGCGTGAAGTGAACATGTCGGGTTGCAGCACAATTGGGAATCATCGCCACTGGTAAATTGGCTGCATGGGTTGGGTAATCCAGTATTTTGACATCCAGCACCGTGGTCAGCCCACCTAAACCTTGAGCGCCAATACCTAATGCATTGACTTTTTCGAATATTTCGAGCCTTAGGGATTCTAGTTTCGTTTGTGGGCCTCTTGCCTGTAGATCGTGGATATCGATACCGTCCATCAAAGAACGCTTTGCAAGTAACATTGCCTTTTCTGCAGTGCCCCCGATACCAATCCCCAACATCCCCGGCGGACACCAACCAGCCCCCATGGTTGGCACCGTTCGTAACACCCAGTCAACGATACTGTCCGCAGGATTTAGCATCGCTAGTTTTGATTTTGCTTCCGAGCCGCCCCCTTTGGCAGCGACATGTACGCTCACAAGATTGCCGGGCACCAATTCTGTGTGAATCACCGCCGGCGTATTATCTCTGGTATTCGTTCTGGCTCCCGCAGGATCAGCCAGGACCGACGCTCTTAAGACATTATCCGGTAGGCCATAGGCTCGTCGCACGCCCTCATTAATGAGATCCTCAAGCGATTGCTCAGTTTCAAACCGGACATTCATGCCGATCGACAGGAAAACATTGACAATACCCGTGTCTTGGCAGATTGGTCGATGACCCTCAGCGCACATCCTTGAATTAATAAGAATTTGCGCCATGGCGTCCTTTGCAGCTTTTGACGCTTCCCGCTCGTAGGCTTGATGTACTGCTTGGATAAAATCTACCGGATGGTAGTACGATATATATTGCAGGGCATCTTGGACGCTCTGAATCAGATCGGACTCAGAAATAATCGTTGTCGACCCCATAGCCATTATCCTCTTGAATTAGGCGTTAAATACCCGTTAATCCCCGTACATAAGCCTAGTTAATGACTCCACAACGCACACAGGCTTATCAGATCCTTCGCATTCAACCGTCACCAGTCGCTTCAGTTGAATGGTATTCGCCGCTTTTAGCTCGGCCTGCAAAAGTGTATGTCTCGCTCGAATTTTTGAATTAACCGGCACAGGTGCAGGAAACCGAACCTTGTCCATACCGTAATTCACGCCCATAAAAACACCGTCAAGCGCCTCTGGTTTGGGAACGGGGACCGATCCACCCAAATGCACAACCAAACTCAATGTCAGAAACCCATGGGCGATGGTGACCTTATAAGGTGATAGCTCAGCGGATTTTTCAGGATCGATATGGATGAACTGATGATCGAGGGTTGCATCTGCAAACAGATTGATCCGAGCTTGATCGACTTCCAGCCATTGCCCAACACCCTCTTCCGTCCCTTCCAGAGTTTTAAAGATCGCTAACGCAGCTTCAGCTTTGCTCGACATAGGCTTCATATCCTTTTATTTGATGCGCGCTATAGTACCACAAATCGATTCCCACTCAGCCCAGTACTGGCCTTGCTGGCTAGCTTCGTTTATCCTCTTTCGAACTACATTACTGCCACCTTAGCCCGCTTCCGTAAGCGCTGCGCTATTGGGATTTTTCAAGGAACCCGTTATGACTCAAGACGTTTTTATTGCCGCCGGTGCTAGAACCCCAATGGGAGGATTACAAGGGGATTTGTCCTCACTGACGGCGGTTTCACTGGGTCAAATTGCCATTGAAGCCGCTCTAGATCGCGCGAACGTTGCTGGCAATGATGTCGATGAAGTCATCATGGGTTGCGTACTGCCGAGCGGCCTGCGCCAAGGTCCGGCTCGACAGGCCGCTATCGATGCTGGGATTCCTGACAGCGTTGGCGCGACCACCATTAACAAACTCTGCGGTTCAGGTATGAAAGCAGCCATGCTCGCCCATGACCTCATCAAAGCTGGCACCAACCAGGTCATGGTTGCGGGCGGTATGGAAAGCATGAGCAACGCGCCTTATCTCGTCCCAAAAGTTAGAACAGGTCTTAGAATGGGACATGGCGAACTCCAAGACGCGATGTTCACCGACGGCCTTGAAGACGCTAAAACAGGTCGACTCATGGGCTCGTTCGCGCAGGAAGTTGCTGACCAATATCAAATTTCCCGAGAAGACATGGACGATTACGCGATCGGCAGCCTAACCCGTGCCCTAGATGCCATCGATTCTGGGGCTTTGACAGAAGAGATCGTGCCGGTTCAAATCCAAACTCGGCAAGGTCCCGTCTTTATCGAAATCGATGAACAACCCGGCAATGCAAAAGTCGATAAAATTAGGACCTTGAAGCCCGCCTTCAAGTCGGACGGCACCGTCACCGCTGCCAACGCGAGCTCGATATCAGACGGTGCCTCAGCGCTTGTGCTGGCAAGCGCCGAAGCCATTAATCACAAAGGGCTTACACCCATGGCCCGATTTGTGGGGCATGCGACCCATTCAAGACACCCTGCTGAATTCACACTTGCACCGATCGATGCCATCAAAAAGCTCCTCACTAAAATAGATTGGCAGCTCGATGATGTTGACCTTTTTGAGATTAACGAAGCTTTCGCCATGGTGACCATGATTACCATGCGCGAGGTCGGCATCGATCCGTTGAAGGTTAATATTCATGGAGGCGCCTGTGCCCAGGGCCATCCCATCGGCTCCACCGGTTCTAGGCTGATTGTGACGTTAATGCACGCGCTCAAACGAAAAGGTCTAAAACGTGGTATCGCGTCTTTGTGTATTGGCGGTGGTGAAGCAACCGCCGTGGCAATAGAATTGGTTTGAAGCACCTCGCCAATCAACTTGATTCAATGTCGCGTAAATTTCTGGATTTCATGCGCCCTCGGCGCGTACAATTTAATCATGCTTCTGGGGGATCTGAACGTTGAATAAACTGCCCGTTATCGTCGGTTTTGGCGGCATCAACCCGGCAGGGCGAAGTTCAGGTCACCACGGCTACCGAAGACTGGTCTTCGATCAACTTTCAAGCGAGAAACAAAATCGAACTTTGCGATCGCTTGGGGCGTTGATGAATTGCGAACCCAGTTTAGAGCGAATTTTACCCCATACTTTAATCCGACAACTCACGGATAATCTCTTCGACCCAAAAACCTATCGAGCCAATAAACAAGGACAACTGACAAGTCCTAACGCTGACCCTTTGAGATTCACCTTAAAAAAGACACATCTGCCAGAAACTCTGCCACCTGACTGGCATATCGAAGCACTCGATGATACTCATGTTCAGGTCAGCACCAACGAGCCCCTTGATGTTTTATTTCCTGATGGTCGTGGGTCCAGGGTTAATTCTGCCGGACAGTTGCCCTCTGGTTTCGACCCAGGATCGCTCTACCAGTCAAGAAGTCACCCCCGAGGACTACAACTGACGGTTTTCGGTGCTTCTGATGCCATCGCCTCACTTGGTATCCCGTGGCAGCAAGTGAGGGACCGGGTGCCAGGCGATCAAATTGCGGTATATGCCAGCAGCGCTATGGGACAACTTGATTTCAATGGTTCCGGCGGCATGCTTCAGTCTGCTCTGCTGGGCAAACGCGTTAGCGCAAAAAATTGTCCATTAGGCTTGGCCGAAATGACCGCCGATTTTGTGAACGCATACATTTTGGGCAGCGTCGGCGCGACAGGTGCTAACGTTGGTGCCTGCGCAACCTTCTTGTACAACTTAAGGCAGGGTATATCTGACATTCGCTCCGGTCAGTGTCGGGTCGCTGTTATTGGCTCTAGCGAAGCGCCAATAACACCCGAGGTCATCGAAGGCTATCGCACCATGGGTGCGCTCGCCGAGGATGAGGCCCTTTGTAAATTGGACGGCATTACGACCGGACGGCCTAATCATAGTCGCGCCTGCCGCCCATTTGCAGATAACTGCGGTTTTACCCTTGCCGAGGCGTCTCAATTCGTCATTTTATTTGACGACGAATTAGCGCTTGAGCTTGGCGCACAAATTCACGGTTCGGTCGCAGACGTTTATGTTAATGCCGACGGCTTCAAAAAATCGATCCCAGGCCCAGGTATTGGCAATTATCTCACTGTCGGAAAAGCCATGGGGGTTGTCCGCGCAATTCTGGGTGAAGATGCCTTAACCCGGCAAACCTACATGCAAGCGCACGGCACTGGTACCCCACAAAATAGGGTCACGGAATCTCACATTTTCAGCGAATTGGCAGGTGCCTATGGCATCGAGCGATGGCCTGTCACCGCCATCAAGGCCTATGTTGGGCACTCTCTAGCCTGCGCTTCAGGGGATCAAATAATCGCGTCGCTCGGTTTTTGGCAGGACGGCATATTGCCAGGTATCAAAACGACCGAGCGCATTGCAGAAGATGTGCATCAAGCGAATCTTGACTTTCTTTTGGATCACAGCGTCATGGCGCCAAGCGACATGAAAGCAGCATTCATTAATTCCAAGGGTTTTGGTGGCAACAATGCCACTGCGGCGATTTTATCCCCGGAAGTCACCGAGACCATGCTAAGCAAGCGCCATGGCAAAAAAGCCATGGCCGCGTATAAGCACAAACAGTCGTCTACCGAAGCCGCAGCATTGGATTATGACGAAGCCTGCCTCCGCCAAGAGACCAATCCCATCTACCGATTTGGCGAGGGTGTTGTCGAAGGCACTGATCTTGCCGTCGACGACCAGCAAATTAGCATTCCAGGTTTTGCAAAACCCATATCGCTGGCCATTAATAACCCATTCGAGGACATGTGTTAAGCGATTTCCCGAGTGCTTCTAAAAGCAATTTCTGGCCATCTTTCTTCCATCAAGCTTAGGTTGACTCTCGAGGGCGCGAGGTAGGTTAAATAACCACCGCCATCTATCGCTAACTGTCCCTCAGCCTTACGTTTAAACTCTTCTAGCTTTTTTTCATCCTCAGCAACAACCCATCGAGCCGTGGTTACCCCAACAGATTCATACCCACACTCTACCTTATATTCATCTTTTAATCGGTAAGCGACCACGTCAAACTGCAAAATACCCACAGCGCCTAATATTAAATCGTTGCTCGTCAAGGGCATAAACACCTGCGTTGCACCCTCTTCGGAAAGCTGCGTGAGTCCTTGCCTTAATTGCTTACTTTTTAAAGGGTCTTTTAACCGAACGCGGCGAAACAATTCTGGGGCAAAGTGCGGGACCCCTACAAAACGATCCTTTCTGCCACCGCTGAAAGTATCGCCAATCTGAATGGTGCCGTGGTTATGCAGTCCAATGATATCGCCTGCATAAGCCTTGGCGGCTGTTGACCTTTCGCCTGCCAAAAAAGTCACGGCGTCCGATACTTTGACGTCCTTCCCCAGCCGAACGTGGTGCATTCGCATGCCTTGGACGTAATTGCCAGAGCAAACCCGTAAAAAAGCAATGCGATCACGGTGCTTAGGATCCATGTTGGCCTGAATCTTAAACACAAAGCCTGAAAACTCCGGATCTTCGGGCTGCACCGTGGGCCCGGTTGTCGCACGAGGTAAAGGTGGCGGCGACATCGAAACGAAGCCGTCTAGCATTTCCATCACCCCGAAATTGCGCAGGGCCGTGCCGAAATAAACCGGGGATAAAGCGCCTGCAAGGTAAAGCGCCTGATCAAAGGTTGAGGACGCGCCCCTAACCAACTCAATATCATCAAAAAGGGTTTGCCATGCATCGCCCAAATAGCTGCGGGCTTCGGCGCTAGATAAACCTTTGATACGTTCGGGGTCATCCAGAGGGCCTTTAACCTCGCCCCGGAAAGGGTAAATACAGTCTTCATATAGGTGGTAAACGCCTTTGAAATTAGGCCCCATGCCAATAGGCCAAGTCATTGGTGCACAGGCTATACCGAGTACCGACTCGACTTCATCGAGCAAATCGATCGGATCCCGGACTTCCCGGTCTAACTTGTTAATGAAGGTCAAAATCGGCGTATCCCGAAGCCGGCAAACCTCCATCAACTTAATCGTTCTGTCTTCAACACCTTTAGCGCCATCGATCACCATCAGCACGGAGTCTACTGCCGTTAAGGTTCTATAAGTATCTTCAGAGAAGTCTTCATGCCCAGGAGTGTCAAGGAGGTTGACGACACATTCTTTGTAGGGAAACTGCATGACCGACGTGGTCACCGAAATTCCTCGCTCTTTTTCCATGGCCATCCAGTCAGAGGTTGCATAACGATCGGACTTTTTAGATTTTACGGTGCCCGCAAGCGCAATCGCTTTACCGAGCAGCAACAGTTTCTCGGTAATGGTCGTTTTGCCCGCATCGGGATGTGAAATGATCGCGAACGTCCGCCTACGGTCGACTTCGGTGCTGGCCATGATGAGGTCTCTCAATATTTGGCGCGCATTATAGCCCCGACCGGCTTTGAATCGCTAAAGCAGTTCTTTTGCCATCACTAGCGCGTCCTCACGGCCATGATCGCTTGGATAGTAGTTAGGGCGTCTGCCAATTTCGTTAAATCCGGATCGATCATAGAGTGCCGCGGCAATATGATTCGAGGCACGCACTTCTAAAAACAAACTCGTCGCCTTGCGTGCCTTGGCTTGCTCGATCAAATGCAACAGCAATACTTTACCTAAGCCCCGCCCCTGAAAATCCGGATGGACGCACAAATTCAACACATGTGCCTCACCCGCACCTGCACTCAAAATCCCATGGCCAACGACCACATCCTCAAGTGATACCAAAGCGCAAACGTCGCGTCCTTTCAAGCTGGTCCTAAAATGGCCCTCTGACCAGGGGTGCGAATAGGCTGCCTTTTCATTTCTCATGACAAACGGCAGGTCGATAAATCGCATGTCTCTCAAATGAGGGGGCTGGGTACCTCGCTCAGCCATGGCCGGCTATTGCCTGCCAAAGTTCTGCTTTTCGCTGGCCACCGTCTGTCTCACTTAACAGATCACCACATGCTATAACTCGGCGCTTTGGACGCTGACTCGATTGTAAATCCTGCTGCAAAATGGCGTTTGTTTGAGCATTCCCACCAGCGAGCAAAACAATTAGATCGGGCAATTCATTCAACCATTGTAAAGAGCTATTGTCAGTCTGATCTGGGGAAGACTCCATCAACTGCGTCTCCAGGATAGGCGATGTCGCTAAACCATTGACCGCAAGGGCGATATCATCCGCCAACTGGTTTAAAGCGCGTGCTCTACCTGTAGAAATCTCTGCTTCGTCTAAGCTCAGAGTGGCAATCGTCCTGTAGTTCCTCACCGATACCCGCCATCGAGCCACGGCACCACCAACGGCACCAATCTCTTTTACAGCTGAGCTCGCTGCAAGCATTGCATGGCTCGTAGGCGCGACAATCTGCCGCGCACTTGCGGCAACTGGCCCTAGCCCTTCTGCTTCCGTTGAGGCAACACCCATAACTTGCTTGGTTGCAAAATAGCCTTTCGATCGAAAACTTTTTATGCCTATTTCAGACAACAGCACTGTTGAGGTTGCCATACTTATCCTTTTGTCTTTTCTGGATTTGGCTAAACAAAACGACCGATTCGCCAGCCTGTAGACTACCAGTTTCAGGAGCGGATATTTTATCGCTGCCCTGCCCGATGCTTAATCCACCTTTTTCGAGATTATAATCCAAAATCCTAGGCATTTTACCGTTGCCGAACCCTCGACCGTGTCGCCCAAGTTTTAGGGCGCAGACAAACCTTTCAGCGTTTGGATTAACCCCCCGTATTCGCTACAAAAGTCTAAAAGTACCAGCGCAAACTTGCGTAGAACGTATTAGGGTTACCGCCGTATTCTGAACCTAAGGCCAAGGTTTGACCGCCTTCCAGAGACAACCCCTGACCTGAGAAAACGTAAAGCCCAACGTCGACATAAAAGTTTTCGGCAATATTGTATTCAGCAGAGACAGTGGTGTAAGAGGAATCATCGGTCAAATTGACAATACCTTGTATCGACAACGACAACAGTGGTGACGCTTGCACCGTTAGCCCAGGGATCAGGTACTGCCGACCCAGTAAAAAAACCCCGCCCTGCTGATAAGGCAACGTTTGATAAAGCGACAAGTAGCGTTTGGGATCCTTTAGACCGGCACCATTAAAATGGTACTCCATCATTCCAAACACATACTCACTAAAGGCATAATCGACGCCCGAAGAGACTCTCATGTAATTTTGCTCGCCAGCGACGTGGGCAGCCTCAAACCAAAACCCTAAGCTACCTAAATCTGACTGAACCCCACCACCCACCAGAGTTTGCTCGGCAAACTCTATGAATGAAAAATTAAAATCTCTGCCGCCAACGCTGTTACGTAATTGTAAAAATGCAGCAGAGCTCTGAGGATTTGCATCCGCTCCTAGAACCAAGCCAGCATCGATTTCTCCCATATCTCCCCAAGTTTTTTGCACGCGAATTGCATCGACCCCCGTACGATATTCTGTGTTAAAGGTTCTTAGATCAAAGGGTAGAAAGACATCAATCGGATTGATAAAACGAGCAGAACCAAAAGCAACCGCCTGTCGGCCGAGGGTAATATCAATATCGTCGAGCTGCAGCTGAACGTTCAATCGGTCAAGGTTTTGGTAAACCTGTGTTTTGCTTGATGGGTCATCTGTTAAAGAAGACTCAAGATCGCTTATTCGATAATTACCATCCATTATCCGATAGGTTGACAAACCGCCACCTAAGGTCCGTGATACAGACAAAGGACTCAATTCGTAGTGAACCTGAACCCCAAAGTTGTCTGTCGACGATTCGATCATCAGCCGAGCGCTATTTTGAGATTGGTAAATTTTATCGACTTTAAAAGCATCAGAGGCCAGAGCATCTTGGGCCACAGCGTAGGTTTTTACATATCCGGATAGTCGAATTTCTGGCGACCCTCGAGCATCTACCTCGATGTCGGGCTCTGTTTTGTTTAAAGATAGGCTTTCAGAGTTTATTTGAGCAGTTTTTGCTTTTTCGCTCTTTTGCTTGGGCGCTTGCTTCAGAGCAACGGGCAAAGCCTGCGCTGTTGGCGCCGCCATAGACACCGATGCTATAGAATAAGACCAGACATCTTCAAACCCCTCAACACGTAACCGCTGCTTCAGTGACATCGCCGAACGCCCTCGAAGGGGTAAAACAACTCGGTAATACGGCTTACCATTGAATTTCGATTCTGATAACTCAGTTTGTTCTTGCAATAACACAACCGCATGCTCCGCAAGCGCAATCGCGTTCACCTTGTCGTAAAAACCGCCCAACACGACAACGGGCCTCGCTCGCAGCTCGTTTGCGCAAAGGGCCAAGCCGAGGCTAACCATCAACAACCAAAGACTTTTTATCACCGCGGACACAGCACTTTTTCGACCTTCACCACAAGCGAGTGTCTTTCATGGAGCAGACGCCACGTTTTAGACACAAAGACTCCTAGACACGGTTGATATCCTCATCACGCTTAGCACCCTCACCACCCTCATCACCCTTAGCACCCTTGCACCCTTAGCACCCTTAGCACCCTTTTGACCCTTCTGTTTCTTAACTACACGGTCGCTGGGCTGGGCGCCCCCGTCACGAATCCAGCACAACCTACCAGTCATGCGGCATCCAACGAACGGTTTTTAAGCTTGTTACAAAAATAGCCTACCAAGACCAAAAACGGTCATTTTAGCGTTCGCTGAACTTATTTTGACGCCATCTGCGCGCTCAAAATACCTGATTAACCTTACACAGACCGCGATTCATCTAGATGTATGACACCGTCCTCAAGGTGTACCAAGCGATCGGCTCGATCCATAATTTTGTGGTCATGCGTCGAAAATACAAACGTCATATCCATCTGCTGATTCAATTGTCGCATCACGTCAAGGAGCGCGATGCCGGTTTTCGAGTCTAAATTAGCAGTAGGCTCATCAGCCAAAATAATGTCCGGCTTTGAGGCCATTGCCCTTGCAACGGCAACCCGCTGTTGTTGGCCACCGGACAAATTTGCGGGTCGTCGATCGCCCATTCCCTCTAGCCCGACTAGCGCAAGCATTTCCCGCACCCGAGATTGGCGGATCTTCGCAGAGATACCTTGTAACAACATGATGTACTCTATGTTTTCTTCTGCCGAGAGCACCGGAATCAAGTTGTAAGACTGAAAAATAAAGCCGATGTGATCACGGCGAAAGTCAGAGAGTTCCGAGCCAGACATCTTGGCGATGTTCGAACCTGACAAAAATACATCACCGGCATCCGGTTCGTCTAAACCGCCGATTAATTGCAGCAACGTAGTTTTTCCTGAGCCTGAGGGCCCGGTAATAGCAGTGAATTCACCCTTGCGAATGGTGATACTCACCTCATTGAGCGCGGTGACTTGGGTCTCACCCGAACCAAATTTTCTTACCAGCTCTCTAGTTTCTATTACTGTTGTCATAATCTTTGTCCTACAAGGCTCGCTGTAAGGCTTGGCTAGGGGTAATGCGAGAAGCAAAAATCGCGGGGTAAATAGCGGCGGCAACGGTTAGCATCATCACATACGCAGGAAACGCAACAAATTGATAGGCCCGGACCTGGGTGTACATATTGCCATCTAACAAAACCCCCGAAACTTCCATTCGCCCGATCGGCACACCGTGAGTCTGAAAATATGAAGACAGCAAGAAACCAATAACGATTCCTACGGCACAAGCGATCAACGCCAGCAAAAAAGCCTCAATGAGGACGAGTGACAGAATTTGCCATGGCCGAGTGCCAATCGCTTTTGCCACACCAAACTCATAGATACGTTCGTAAATCGACATAAACATCGAATTAATCACGCCCAAGGACGTGAGCACAAACAAGACGACCCCCACAATCGTTGACGCGTAATTGCTCATTTCGATCATCCCGCCAATAGAGGGCTGAAGATCAAGCCATCCCAATGCTTCGACATCACCTTTGTTCAGATTAACCAACGTAGGTAACGCTTTGTTCTTAGCGTCTTGTGCATCATGAAACTGAATTGCAATTTGGTGTAGCTGGCTATCCATATCGAGCATCGATTGGGCTGCAGCTAGATTAATAAAAGCCAAATTTTCATCCAGCTCTTCAGGCCCGAACTCAAAGACACCTCGGACTCTAAACAATTCTTGCGTGATGTCACTGGTCCCAACTTGCGCCGTTGTAATAATGATTCTATCGCCCAAATCAACTTCCAAAAGCGCCGCCATCTGCCTGCCGATTAGGATTTCGCGCTTTTCTCCGGAGAGATACTGCCCCGCTATTACCGCCTGCTTAAGCTTGCTCACCTGCTGTTCTGATTGATAGTCAACACCGTAGACAAGCCCACCAGTCGTGTTGTAAGACGATGCAATCATTCCGCCAACGATTACCCGAGGCGCATAACTTCTGACTTTTTCATCACGCTTGAGCGACCGCGTGATTTCCTCCGGGTCGTCAAGCACCAATTCAGATTCGAAATTTTCGCGAAACCCCCGGCGGTTAACTTGGGCCTCCCCTTCAAGGGTTTGAGTGATGCCACCGACCATCACGTTGACCATACCTATCACGATGCCATCAACTAAAATGATCACAACCAAGGAACTGGTGATCAACATGCAAGTCAACATCGTTCGGCGAGTATTCCGAAATAGGTTTCGCCATGCCAGACTCAAGCTCAACATCAGTGGCTTCCCATCGCTTCGCGGGGCAAGATCCGCGCAGCCCGGAGGCCTGGCGGTAAGCTAATCAACGCCGCGGTCAACAACATGAATCCCATCGGCATGAAAATGACATAGGCCGAAAAATCGCCTTTCATCGTGTCAAACACGACGCCTCCCATATCGAAAGCGATGTCTAATTTGAGGCCAACGTTTGTAAACCACATGATCACTGGCAGGATGAGCACCAAACCCGCCAGAATACTCGCAAAAGCCAGCATCACAGTTTCTATGAAAATCAATTTCACTAGCTCGGACGGTCTACAGCCTATCGATCTTAAGACACCAAATTCTTTGGTCCGCTCGAGTACCGACATCAGCACTGTGTTTAGTACGCCCACAAAAACAATGAAGACGATGAGACCCATCGTAAAATAATTACTTTGTTTGTCTGATTGCATCGTTCGGTAAAACGTGGCCTCGATTTCTTGCCAAGGCGAGACCTTCAGCTGGGGTAGCGCTAATTGCAGCGATCTAGCGAGACGTTCGTTAGCGTGTTTATCTCTGGCCAGCAGCGCATATTCATGCACGTCTGCATCTATCGATAAAAATCTTTGAGCAACCGTGATTGGCAAAAAAACGCCTAGCCTGTCGAAGGAGGTCGTATTGCCCACAATCGCGCTGATCACAAATACATCGTTAGCTATCGAGCCATCAGCACCTGATGAAATCAACACAATTTCATCGCCGATATTCAGTTTTAATATGTTTGCCAAACCTCGGCCGATCATCGCTTTGGCGTAACCGTCAGCGTCAGATTGATTATCGAAATAAATGCCTTCCGTCACCTTCTGCTTAATTCTGGTTACCGATGGCTCCAAGGTCACATCAATACCAAATATTTGGGCAATCGACGTCTTATCTCCACCGTACGCAAGCGCAGTTGAGTAAACCCTGGGCGCCCAGCCTTTTACGTCTTCATTGCCGGTTAACACTGATTCTACGGAATCACGATCTGTAATCGTTTTATAAATTTTCGGGCGTTTGGCGTAGTCGTCCTTATGGATTTGAACATGGCCGGTGTGATCCAAGGTGAAGATATCTACAACATTCGTCCAACTGCCTTCCAACAAGGACATAGAGAACACAAATAGCATATAACCACCCGCCATGCTCAGAGCCGTTAGAAGACTCCGACGCCTTTGCCGCAGGATATTTCTGAACGCCAACTTGAAGATCAGCACGGTCTAGAACCTGGCTTTTAGGTTTCGGATTGAGAAGGTTCGTTCAGTAATCCCTGGTGGATTAAACGTGATTTCGTCATAAATCACTCGAGTGAGATGCCCCTGTTTTCGAAGTGGCTTGATCTCAAGCACTGAAGGCATCAAACGACCGCCAAACTCTTTGGGCTCACTGAAGGACATCACCCGGACCTTGTCACCCTTGTCGTCAAAAAAAGTTTGCTCGATGGGCAATAATGGCGATTTCGAGACGCGGTATTCGATATGCCCCCACACCGTTACCGTTTGCTCTCGTGGCGTCAAGGAAAACTGATACTCGGATTCGGTTTCTGTCATTTCGATGTCATAGGCATCGATCAATTGGGTTTCTTTTACCAAATCATCATTAGTCAAGTCGCTGCCCATCCAAGACCCCATCATCATTGAAGGTGGTACCTTGATGACCTTGTTGATCTTTGGAAAATAATTCCACATTTCCTCATCGCGCTTAAGCGTCGCAATACCGCGATCTTTCTTCGGCGACAGAATTCTGAAAAAACCAAATTCTTTTCCCATTGACTGACCCGCCATTTGCATCGTGCGCTTGTATCGCGGTGTCTCAACCACCATCGTGATTCTCGAGTTGCTCGAGTCACCCCGATACAATTGCTCCATTTCATCAATGATATCGATAGGTAGCTTTGCAGATTCCGCTAAGAGCGCTGAGGTATTCAGCATCATGAGCACACCGAGCAGGCATCGCTTAATAGTTGTCCTATTCAATTGAATAGACAGATCAAAGTGACTAACGAGCTGAATCTTGAGGTATGCGGATATGCCTACCATCTTAGATATAAAACGCTGTAATTGTTTTGCCATATGGTCACGACCCTGTATTTTCAATTTTTTCGACAAACTCTACACTTTCTCGCGGCTTGATTCTCCCTTTGCGCCCTTTATCAGGTTTGATCTCCGAGACTTTGGCCAAAAACGCATAGCTTTTTTTGTCGAGGTATAGGGCCGAATCTCAGGCCCATGCACCTGGGGTAGATCTTTTCATCACCGCTCCCTCGGAGCAGAACCTCAGCGTCAGGTCGCGGCCTTATGCCACCATTTCATCATCAAGGTCGCTATTGGCCAACTTGTCTCCTGCTTAGTTTAAGATGTCTTGCACCCGCTCGCTCACCTGATCACCTTAAATCGGTGCTGCAGAATCGAAAACGACAAAGATATCCATTCTAGCGTTAAAGCCTTTTACACCTCCCTCTAGGGCGACATTTTATTTGAGCTTTTGCGGGCTTTCGGGCTGATCGCGACATCCCAAATTGTCTGTATGGTGCTCAGCGCCTGGCTTGCGCTGCGTTGGCACAGCCGATTTAGCCAATGACACCAAGATACTGTCAGGATGCCGCAAGCGATCTCTACCAAAGTGCCTCTCGACTTTTGATCCAGCAAAAAACCAAAGCGCACTCTCACTCAGACTCACACTGCCAACCGTCGCAACCGTGGTTGACGACTTAGTGATATCTGATCTTCAGCTAAAACTTGTGCTCCCCAAAGCCCAGATGCTTGCAACTTTTTCCCTGGCGCGCTGTTTGAAAAGCGCCTAGGCCTGTGGAGACTTGATGCGACAACTCACCCTGGGCGCTCGAGACCTAAACTGTACCTAAAAACGAACAGGTCTTTTAACCTAAAGGCAGCGGCTTGTATCGGCCTTACCAAATCATTTGACGGCCTTGCGGATTCAATCTGGCGTTTGCCTGCCAACAACGCAGGCTTGACTCTAGCAGTACGTCGCTTGGCGATCAGACGGAAGAGCACCTGACACGCATTTTCTTTTTTCATCGCAAGCGCCCGTTGATGTTGCAATTTTGTAACAACCCCAAAAGGCAGGCTCTCTAAAAGGTTTTGCCGATTAACCCCTTACGAGGGAGCTCACTACTATCTTGACGAGTCTGGTCGACGGGCGGCTAAAAAGCAGACGCTACCGGCGAGTGCGGTTAGCGCCAAAACCGTAAACCCAATTTGATAGTCGCCAAAGTAATCTGCAAATAATGCGGCGATAATCGGGCCGAACGACATACCCAACATTACGATCAGTGAGGAAAAGCCCATGATTGTGCCGAAGGAAGCCGCGCCAAAATAGTCGGCTCGAAGTGCAACCATTAAGGGCCCTCGAATGCCCCATGCGAGACCGTGCAGCACGGCAAATAGCACGACCTCCGTCATTTCATCGGCGTAGGCGAGGATAATTAATCCAAAGGTGTGGGCAATCATACACGCAACGCAGATCCAGCGTTTGTCGAAACGGTCTCCAAGGACACCGCCCATCAACTGCCCGATCAACTGACAACCTGTGACAAGGGTCACAATCAGAGCTGCGGACTGGAGCGAAAAATCTAAATCTTCAGATAAATGCGGGACTAAATGCACCATCACCGCTGAGACTGTCAATAATGCTGCTGCGTGTCCAAAGCTTATTAACCAGAAAGCCGAAGTTGCCATTGCCTGTTTGGCCGTAAAATCAACGCGCAACGACTCTACACCCATTTTTGTCATTGTTTTAGGCGTATAACCATCGACCACTTCGTCATGGTCCACAGGTCGATGCTTGACCAACTGAGCAAGCGGTAATCCCAAAACAATGACCACAACACCAGAATAAAACGCCGTTGCCCGCCAGCCGTAGGCTTCTAGCGCAATCACAACCATTGGCACCGCCATGCCGCCAATGGCATAGCCGATTTGAGAAAATGCTACCGCCTTGGAGCGGTGTCGGTCGAACCAATTTACGATGGCGACCATCACGGTTGCGAAACCACCTAAGCTCGAGCCAACCGCAATGACTGCGAACGACAAATAAAAAGTCCAAAGGCTGGTGACCTGGCTGAACGCCATAAACCCAAGCCCAAACAACACGACCCCAATTCTCAAGATGGCCCTTGGTCCGTAGCGATCAACCCAATAACCTTGGAGCGGTCCTAATATGCCACTCTCAATTCGGGTCAGCGCGAACGCGCCTGCCACCAGCGTTTTACTCCAGCCAAATTCTTGCTGTAAAAAAATGACATAAGCGCCATACGACTGCATCCACAAAAGACTCGCCAACATTTGCAAGCCACCAGCGGACGCTACGATGTACCATCCGTAAAAGACATGGCCTCTCGGTGCAAACGTCTGTTTAAGTTGCTCTAAAGCCAATGCTCGGCCTGCATATGAGATCCTAGTCCGCAAAGTGATCAAGGGACGCCAGCGGAAGCTCGAATCAAATATACTTGGTTCGAGTCAGCCAGCGATGAAGATGCAGGAGAATACGCCAAACTTTGGCCTCTAGATATAGGGTTTCTTGCATCAAGCTAGAGGGGTTGAGTTTATTACGAATCCGCAGACTGCAGGCTAAATCACCACACACCACATTGGAGATCGAACGCCGGCCGCGGCTACCGGCTTCGGTAATGGTGAACATCGCGGTACCGCCGCTGCTATGAACATGATTGCAAAGGCTGCACATATCGAGCCTTACCCGACGGGTTGGTCGCTCGAAGCGACGGAGTACGACGCCTCGCAACCTGCCATCATTGGGTGACAATGTCGCGATGTACCCTAAATGACCGGAGGGATGCACCCAACCGAGAAAATCAAGATCAGCCCACTCGATGGCCGATAAATCGGGAAACCAAACGTCGTCATCATGCTTAAAACACGTTCTGAGCTCGGCTTCATTCAAGACATCCATGACCCACAAAATAAAACAATTGCTCATCAAATCCAACTCACCGCGAACCGCCCTTGGCACTTGCATCCCGTTAAGACATACTGCGATGATCTTTTTTACAAGTGCGTCCTATGATCAAACTCGACCGACAAGACAACGTCTTTATCTTAACCCTTGACGATGAGGAGAATCGCTGGAATACCACCTTTGTTCGAGCCGTAGCCGCAGCATTGGATGAGGTCGAGGCCTCGTCTGGGCCGGCCGCGCTTGTAACAACCGCAAGTCATCCGAAATTTTTCTCGAACGGTTTAGATTTAGAATGGCGGGCATCTCAAGGCGAGCATCGCGGCGGCGATCGGGATGCCTTTGGGGCAGAGTTTATGACCTTGATGGGCCGCATGATCACGCTGCCTTTACCAACCGTGTGCGCAATCAATGGTCATGCGTTTGGCGCAGGCTTTATGATGGCGTTGTGCCATGACGTGCGTTTTATGCGGTCGGATCGAGGCTTTGCGTGTGCTAACGAGGTGGAGATCGGCATGGTCATCCCCGACCCTGAACTTGCGCTTTTTAGACACAAGCTCCCGGCAAACGTCTTTTTTGAGACCGTACAGCTCGCCAGACGCTGGACGGGCCCTGACGCCGCGGCCGCAGGCATTGTTGAGTCGGCTTGCGAGCTTCCAGATCTCATGCCAGCAGCCCTAGCAAAGGCAAAGGGCCTCGCACATTTGGGTGAGAACCGTAAGGTTTTTGGCAAAATGAAAACACGTTTGTTTGGGGAGGATGCGGCTATCAATAGTACTCATGGCGCTGCGCACCTCCTCAAAAGCGCTCATCATTAAAATTCCACGTGACCTAGCGATAGATAGATCTATGCCGTTTCTAATGACTAAGCAAGTTCCATCGCCTATCCGTATCAAGCAAGCAATATCGCATTTCCCGGACATTAGACCAGTCAGCATACGCGCCAATGACCACCGATAGTGGCAACTACAAGAGCGCTTTTGACCATGCCCAGCAACTGCTGCAGACCGGCCAGTTTGAGCTCGCCCATGCGCAAGCGGAAGCGATTTTGGACGTTCATCCAAAAGACGCTAAAACTCACTATTTACGAGCAGCAGCACTGCGCCGCTTAGGCCGACTCGAGGAAGCTGTATTAGCGTTACGAAGGCTTGCCGCTGGCACTCAAGGGGTTGCGATTATCCACCAAGAATTAGGCCAGGCGCTTCACGGCCTTGGTCAGATCGACGATGCTATTACGGCACTCAGAGACGCGTTATCCATAGACCCCACGCTTGCGGTCAGTTGGCGATTACTCGGTGAATCGCTTCATAGCGAGGGCGAGGCTCAGGAGGCAGAGCATGCCATTCGACAGGCGCTCGCGCACAGCCACACTCACCCAGCGATCGTAAAGGCCATCGACCTAGTGCAGCAGGAAAGACTTGGCATGGCCGAAGGTATTTGCAGGGACTATCTAAAGCGTCATCCTGAGGATGTCACGGTAATCAGGCTACTCGCTGAGATTGGCATCAAGCTCGGCATCAAGGAGGACCCGGAGTTGCTCCTTGAAGACTGCCTAAAGATCGCGCCCGATTTTCATCTCGCCCGAAACACTTATGCCAATGCCCTTGGTCAAGCCCATAAATATGAACAAGCCCTGCAACAAATCAGTTATTTAGAGCGTGTTGACCCGCAGAATTTTTCCCATAGTATTTTGGCAGCATCCATCGAGGTCATGGTCGGAAATTACGAGGCAGCTGTTGCTCGATATACCGATCTTACCAATCGCTTTCCGTTATATGCACAGCTACACAATAGTCACGGTCATGCCCTCAAGACCCTAGGTAAACAACAAGACGCCATCGCTGCTTACCGTCAGGCTATGACCGTCAAACCCAGCCTGGGCGAAACCTATTGGAACTTGGCAAATCTTAAGACGTTCCGTTTTGAGACAGCAGATGTCAGTGCCATGCGTCAGCTTATCGATACTGACCAGAGTGCACCCAGGGATTACTATCACTTGTGCTTTGCGTTGGGGAAGGCCCTTGAGGACGACAAACAATTTGACGAATCCTTTCGCTACTATGAGCTTGGTAATAACCGCAAACAGCCGCTAGAGGGCTATCAGGCCGATGACACCGAGGCCGAAACGACTGCCCTAATTACACATTGCTCAAAAGCGCGTCTAGCGCGCCAGCCAGAATCAGGCGATCCCGCGCCAGATCCCATTTTTATCGTTGGGCTTCCTCGCGCCGGCTCAACCTTACTTGAACAAATTCTAGCCAGTCACTCGCTCGTCGATGGCACCTCTGAACTGCGGGAAATGATTGCGATCGCGCGTAGATTAGGCGGCAAGCGCAATCGCGATGACGCGTCGCTGTACCCTGAAATTTTGTTTGATTTGTCCGCCGAGACGTGTCGATCGTTAGGGGCTGAATATTTGGAACGCACCCGAATCCAACGTCAGGAGGCGCCGTATTTCATCGATAAAATGCCCAACAATTTCCAACATGTTGCGCTTATTAGCAAGATCCTCCCCAATGCAAAAATTATCGATGCCCGAAGACACCCAATGGCGACCTGCTTTAGTGGATACAAGCAACTGTTTGCCGCTGGCCAAACTTTTACCTACAGTCAAACTGATATCGCTCGATATTACGCGGACTACGCCCGCCTAATGTTGCACTGGGACAATGTGCTTCCCGGTAAGGTGCTGAGGGTTAACTATGAGTCAGTGATCGAAAACCTAGAACAGGAGGTCAGAGGCATTTTGGATTATTGCGGACTTCCCTTTGAAGCCGCTTGCCTTGAATTTCATCAGACTGATCGCGCGATTCGTACTGCCAGCTCTGAGCAAGTCAGACAACCGCTCTATAGTGGCGCGCTAGAGCAATGGCGCAACTATGAATCCCACCTCGAACCAATGAGAGAAATTCTAGCGCCCTGGATCACTTTGCATGAGTCAAGCCTGTAGGCAGCTAATCAGGCCGTTAACCACCCGATTTGTATGTCTCCGAGAAGCGTGTAAAAATCAGATCGCTCTATTTTAAGATCTGACACAAGTTAATGATTTGCCGTCATGGTCTTCATGAGTGGGAATTACTTCCCAAAAACCGCCCAATAATGGCTAAATCTAAGGGGATTTTAATGACCAAACAGGCAACCAATAAACCAAATTTTATGATAAAGCCTCTGGCACTAGCCGTGGCGCTGTCCTCAGGTGCAGGCCACATTGCGCTCGCCGAAGAGCAGTATGAGCTCGAGGAGATCATTGTTTCAGCCACCCGGCGCAACGAAAGCGTCCAAGATATTCCCATTAGTATCGATGTACTTAGTGAGGGCGAACTCGAGAATAACGGTGTTGGTGACCTCGAGGACTTTGCTCATTTGATCGCCTCACTGAACTACGTCACGCTAGGCCCGGGCACTGGCAACGTCTACATGCGCGGCATCTCAAGCGGTGGCGAAAGCCTTCTTGGTGCAACCCCTAACGTTGCGGTCTATATGGACGAGCAACCGGTGACGGCCGTAGGCTCTTTTCTGAACCCCCACATTTACGATGTCGCCAGAATTGAGACTCTCGCTGGACCTCAAGGCACGTTATATGGGGCCAATTCACAGGCGGGCAGCATCCGATTTATCACCAACAAACCGACACCTGGCGCATTTTCAGCTGGCTACGATGTTGAATTTAATTCGGTCAATGAGGGCGATACCGGTAATCTCATCGAGGGCTTTGTGAATATTCCTCTGGGCGACAAGGCCGCTATTCGAATTGTCGGCTATCGCAAAGACGAAGCGGGTTACATCGATAACGTGCCGGGGACCCATACTTTTGACTTATCCGGCATTCGAGCAAGCGTTGCTGACGACCCAGCGCTTGTTGAGATGGCCGCCGATCAAACCATCGACAATGCAGACTATGTTCAAGAAGACTTTAATACCGCCGAAACGACCGGTGGGCGCGTCGCGCTTCGAGTCGATTTAAATGAAAACTGGACGGTTACCGCGAGCGTCATGCGCCAAGAGCTTGAAGCGAAAGGCGTTTGGGACCATGACCCGACAGACGTTGGCGATTTATCGGTTGTGCGATTTCAACCGGACACCAATGATGATGAATGGACCCAAAGCGCCCTGGTGGTAGAGGGCAAAATCAATGATATGTCGTTGACCTATGCCTACTCGGACCTCGATCGTGAGTCATATCAAAACGCAGACTACTCCTTGTATTCTGATCCCAGCAACGGTTCACCAGGCTACGTCGTTGGCTACTACGCTTGTTATGTCTCGTACTTCGGCATCTGCGCTGACCCAACCTTGCTTTACACAGGTGATCAAGAGTGGGCGCGGGAAAATCATGAAGTTCGATTGGTCTCAGCTCAAGATCAACGTTTTCGTTGGATCGTTGGCGCATTTTATGAGGAAGCTACACACGATTTCGACCTAGATTGGCACGTGCTAGGTCTTGCAACGATCACGCCGGAGACTACCGGGGCATTCACCCCTGGGTATGTTGAGCCACCCGATATCTATTGGACGACGAACCAGATCCGTGGCAACAAAGAGACTGCTTACTTTGGCGAGATCGCTTATGACCTTACGGAAGATTTATCGGTCTCCTATAGCACTCGCTATTTTAACTATGAGTCCTCTTTGGTTGGCTTCTCGGGCACTATCTGGTGGCCCAGCCGTTACGGACCGAGGGGAGATTCCGAATTCAACAATGATTTAACCATTGACGAATCTAAAGACGTCCACAAGTTTAACGTCTCCTATGCCGTCAACAACGACCTCTTGGTCTACGGTACCTTCTCGGAAGGCTACCGACCTGGCGGGTTGAATCGTCTCAGCGTTACGGCCGTAGCAGGTGCCTACCAGGCAGACATCCTGACCAGCTACGAACTGGGTATGAAGGGTAACTTCGTAGACGGTCGGTTACGTCTAAACGCTGCTTATTACACTCAGGATTGGGACGATTTTCAGCTATCCAAGATCGACACCACAGTCTCGGTTCTAACCCTTACCGATAATGTGGGTAACGCTGAAAGTGACGGTCTCGAAATTGAAGGCTCGTTCTTGATTAATGAAAACTGGGATATCAACTTTGGGCTATCGAGCATTGACTCTCAGCTGACAGAGGACTACTACATTGGCAGCTCTTTGAAAGCTGAAGCAGGCGCTGATCTCCCTAGGGTCCCGGATCTAAAGTGGAATTTATCGAGCCGTTATAATTTCGAGATGATGGGTATGCCAGCCTTTTTGCAGGGCTCCTATACGTCTGTCGGAGATTCGTACAATTTGCTCTATGACGTCGACCCCGTCACCCGGACTCGAAAGAAGCAGGAAGGTTATCAAGTCGCACACTTGGCCCTAGGACTCGAGCGTGATACCTGGTCGGCTGAGCTCTATGTTAAAAACTTGACCGATGAACGCGGACAAGTTTTTATCAACGGTGCGACGTATGATCAAAGAATCACTACCAATCGACCTCGAACGATTGGTATTCGATTCCGCCAAAAATTTGATTGAGATCGACGTCTAATCTCGGTCAAAGGATCAGAGATCAAAACCTCAAAGCCGCGTCCTTAGGACGCGGCTTTTTTGTGAGCAAGGCAAAAGCCGTCTAAAGACCTAACTTAACGCTACAAAGCTCTGTTAAGACCCATTGGGTCCACCTTGCTGCAGGCAAGGCAGTGATTTCTGGGTCTGCGCGCATTCATCAGAGCCTGCAAAAGTACGAAACCGACTTTTGTTGCAGCCTAGGTTTGTCTATCATGGGGAGCGGCCGAGGCTCAGGTTCAGACCAACCTCAGCCCGGCTGGTCTGGATCTGAGACTCGCTGAATAATAGAAAACCTTGTGCTCTCAGGCGCATCGTTAAACAAGAAACTTGAATGAAATGAATTACGATCTTACCGACGACCAAGCAGCTTTCCGAGAAGTTGCCAGGCAATTCTCTGATAGAGAGCTCGCTCCTCATGCAGCCCATTGGGATGAGGATAAAATTTTTCCTAAATCTGTGATCGCTGCCGCTGGCGAGCTAGGATTTTGTGGCCTCTATTGTCCCGAGTCAGTAGGCGGCATGGGACTGTCCCGCCTTGACGCTAGCATCATTCTTGAACAACTGGCTATGGGCTGCACATCGACCACGGCTTTTATCTCGATCCACAACATGGCTACCGCGATGATCGCGACATTTGGGAGCAGTGACCTCATCGAGCGTCTATGTCCTGATCTTATCGCTGGTGAAAAACTCGCGAGTTACTGCCTAACTGAGCCAGGTGCGGGATCTGACGCAGCCTCACTCCGAACACAGGCTGTCTTGGAAGGCGATAGCTATGTGGTCAACGGCACCAAAATGTTTATTTCTGGCGCCGGTGCCACCGATACCCTTGTGACGATGGTCAGGACAGGCGTGCCAGGCCCCAAGGGCATTACCTGTCTTGCGATTCCTGCCGATGCTGAAGGCGTCGAATACGGCACGAACCTGAATAAAATGGGCTGGAACAGCCAACCGACTCGGGAAATCGTGTTCAATAATGTTCGAGTCTCTGAGTCGAACCGGGTTGGCAATGAAGGCGAAGGCTTTAAGATTGCAATGAAAGGCCTTGACGGTGGGCGCATCAATATCGCGACCTGTTCAGTTGGGACGGCGCAGGCCGCGCTAAACCGCAGCAAAACTTATCTCCAAGAGCGGCAACAGTTTGGTGAGGCGCTGGCGAATTTTCAGGCGTTACAATTTAAGTTGGCTGATATGGCAACTGACTTAGTAGCCGCCAGACAAATGATTCGGCTTGCAGCCTTTAAAGTCGACTCCGGCGACCCAGAGGCAACAGCCTATACAGCAATGGCCAAACGTTTCGCTACCGATGCTGGCTTTCGGATCTGTAATGAGGCGCTGCAACTACATGGCGGTTATGGCTACATGCGGGAATACCCCTTCGAGCGCTATATCCGTGACAACCGGGTCCATCAAATTTTAGAGGGCACCAATGAGATCATGCGTGTCATTATTGCTCGCAGGCTTTTAGCCCTTTCAGATCTTGAAAGCATTACTTAAGGAATCGTTATGACAGAGAAGCTCAAATTTGAAATGCACGAGCATACAGCGCTCATTACCATCGATAATCCCGCCGCCAACACCTGGGACGCGGATAATTTGCAAGCACTTGAAACATTAATCGGCGAGCTCAATGCCAACAAAGATTGCTACAGCCTGGTTATTACCGGGGCTGGCAGTAAGTTTTTCTCTGCTGGTGCTGACTTAAATTTGTTTGCCGACGGCGACCCTGACCATGCCGATAAGATCGCACAGCATTTTCACGCTGCTTTTACAGCATTGACCCATTTCAACGGGGTCTCCGTCGCCGCGATCAACGGTTACGCCATGGGCGGCGGTCTAGAGTGCGCCATGTCTTGCGATATTCGCATCGCTGAAACTCAAGCGGTGATGGCGCTACCGGAGGCAACTGTCGGTCTATTGCCCGCGGGATTAGGCACACAGCACCTCCCTTGGCTGGTGGGTGAAGGATGGGCTAAACGCATGATCCTCTGCGGCGAGCGTGTCAATGCGGAAACCGCAGAGCGCATCGGGCTTGTCGAGGAGGTCGTCGAAACTGGAAAGAGTTTAGATCGCGCCATGGCGTTGGCGGCTCAAACAGCAAAGCAGAGCCCGACCAGTGTTACGGCTTGCAAGCAGCTGATCATGTCTGCAAGACACCAGACGATGCCTGAATCCTTTACCGACGAGCGAGCGGCTTTCGTGAAATTGTTTTCTACCAGCGATCAAAAAGAAGGCGTCAATGCCTTTTTAGAGAAGCGACCACCGCACTGGAGCAATGCCTAATGACTGAGGTGGTACTCGCTAGAACGATCCCGCTCGAAGACGGATCGATGCTTGGCCATATCACGCTTAACGCCGAGGCAACCCTCAACAGCCTTAGTCTGGACATGATTGATCTTATTGCGTCAGCACTTAACTTGTGGCGCGACCAATCGCAAGTGATCGCGGTTTTATTTGATGCAGCGGGCGAAAAAGCCTTCTCCGCCGGTGGTGATATCCAGAACCTTTATCACGATATGGTAGCGACCCCGGGTGGGCCTTGCACCTACTGCGAGGCCTTCTTTGAGCGAGAGTACCGCTTAGATTTTGACCTGCGACAATATCCAAAGCCAACCATTGCCTGGGGCCACGGCATCGTTATGGGAGGCGGCCTTGGAATCTTCTCTGCTTGTCAATATCGAATCGTCACAGAACGCACGCGCATGGCGATGCCAGAAATCACCATCGGCTTGTTTCCCGACGCGGGCGCTACTTTTACTTTTAGCCAAATGGATCCGGTCTGGTCACATTTTTTGGCGCTGACTGGCGCACAAATCAATGGTCATGATGCCATCCTGGTCGGTATGGCTGATGTGCTGATCAAGCACGATCAAAAAGACGCTTTCATGGCGATGCTCAGCGAAAGACCTGCTGAAAGCGCAACGCCAGAGCATATTCAGGCCGCGATCAGCCGCTTCAGTGAACAAGGGCCATTACCAGAGAGCCTGCTTGAAGCCCATGAGGACAGCATTCGACCCGTTTTTACACAAGCACTCGCATCGGAGAACCCTATCGCCAGATTGGCCAGCTCGGTGAAGGCATGGCCAGAATCCGCGTTCCTGGACCGAGCAAAACAAAGTTTCTTACAAGGATCGCCAACCACTGCGGCCATCATTGTTGAGCAATTTCAGCGTGCTCGTTCTATGTCACTCGATGCCATGTTCATGATGGAGCTCAATATTGCTGTAGCCTGTAGCCGACAGGGTGAATTTCAAGAAGGCGTGAGAGCCCTTCTGATTGAAAAAGATAATGCTCCAAAATGGCAACATATCCTCGGCGAGGTGCCGACTGAGGTAGTTGAGGCACACTTTCAATCTCATTGGACGCAGCATCCACTGGCAAATCTGGGTAAGCCAGTCTAATCAAGACACGCAGAATCAAGGCACTCAAAATTAAACGGTAAGGAGACGTCATGGCGACGATAGGTTTCATCGGGTTAGGCAACATGGGTGGCCCTATGGCCAAAAATTTGTTGAAAGCCGGGCATTCGGTCCAAGTTTATGATTTAGTTCCGGAATCCATCGCCTCAGTCGTTGCGGAAGGCGGTGTAGCTGCAGACAGTGCCGCGCTCGCAGCTAACGGAGCCAGCGTCGTTGTGTCGATGCTCCCGGCATCTAAACATGTTGAAGCCTTATATCTGGGCACAGATGGCCTAATTCAGCATTTAGAGCCCCAGACTTTAATCATCGACTGCAGCACCATTGCACCCGAGTCTGCTCGCAAAGTAGCTGCTGCTGCTGCCGATGCGGATTTCGCCATGTTAGATGCACCGGTTTCCGGTGGCGTTGGCGGTGCTGTAGGCGGCACTTTGACTTTTATGGTGGGCGGCGCGCCTGACGCGCTCGATCGTGCTCGGCCGATTCTTGATGTTATGGGCAAAAATATTTTCCACGCAGGAGATGCGGGCGCCGGTCAGGTCGCCAAAGTCTGCAACAACATGCTGCTCGCCATTTTGATGACAGGCACGGCTGAGGCGCTACAATTGGGCGTCAATAATGGGCTTGATCCTGCGGTGCTCTCCGAGATTATGCAGAAAAGCTCGGGCGGCAACTGGGCACTTGAGGTTTATAATCCTTTTCCAGGCGTGATGCCCACCGCCCCTGCTAGCAACGATTACCAAGGCGGTTTCTTGGTTGATTTAATGATCAAAGATCTTGGGTTAGCGATGGCATCAGCGCTCGAGACTGGGTCATCGACCCCTCTTGGGGCGCTCGCTCGCAATTTGTATGTGGCTCATGGCGCTAAAGGTCATGGTCAAATTGACTTCTCAAGTATTCAAACCAGCTTCCAAAAGCGCTAATCCATGATCGAACTGGCGGTTCATCTGTACCCTCAATTTGGCCGTACCAAATGGCATCAAGAATCGTTATTTCTTAGGACAACAGGACACCTATATGAGCAATAAGATACTTACCTCCGAGCAAAGCGAATTCCAAGCTTTCTGTAAATCCTGGCTAAAAGAAAACCGACCAAAAGCGCATCCAGTGCCGCTGCCTCAAGCTGCGTATGAGGTCACTGATCCTAGCCACTTAACCTACCTCTCAGAATGGCAGGCCAAGTGTTATGAAGCCGGGCTTATCGCCTCAGATTTACCTAAAGTTTATGGTGGCCATGGCATGACTGGCTGTCAACAGATTGCAAGCAATGAGGTCAGAGCTGCGAACGTTCCTTATTTTATTAATTGGATCGGCTTAGGCATGGCCGTTCCGACCCTATTGGAGTGTGGCACTGAGGATCAAAAGACTACCTTTTTGCCGCCGATTTTCTCAGCAGAACATATTTGGTGCCAAGGCTTCAGTGAGCCTGGCGCTGGGTCTGATCTCGCTTCTCTGCAAACGAGCGCTGTCAAAGAGGGTGACCAATGGGTTATTAATGGCTCTAAGGTCTGGACGAGTCTGGGTCACTTTGCTCAATACATGTTGTTATTGGCCAGACAAGATAAAGACAATAAATATGGCGGCATCACCTACTTCCTAGCGCCGATGGATCAGCCTGGCGTGACTGTTAAGCCTATCCACAAAATGACCGGGGAGTCTGGCTTTAATGAAGTATTCCTAGAAGACGCGATCGTCGGTGACCACCTACGGGTTGGTGAGGTTGGCGACGGTTGGAAAGTCGCCATGGCCACGCTCACCAGCGAGCGAGGCGCAGGGGTAGGGGTTGGCGCAGTCGCGAGTGAATCTCCGACGCTGGTTATGCAGCAGTTAATCCAGTTGGCGAAAGATACGGTTAGAAATGGCAAGTCCGTTTGGGATGATCCTGTCTGGCGAGACCGCATCATGAAAGTCTACGAGCGCACAGAAGCCAGTTTTTACAATAGCCGAAGGGCAAGAATAAAACCTTTAAATGGCGGCGCCATGCGAATTCCTCTGCAAGGTAAATTGACAGGCAGTGAGATAGGTCAGTCACTACATCAAATTGCTCTGGGAATACTCGGATTGAAGTCTAGCTTGTATGTCGGCGACCCCCAGGCGCCGGCCAATGGTAAGTGGCCATTGGGCTATATGAATACCTATACCGGCACAATTTCTGGTGGCAGTAGTGAGATTCAACGAAATATATTGGGTGAGCGCGTGCTCGGTTTACCTAAAACTAAATAGCCTGTCGCCCTGAAGGAGTATTACATGTCAACGCCAAAAGATTTTGGATTTAACGAAGATATCAACATGCTTAAAGATACCTATGCACGGTTTCTTAGCGAGCAAGGAACAATCGAAACCTTGAGGCCTTCGCTCAAAGGCACAGAGGATCCGTATCACGGCAGCAGTCGAGAGGCATTTTTTGATACCAATAACTGGCAACAAACCGTTGCTCTTGGTATGCACGCTGTCGCTATTCCCGAAGCCCAAGGTGGCATTGGAATGGGACTCGTTGCAGCCACAGCAATCGCCGAGGAAATTGGTCGACATGCGCTCGCCACCCCGCTGAGCAACACATTGCTCGCAACTTTTTTATTACGCGAGACGAACACAGAGGCTGCCAACGATTTACTCGAAGCAATGGCTGAAGGTCTAACCGTAGGCCTTGGTATTTATGGTGAGACCGGCGATTTAGACCCAAACATAACCGACGTCGAATGCCACAACGCGTTGCTGAGCGGACAGACTTGGTACGTCACCGATGCGCAAAAGTGCGACACGCTCATTGTCTCAGCAAAAAGCTCCGCAGGCGTGGATCTCTTTCGGGTGGACATGAATGCGCCAACGGTCAGTCTCACCGCTGACAAAATCGTCGACCTAACTCGAGACCAAGCGCACATCAGCCTCAACCAAACCGAAGCAATACCTTTGACCGTCGACGGCGCAGGGGCGAGTGCTTTAATTGCAGCGCTGCCCGCCCTACTCACTTTGACCGCGGCAGATATCGCTGGCGCAGCCGAGTGGCAACTGCAAGCAACCACCGAATATGCCAAAGTACGCGAGCAATTTGACCGTCCAATAGGATTTTTTCAGGCTGTTAAGCACCCGATTGTTGATATGATGATTGCCACTGACGAGACACGGTCATTGGTTTACCAAGCGGCAGCAGCTTATGACTTTGATCGTGAAGATGCCGCGCGATGCGCTTTCTTGGCCAAATCAAGTGCCTCAGATACTGCGGAGTTTTGCGCGAATCGGTCGACGCAACTCCACGGTGGTATCGGCTTTACTTGGGAGGCAGATATCCAGATTTACCACAAGCGCCAAATGCACAGCCAATTTCTTTTTGGCGATGGCGTATGGCAGCGGCAGCAACTTGCGGCGCTACTTTAGCCGCTTTTATCCCATCCAATAAGGAGTCCATTTATGTCCGGTCAACTAGCAGGAAAAATTTGCGTCGTCACCGGCGCCACTCGAGGCATCGGCAGAGGCTGCGCAATTGCGCTGGCCGAGAAAGGCGCCACGGTATACATCACGGGCAGAAGCGACGGAGACGGTGAGTTAACGCTATCTGGTAGTGTTGCTGCCATAGAACAGGCCGGTGGCATCGGTATCGCCACCAAAGTCGATCACGCCAACGATGATGAGATCAAGGCGTTTTTTGAACGGGTTGAAGCCGAAGCCGGAAAAATCGACATATTGGTAAATAATGTTTACAAGATTCCTAGCCCACCGGCTTGGGGCGGCGGCTTTTGGGACCATCCCATTCAAATTTGGGACGATCAGGTTGGTATTGGTCTGCGTGCGCACTATGTTGCAAGCTGGTACGCGGCCCCGCTTTTATTTGCCGCTGGCCCAGGCAGTTTGATTGTCAATGTATCCTCTCCTGGCGGTCAGTCGTATCATTTTTCATCGTCTTATGGCGCTGGCAAAGCAGGTCTTGATAGACTTACCGCAGACATGGCGATTGAGCTCGAACCCAAGGGTGTTGCGGCGATCACACTCTATCCTGGATCAGTAGCCACGGAATTCATCGCAGCCCATGCTAAACAAAATGGCACCGATCTCAGTGAATCGCAAACCCCGCTAGGTGTAGGTCGGACTGTCCCGGCACTGGCACTCTGTGCCGACCTGATGGCGCGATCAGGCAGCATTCAGTGGGTTGAAGACATCAGTCGAGAGTTTGACATTCGCGATGAGCGGGGAGAACTTGCACCTGCTTACAAGGCACGGGATACTGCTCGAGCACCCAGCTAACGCTTATAACCTTTAAGAGAAACTCAGGAGATTTTATGGCTGCTTACTTTATTGCCCAGTACCAAGTAAACAATGCAGAGCTCTACGCGACTTACAGCGCCGGGGCCGGCCCAACCCTTGCGCAATACGGCGGAGAACTGGTGGCTATTGACGTCGCAGCGGAGACCATAGAAGGCGCGCCTCCCGGCCCACAAACTGTGATTATCAAATTTGAATCCAAGGCTGCGGCCAAGACTTGGTATGAATCACCAGAGTATCAGGCCGTTGTCGACAAGCGTCTGGCAGCAACCGAAGGCTTTTCAGTCATCTCTGAATCGATGAATCTAGGCTAGTTTAGACACTGCTACAGATGTAATGGCCGATCAAAGGCCAGCAGCACCGATTCCTGCATCGCCTCAGACATTGTGGGGTGCGGGAATATGGTACTGATCAATTCCGCTTCGGTGGTCTCCAGCCCTATTGCAATAGCGAACCCTTGCACGAGTTCCGTTACCCCCTCACCCACTAGATGCGCGCCGAGTAGTGCCCCAGATTGTCGATCAAATATGGTCTTAATGAGGCCCTGTGTGTGTCCGGACACTACCGATTTACCATTTGCGTAGAGCGGGAATCGTCCCACTCGAATGGCAGTTGGATCGGCATCCTGCTCCCGAAGTCCAATACTTGCCACTTGGGGAGTGCCATAGGTACATCCAGGAATACGCGCTTTTTCAAGGGGGTGTGCCCCACCGCCGCTGATCACCTCAGCGACAATCATGGCTTCGTGGGTGGCCTTATGGGCTAAGCAAGGTGCTCCAGCCACATCACCGATTGCGTAAATTCCTGGGACATTAGTCATTTGAGTGCTATCAACAGAAATAAAGCCGTTCTCGATCTCAACGCCCAGGGCTTCAAGACCTAGCCCCGCCAAGCAACCTTGTACGCCCACAGACAAAACAGCAGCGTCGTAGATTTGCCGTTCATCGCCTATCACGGCCTCGACCCCACGTTTGTTCGATCTCAATCCTTCAATACCCTGCCCCAACCTTAGCTCAATTCCTTGCTGAGCAAGTGCATCACCAACAACGCCAGATATCTCATGGTCCTCAGTAGGCAGTACCCGGTCTGCCACCTCAAGTAATGTCACATGGCTTCCAAGTGCCTGATAAAAACACGCAAACTCAACACCAATGGCCCCAGCGCCTATAATCAGCAAGCGTTTGGGTAATCGCTTAGGTGTCATCGCTTCGCGAGCACCCCAGATGTGCTTTCCATCTATTGCGATATCACCTAAAGATTTTTGCACCGCACCGGTCGCAACCACAATACTGTCGGTTGCGAGCAATTCATCTCCTACTTTGACACTTCCAACCGCGATGACTTCGGCCTCACCTTCAAATACCGAAATCTTATTTTTTCGCATCAGTTGCTTTACGCCCTGACTCAGCTGGCCTGCCGCCTCTCGGGAGTGAGCAACCATCTTTTCCAGATCAAAAGATACACCTTCAACGGCAATACCAAACCCGTCGGCAGCTTTTATCTGCGTCAACAAAGATGCCGAATGTAGCAGCGACTTAGTCGGGATACAGCCCCAATTCAAGCACGTGCCGCCCAAGGCTTCACGCTCAGCCAAGGCAACCGATAACCCTAGCTGAGAGGCTCGAATTGCAGCAGCATAACCTCCAGGCCCACCGCCAACGATGACAACATCAAATTCCTTCATAGCAACAACCTATAGGGCTCTGATAAAAATTCCACCACCGATGCTAAAAATTCTGCGGCAGGCGCGCCATCGAGGACTCGATGATCCCAGGTTAACGATAAATTCATTTGTTTAGCCTTAACCGGTTTATCCCCTTCCCAAGTGACCCCATCGAAAAGCTGATTCACACCAACTATTCCCGACTGAGGCTGATTGATAATCGGCGTAAACGAATTAACGCCAAACATTCCAAGTGCTGATACCGTAAAAGTACCGCCCGCGAAGTCATCCAACCCTAGTGTCCCTTCCCGAGCAGCATTTGCGAGTCGCGCGCTTTCTATGGCAATTTCCTTAAGGCTTAGGCTGTGCGCATCACGTATGACCGGCACCAATAAGCCGTCCGGCACCGCCACCGCGAGCCCCATATGCACGGCTTCGAGCAATACAATTTCAGATCCGTCAAATCGGCTATTCATCATGGGATGTTTCACCAACGCTTTAGCAGTCGCTTTGATCACAAGATCGGTATAAGTCGGTCTGGCATCGCCGTCCCACTCTTTTAACAGTTGCGTCCTCAAGCGGACCGCATCGTCCATAGAAGCCGTCATATCCATCGACAGCTGAGCACTTTCTTGAAGGCTTTGGAGCATCCGGCTCGCAATTGTTTTTCGCATACCTCGAACGGGTACAACCGATCCAGCGCTCGGGCCAACCGGCGTCATTTTTTGCGCTGATGCCTGTGTCGGCAAATGATCGAGATCTGCCTGTAATATTCGACCATTGGGCCCCGACCCTTGCACCAACGAAAGGTCAATGCCTCGGGTTTCAGCGATTCGGCGAGCAAGGGGCGAAACATTGGTTGGATCCGAGCGCCGCGCAGCAACCGCTTGCGTTTGGCTAGAACCACCTTTGTCTGCAGCGGCTTTAACATCTGCTTCGACGATTCTTCCCCCCGGGCCTGAGCCATGGAGCTTATCGATGCTTACGTTGAGTTCTGATGCTAATCGGCGCGCCGCTGGAGATGCTTTCAAGCGACCTTCTTGGGTGCGAGAGCCTTCGTTACCGCTTGCTCCTTGAGCCGCCTCTGAGGCACTCGGCGCTGTCACTGCTGCAACAGACAGTTGATCATCTCGAGCGACCGCTACAGTTTCAGCAGGAACTTCAGATTGCGTGCTGGCGGGGGCTGATGATGATTGAACGCCAGCAAAGTCCGCCGGAATCGTTTCCTCTGGACCAAAGATATACCCCACCACATCGCCAGGAGCAAGCATGACGCCTGCCGCAACGGAGTGTTTAACGATACCGTCCATCTCAGCATCGACGTCAAGATTGACCTTCTCGGTTTCTAGCGCATACAACATATCTCCTTTCGAGACGGGAGCACCATCATCGATGAACCATTCCGAGACCATCCCTTCGGTCATCGTCATACCCACCTTTACCAGATAAATTTCTCGGGGCATTTTGTTCTCCCTAGCTTGATCGCACAAAAATTTGTTTGTGGGCGGCTTTTGCCAAACACCGCGACAAGTCAATCACCCGCGGTCCTGTCCTAGACATGTGCATCGATACCTTCTGACCCTGCCCCACGACGCGCTCACGCTCACCATCGAAAGCAACAACACCGGGGCCCTCAGACTTTATGACCTGTCCTAGTTTCACTCGCTTGGTTTTACCCAGCCCGATATGCTCAAACATGCCCGGGCCCATGGGCGCATAGAGCTGTTTGCCATTTTTAGCAAATGTCACGTGCAGGCCGTAATCGTCTTGATCATGGACTGGCCTAACCAAGCCACCCAAACTCGTAATTCCAACAGCAGCCGGCTCTGCTCTGCACAAAAATGCCTCACGGAGCGCATTAGGCTCGAGTAATGCCCTGGCCCCAATAAATACCTCGGTTGTCATAACGGCATCGATCAGCGCAATGTCAGGCGATTCCCCCTCAATCTCAATATCAATAATTTTAACCCGGTCTGACACTGCAGCCGCTTTAATTTGACCCGACGCCACTAAGCCAAGCGCCATCCCGGCGACCGTTGCCTCAGCCATTACCGGAAACACATTATTAGTGCCTGTCGACAATGACACCAATGTTGCATCTCGCCAACCTCGAGTAAAAGCTCGATTGGTGCCATCCCCACCTAAGACCAGCACAACAGCACAATTTCGTTTTGCCATTTGTTCGGCAGCGGCAATGGTATCCATTGCCGAAGAAGACTCAGGGCCTGGAAGCGCTTCGAACCTGACGCCTCTAGGTACATCTAATTCCGCAATCGCTTGCCGGACAATTCCGTGGGAATCACTCATGTACATAAAATGTCGGGCTCCGGCTGCTAGTGCGCCTGAAACCGCACGGCGAACAATGGCGAGTTTTTCTCGGTTGTCAAAAACCGATGCTTTTCCCGTCAGTCGCCGGATATCTTTACCAGATGCCGGGTTGGCAACTAGTCCTACCGCTTGCACGCCTTTAGAGCCCTAGAACCTTTTTAACTTCCGATACGATTCGATCTGCATTAGGAATATAGGCCTGTTCCAACGCCGGGCTATAAGGCACAGGCGAGAAAGGTGCGCCGACTCTCGCAATCGGCGCATCTAGATAATCAAAGGCTTCCTCTTGCAGCTGGGCAACAATCTCTCCACCAAACCCGCCAAATCGCACTGCCTCATGGACAATCAATGCGCGGTGAGTTTTCTGGATCGAGGCGATAGCCGTCTCAGTGTCAAATGGTTGGATACTTCTGACATCAACTACTTCGCAATTGATACCTAGGCCGTCTAAGGTTTTTGCCGCCGACAGGGCCTCGTGCACCATCCTGCCAATTCCAAAAATTGTAAAATCTGTGCCCTCACGAATAACCGCCGCCTTGCCGATTGGCACTTCATACATTGCCTCGGGGACCTCTGCCGGCATCGCCAGGCTCATTTTATTAAGCACTACAAAAACGGGGTTATCGTCTCTCGCGGCGGCAATGATCAGCCCTTTCGCGTCATAGGCATTTGAGGGCATCACGACTTTCACGCCGGGCAAGTGCGCGAGCCAAGCTTCCCAGCTCTGGGAATGCTGCGCCGCCAAATTCATGCCAGCCCCTGCCATGGTCAACACTGTGATCGGCAGGGTGGCACCGCCACCAAACATAAAGCGCATTTTTGCCATTTGATTGGCCACTTCATCCATACATTCCCCTAGGAAATCCATGAACATCACATCAATGATGGGTCTACAGCCGGTTGCAGCGGCACCAACACCAAGACCAATGATTCCCTTCTCACTAATGGGAGTATCAATAACTCGGCGATCACCAAACTCCGCTAACAGACCTTGGTAGTAGCCAAAAACGCTACCCGCCTGACCAACGTCCTCACCGGCAACAAAGGCATTATCTTGCTCTCGTAATACCTGCTGTACCCCTTCGGTGATTGCCGAAACATAGGGCAACATTCTTGGCCCACTTTGCACTGCTTCACTCATGAATTTGCTCCTACAAAATACACATCATCCAGCAGATCGGCCGGGTTCGGGAAAGGGGAAGATTCCGCAAAAGCGATGCCTTCCTGGATATCAGCATCGACTCGAGCATAGACATTGGCTAGCTTCTTTTCAGTCATCACGCCTTGTTTGACCAAAAGCGCCTCAAAGCTAGCTATTGCATCACGCTGTTTCCACGCTTCGACTTCTTCATCGGTTCGGTAAGTTAAGCCCATGCCGCGGACACCCACATGATCGTAATAACGATAGGTCTTGCACTCTAAAAGCGTAGGCCCTGCACCTGACCTTGCGCGTTGCACGGCTGCTTCGGCCGCCTCAAAAACTGCCATCACGTCCATACCATCGACGACGACTCCGGGCATCCCATATCCTGCTGCCCGATCAGCGACATCAGTTACCGCCTGGTGATTACTTTGGGCTGTGTATTCGCCAAATCCATTGTTTTCACATACAAAAATGCAAGGTAGTTGATACAGGGCAGCCATGTTAGCGGCCTCGTGAAAGCTGCCTTCATTCGAGGCACCATCGCCAAAGAAGGTCACCGAGACCTGTTTAGTTTTTCTAAATTTATTGGAGAAAGCTGCCCCCATGGCAATGGGCGGCCCTCCACCTACAATGCCGTTGGCACCCAAAATTCCAAGCGCCATATTAGAAATATGCATGCTACCGCCTTTGCCCTTACAGTAGCCCGTCGCCTTGCCATAGAGTTCCGCGAACATCGGCGCAAATTGCCCGCCTTTGGCAATCACATGCCCGTGGCCTCTATGGGTGCTGGTGATTTGATCCTGATTCGTTAGGTGCGCCATAACTCCGGAGGCTACTGCTTCTTGGCCAACGTACAGGTGCAATGCACCGGGGATCTTGCCGTCCTCCATCAATTTGCCCGCCTCTTCCTCGAAGCGACGAATTCTCACCATATTCAAGTGAAGGTCAGTTAATACTTTAGTCGAAATTTTTTTTGCCACAATTCAGCTTCCATCTTAAGTTCAATTCTTTGCTCGGTCCGAGCAACCCCTACTCATCTCGGGAAATTTCCCCAACTAGCTTTAAAAAGAGACTGCCTTCTGTTCCAGCACTTTCCCTTTAAGCCTTATGTTTTCAACGTCAGCGCCCGTGCCTTGATCGACCGCAATAGGCTAGGTGCTGCCCCCAAGCACGTGATTCTCATCTCGACTCAACTAAGACTGTTAACCCTTGGGCAGTCAATCGTTGGGCTGGTGAGCAAGCGCCATGGAAATCTTTCCCTGGGACCTGATCTTGGGCACTTGCTACCAATTTCTTAACCGGCGGTCTCAGGCTCTACCCTCTTCGCGAGGCATGATGAGCGAGCCACATTAAACAGTCAAGGCTGACGGTTTATGGCTCAAGCCGTTTTCGACACCCTCAATCCCCCCTGCACGTGACCTCAAAATTCCTGACAACTGGCTCAGACTAGTTACCGCTGTCTGCCGTGACAAAATCGGCTCTCGGCGTGCCTGTCTCATCGTAGACCGGTTCCGCCAAGTCAATCCGATATTTCAATACGTCTGCACCTCGGATGCCAAACTGTGCCAGAGTCATGCGCATATCGGTGTACCAATGATTATTAAAATGATTTTGCAGGGCAGCTTCAGATTCCCATCTTTCAAAAACCCGGAGCCTTCCCGGTGTCAACGGGTCTGGACACCAGTCATAATCCATAATGCCGTCTTGGGTTAAAGCGCCTTCAATCAGAGGCTTTGCAGCAGTCATGGCTGCTTCCATTTGATCTGGATCTAAATCCACTGTGCCTGAAATGATGATCTTCATACGTCGACTCCTTGCTTGAATACTCACCCGTCTAAATTGCTTCGGTTGTCAATTGTCCATTGCCCATTGCCAGGGCGCAGCCACCAACCGCTAGCCTGGATGCTCATCTGAACGGTTAGACTCGTCCCGAATGACGGTGGCGAGTCGCTTGTCTGGCGTTTGGTGCTGAGGAATATCATTAAACATATTCCTGACCATTGTCTTTAACCAGTTAACCATCTCTTGAGCACTGTCTCCAATCGGGCTAGATTCAATTGCCTGAGCATTAAAGGCGATGCCCTCGAGAAAAAACCGTGTGACGGCGGTAGCGACGCCATATTGCTTGGATAACGCTAAGTCTGGGAAAATTCTCTCGGACTTTGCTCGCCACGCTTTTTGAAAGTCTCGAATCGCCGGTTCCATGGTCGCTCTCAACTCTGAATCTGTCCGAGCAGCCACTAACAACTCGCAATAAATCGAAAACAAAGGCGACTGAAGCTGCTCCCAGAACGCGTCGATTCCCTCTTCAACCAGGGTAAACTCAGCATCTTCATTCACTTTCGATAACGTATCTTCGAAGGCCTCAAGACGCTTGCGGTGTAAATGCCAAACCGATGCTTGAATTAAATCTGAGCGTTGAGGGAAGTGATGCAACATCGCCCCACGACTCACATTTGCCTGTTTGGCGATTTTCTCGGTAGTCGTGCGATTGAACCCAAGGATGAAAAAACACTCAAGCGCAGCATCAAGCACAGCAGTACGAGTTTGCTCACTCTTAGTCTGCTGCCAGGTCCGTGAATTTCCGCCCGGATGTTCTGATGTCTCCAAGGAACAACGCCTCTTTACTCAAACGCCTTTCAACCAGATACTACTTCAATCTCACTGATCCGTCACTGACCCCATGGCCGAACCCAGCACACTTCTCATCACCAAAGGCCATCCTTTCGACAAAGGCGCATTTTTCAATCTGTTCGATCAGCTACCTGGGCAATATACCCATATTGAGCAACCATTGGCCGCTGAAGTGCTGACCGCGAGGATCGCGGCAAATTATGATTGTCTCGTGTTTTATGACATGCCTGGCATCGAATTCGCCTTGGGCGGTCCAAAATACAGCGATCCCCCGGACAGCTTTAAAAGTGAGTTTTCAAACATGCTCGACCAGGGCACTGGCATGGTATTTCTTCATCATGCCATCGCCGGTTGGCCTAATTGGCAGGAATACCACAAGATTATTGGCGGACAATTTTTATACACCGCCCGATCTTCGCCCAACGGTCAGATTATGGACAGCGGCTATCGACATAACATCAATCACCAAATATCGGTGCTGGATCCATCGCACCCTGTCGCCAATGGTGTGCCGCAAAGCTTTTCAATGACGGACGAACTCTACCTATATGAAGTTTATGAAGAAGACATTGAACCCCTATTGGCGAGTAATTTTACCTTCGATCAAAAACATTTTTACTCGGCTGCGGCCGTTGTAGAGCGAGGTGAGCGGTTTAGCAATTCTGGCTGGTCACATGCGCCGGGCAGCGCGTTGGTCGGCTGGACAAAACAGCATGGCCAGAGCCGGATTTGTTATTTGCAAGGCGGTGACGACCCCACGGCTTGGGCTAATCCGCATTTCATTCAGCTTTTATCCAACGCCATTCAATGGGTTGGTGCTCAGTCGCCGACACCTGAGTACTGACGCCCTAAGAGCGGCGAGCTAAACATGAACCTTTAGCGAAATCTGACAACCCTATAAAAAACAGTCTTGACTGACTCTTTTAGCTTACATAGTCTAGTTCGATACTTTCACTACCTTGAAATCAACTAAGGTACAGCTCTACTGAGGAAGACCATGTCAACAGACCACCCTGGGTTTTGCGCGATTGTTACCGGTGGCAACAGCGGTATTGGTCGAGCCACTGCAGAGCGATTGCTCACTGAGGGCGCGCGAGTTTTAGTCGTTGATCAACAGCCAGCCGCCAGTTTCAGTGCACCCGACCTGCATTATCTCGAGGCCGACGTTGCTGGTCCTGGCAGCCCCGAGCGCATTATTCGAAAAGCCATAGATACATTTGGTCGACTAGATTTTTTGATCAACAATGCCGGAATGGTTGGCGGCACTGAAATTGATCAAATGGCACTAGAGGACTGGCGGCGCATCATTGCCGTCAACCTCGACGCCGTGTTTCAGATTAGCCAAGCTGCGATCCCTTACCTTAAAACCAGTCAGAGGGGGCGCATTATCAACATCGGTTCGATTATGTCCAATCTTGCCGGTGCGGGTATGGCGGCCTACACCACCTCGAAGCACGGTGTAGCAGGACTCACAAAAACTCTGGCTCTGGAATTGGGACGCTACGGCATTACGGCCAATTTTATTCAGCCTGGAGCGATTCAAACCGGCATTACCCAGCCTGCAATCGATCACGACCCGAGCTTCAGTCAGTTTTGGACCCAGAAATCTGCCCTCGGTCGACTGGGACAACCTAAAGATATTGCCAACGCCATAAATTTCCTGCTTACTGAGGATGCGGGTTTCATTACAGCCCATGGCCTTGTAGTAGACGGCGGCGTCATGGTTACCCCTTAAAGCTATTTACCCTAATCACCAAACGCAAACTAGGAGCGGACAATGGATCTAAAATTAAGCGGGCATAACGTCCTCATTACCGGCGGCACTAAAGGAATCGGCAGGGCCATTGCAGAGACACTTGCCACCGAGGGTTGCAACATTGGCCTCTGCGCAAGAAACGAAGACGATGTCACTAGTGCCGTAGCGGCGCTATCAGAAAAGGGCGTAAAAGTTACGGGCAGAGCCCTTGATGTCGCCGATGGTGAAGCCTTTGCAGCTTGGATCCAGGATGCGGGCGAAGAGCTTGGCGGTGTTGATGCTTTCGTCTCGAACGTTAGCGGCGGTAACGCACCTGGCGATGAAGGCTGGATCTCTCAGTTTAATTACAATATTTTATCCGCGGTTCATGGCGTCGAGGCCTGCAAGCCATTTTTCGAAAAATCAGATAACCCTAGTGTGGTCATGATATCGACCACTGCAGCCCTAGAGCATTTCATGAACGCTGGTCCTTACAACGCAATGAAAGCTGGGTTGCTCAACTATTCGGGGGCTCTGTCTCAAGAATTAGGTGCTAAGGGCGTTCGCGTCAATGCCATCAGCCCGGGGCCAATCTTCATTGAAGGCGGGTCTTGGGACAAAATCAAACAGGGCATGGCGCCTTTTTACGAGTCAACCCTTGCAACAATCCCGCTTGGCAGAATGGGTAGCGCCGAGGAAGTTGCTGCTCAGGCTGCACTGTTGATCAGCCCCCTCGGTGGCTTTACCACGGGCACCAACGTGGTCATAGACGGTGGTATGACTAAACGTATCCAGTACTAAGTCGGAGAGGTCTATGTCAGAACCTGCAATTAAAGCCTATTTGGTTGCTGCCGGGGATTTTCACGACATCGATTATGCTCGCCTCGAGTTGCTTAAACTCTTGGCTGAGCATCCTTCGGTTAGAACGACGGTTGCCAGCGATTACAGCGATGTAGAGAGGATTCAAGATAGCGACTTTCTCATTTCTTATACCTGTAATTTAATACCGAGTGAGGCCGAGCAGATCGCCCTAAAGCACTACATCGAGCAAGGCGGCAAGTGGTTTGCCCTGCATGGCACGAACTCCATCCTTGAATTTACCGACAACGGGGTAGCCTGTCCTGAACGTGCGCCAGTATTCATGGAAACTTTAGGTTCCCAATTCATGGCGCATCCACCGATTCAGCCCTTTAAAGTGCACATATCTCAGCCAGACCATCCTCTGGTAGCGGGTATCGAGTCCTTTGAAACCGATGATGAACTGTATCTGTGCAAGCAGTTAGCAGAACACGAGATGTTACTTCACACTGAGTTTACAGGCGAAGCTAGCGGCTTTTTGAACACTGACTGGCCAGATGATGCACCCAGACCTGTCTACTATTTAAGAACTCTTGGCGAGGGTGAAGTTTTGTATCTTAATCTTGGGCATTGTAGAGGACACTACGACATGCAGCCGATGGTGCCTTATTACCCCAATGTTGAACTCGGATCTTGGGATAAGCCTGAATATTACGAATTGCTGCGGCGCGGTCTTCGCTACTGTATAGGCGGGTAAATCATGGTAAAGCCATTTCGGTTCGGAGTTCAAAGTTTTCATGCTGAATCGGGCAAAGCGTGGGCAGAGCAAGCTCAGGCCGCTGAACATTTAGGTTACAGCGCTTTTCATTTAGCGGATCACATTATCGGTCCAGGCCCTGCGCTTGAGCGAACCAACCATCCGCTTCAAAGTCTTGCTGCCGTGCCCGCTATGGCTTACGCCGCAGCGGTTACATCAACCATCAAAATCGGTTGCCGAGTCTTTTGTGTGGATTATCATTTGCCCGTCGTACTGATTAAAGAAGCGATGACGATCGATATGCTGTCGGATGGACGGCTAGAGCTCGGCTTAGGCGCTGGCTGGCTAGCCGATGAGTATGCTGCCATGGGCTTGACCATGGATTCTCCAGGTCGCCGCATCGATCGCCTCCGCCGAGTCGTTGAAGCGACCAAAGCCTATGCTGCATCGGGACAGTTATCCATAGACAACGAGGACATTCATTGGCAAGAATTCGAAGGCATGCCAAAACCTGTTGCCACACCCCACCCACCGATCATGATAGGCGGTGGATCCCCAAAGGTTTTGAAGCTCGCAGGCGAAACCGCTGATATCGTCAGTCTAAATTTTAATAAGCGTCAGGGCGTAATCGGTCCCGACGGAATCCAGACCTCCACCGCCGAAGAAACTGAAAGAAAGCTGGGATGGATCAAATCCGGTGCCGGCAGCCGATTCAAAGACTTAGAAATCGAAATTGGCGCCTATTTCACCTTCGTCACCGACGACAAAGATCCGATAGTCGCTGGTATGGCCCAAGGGTTTGGAACAACACCGGAAGCTATGCTCGAGCACCCGCATGCGCTCTTTGGGTCTGTTGATGAGATCTGTGACACGCTAGAACAGCGGCGGGCCAGGTACGGCATCTCCTACGTGACGGTTGGCTACCAAAATATGGAAGCATTTGCACCGGTGGTTGCACGTCTCTCCGGACGCTAAATGCGCTGGCAGATCTTAAAGCGAACCTTAGCTGGGAACCAAATGATGCCGTCATCCGGTGCTTATAGCACCAGCATTTTTAATTGATTAAAGAAGGATCTATCCATGAGCCTAAACGGAAAAACGGCGGTTGTGGTCGGCGCCTCTGGACAACATAATTTCGGCGTTGCCACTGCACGCCGTCTGGCCGAACACGGGGCTACAGTTGTGGTGTCCGGCAGACGAGAAGCCCCTCTTAAAGCGCTCGCCGAGGAAATTAATGGTGTTGCGATTACCTGTGACATGAACGATGAGCATTCCATCGCGGCCCTATTTGCTGAGGCTAAAGCGGCAACCGGTCGAGTGGATATCGCGGTCAATAGCGCAGGCTCTCTCGCCGCCGCGCCCATTGCAGCCCTCACCCGAGAGCAAATCCAGCCGACCCTAGATGTCAGCTTTATCGGAGCTCTATTGTTGTTTCGGTACGCTGCTGAGGCAATGACCGAGGGCGGCTCAGTAATTACCATTTCATCGTTGACTGCGCGTTTACCCGGTCCTGCGCTAGCAGTTTATGCTGCAGCACGGGCTGGTATCGATTACGCCATCAAAGTGGCAGCCCTTGAATACGGTCCGCAAAAAATTCGTTTCAATAGTATCGCTGCTGGACTCATTCAAACGGATATGACTGATGCCATGTTTACAGGTGGCGATTCTGAGGCGCGGTTTATTCCACATATCCCTCTTGGCAGGATGGGCACGATAGAAGACATCGCGCAAGCGGCCCTTTGGCTGGCCGATGAAGAAAAATCCGGCTTTATTAATGGACAGCTTATCGATGTTTCAGGCGGGCAGCACAACGGCAAGCTTCCATAAACTGGGCGACTAATGGACCGAAAATCAACCGCGAGGTATTGACCCATGACTACCCTGCTAGCACATATCACCATCAAATCTGGTCAAGAAAACAAGTTTGAAGCCATTATGAAGGATATGGTGGCCCAAACCCTTAGCCAGGAAGAAGGCGTATTGCGATACGAGTACTACAAAGGCCAAGCGCCCAATCACTATTACTGTTTACTCGCCTTTAAAGATAAGTGGGCATTCTACCGACACCAAAATTCTGACCACCATGAGGGCCATGATTTTGGCGCTGTTCTCGAGTCTATACGGCTAGAGTATTTGGGCCCTGTGCAGGACGCCAACAGCCTCCCCCCAACTGTTGATTTGCCTCTTACCGACGCTCAGGATGAATCCATGGCGAGAGCTGAAAAATCCTATCCGATAGCGGTACCCGACTGGTGGGCAGAGCGCGCGTAACCCTCCCGTAACCTATTTTATTTACTGATAAGGAACACACCATGACCCCCACTGAAATTGTTGAGCACTTCATCGACGCATGGAATCAAATGGATTGGGACCGGGTTATGAGCCTTATGTCAGAGGACGTCGTCTACCATAATATTCCAATGGAGAAACTGGAGGGCAAAGCCGCTGCTGAGGCCTTCATCCGAGGCATGCAAGCAGATGCAGTCGATTGGGTTACCTTGAACATCGCTGCCAACGGCAATGTCGTGCTTACAGAGCGACTCGATAAGTTCAAAATGAGTAGCGGTAAAGATGTGGCCGTGCCGGTGATGGGTACTTTTGAGATTCGGGATCAAAAGATCATTGCTTGGCGAGACTATTTTGATCTCAATACATTTGTTTCACAAATGGCCTAAAACTACCTATTTCACGCGTTTTGATATTGCTGGTTCGCGGGTCGTTGCGCTTCTCTGTGACCCGGTTTTTTTTACGACACCAGCTTTGATTTTTACATCTTGACTATCCTTTGGCCTTCCATTAAAACGATCCAACTGCATCGTGGGATCGCTGCAGAATATAAAAAAGGGGAACACTATGAGCTTTACACGAATCGCTACGGTTTTAGCGACACTGGGGGCATCGATCACGCTTGCGCCTACCATTTCAGCGGAACAATCTAATCGCACAATGGAGGAGGTCGTTGTTACCTCCCGGCGCCAAGAAGAGTCTGTTCAAGACGTGCCACTGTCGGTTACGGCTTTTGGCGAAGAGGCCATTGAGCAAATCAAACCTAACACCCTGCGAGATTTCGACGGGCTTGTGCCGAATGTCTATATCGGCATGAACACCGCGGGTCCAGGCGCATCGGCGCTCTATATTCGAGGCGTTGGTTATGCTGACATTGAAAAAACTCAAAGCCCTCAAGTTGGCGTCATTCTTGATGGTATTCAAATGGGCTCAAGCACTGGCCAATTGATCGATGTTTTCGACGTAGAGTCCATCGAAGTCAACCGAGGTCCTCAGGGCGTTTTGTTTGGTAAGAACACCATCGGTGGCAATATCGTTGTCAATCGGGTCAAACCTAAATTTAACGAGTTCGGCGTCAAAGCCAGCGCCGAAATGGGTAACTACAATTCCAAGACCTGGAAGGGTCGCGTTAACGTACCCCTGATTGACGATAAGTTAGCCCTTAAGATTGGTGCTATTAGCCGTAATAGAGACGGTTTTTATGACAACGTTAACTTAAATCGCACCGCTGGCGATATCGATTTTCAATCGACTACTGCTGCCATCTCCTGGGCGCCAAGCGATACTGTCGAGGTCAATTTAACGTTTGATCATATTGATGATCAGTCCCAAACCCTACCTCAGGACCCACGGTTTGACGGCGACAATCGATTCGTCAATCGAGCAGATAAGGTTGAACCAACCAGTTATATTGTCGATCAACTCGGGCTTCGCATTGACTGGGATATCTCAGATGCAATGACTTTGCACTACGTGGGCGGCTCCTCTGACGCCCATGACGTGGTCAATCAAGATTTTGACGGCGGCGATATCAATGGCGCGGCGATTCCTTTTGCGCAGCTGCATACCCTGCGGGATCAAAAGTACGATATCAAATCACATGAATTGCGACTCGATATTGACATCAATGATCAACTCTCCGCGATGGTTGGCTATTACGATTTCGCTTCCGATCTCGAATTTCGACAAGATACCAATAACATCTTACAGTTACCGAATTTCGCAATCTTTGGTGCCGATGTACCATGCGCCGCAGCGGGCTTTAGAAACAATGCGACGCCAGGGTTAGAAAGCTTTTGCCAGTTCCCGAATGCTCGAAGCACCCAACTCGCCGGCGAAACAGTTGATTCGAGCGCTTGGTTTGGCTCAATTACTTACCGCGCAACTGACGCTTTCGAAGTCACTCTCGGCGCTCGAGCCATCGACGAAAGCAAATCTGCCTACAACGGCTATACGGATTTCAGCTTCAATCCAGCCGATGGTCGAATTGCCAACCCAGTCTACGATGACACAACGGCAGCTGGTTATAACGAGCACGACTTCAGAGGTCTAGCGAGCGTGCCTGGCGCTTCTTATCAAACACCAGAAAAATCCTGGTCTGAGACCATCGTTACCGCCTCTGCAAGCTACCGCATTTCTGACCAGTCCTTGGCCTATGCGAGCTACTCAGAGGGCTTCAGGAGCGGCGGCTTTAGCATTCGAAATGCTTCAGGCGCTGATCGAGCAGGCTACGATCCCGAAACAGCTGATCAGTTTGAGATTGGTGTTAAAAATGATTTCCTAGACAATCGCCTCAGATTGAATCTCGCCTACTACGTCTTAAACCGCGAGGGCGCGCAGTTTTCTTCAATCATTACCCTGCCGCCAGGATCTATCCCGGGCACCACCACCTATATCAACAATGGTGGCGAAAGCGAGTCTAAAGGCATAGAAATTGAAGGCCAGTGGTTTATGAACGACAACCTGCGTTTGATCTTCAATTACGGCACTATTGACGTTGACAACAGCGCCTTCACGCTCGCTTGCGAACTGGTTGACGGCTGTGTCACCGCAACCGTCGGCGTACTTGATCCGCTGGGCACCCTGAGAAATTTGGGTGGGGGTTCTGACTCTCGGCAGCCGGAAGACAGCTTGTCGGTCAGTCTAGCTTATGACCAAGAAATGGCTGGCGGCTTTTTCGGTGCAAACATTGGTTTCAAGACTGTGGGTGATTTCCTGCTCGTCAATACGGGTGGTGGCGCCGATCAGCGACTCTACGAAGGGGGTTATTCTCAGATGGATGCTCGCATCAGCTACAACTTCGAAACCAGTGGCGGCGACCAATGGGCGATTACCGCATTTGGCAAGAACTTAACCGATGAAGAGTTCAAGGAACACGCCTTATTTTTAGGCGGCCCAACAACAGGCTTCCAGGGCTGGGGCGCACCCCGCACCTACGCACTCGAACTTGTCTGGTCCCGTTAAATTTAACCACGCAGAAAAAGCAGGCTTCGGCCTGCTTTTTTTTGACTAATAAAATGCCTTTAGCCACTGAGGCAACGCCTTAACATCCGTCTCACCCGAAAGATGGAGTACGACTCAGTAAAAAAATCAGCATTGACTGTTTTCAATGGTTTTCGATACTCTTGAAGCTCGAAGTCCACCGTCTTGCTGCGACTACCCTCATCATATCGTCAGCAGATTTTTAGGTCTCAAGCATTCTAGGAGTTCTCATGAGCATCACGACCCACAAAACGTTTTGTCGTTTCTGTCACGCCTATTGTGCGATCGAAGTCGATGTAGAAAATGACCAGCCGATCGCGGTCCGTGGCGATACCTCTGACCCAATGTATGGCGGTTACACCTGCATTAAAGGGCGACAATTACCAGAACAGTTCGCAACACCAAAACGCATCAGAGAGACCCTTAAACAGACGCCAAACGGAGAATTTCGACCTATTGCCACTGAACAAGCAATGGATGAAATTTCCGAAAAAATTAATCAGTTAATTAAAGATTATGGCCCACGGAGTGTTGCAACCTATGTAGGTTCTTATGGATACCAGAATTCGGCAGCGCTGCATGTTGCGAAAGCTTGGCATCAAAGTGTTGGATCTCCGTCGTATTATACGTCTGTCACAATTGACCAGCCCCACCGAAAAATCGCTCAGTCTCAGTTTGGCACTTGGGGCGGCGGTACCCATGCTTTCACTGGCGCCGATGTCTGCATGATGATTGGTAATAATCCTGTTGTCTCTCAATACACGCCCTTTGGAGGCCCGCCCCCTTTTAGTCCTTATGCTCGAATTCGGGATGAAATGAAACGCGGCATGAAACTCATTGTGGTTGATCCACGGAGAACGGAGGTTGCCAACAGAGCATCACTGCACTTGCAGGTTAACCCCGCAGAAGACCCTACTTTTTTGTCGGCCGTTATTCGTTGGATCTTGGTTGAGAATTTACACGATAAAGCATTTTGTGAGGCTCACGTTGATGATCTCGCTGGGTTACAAAAATTAGTTGAACCCTTCACCCCAAGCTATGCTGCGGCTCGTTGCGGTATAGAAGAGGCTGACTTAATCGAAGCGGCGCGACTGTTTGGCACCGCTAAGACGGGCGTAACGGTGAGTGGTACCGGCCCAAACATGTCACCACGAGCCATTCTTACAGAGCACCTCATTTGCTGTCTTAATACTCTCTGTGGTCGCGTGAATAAAGTTGGTGCCCGAGTACCCAATCCTGGGGTTCTGCAACCCAATCGCCCTCGGACAGCCGACGTCATTCCAGCAAACCCAGCCTATGGAAAGGGGCCTCGCTCGAGAATTAGAGGCCTTGGTGAAATTATTGGTGAAATGCCAACCGCAACACTCAATGACGAAATCCTAACCCCGGGAGAGGGCCAGATTAAGGCGCTCATCTGTCTGGGTGGCAACCCGGTCGTGGCTTTTCCGGATCAAGATAAAACCGTTCGTGCAATGAAACACCTCGAGCTCTTGGTTTGTGTCGATTTATACCAATCAGCCACCGCTAAACTGGCTGATTACGTTGTAGCCCCCACCCTAAGCCTAGAGCGTGATGATGTCACCATGTTGACCGACACTTGGTATGATCAACCCTATAGTCACTACACCAAAGCAATTCTGCCAAGGAACCCTGAGAGTCGCGAGGAGTGGGAGATCTATTGGGAACTTTCTCATCGCAGTGGTATGCCATTGAGTTTACCAGGAGGCGAGCTAGACCCCAGTCGGCGACCTTCTAAGTTTGAAGTCTTGCAACTCTTAACCCCGAATGCCCAAATCCCTTTAACCGAGATCGCAGCGGTAGGACATGGAAAAATCTTCGAGTCCGTTGAAGTACGGGTCGCACCTGGCGACTCAGAAATATCTGGACGATTTCAATTATTACCCGCTGATATCCCTCAGCAGCTAGCAGAAGTTGCCAGCGAGGATTATTGGCAATCCAAAGACATCCTTGATAACGGCAAAACCTATTCTCACCTCTTAATCAGCAGGAGGTTGAAGCACGTCTTTAATTCTTCGGGTCAACAGCTCGAGAGCTTGCGCAAAAAGGGCACGACTAACCCTGCCTATATGCATTCGGAGGATCTTGCTGCACTGGGCTTAACCAGTGGTGATCTCATTGAGATCGCGTCTGCAGCCGGCACGCTATCGGGGGTCGTTGAAGCAGCCGATGACATAAAGCCCGGGGTGATTTCCATGGCTCACGCCTGGGGAGATTTACCCGATAATGGCGGTGAAGTGCGAAGCAAAGGCGCGAGTACCAATCGTCTTGTGGATGACGATAGAACCTATAACAAAATCACCGGGATGCCGCGTATGAGTGCTATCCCTGTTAATGTAAGGGCGATTCAGGAGGCAGTGGCTTAACATGGTTCAATTTGCAAAAACTATCGCCAAGGAACGGCCCGAGGAAATCGCACTCCGAGACCCAAGAGCTGCACTTACTTGGCTTGAGGTTGACGATATCCTCAACCGAGCCGCTAACGGTATCCGCATGAGCGATACTGGACCCGACCATCGTATTGCCGTATTCGCAGAGAACGGTGTCGAGACAGCGCTGGCAAATCTTGGTGGTTTGATCGGCGGGGCATCCGTGGTGCCAATCAATTTTCACCTAACCGCTGAGGAAGTGGCTTATATTCTTGAAGATTCTGGCGCCCAGATACTTTTTGTAGGCCCTGAGACCGCGGCCCGCGGTCTTGACGCCGCCGCTCAAGCAGGGGTTCCTCAGGTAATCGGCTGGCGCTGTGACTCCGAAAATCTAACTGATTGGCACAACTGGCTTGAAACCAACCCAGGCGATGAACCCGATACCACGATTCCGCCTAGGCCCAATTTACTGTACACGTCGGGCACGACTGGAAGACCTAAAGGCACGCACTTACCGCCCACGATGTTTGCCGGTGGTGACACTGTAAGCGCGCATTTAGAGAATCTAAAACAGAACCCCCTAGCAACGCTCGGACCGCATCTCGTGGTCGGCCCGATGTACCATACTGGACCTTTAAGTGGTGCTCGCTTGCTTGCCGCCGGCGCCCCTTCCGTCATCCTAACCAAATTCGACGCAGAAAATACGCTCCGAACCATCGAGACTTATGGCACGACTTCAACCATTATGGTGCCTACCCATTTTGTCAGATTACTCGCCCTCGATGAGGCAACCAAGTCGCGTTATGACGTATCCAGTATGATTCGTGTGAGCCATACCGGCGCGAAGTGCCCCGTCGATATTAAACGCGCCATGATCGAATGGTGGGGCCCGGTATTTACGGACGCTTACGGAGCCAGCGAGGTTGGCACAACCTGCATGATCACCTCAGAAGAATGGCTTGAGCACCCAGGATCGGTTGGCCGAAGCGTACCCCCCTTTACCGCCAAAATTCTCGATGACGATGGCAATGAGTGCGGGCCCAATGTAGAAGGCCGGCTTTACTTCGAGGATGCAACCGGTCGAGGGGTGGTTTATCACAATGACCCTGAAAAATCAGCAGCGGCTCACATAGCCCCGGGCGTCTTTACTTTGGGCGAGATCGCCTACATGGACGAAGACGGCTATGTTTACATTACCGATAGATTCAGCGATATGATTGTTTCAGGCGGGGTTAATATCTATCCAGCTGAAGCAGAACAGGTTCTCATCGACCACCCACAAATCTTAGATGTCGCCTGCATTGGTATTCCGCACCCTGAAATGGGAGAGGAACTCAAAGCCTTAGTCATTACCCGTCCCGAGGCAGATCAACCCGACGATCAGGAAATGATTGCGTTTTGTCGCTCTCGGCTGTCTCACTACAAATGTCCAAGAACCCTGGACTTCGTCACGGACTTGGGCAGAAACACGATGGGCAAGATCAACAAGCGCAAGTTGCGAGCACCCTTTTGGGAAGGACAGACCCATTGACCATACAACGTTTTCTATTCGTCCGTCATGGAGAGACCATTGCCAATCAGCAGCAGCTGGCCTATGGAATAACCGAATCACCGCTAAACAGCAAAGGCATTGCTCAAGCGCATTCAACCGGAGAGCGACTAGCAACTTGGACGTCTGACTATCACCGTATTCTTACAAGCCCTCTCGGACGTGCTCAAGAGACCGCCGCCATTATCAATGAATATCTTAAGTTACCTCTTGAGATTAATCCTGGGTTAATCGAATGTGACCTTGGCAGCTGGGAAGGCATCACCTATGAGTCGATGTTCAACTACCAATATGCGGCCAAATCGATTCAAGACGATCATTTTTGTGAGCATGGCGGAGAGAGTCCCGAAACGGTTTATAACCGCGTCTCCGATTGCCTAGAACAAATGAAATCTTGTTATCCAGATGAAAACTTAATTTTTGTCAGTCATGGCAGCGCAATCGCCCACGGTATGGCCGCCATCATGGGTACTCGCCCAAAATTTGGCTATCAATACTTAATGCATAATGGCGCGATCACTGAAGTCGCACTGCAACCAGAACCCGAGCTACTCATGCTTAATGATTTTAGTCATCTCCCAGAGGCGCTAAAGACGCCCAAGGACCGGCCTGACAATGTCCAGCGCGCCTGAATTTCCTCTAACGCTTGCGGACCTCGATGTCACCTGGCTGAACCGAATTTTATGTCCTCCGGGAGAGACTTTAGCGATCACAGATTTTCGCACAGAGGTCATCGGCATCGGCCAGGGGTTTATGGCCGACCTTGCAAGACTCTACTTAGATCACAACCACGCTGCACTACCCTCCCAATTGATCATTAAGTTTGCCTCGCACTACGAGGCCACTAGATTGCTGGCCGCTCGAATGAATTACTACGGTCGCGAGCTCGGTTTCTATGATGATTGCGCGAATTCTGCGGGCGTGCGGGTGCCTAAGATCTACCATCAATCTTTCGACCCCACCAGTCAGCATTTCGTGATGCTAATGGAGGATTTGCACCCCTCAGAGCCCACCGATCAAATCACAGGCAATAGTCTAGAAGAATCAAAAGCGGTCATGCTGGCCTTCGCTGACCTGCACGGGCGCTGGTGGAATGACCCGCAACTTAAACAGCTGTCTTGGACCGCACCGACCACCCATGTTCAGCCCATTGCAGAGAGCCTTAAACTCCTTAACGAGAGTATCGAAGAAGCCTCCGTTACCGGTCGATTTGATCGATACCCCTGTATCAAACATCTTCAACCTCTATTGCCGCCCCTATTCGCGATGGAACCGCCGCCGCCCGAGCCTTTCACCCTTGTTCACGGTGATCTGAGATCAGATAATATCTTCTTTAGCCCCGGACCCGAGGCGAGCGCTCTGCCGCAGCCTATTATTATCGATTGGCAAACCGCCGGCATCGGTCAACCGATGGTTGATATTACCCGTTGGTTAACCCAAAGTGTCTCAATCGAACTGCGCCAAGCCCATGAACAAACACTTCTCAAGGTTTACCATGATCGGCTTATAGAAAATGGCGTTAAGGGATATAGTTTTAAGAAAATGCGTCAAGAGTATGAACTCAACTTAATCGTCATGCTGTTGATGTTTTCTATGAGTATGAATGAAATCGATCAAAGCTCAGATCGTGCCGAGGCGTTATTTCACGCGATGTACAGTCGCCTAGATGCTGCGCTTGCTGACTGGCAAGTCGAGAAAACATTAAAAATATTGCCGCTCATGATTCCATTCATGAAAGTTGGCGTTTGGTTCAAATCAAAATTTAAAGGATTGTCCTCATGACCGATCAAGCCCTCAGTGACATTAACCCGCTGGATCCAAATATCCTTGCCTGTCCCCATGCGTTTAATCAGCGCCTGCGTGAGGAAGCGCCGGTCTATCTTTGCCCCCAGACAGGCGTGTATTTTGTTTCTGATTATCCAACCGTTGTCGAAATCGCCAAAAACGAGAAGCTTTTCTCCAACGAATTTTCAATGATCCAAGCCGGTGAAGCGCCTCCGAGAGATCTTGAAATGGAGGCAATTCTCAAAAAAGGCTATCGCCGTGTGGATACCATGCTGACCGCTGACCCACCTCGTCAGCGGCGTTATCGCGCTTTGTGCCAAAAACCCTTCTCTGCCAGCAGCGTCGCCAAACTTAGGCCATATATAGAGAATCTCGCCAACGAACTGATCGACGACATCATTGATGATGGCAAATGTAATTGGATGGATGCCTTCGCGGTTCCAATGCCAGTACGTATGATCGCCTATATTTTGGGAGTCCCACTATCAGATATGGCTTTATTCAAGGAGTGGTCCGACGCCAATGTTTATTCATTCTCGGCAGGCCAAACCCGCGAGGGCGCACTCAATGCAGCTCGGTTGGTCGTGGATTTTCAGCACTATTTTGCCGATAAGATTGAATCCAGAAAACATCAACCCACCGATGATGTCTTGTCCGATATCGTCAATTCATCCGCCGACGGCGAGCAGCCGATGGACATCGAGGAATGTTTGTCTGTGATCTCACAGCTACTGGTTGCCGGCAATGAAACCACCACCAGCACTTTCGCTGAGGGCATGCACCTACTCGCAACGCATCCAGAGCAAGTCAAGTTGGTTCAGGATGACCCGAGCTTAATCCCCAATATGGTCGAGGAGATGCTGCGATTATCCACTCCCACTGCGCAAATGTGGCGGATATGTAAGGAAGACACGCAGGTTGGTGGCGTGCTTATCCCTGCCGGGGCCACTATGATGATCAAGTTTGGGTCAGCCAATCGAGATGCCAATCAGTTTTCTGAACCGGACAGTTTTGATGTCACTCGAGACAATCTCAAAACTCAGATTGCTTTTGGACAAGGCGTCCATCACTGTTTGGGAGCGCCTCTAGCTAGGCAAGAACTCATTGTTGGCTTTGAAGTCATTCTCAAGCGGTTAACCAACTTTAGATTGCCTGAGGGCGAGGAGACGCTAAATTTCTTACCTAGCTTGCTGCTGCACCCGCCGGCCGATTTAAATCTCATCTTTGATGCAAGATAAGTCTAGCTTGCCAGGCACTTAAACAGCGCCCCAGGGCCTCAGCTTTATCTTGCATTAAATCAAACCAACATCCGGTCCCACAGTCAGGAGATTAAATTATGAGAGCAGCCGTATTTCATCAACCCGGTCAGCCCCTCACCATAGAGGACGTTCCAAAACCAACTATCTCGGACCGCGAAATGCTGGTTAAGGTCAGTCACTGCGGTATCTGCGGTACCGACATCCATGCCTCTAAGGAAGGTCCATTCATGGCGCCACCAGAAACCATTTTTGGTCATGAATTTACAGGTGAAATTATCGAGATTGGAGAAACCCTTAGGGACGGTGATTTTAAACTCGGTGACCGAGTGACTTCATTGCCTTTTATCGATGATAAAACTATCGGTTTAGGTGCAATTACTGGCGCCTACAGCGAATACGTCAAAGTCGGCTACGACCTAGTAGTCAAGTTGCCCGAGGAACTCAGCAACCGAGACGGCGCTCTTGTTGAACCGCTGGCAGTCGGACTGCATTCGGTCAAAATGGCTGGTAGTGTCGCTGGCAGGACGGTTCTCATTATTGGAGCAGGCCCGATTGGTCTTACCTGCGCCATCTGGTGTCGATTTTTTGGGGCCGCTAAAGTCATTCTCAGCGAGATGTCAGACGCGAGAATTGCAATGGCTAAGACCTTTGGCTTTAACGACTTCGTTGATCCCTCGGGTGATGTCACGGCCCAATGCGAGACATTGCTTAAAGGGCCCCCAGAAATCCAGTTTGAATGCGTCGGAAAAACCGGTCTCATGCAAGAGTGTATCGCCAGAGCACCCAAGCGCGGCCTCATTATGGGTATCGGCGTTTGCGATCATCCAGATACTATCGTGCCTCTAATGGCGTTCGGCAAAGAACTCACCATCCAGTGGGCGGTAGGCTACGACAAGGAAGATTTCGAATTTACCATCGATATGATGCTGGAAGGACGCATCTCCGCAACGGACATGATTACCGACATCGTACCTCTCAGCGCAGTACCTGAAGTTTTCGAAGCACTCAAACAGCCCAGCACCCAGTGTAAAGTACTGATTGATCTCGATACTGACTAGCTTGACCGGCCGCCTGCGTCAGCAGGCGGCTACCTTTAAGGTGCGACCAGCAGTTTGCCCATATGACCACCGGAAAATAACAACGTTAAGGCTCGAGGGAACTGGTCAATACCGCTTTCTACCTGTTCAGGCAACTTGAGTTGCCCGGACAATACCCATTCGGTGATCGCCGCCTGAATCTCGGGATAATCCTCGGCAAACCGCATCACTGTGAACCCCAACATACTGGCATTCTTTTCGGGGATCTTCAGGTAATTTGTCGGACCTTGAACGTCTCCCGTGCGCTCGTACTGAGAAACCGCTCCACAAATTATCACCCGAGCCCGCTCGTTAATTTGGAGCAACACCGCATCGAGTATATCGCCCCCTACATTATCGAAAAATACATCAACACCATCGGGGGCAGCTTCAGCTAACTGATCGGCCAAATCAGGGGCTTTGTAGTCCACGGCAGCATCACAACCAATTTCGTTTAGAAGGTAATCCACCTTAGCAGCGCCGCCGGCAATACCAATCACTCGTGCGCCTAAATTTTTGGCAACCTGACAAGCACAAGAGCCCACGGCCCCAGCTGCAGCCGAAACCACGACGGTGTCATCCTTGCTGACTTGAGCCACTTTAACCATGCCTGCGTAAGCGGTCATTCCCGTTGCCAGACCTAAAACGCCGAGATAGCAGCGAGCGGGTAGTTCATCTTCATTGAGCTTTTGAAGCATAGCACCCGGTAGTTTCGCGTGAGTTTGAGCCCCCATGGGCCCAAAGACCGCGTCGCCTTGATTCAATCCCTCAAATCGGCTGTCGACGACGCGAGCTGTGCCCAGCGCCATAATCGGCTGACCTAGCCCTGCAGTACCATGAAAAGCTCCTTCATCGAAGGTTGTCCTAATGAAAGCATCTACAGATAGATGTTCAACCTCGAGCATAACTTCTCCGGGCTCTAGGGGCGCGATGGTTTCTTCAACGAGCACCATGTCGGATTCTGAAACCGCACCATCGGGTCTCTTTTGCAAGACAACTTTAGTATTTTTCATTAGGGTCCTCCTGAGACACGAATATTCTGACCGGTAATCCAAGCCGATGCCGGAGCCAATAAAAATAATGCCGCTGCACCCAAGTCTGTTGGGGTACCCAGCCTGCCTGCAGGCAGCTTTAACATTTTCTCCAGATTAGGCAGATCTTCATCTTTGAGTTTTAACGCTTGCATCATAATCTCTGTCGGAACTGCACCCGGCATAATGCAGTTAACCCGAATACGAGGACCGAGTTCCTGGGCAAAAGTCCGAGTTAACATGTTTACACCTGCCTTGGCCGCAGAATAATGGCCACTGCCCATAATGACGTCTTCAGCTGCAAGCGATGAGATATTCAAGATTCGGCCGGTTTCCATGGTTGCCGCTGCGATTCGGGTACATTCCCAAACAGCGGTTAAATTCAGATTTAAAGTTCTGTCCCATTCAGCTCGGTCTAACTTGTGAAGCGCGCGCTGAACACTCGAACCACCAGCGTTATTAACCCACATATGCAAACCGCCGAAGGTGTTCACCGCGAAATCAGCCAAGGCTTGTACCGCATCGTTGTCAGTAACGTCTGTGGCGAATGCAGCTGCGCTGCCTCCAGCAGCGTTGATCTCGCCGGCTACCCGTTCAATTTCCTCCTGACGTCGTGCTGCGCAAACCACATGAGCACCGGCGCTTGCTAACACTTTGGCAATGCCCTCACCAATTCCCCGGCCAGCGCCAGTGACGACCGCGGTTTCACCACTCAAATCAAATAGATCTTGTAACATGAATGCCCCTTTTTTTACCTGCTTGAAAACCGTCAAGGTTGCCGGTTTAATGGATCATGAGTCAAGTGCAACCTTATTTAACGTCGTCTAAAGCCAGAGGAATCATGTCGAAAGATCAACTTATTGAAGTCGCCAAACAAAATCTCGCGCATGCCCAAGCTGGTACTATTCAGCAAACTCCCGACTTTCTCAAAGTGCCTGCAGAGCACTACTACGCAACGGAACGCTGGCAAGCGGAAATGGATAAAATTTTCAAACGCGTGCCGCTGCTACTCGCGACGACTGCGGAGATGCCCAATCCGGGTGATTACAAAGCCATGGATGCGGCGGGCACGCCGGTCCTACTCAGCCGGACACCAAGTGGTGAAGTACAGGCATTTTTTAATATGTGTAGCCACCGGGGCGCGCAGATCATGCCAGAAGGCGTCGGCAATACCCATCGATTCACCTGCCCCTATCATGCTTGGACCTATAATTTACAAGGGGATCTGACCGCCATTTATGCCAATAAAGATTTTGGGGATCTCGATAAAACATGCCATAGCCTAACCCCATTGCCCTGCCTAGAACGGGCAGGCTTGATCTGGGTAACGCTTAATCAAAATAGCACCCTACCGATCGAAACATTTCTTTCCGGTTATGACGCGCTTTTGGCGCACTTTAACTTTGAAGGTTGGCACCATTTTGCTAGTCAAACGGTTGAGGGGCCTAACTGGAAAATCGCCTATGACGGTTACATGGACCTATATCATTTGCCTATTTTACATAAGGACACTTTTGGGCCTGACTACCCAAACCGAGCGAACTATTATAACTGGGGGCCTCATCAGCGTGTTGCGGGGCCTGACCCAAGGCTTGCAGAATACCAAGATCATGCACCTGAGGACTGGCCTATCGGCCCTCTCATGGCCGGAGTCTGGACCATCTTTCCACACATCTCTATTGCCAGTTTCGAGGGAGGTGGGCGTAGCGTTATGCTCTCTCAGCTTTTTCCTGGCACTACTCCCGGCACTTCAATTACGACCCAGCACTACCTCATGGAAAATACGCCAGACGAGGCGGCGGCAGCGGCAGCAAAGGAGCAATTCAAATTTTTAAAATACGTTGTCCAAGAAGAAGATTATGCGACGGGCCTTAAACAGCAGAAAGCCCTCGAGTCCGGTGGCAAATCACATGTGATTTTTGGTAAGAACGAGGGTGGCGGACACCACTTTCATGCTTGGGTTGACCTGCTGCTAAATACAAAAGACGACGACCTTGCCAAGGTGTTTGAGCAATACCGCTCAACGCATTTTGGCCTAACAACTGGAGATTAACCCTTGGAGAAAGCAGAAAATCACGAAGCCGTATCTGTCTATCGACTCGATCCAGAGGATCAAGAAGCGTTGCTGCTCGAACAGAAAGAATGCGTATTGAATTGGTGCACTCAAGATGAATGGCCTATGGGAGTCATCCACTCTTATATTTACCGCAAAGGTAGCATCTGGATTACCGCAGGCGCTCACCGACATCGGGTGTCTGCGCTCCGTCGGAACCCCAAATCATCGGTCGTTATTACCTCTAAAGGTACATCGCTGCAGGCGGGGAAATCGATCACCATCAAGGGTCGCGCAGTGATCCACGAGAGCCCAGAGATCAAAGCTTGGTTCTACCCAGAGTTGGCCAACGCTTTGAGGTCAACGCCAGAAGAAGTTGCCGCATTTGAATCAATGCTGGACTCACCCCTTCGGATCATCATTGAAGTTACGCCTGAGAAGTGGATTACCTACGATGGTGCAAAAATGCGCGACCACGCCCAAGGCACCCTTGATCCAGCACGATTATCGAAACCGCTTGAGTCCGATGCGGTCCGCCTTCAAAGAGAGCGTCAACGCAGGAATCTGAACGATGAGTGAGTTCATACACATTCTCGTTGATGAACCGCTTCCTACGGTCAGCAGGATTACCCTCAACCGCCCAGAATCCAGGAATGCCTTGAATAACGTTCTTCGTACTGAACTGTACAGTCAACTCGAAGCCAACGATCGCGACCCTGATATCAAAGTCACCGTCATTCGGGGCGCTGGCAAAGCCTTTTGCGCTGGCTATGATCTTAAAGCCAACAACCGTAAAGATCAGCCTTTCCATACCGCACCGGGGGATGGCAACTGGGCAAGGCATGTTGTTGACGGCTTCTTTAGGGTGTGGGACTTAGCTAAACCTGTGATCGCTCAGGTCCATGGGTACTGTCTCGCTGGTGGGACGGAGTTGGCAACTTCCTGTGATCTTGTCTACGTCGCTGAGGACGCCAAAATAGGTTACCCCGTGGTCCGCTCCATGAGCCCGCCTGATAACCAGTTTTTTCCGCATTTGCTCGGACTTCGTAACGCGATGGAGATGATGCTCACTGGCGATGCGATTTCCGGCGTTGAAGCTGCTGAACAAGGTTTTGCTAATCGCGCTTTTCCGATCGAAGATCTTGAATCTAAGGTGCTAGAAATTGCCGCACGAATCGCTCAGGTACCAACTGACTTACAACAGATGAACAAGCGTGCGGTGCACCGACAAATGGAACTTATGGGTATCAGGGCCGCAATTCGTTCAGGGACTGAGATCCAAGCTTTAGCTTTCCATACAGAAAGCACTCAAAAGCATTTCAAGGAACTTGCCGCAGGACTTACTGAAGCCTTAACCTCCCGAGACCAAAAATTCGGTGATTACCGCACCCAAGAGGATTCATGAGCGGTCCTTTATCTGACCTTACGATTGTCGATTTAACCAGTGTCATCTCTGGGCCTATGGCGACCGCCATTCTTGCGGATCAAGGGGCCCGAGTCATTAAAGTCGAGAATCCAAGAGGTGATAGCATGCGCATGGGCGGCGCGCTCAATCATGGCGCCTCAAGTTTATTCAATGCCCTCAATCGCAACAAAGATGCCATCGTCTTAGATCTTCAAACCCAAGGCGGTGTCGCAGCACTGTGCAAGCTCGTGAAAGAGGCCGATATCCTCGTTCAAAATTATCGGCCTGGGGTTATGACCCGCTTGGGCATTGGTTATGAGTCACTTAAAACCATAAACCCCGCACTGATCTACGGCTCAATCAACGGTGTTGGGGCAACCGGACCTTATGTTGAACGACGGGTTTATGACCCAGTGATTCAAGCCTATGCTGGCTTTACGCACGCTCAGACCCTTGACGGCAATCCAGGCCTTATAAAAATGATGGTCTGTGACAAGATCACAGCGCTGACCGCGGCCCAAGCGCTGTCAGCAGCCTATATCGAGCGTCTAAAAACCGGACAAGGGCAACATGTTGAGATTTCGATGCTCGAAGCCTGTCTTTACTTCATTTGGCCAGACAGATTCTTCGCCGAGAGTTTTGTCGAGCCACCCGAATTCCCAGGTGTTGATATCACAACGATGTACAGAACCCTTGCAACTCAGGACGGGTATATGACCCTCATCTGTGTGCAATTGGACGAATTTCAAGGTCTGTGCCGAGCTTTGGAAAGAACCGATTGGTTGAGCGATGCTCGATTCTCTGACCTACCCTCTCTTTACATGAACTTCTCAGCGCTTGTAGATGACATCGCCCAGGAAGTTAAGAAATGGCCAACCTCCGTGCTGAGTCAACGATTTGCCGTCGAAGATGTCCCTCATGGCATCCATTTGTCTCCTGCAGAAATCCTTGAAGACCCCCAAGTCCTCGCCAGTAACATCATTGAGGTGATAGATCACCCTGAGGGTGGTGCTATGCGATTGGTGACTCGTAATGCCCGCTTTGGGAATCATTCAGCACCCGCTTCTCGCCCGGCAAGAGCCTTAGGAGAAGACAATTCGGACGTTTTCAACGCTTTCGACATCGATAAATCGCCACTGTAAGGCGGGACGAAGTGGTTTTGGCTATAACCTTGGCAAGGTTATAGCCTTCTTTCAGGGATTCACCCATCGGGCTGAGTTTTGGTCCAGACCTAAAAGGACCCGCGCCCATCCGCTAGCTTTTTCTTTGAGCCTGAGACCGAATGATCTCTGCACCTTTGGGATCAACTGCCATACCATGAACCTGCTGATTGTTTGCATGGCCGAGCTGTTGCAACGACATCGCCGCTTGAAGCGCTGTCCATAACCCTTGGCTATCCTGCATCTGATTGACAGACTGCTTCGCCAGCTTCAATCCGAAGCTTGGCCGCTGGGCAATATGGGTTGCCATTTCTCGTGTGAAGGCAGTCAACTCATCCCTTGGGACCACGTGGTTAACCATACCGAGCTGCTTGGCTTCTTCGGCTGACAAAGCTTCACCGGTAAACAACATCTCCTTGGCTTTTCGTACACCCACTTCCCATGGATGGGCAAAATACTCAACACCATTAACGCCGAAAGCCACCACCGGATCGGAGAAACTGGCGTCATCACTGGCAATAATAAGATCTGCAATCCAGATCAACATCAGACCACCAGCGATAACTTTACCTTGGACTTCCGCAATGACCGGCTTAGGAATGTTACGCCAGCGCCAGCACATCCCTAAGTAAATTTCTTCCTCCACCGCCATCGACCCCTCCGAGCCGGGTAGATCAAAGCCGCTCCAAGTGCCTACTGTCTCAAATTCAGATAATTTAGCTCGGTCACGCAAATCATGACCGGAAGAGAAATGCTTTCCGTCAGCGGCCAAGACAATCACATTGACCTCATTATCCTGGGCGGCGAGGTCAAACGCGGTGTTGAGCTCATAGGTCATCTCTCGGTTTTGCGCATTCCTCGCTTCATCGCGGCTGATAACGATGCGTGCAACGCCATCTTTAACCGGTTCGTATCGTATCGTGTTAAATTCCTGACTCATGGTTTCCCCTTCTTACAATGCTGATCTAAGCCTGTGACCCTAGCACTAACCTAAACCGTCTTTTTTTGCCCTAAGGACTCCATCCTAATCATCAATAGCGCCGTACACAATATTCTTGATCTGGCCTCGAAAATTAAATGTCGATGACGGCATGAGTTGCGTCATAAATAAAATCACGAGATCTTCTCTCGGGTCCACAGAGAAAATCGTCGAGGCCGCCCCGCCCCAGTAAAAATCATCTACCCCAATCTGACCAGATGCAACCTCATTCAAATTCATCGCAAAACCCAATCCAAATCCTATTCCCTCATAAGCGGTTTCTGAAAAACTACCGATCGCCATCTGAGTGAGGTCTCGGCCTTGCCGCAAATGATTTTGCCTCATGAGACCAAGCGTTCGCCGACTGACGATACGTTCACCCTCTAATTGCCCATCCTGCAGCAACATTTGACAAAAATTAAAATAATCTTTTGTGGTACTAACTAAACCACCGCCCCCAGATTCAAAGGTTGGTGGCTCAAGATAGGTCGAGGTTTCAGCCGCATCGATTCTCTGTAGCGTCTTATCCGACTGACGTTCGTAGTTCGACGCCAGTCGAAACACTTTTTCTGTTGGCACATAAAAGCCCGTGTCGATCATCCCCAAGGGCTCGAACACATACGTTTTTAAATAGTCACCAAAAGCCATCCCCGATAGGGCCTCGACAAGATAGCCACACACATCAGTAGCATAGGAGTACAGCCAGGCTTGGCCAGGATGATAATAAAGCGGTATCTCAGCAAGCACTTCCACAAAAGAAGCCAGATGACTCTGCCGCCGATCGTTCAAACCAGCCGCCGCATATAACTTATCTACAGGATGGTTACCATTTCCGTACGACAGACCGGCTGTGTGACTGAGGATCTGACGAAAGGTGATTTCTGACGTTGCCGGCTCAACCTGAAGCTCACCATGATCTGACAAACCCAAAAACACATTGGGCCGACGCCAACCAGGTATCACTCTAGAGATGGGGTCGTTGAGCTGAAATAAGCCCCGCTCGTAGAGCTGCATGAGCGCGATCGACGTGATGGGTTTGGTCATCGAATAGATGCGGAACAGGGTGTCGTCTTCAATGGGTCTTCGATCCGCTAAATCAGCAAACCCTAAGGATCTGAAATACGCGATTTTGCCTCGACGTGCCACAAGCACCTGGCAACCGGCTATCTTCTCGGGCTGTAAATACTGATTTTCGAGATGCGCCGTTAAGCGCTCCAGGCGCTGCGCTGACATGCCCGCCGCCTTTGGATCGATATCCAAATCAACTCTCCTTTCTGTTTAACGTAGCTCGCAATTTGCAATAGCCTATCTTGCCATTGACAGGGGAAGCGTTGGGCATTTTCAAGCACCCGATCAAGACTTGGGTAAAACACCACTTTTTCGCTAAACTATCCAGACTGACCTTACTTTTTTGCACAGCTGGACTTCCTGGTCGCAACCTTGGTTTAAGATAGGGTTAACGCTTACACCGTGCCCTGGAAACAGCCTAAGACGCGGATTCGCCTATGATTTTAGTGAGCAAAACATACCTAAGCCGCGCGAATAGTCCGTTCAAAGCGACCGATCTTGAGGCATTACTTCAAACCTGCCGAGCCAACAATACTACCGTCAATGTGACAGGCGCGTTACTCCATCATAACCAATATTTTTTACAACTCATCGAAGGTGAGGAACAACAGGTCGGCCATATTTACCGCCGCATAGAACAAGATCCAAGACACGAGATTCTCAGCATTTTGTTCGAGGATGAAATCAGCGCGCGTTTTTTTCCGGATTGGTCCATGGGTTATCGTGAAGCCGAAACGATTCATTCTGACGCTCTTAATCGTATTTTAGAGTCTGCGAAAATGGCAGGCGAACGATTTCCCATCAGCGATTTCCTCTTGATGTTCGGCAATGAGGACTAAGTATTTCCTACCCGACGCGAAGGCGCCCTCTAGGCTTAAAGCCAAGGGCAAGTGGCACCTTTAAGCGAGGACGACCTCGTAAGCAGCGCCTGAGCGCGTTCCCTACTGCGAACTACCTCTATCATCGCTAACCTATTTGACCAAACCCATCAGGCGCCACGTCGCCAGCCGACACACTATTGCTCACGGGATCAGGGCCAGCACATCCCCCAAGGGTCCCCAAGTTAAAACAGCAAATCGATTTACTGTTGCGCCGCACAACGGGGCTTACTTTGTTAATCCTGACTCGAGGCCTTAATGGTATGATCCTATCTACTTACCGATCCGATATTTACGACGCTACTATGACCACGCCCACATCCCAGCCTTAGTTTCTGGCCTCGCTCCCAGCGGTGAGGCCTATAGAAATTGCGACTGATCAAGTCCGTCAAGCTTTTCGCCCATTGACGCGAGGCTCGGGTATGCCTCAGCATCCCTTGGCCTAGCAATAATCTGAATGCTTATTAGCCAGGCAATGGCTCCGCGTCCCATTTGCTGCACTGACACCAACGAGCTCCTCGTCAGCTGCCAAACCGATACCGTAACTTCACAACTAAGCTACTCACCACA
>Ga0255765_1000342_pt1 | contig 62697 bp, 38 predicted proteins | sample 041ome_8_FD_179965 | JGI IMG/M metagenome (GOLD analysis project Ga0255765, IMG submission 179965) | Coastal salt marsh microbial communities from the Groves Creek Marsh, Skidaway Island, Georgia - 041407BS metaG (version 2) | ecosystem: Environmental > Aquatic > Marine > Intertidal zone > Salt...
TCGACCAATCTCTGACGCCTTTTTCGATGTCCTCTTTCAGCGTGTGTGCGTTTCGGCTGAAGAATCCAACCGCAGTGGTAGTGCTCTTATTTTCCAATGAAGAAGAAGGTTGTTTCGAGGACGTTTTCATTCTCGTATTCACGAACCAACGATCGAGAGAGAATTAAAACAAAAGTTATCTCTGTCGTCGTTTCGCAAACCCAAAACGGGACAACAGAACGGGACAAAGAAAGGCTCACTCGCGCGCTGCTTCTTCGTGTCACTCTTCGGTAAACTCCTCTCTCTCTCTGCGTTTTATTTCTTTTCCTGTTATTCCCCCCCCAACAAAAACCAAAAAAACAAAGTTTAGGGTTTTGGTCATTTTTTCTGTTTTTTTGCCTCTTTTAAAATATTTTTTCCCTTTTTCGTCTGTTCGTGTGTTGTTTTGGATAGAGTTTTCCATCAAAAACAAACCAAAAAGCGCTCTTGCTCGCGTTCGTTTTGGGGGAAGAAGAAGAAGAAGAAGAATGTTTAGCAGCGCGCGTTCTGCCTCGTCTCCTCTTCCTCTCGCCAGCAAGAGCAGCAGGACTTCACCTTCTTTTGATATTACTACCTCTGTTACCGCGATTAACGGAAGATTGGCGTCGGCAAAAAAGGGTAACCACCACCGAGGGAAGAAGAACAAAACGCGCGGGGGATTCTTCCTCGCGATGGCGGCGGCGTCGTCTTCCGAAGAAGAGGAAAGCGACGAGATGAAGCTTCGCAAAAGTTTGAACATCGCGACGAAGTTGGTGCACCCGAAAACGTCCGTGGAGGACCCGTACGCGGCGTCGGCGCCTCCTTTGTACCAAACGGCGACGTTTGCGCAGCCGAACGCGACGGAAAACGGGCGGTACGATTACACCAGATCTGGGAACCCGACGCGAGATCAGTTGGAGGAGCAATTCGCGGACATCGAAGGTGCGACGAGAGCGTTCGCGTTTAGCTCGGGGATGAGCGCTTTGGCGACGGTGACGAGGTTGGTGAAGAACGGCGAGCGCATAGTCACCGGCGACGATATTTACGGCGGGACGAGTCGGTTGTTAGCGCAAGTCGTCCCGGAAGTTGGGATTGAAGTCGTCAACGTGGACTGCACGGATTTGAAGGCGGTCGAAGATGCCATTAACGGTGGGCCAACGACGATGGTTATGCTCGAATCGCCGACGAATCCGAGATTGCAATGCATCGACGTGCGCAAAATTTGCGAGATGGCCAAAAGGAAGGGCGCTTTGGTGTGCGTGGACAACTCCATCATGACCGCGACGTTTCAAAACCCGTTAGAGTTAGGAGCAGATATTAGCATGGTTTCCGCGACAAAGTTCATCGCAGGACATTCGGACGTTACAGGAGGTTTGCTCGCAGTCAAAGGTGAGGAGTTAGCCAAACGCGTATACTTTTTCCAAAACGCCTGCGGCACGCTGTTGGGACCGTTCGATTGTTGGTTGGCTTTGAGAGGGATCAAAACCATGGACTTGCGAATGAAAAAACAGCAAGAAAACGCGATGAAGTTAGCCGAATGGATCGAGAGTCACCCAAAAGTCGAAAGAGTAAACTACCCGGGTCTGAAATCGAGCCCGTTCCACGACTTGCACTTTTCCCAAGCCACTGGCGCGGGAAGCATCCTCTCCTTCACCACGGGCGACGTCAACTTTTCCAAAACCATAGTCGAAGAAACGAAACTGTTCAAAATTACCGTCTCCTTCGGCGGCGTGACGAGTTTAATTTCCTTGCCGTGCTTCATGTCTCACGCGAGTATCCCCGCGGAAGTCAGAGCCGCGCGAGGCTTGCCCGACGACTTGGTCCGCATCAGTTGCGGCATCGAAGACGCCGAGGATTTATTAAACGACTTGAAAAGAGCGTTCGAGAAAGCCGAGAAGAACAACGCGTGATGATGATAGCGCGCCATTCATAACACGAAACAAACTACCTAAACCAATTGATGTCACGAAGCATTTTTTCTGCGTAAATGTATACATCTTGCGAACGCTTTTCGTCATCCACACGTCACTTTTTTTGTGCCCAACAACCTCTTCACCAACACACGTCTCTCTTCGCCGGCCTCCCCACGCGCGCAAAGCACGGAGTTGACGACTCGCGACAGCAAACCTAAGAGTCGAAGAGAACAAACTCTCTCTCTCATGCGTCTTCTCTTCGCCAACGTCCCTGCGCGGCAAGGAGGACGGCTCCCGGGAAAACCAGAAAAATCGAGAGTTGAAAAGCGTTCCTCCACCGCCGTCGGCCTCCTTCCTCGACGACGCGCGATATCCAATCCCGAGTCTTCTTCGGTTTTAACGACCGTTAAAGAAGGAGAAGAAGAAAAAGAAGATTATTATCGGCGTTTGCTCGAGCCGTCGACTGAATTCACGGAGAGTTGTTACGGCGAGGAAGAGCACACCTCGGTGCTTCTTCACGCTATGCGAATGCAATGGAAACACGGATACACGCACGTGCCGAGTGGATTTCGTCGAGTGACGCATGGTTTCGGGGAAATTTTAGCCGGCATGCAACCGGCGGCGGCCGAGAGATGCGTGGAACTTCTTCTCGGAGGCGATGGAAAAAGAAGAAGAAGAAAAAGCGGAATAAGACGTGGCGGTTCGTCCGAGAACGCGTCGAGCGAAGAAGACGACGAAGAAGAGGAGCTCAGTATTTTGGACCCGTTTTGTGGCGGAGGAACGGTACCGGTCGTGGCGATGACGAATAACGTGACCGCATACGGGACAGATGTCAGTCCGCTGGCGTTGCACGTGTGCGGGCACAGAGTTTGGGTGCCGGAAAACGTACAGAAAGAAGAGGAGTGGTTGAGAGCGCGGATGTCGAGGATTGAAGCGATTATTATTGCGCAGAGCGAAGAACAAGAGAACGAGGATGATAGTAACACGCAGCAGGAGGAACAACAACAACAACAACAACAACAACAACAACAACGGCGGCGCGATTTGCCTGGAAGTTTTGCAAGTATTGCCGTGGCGGTGGAGAAGGCGATTTTAGAGAGCGATGAAGAAGACGGTGCCGGGAGTAGCCGCGGTAGCGATAGTAGCGATAGAAATAATAATAGCGTAGACGCGACGACGCGGAAAACAGCGCTTTTCTTCTGTCTAACTGAAGCTGAACGAAGACATTTCGTGCGACAGAAACGAAATAAGAGAAAGAAAAGGTTCGGAAAGCGCCGAGCGAGCAATGGTAACGGCGATAGAGACGACTCGTATTATTCGCCGCTGAGCTTTTACCAAAGGTGCGTGGACGAGTACATATTTCGCGTGAAGGATTTGCACGACGCCGTGAATGGAAAGGCAGACGTGTGCATTCGGAAAGGCGACGCACGATTCGATGATCTAGTTCCCAAGGATAAGATTGGAACAATTTCGGGAATACTGACGAGTCCGCCGTACCCCGGCGTGTACGACTACGTCTCATTTGCGAGAAAGCAAAGGTCGAGATTTCGCGGAGTCGGGACAACTACTGCTACATCAACGACGACGACGACGACGACGACGACGGGTAGTGGTGACAGCTCGGGAACGACAAAACCTGAAGAAGAGTCACAACTTAAACCACCCACGTCGTACTACGTCGACGCGAAAGTCCCAAGCTCGAACGAACTGGATGAAAACGGCAACCGCGCTTCGTGGAGCGACGATTTTAGCTCCGTCAACGAGTTCGGCGCCAAGCGAGAGTTACGCAAAGACCCGTCCACTTTCAACGACAAATGGACGCAATCCCAAAACCAATGGTTATGTAACGCCTACAGAACCTTGAAACCATCCGGTCGAATGCTCGTCATGATTGGCGACGGCGCGAACGTGGACGCGTTGAAAAGTACCGTCGCGTGCGCCGAAACCGCCGGTTTTACGCTCCTCGCCAGTTGTTCCTTGGCGCTTTTACGAACCATGGAAAGTACTGGAACCGTGTACAACGGCGCGAGGAAAGAGCACTTGATTTTGTTCGAGAAATAGTAGCATAAGAAGAAGAACGTGTAAAATACTACTATATGGCGTGACGATACGCAACAACAACACTTGAGCCTCTCTCTCTCTCTCGTCTGGGGGGAGCTTTTTTCGTTTCGTTCGTACTTTTTTTCTTGAAAAAAAGGTAGAAAAAAAATCTTTTTTCACTACACCCTAAATGCCTTTTTTTTCGAACTTTTTCTCCCGAGAATCTCCAAAGAAGAAAGCGCGCGTTCCTTGGAGTAAGTAAGCAGAGCGCGAGCAAATACCATCGAAAAGCTTTTAACGCGGTCGTCGGTTTCGAGAGAGATCTCTTGACTTCCCTCTCGACGAGAGAGAGTACTTTTTTGTTCTGAAACAACGCGCTGCTCGGAGGAGAAGAAGAAGAAGAAGAGTTTGTCGATACAAAAATGCAGGCGGAAGAGCAAAGCCTTCTGCGGCCCGCGGCTGCATCATCGTCATCGTCGAATCAGCGCGGCTCCTCCTCGTCGTGGACGAAAGTCCTCGCCGGTTCTGGGGTGATGGTGCTCGCGACGACTCTCGCTTTGAGCAGCGGTAACAACAACAGCAATAACGGTCGATCGTTTGCGATGATGTCGTCTTCGGGCGCATCGTCATCGTCCCGACTCGGGGACGCGCCATTGGAGCCGCAGCACGCGTCCAAAACGATTAAACTGCACACGGCGTGCGCTCCTTTGCACGTGCTCGATTTCCACCCGGACCCGACGACGTGGAAGAAAAACTTGGGCGCGAGAGTGATCGTTCGGTCGCAACAGAACCCAGAGTTGGCGTTCGACCGCGGGATTGAGATGACGGCGACGCATTGCGGGGCGTTCGAAGTGGATGCGTCGGTGTTGGAGCCCGGGGACGAGTTTACGTTCGCGCTGTACGAGAAGAACGGGCCGAACGGGCCGGCGTATCGGAAGGACGCCGGCTGCTTGTCGTCGGCGACTAATCCAGATTCGTGCGTGCCGGAGAATAATCTCGGGCGTAACCCGAACAAGATGTTCAACATGAACGAGTGCACGTCGTCGACGTTTTCGGATTCTACCAAGACGTTTTACGATCGCGTGTACAAAGAAGGTGACGGGAGGTCGTTCGTTTGGGGCAGTTGCCACTCGGATTGCGCGTTCTCCGTGCAGTCGGAGTTGGCCTTGTGCGAGTTGGACGCGCAGCAAGAATCGGAAGACGGAACACAGCAGCAGCAAATCCAAGTTGGAGGCGCCACTGACGACGACGAACCGTCGGACGACGGGAGCTTGAGCGGTCTTTTGAACACGGCCATGTCCGCGCAAAAAGTGTTCGTTCCGGCGATTACGGACTCGGATCACACAAAAGCCTCGGCTGCATCCGCGCAGGCGTCGAACGAGATGACTCCGGAGGAAATTTTGGCTATGGAAGAAGCCGATTTGAATGGTGCCACGGACGAGGAGAAAGAGGAAGAAAAAGCAAGTGTTCCAGAACCGACGGAAAGTACCACGGCTTCTGAACCTGCCACGGCAGTTGTTCCGGAACCGACGGAAAGTACCACGGCTTCTGAACCTGCCACGGCAGTTGTTCCGGAACCGACGGAAAGTACCACGGCTTCTGAACCTGCCACGGCAGTTGTTCCAGAACCGACGGAAAGTACCACGGCTTCCGAACCTGCCACGGCAGTTGTTCCGGAAAACGAAACTACGGCGCAAAAGATTGAGCGGTTGCAAAAAGAACTCAAGGCGGCCAGCGAAAAAGCACAAATGGACGCAGAGAAAGCAGCAGAAGTAGAGAAACAGGCGTTTGACGAAGTCGCGAAGCAATATGAAGCGGAGCAATCGGCAGCGACGACGATTACAACTGGTGCTGCAGCTCAAGCGCAAGCTGAGCAAACCCAAGAGGTTGCTACCCCGACTGTCGAACAATTGAACGACTTGCAAGGGCAATCTCAACCACAACCACAAGAAGCACAGTCGGAAGCTGATGCGGCCAAGGTTACCGCTCCGGAAGCGACGACGGGTTCTGTGGATGTAGCGTCTGCTACTCCCGTTACTACCACCGCCACTGCAAATGGTGGATGGACGAACGAAGCTGCCGTCACGCTTCAAGCGGAAAGGGAAGGCCGAAAAGACGGACCATGCAACTACGACGGGTGTCCGCTTGAGGAAATCATCGCGGCACAACAAGCAGCCATCAGAGAGCAAGAGGAGGCGACTCGTAAAGCGAAAGAAGCGGAAGAAGAAGCAGCCAAAGCGAAGATTCAAGAAGAAAAAGACCGCAAGGCAGAAATTGCAAGAATCCAAGCGGAGAGCCAAGCGCAAATCGATCGCCAAACCAAGCTCGAGAAAAATGAAATCAAGGCGGCGAAGAAAGCGATGCAGCCGTTAGGTAAGAAATCTTCGCACAAGAGCAAGTCACGAAAGTTTATCTCCGATACCGCCGGCGAGGAGCACGACGAGGATGAAGCGCCTGCGGAGACGGAAGAGGAGCCTGAGGGAGGAGAAGAAGAAGCGCCCGCTGAAACTGAAGAGGAGTCCGAAGATGAAGCACCTGCGGAGACGGAAGAGGAGCCTGAAGAGGAGTCCGAAGATGAAGCGCCTGCGGAGACGGAAGAGGAGCCTGAAGAAGAAGCAGGAGAAGAAGAAGCGCCCGCTGAAACTGAAGAGGAGTCCGAAGATGAAGCACCTGCGGAGACGGAAGAGGAGCCTGAAGAGGAGTCCGAAGATGAAGCACCTGCGGAGACGGAAGAGGAGTCTGAGGGAGAAGAAGAAGAAGAAGAAGAAGTTGAGCGCAAAAACGTCTCAGACCAGCCGGAGCCTTTGACGGAGGAAGAAGAAGCCTCGGCCAACAAGCAACTCGACGAGATTGACGAGATCTTGGCGCATGCTGATGACGAGAAAGTCTTGGAAAAAGAACGAAAAGAAGCCGCGAAGAAGAAATCTTCGTCCTCGGACGAAGGAGAAGAGATAGACTTTGAGGAGGCCAAGAAGAAATTGGCCGAGGCGGAGAAGATTGAAGAGCACAAGAGGGCAGTGGAACGAAAACGCCAAGAAGAGGAGGAAGCTCGAGAAGCCGCGAAAGCGAAAAAAGAGAAAGAAGCTCGGGAAAGAAGAGCTGCAAGAGCAAAGGCAAAGGCTGATGCCATTCGATTCGCCGGCAAAACCCCGGAGGAGATCGAACTGATGAAACGCATGGACGCCTTGGACGAGATGAGCGCGGAGATTAGCAGAGATGAAGCGAAGTCTCGGAAAAAGGAAGGGAAAGCGAACAAGAACGTGGCTATTGGCGTCTCGCCGGAAGAACAGCTCATGTTGGACCAACTCAACGGTTCCGTGGACGAAGAAGGAGCCAAAGAAGCCGCGGATGCTTTGGCGTCTGTTGAATTTGACGACTCCGTGTTTGCCTCCAACGGCGACGACGACGACAACGACAACGTCACCGAGGGAGAGGAAGCGACGGAAAACGATGTCGTTGAACCTTCCATTGGTGAGTCTGAAGAAGAATCTTTCGGCGTTGCTCTCGAAGGCTCTCTTGAGAGCTCTTACGAAGAGCCGGCACCGAACGTGGACCCGATGAGCTTGAAACCGCGCAAATGGAAGAAAGTTGCAACGACTGTGCCTCTGTCCGAAGGCACGGATACGGGTGCCATGGAAGCCAAGTTAGCCAGAAAGAAACATCTGGAAAAGCTTCGAAATAAAGTTGATCCGGAGACTGGGTTAACAAAGGAAGAACAAAAGTTGATTGATTCTTTAAACTTTAATTCCCCAGCGGAGGATGACTCCTTCGCGAACGGTGGTGATGAAGCCGGAGAGGCTGCGCTTGGGGAACGCAAGACTTTTGACGCGCCTGTTGAGGAGGAAGATGTAGCTTTGCTTGGTGTGAGCCCGCAAGCTTTGGCGCAGTTTAACAGAAATAGAATGTACAACGAAGCAATGGCGAGTTTAGGCAACGACGCGACGGTTGCGAGCAAGTTTGAGATGGCAGCGCAGCAAGCGAGAGCTTTGACTAAACTTGGACAGAGTGAAGACGACGCGAAAGCGAGTTTGGAGGAACGAATGCGTCAGTTAGAATCTGGAGAAGTTTCAAAACAAGCTGTGGAGGCAGATGATGGAGCGACTTCGGAAGTTTCAACGGAAACGCCATCGTTGATCGATCCGATCGCCGCACAATACATGCCAAAAGGCATCGAAACGAACGGTATGACGAAGGAAGAAATGGAGCTCATCGCAAATATCAACGTCGACGAAGAAGAAGAAAAGAAAAAGAAAGCGGCTGCTAAAGCTGCCGCCATTGCCGCGGCGAAAGCTGAGGCGGAAGCGAAAGCTAACGCGCCAAAACCGTATCATGAGAAGGGCATGATTGTCATCCAAAACGTCAAAGTTCCGCACACATTCAAGTTGGATCCGTACAAAAACGTCGCGTGCAATCCTTGGCCGAAGTGCATCGCCGGTGTACCGATTCCTGGTATTGGATGCTGCCCAGCGGAACTCGTCGACAAAGAAGAGCCGGCGAAAGATGACGAAAAGGAGGAGGAAGAAAAATCTACCTCCGATGAACCTTCGCTGAAGCACCGCTACCAACGATACGATGATGATGACGAAGACGACAGAAAGGAAAAAGAAGAAAGATTCAAACGTCAACCAGAGCACGATTCTTCTTCTTCTTCTTCTTCTTCTTCTTCTTCCGTGTATGCTGAAAAGCGCGACCCACGAGAGTCGTCTTATCCGTATTTTTCGCAAAGAGACCTTGACGAACGCCGAGCGCCGAGGGAAGAAGTCGAGGAAGAGTTGGCGACGACGTCGTTCGACTTCGCGCCAGAAGCGAAAGAACGCAGCAGGCACCACGCGTATCATTCTTCATCGTCGTTTTCTTCAATGGGAGATGAGGAGACGAAGGTTGTCGAGGCCGATGATGATGTTGTCGAAGCTTCCTCTTCGAAGTCTTTGCCTAGAAAATCGACGTCTTTAAAGAAATCGAAGGAGGAGAAGGATGCGGAAACGCCCTCGACTCCGAAGTACTCTCAGTCGAAATACGCAGAGGCGATGACCGAGAAACAAAAAGCTGAGGCTGCAGCTGAAAAAGCTCGCGAAAATCGCATCAAAGCGGAAGAAATTGCCGCTGCTGCAAAGAAAGCGTACGAAGATGCCATGAAAGCAGTCAAGAAGGATGTAAAGAAGGAGGAAAAGAAAGCTGCGCAAGCTTACATCGCTCAACAAAGAGTAAACCATTTAAACGATGAGTCCCGGTTTGGTGAATCACGCCTCGCCAAGGCTCCGGGTAAAAGAGCGCGAAAGGTGTGTCAAGCCTCGAAATGGAAAGATCTCGATTGGCCTTTCCACGTCGGGAACACGACGCACCCTTCGTGTCAGTCGCAAAATGGAGGCGTGAACGATATGGGAAATGTACCGGAGATGTGCGACGATGATTTAGCTTCGGTGAGAATTTCCGTGTCAAAAGGAAAAGCTGAGTGCATGTTAGCGCACGCGAGAGAATGTAAAATCCCCATGCACGACTTCAAGTCGTTAAATTACGATTGGACCATGTCTCGATGCCGAGGCGTCTGGGCGGCGCCGTTGTGGATGAGTCCAGACACTTGGAAATGGGGCCCGGGCTCTGGGGAAATCGACGGCTCTGAATTATGTTTGCGCAAAAAAATGCAAATGAATTTCGCTGGCGGAGGCCACGAAGTCGAACTCGACCCGTACGACATCGACGAAGCCTGGGGACACACGACTATTCGTAAAGACGACGCTGGAATCATTACGGTGACCACCTGTAAAGCGTCGGAGGCGGAAGCGAACGGCGGCGAATGTTTCAAACCGAAATACAAAGACTGCAAAGACTGCGAATTCGGCGAACGCGGGCCGGACAAAGAGTACGCGTGCTGGTGCAACGAAGACCCGAACCAAAAGCAAATGAACATTTACGGTTCCGGTGGCTGTGCCGAAGGCGCCAACTGCGAGTGGACTTTACTCTCCGACGTCTGGAACGGCGTCGGCGGCGACCAGAGTTACCACGGTTGCATGGGCGAAGTCCCCAGCTTAGGCGTAGACGAGAACGAGCCAAACTACAACTCGCACTGCGAGTTTAGCGTCGAGAATATCCTAGTCAAAGGTCACGGATTGAACGGTGCCTTGCAATGGGGGAAAGGAAGTCCAAATTATTGCCGACACCTGACGGTTCAAAACCAGCGCTCCGCGGCGCAATAGCCGTCGTCCTCCGACGAGAGAAGTACATCACTAGCAAACCCAAAAAAAACAAAAGAGCAAGAATCAACAACAACAACAACAAAATGGAACGACAAAGAGAAACAATTATACAAAATGTACACTGTTTTATTAATACTATCGAGAGAGAGAGAGGGAAGAGGGAGAGAGAAGAAAGAGAAGAAAGAGTTTTATTATATGAGAAGTTTTTAATCGAAAAGAAGAAGAAAAAAAGAAAAAATCTTATTGAAACCCTAAGCACGCACGAATGGACGGCTCTAAAGCGCTCCCAAAGCACCTCTCGACGCCTCACTTTACGCAACTTACTACACTCACTCACATCTAAAAAACACAAGAAAACATGGCTTCTAAACCAACTGAAATGTGCGTCGTCGAAACGACCGGCGCCCGCGAATACAAGGTACGAGTTTATGCATCGTCTTCTTTCTTTTTTATATTCGTATTCCTCTCTCTCGAGAAAGAGAGCGCGAGCGCCGTTGAGATTGGATAAATGTTCCCTTTCTCTCTCTCGCCGTCTCTTCGATCATCTTTGATGCGACTTTTTCTTCTTCTTCTTCTTCTTTGATGAAGACGAAGAAGAACCGAAGCCGGCGTCGAACGAAGAGAAAGGAAACACCAGCTGTTGCTTTTTTTTCCCGAGAGACGGCGCGTTTCTTCGTTCTCTTCTCCGACACCCGGAGAGAAGAAGGGAAAGATTTCCCCCCACACCACGGGAAGAGACGCACCTGTGAGAAAAAGCGACGGCGAAAGTCGTTCACAGCCGCTCGCGCGCAAAAAAAAAATCCATCAAAATCGCGCCAAAGACGCCCCTCTTCTCGACGCGAAGGCGAATCGTTCGGAACGAGACGACTTTCGCGTTCTGGAGAAGTGAAATCGTCCGAACGCGTGACGTAATCTCGCGTTTTTTAGGGGATTGGATGGAGCCGGCGGCGTCGGAACAAAAAAGTCGGCATCTCGTCGAGCGCGCGTTTTTTTCTTTCATCGCAAGGGGAAACGTCAGCTTTTTTTCCCTTTTTTTTTGGTTTTGTGTGTGTCTGTCAAAAACGCTTCGTAGGCACAAACACAAACATGTGCTCACCGCGCGTCTCTCTCATTTCCCCCTTTAACGTTCGTTCGTTCCGAAAATACACACGACAGGTTCGCGACATGGCCCAAGCCGATTTCGGTCGCATGGAAATCGAACTCGCCGAGGTTGAAATGCCGGGTCTCATGTCCTGCGTCTCCGAGTTTGGCCCGAGCCAACCGCTCAAAGGCGCGAACATCTCCGGTTCGTTGCACATGACCATCCAAACTGCGGTCCTCATCGAAACTTTGGTTAAGCTCGGTGCCGTCGTCAGATGGTGCTCGTGCAACATCTTCTCCACGCAAGACCACGCCGCGGCGGCGGTTGCGAGAGACTCCGCGGCGGTCTTTGCCTGGAAGGGCGAGACGCTCGAGGAGTACTGGTGGTGCACCGACCAAATGTTGAACTGGGGCGATGAGCCGCTCGACATCATCGTTGATGACGGGGGCGATGCGACTTTGTTGATCCACGAAGGTTACAAGGCCGAAAAGGCGTTCGAAGCCACCGGTGCGGTCCCGGACCCGTCCACTACGGACAACGCCGAAATGAAGTGCGTCTTGAACATCATCGCGGCCAACTTGAAGACTAACCCGAAGAGATGGCACAAGATCGTCGAGACGTGCGTTGGTGTTTCCGAAGAAACCACCACTGGCGTCAAGAGGTTATATGAAATGCAAAAGGCGGGCGAATTGTTGTTCCCGGCGATCAACGTCAACGACTCCGTCACCAAGTGCAAATTCGATAACTTGTACGGTTGCAGACACTCTTTGCCGGACGGTATCATGAGAGCCACTGACGTCATGATTGCCGGTAAGACTTGCTGGGTTGCCGGTTACGGTGACGTCGGTAAGGGTTCCGCCGCTTCTTTGAAGGCGGCGGGCGGTCGTGTCATCGTCTCCGAAATCGATCCGATTTGCGCGTTGCAAGCGGCGATGGAGGGCTACCAAGTCGCCCCGCTCGAAGACGTCGTCAGCGAGTGTGACATCTTCATCACCACCACCGGTAACAAGGACATCATCATGGCTTCTCACATGAAGAGCATGAAGAACAACGCCATCGTCGGTAACATTGGTCACTTTGACAACGAAATCGACATGGCTGGTTTGGAAGCTATCACCAAGCGCATGAACATCAAGCCGCAGTGCGACAGATACGAATTTCCGGACGGACACGGCGTTATCGTCTTGGCCGAAGGTCGTTTGCTCAACTTGGGCTGCGCCACTGGTCACCCGTCTTTTGTCATGTCTTGCTCGTTCACCAACCAGTGCATCGCGCAATTGGAATTGTGGAACGAACGCAAATCTGGCAAATACGACAAGAAGGTGTACGTCTTGCCGAAGCACTTGGACGAAAAGGTTGCCCAATTGCACTTGGAAAAGATTGGCGTCAAGTTGACCAAATTGTCCGCGGAACAAGCCGCGTACATTAACGTCCCGATTGAAGGTCCGTTCAAGCCGGCTGCCTACAGATATTAAACGTTTAAACATATTTTTCATCATGTATTAAATTTTTAGTATACGATCAATCGCGCGTTTCACGCGGTGGGCGCTCGAGAGAGCGAAAACCGCGCCGACGCGACGAGAGAGAGAGAGAGAGAGTTGGGGGGTGTTTATGTTAGCTTAATTTGGAATATATATATATATGATCATCATAAAACTTGAATAATAATAATTCTTTCTCTCTTGATCTGTGCGCGTTCGCGTCTCGCCTTTTCGTATTTTGTAGTAAAGGGTGCACCTTTTTTTCGTGAGTCCGTCACAAGTCACAAACGAGGCACACGTACGCGCGAGCACTTTTATCATCAGGAAACACCCCCCAAAAAAGAACCACACGTGCGCGTCCACGAAACGCACATGTCGTCATCTCCTCGCGTCACTTGCGACGCGTCCTCGCCCGCCGGGCAAACCATCGCGCTCCTCTGCGCGTATAAAAACATCTCCTCCTCCTCCGATGTCGTCGTCGTCGTCGATTCCAAAACTAATCCATCGACGCCGCCGCGATATCATCGAGACGACGCCGCCGACGACATCAAAGCGTCGTTTGAAGGTCTCGTTCCGGTCGCCAAAGCGCTGTGCGGAGACGGAGACGACGCGTCTTTACTCCTCGGCGCGACGGATGCGGAAAAACTCGCCATCGATGATTGGCTCGCCGCCGTGAACACCACCTACACCGGCGTCGAGTTCGACGCCGATTGCGAACAGGCTTTGGAGTCTCTGAACGAGCACTTGAAGACGAAGTCTCACGTCGCTGCGAACGATCGAGTGACTTTAGCGGATATCGTTTTGTTTGGCGCGGTGCGCGAGAAAGTGAAACAGATGATGGCCTCCGGTCAGTTGAAGCAGAAGAAGAGTTTGGTGCGATGGTGCAAGCGGATGCAGAGCGTGTTGTCGGCGGGCGAAGAAGGCGCGATTGACTTTTCGGCGATGGACGCGACGTGGACGGCGTTGCCGAGAAGCGAGAGCGGCGGGAAAGCGGAAGTGTCCACTTCGGGGACGAAAAAAGAAAGTGGGGAAGAAAAGCCGCAGCAGCAGCATCCTCAAGGCGGGTCGCAACCGTTGGACGATCCGGTGGCCGAGGCGAAGAGATTGAAAGCCATCGCGAAGAAAGAGGCGAAAGCGGCGGAGAAAGCGGCGGCAAAGGCGGCGAGAAAAGCGGCAGCCGAGGCAGAAGGAGGAGCAGGAGGAGGAGATGCGGCAGCGGCGGAGAAAGAAGTGGACGTTTCCGTCGTCGACATCAGAGTTGGTAAAATCGTTAAAGCGTGGGAACACCCGGAAGCGGATAAGTTATGGGCCGAAGAAATTGACGTTGGATTAGAAAAGCCGTTGCAAGTGTGCTCTGGTTTACGAGAGTTTAAAACTTTAGAAGACATGACCAACGCAGACGTTCTGGTCATTTGCAACATGAAACCGAATAAGATGCGAGGTTTGAATTCTGAGGCCATGGTATTGTGCGCCTCGAACGAGGACCACACGAAGGTTGACTTTGTCAAGCCGCCGAGCGGCGCGAAAATCGGCGAGCGCGTCACGTTTGAAGGTTTCGAAGGCGAGCCGGAGAAGGTGTTGAACCCGAAGAAAAAACAGTTGGATAAGGTGTTGCCAAAATTGAAAACCGACGCGGACGGGGTGGCGTGTTACGACGGGAAGAAGGCCACGACGAGCGCGGGCGCGTGCACTAGCTCTTTGAAGGACTGCTTCATTAAATAAATAACTAATTTACGCTCTCTTCTCAACAACATCGCTACCCAATACTATTCTTACACATCATCACTACAACATTCTATTATTATATCACGCTTTATCCACTTCCACATTATCTAGCAATCGAACGCCACCGAAATACGCGCACGCTAAAACCACGTACTTCTCGCCTTTGATTAACTTTTCCACCGGCCCTTCCAACGTTTCTCGTTGGCGGATTTCCACGTAATCGACTTTACCTCCGCTCAATTCTATGCACCTTTTAATGAAACCAACCCACCCTTGCGCCATGTTCGCACCCATGGCCGGCGTAAACTCATCCGACCGTCCGGAAATACCATCCGCGACGTCTTTCAGCGCCACCGATATCGCCTCCGCCTGCTTTCTCGCTTTTTCGGTTAAATACGTATTTCTCGAGCTCATAGCCAATCCCGGGCAAGACTCCGCGTCCGACGCCTCTCCGTTCACCGGTTCTCTCACAATGCCCCCGCTCAAAATTTCCACGTCCAAATCTAAATCTCTCACCATCTTCTCGATAACTTTCAACTGCTGATAATCTTTTCTCCCAAAAACCGCCGCGTCTGGTTTCACGATGTTCAATAGTTTCAATACCACCGTCGCGACGCCGCCAAAAAAATGAGGCCTCGTCGTCGCGCACAATCCCTGACTCACCCCCGGCACCGTCACGTTCGCGCACTCCGACGGGTCCACGCCTTTCCCGAACAAAGATTCCTTCGGCGCAAACACGCACACGCGAGAGTTCTCCCCTAAATCCGCAATTTTCTTTAAATCTTCCTCCAGCGTTCTCGGATACGCGTCAAAGTCTTCGTGCGGCGCGAACTGCATCGGGTTCACGTATATGCTCACGACGACAAAATCCGCGCTCTTCAGCGCGATGGAAATCAGCGAGACGTGGCCTTGGTGCAACCCTCCCATGGTTGGCACCAGAGCAATCTTTTGATCGCACTTTCCTCTCGCCTCGCGCACGCGTTCGCGCACGCCGGCGACGGTATCCAAAACGTGCAGCGGAGGAGATTCATTTTTCGTTTCTTCTTCGTCTTCTTCTTTGGAACAACGGCGCGCAGCAGCGCGAGAAGGCGACGATTTCGGAGAGAGCGCAGAAAGCATTGTTCTTCAAAGTTCTCTCTTCTTTCTTTTCCCGCGAAGCGCAAAAACAAAGAAGGAAGCGCGGAGAAGCGTTTTGCGGTTTTACAGTTGTGTGTTTTTGTGCGGGAAAACGTGCCTTTGTGAAGTGCCCTTTTTTTTCCTAAACCCTAAACCCTAAACATACGAAAATCGACTTTCTCTCTTTCTTCTTTTTCTTCGAATCGCGTCAAAAAATTTTTGAAAGAAGAAGAGGAAAGACCGAGAAGAAGAAAACCAACGCGCGAGCGCGCAGTTTCTTTTCGAGCGTTCAGATCGATTTCAGTCTCTCTGTCTGCGTGTCTGCGTGTCGTCGAGTGCTCTTTTTTAAACGCAGAAGAAGGAAAGAGAGAGAGAGAGAGAGAGAGAGAGAGAGAGAGAGAGAGATTTTGAGAGTTTTGGATTGTGCCGTTGTGTGTTCCTAAAAATTCCCCCCGCGCGCTCTCTTTGAATTCTTAGAACCACAAAGAGAGAGAGAGAGAGAGAGAGATAAAATACACGCGCACATAAACAAAAACAAAGATGGATTTCGCGGCGTACGAGAACCGGGAAGGCGTGCGAATGTCCTTCAACGCGTGGCCGTGCTCGCGAATCGAAGCGACGCGAATCGTTTTACCGACCGGTGCCATCGTGACGCCGGGGAAATCGATTCCGGAGATGCCGGTGTTGCCGTACGAACCGGTGGTGTGCGAAGGGTGTCAAGGCGTGCTCAATCCGCATTGCATGGTAGATTACGCGAGGAAATCGTGGAGGTGTTGCTTGTGCGATTGCATGAATAATTTGCCGCGAAACTATCACGAGATCAACCCGCAGAACTTACCCGCGGAGTTGTTCCCGACGTACACGACGGTGGAGTACACGATGACGAATAAGAATGTGAAAGCGCCGTGTTTTATGATTGTTTTAGATACCGCGTGTCCTAAGGAGGAGTTGCAAGACGCGAAGGATTCGATCGGGCAACTGTTGGCGTTGTTACCGGAGGAATGTTACGTCGGGTTGATTACGTTTGGAGCGACGGTTACGGTGCACGAGTTGAGCGGGACGAGCCCGTTGCCGAGAAGTTACGTGCTCAGAGGGACGAAAGACGTGACGCAAGAGAAAGTGAAGAAGTTATTAGGATTGGAATTGACGGCACAGGAATACGCGATGTACGATAAAAATACCGGCAGTCAAGTGGCGAACGAGTTGAGCGCAAAGAGTAGATTTTTATTACCCGTCAGCGAATGCGAATTCGTGCTGAGCAACATTCTGGAGGATTTACAACCGGACTCGTTTCCGAGAGAGAAAGGTCAGAGGCCGTATAGAGCGACTGGAGCGGCTATTGCGGTCGCGTCTGGGGTGTTGGCTGAAGCGCATTCGGCGCAAGGCGCGCGAGTTATGGTGTTCACCACCGGACCGTGCACGGTTGGTCCCGGGACCATCGTCGGGAGAGACGCGGACGAAGATTTGCGGTCGCACCGAGACTTGGATAAGAACAGCGCGAAACATTTCAAAGACGCGACGAAGTTTTACAATTCCATGGGCATTCGTTTGGCGACGAGTTCGCACGCGTTGGACGTGTTCGCTTGCTCTTTAGATCAGGTCGGTTTAGCGGAAATGAAATTAGCCGTGGACCAAACCGGCGGTCAAGTCATCTTAGCTGAACAATTCGGCGCGGAAAACTTCCGAAAATCGTTGCGGAAAATGTTTGCCAGAAGAGAAGATGGAACGTTGGAGATGCTTTTCAACGGTACGTTTAGTGCGTTCTGTACGCCGCACGTGATGGTACAAGGCTGCATAGGGCCTGTTTCTGCCTTGGCTGTAAAATCAAAATCAATTAGCGAAAACGAAGTTGGATTAGGACAAACGACGAGTTGGCGGATGTGCGCGTTTACGCCGTCGACGAGTATCGCGGTATATTACGAGATTGTCAATCAACATTCGAATCCGTTGCCGCACGGACAACCGTTCTATTTACAGTTTTGTTGTCGTTACAAATTGAGCACGGGAGAGATTCGTTTGAGGTGCACGACGGTCGCGAGGCGGTGGGTAGAGTCTAGCGCAGCGCCGGAAATTATCGGTGGTTTCGATCAAGAAGCGTGCGCGGTGTTGATGGCGCGAGTAGCGACGTTTCGAACCGAAAACGAAGAGGCCTTTGATTTGTTGAGGTGGTTAGATCGAACATTGATTCGAGCGGGTACGAAATTTGGCGAATATAGAAAAGACGAACCGGAAACGTTTCGGTTGCCGCCAAACGTCGCCATATACCCGCAATTCATGTTCAACTTGAGACGGTCGCCTTTCTTACAAACCGCCAACAACTCGCCCGATGAAACCGCGTTTTATCGATTAGCGCTTGGACGCGAATCAGTTTTGAATTGTCTTCTCATGATTCAACCGACGCTAACGATGTATTCTATGAACGGCCCACCGCAGCCGACGATGTTAGATGTTACTTCGATCACTCCAGATACGATTTTGCTCTTAGACGGGTACTTCTTCGTCGTCGTGCATTCTGGTTCGACCATCGCGCAATGGCGTAAAGCAAACTACCAAGATTTGCCCGATTACGCGCACTTCAAACAACTTCTCGCGCAGCCGGTCGGCGATGCGCGACAATTAGCCGAGTCCAGATGTCCAACGCCTAGGTTGGTCGAGTGCGATCAAGGCGGCTCCCAGGCTCGCTTTTTGTTGGCGAAGTTGAATCCGTCCAACACGCACCAGACGCAGCATCAAAACGGTTGGGAGCAACAGCAAAATTTTGGCGGCGGCGAGATTATTTTCACGGACGATATATCCTTGAGCGTGTTTATGCAGCACTTAGCAAAGTTGGCCGTGGCGAGTTGAATTTAAGTATGTACAAATACATCACCATGCTAACATGCTACTTAACTTTCGTCCACCCGGTGTCATCGTTTTTATGCTTTTTTTTACTGCTGGTATTATTCATCTTCGCGATGCTCGGCTTTCGCAAATCTTCGATTCGTTTCGCTTTACTCGAGCCTCGCATTTCCACGTACGTCTCGGCAATGTCTTTTTGTTTCCACTGTTGGTTCTTACTTCGCCACTCGTATCCCGGAACGGCTTGCTCCATCTTTCTCTCGGCGTCGAGCTCCGCTTTCTTCTTGTCGTAAAACTCTCGATCGCGAATTCTGTCGTGTTTGGGCGTCTTGCCGGCTACTTCGCGTTTCATTCTTCGCAAAGCCTTGCGAAGCGTCGAATGTTTCTCCTGATTTGTCGAGTGATAGTTTGCAACGTCAATATCGGATTCCGACGAAAATTCCGACAAGCTATCGCCGGACTCGAAAGAAGATTCCGAGGACGTCTCGGCGTTGCTCGAATAATTTTCGGCGCCAATCGAAAGGCGCTGTTGCCGCCTTCTCTCGTGTTCGACGTGTTGTTCGAGTTCCTCGTCGCTGGAATCGGAAACAACAGCGCTGAGCGTTTGCTCATTTTTCGCATTCGCTTTTCCCTTGGGACTCGAGAGCATTTGCATTTGTTGCCGTTTCTTCGCTTCTTCCTTTTCCAAAACTTCGTCCAACGCAGATTTGAATTTCAACGTTTCGTTCGAGTTGCCAAATTTAGAAGACGCGCGGTAATACGCTTTCCTCTTTTGAATGACGGATTCGTGTTCAGATACAGGCGATCCCATTTTAACCTTGTTCAGATCTTCTATGTTAATGTGTAAGGATTTCCGTCTGTTGAACTGCGCTCCGCCATCTTTTCGTTTGGTATCTTCCGACTCTTCTGGAACCGAGGAGAGCGAGTTGGTATTTCTGTTCGTTTCCAACGTTGCATTTTCATCTTCATCACTTTCATCGCTCTCTTCGTACGATTCTTGCATTTTTGCCATCTTTTTGCGGGCTTTCTCCTCTTTACTCCGAAATGCGCTCGCTATTCGTCTCCCGAGAGGTTTCTTTTTCTTCTTTTGCGACGAAGACGACGACGACGGTTCAATATTTGACGCGGCCTCGACAATCTTCCCAGGACTACTTTGACGCCACTCAAACTTCTCCGGAACATCTGCTGCTACTCCAGCTGTCGCCACTTTTGCTTCTTTGGAAGATGTTTTCTTGTCCTTCTTTGATGTTAACCGTTCCAACTCGGTTTGAATCAACGCTTCCTTCGCTTCTTCGATGTCCGTCTCCAAAGCCGGCGCTTGCGACACAGATATGAACTCAAACTGTATCAGCAGCGTACCGCACGGCACGTTCGCCAACTCAAACTTCTTTTCCATAAATTCTGCACCAGTATCTTTAAACACGCGCAAGCATTGGGACAATATATCGCCGGAGTGTAATCTGAGCGTCCCGAGACTTTGTTTTCTACCTAACGGCGCGCGATCCCAAACAGAAATTTCAATCGCACTTCGACTCGATTCCGCCGTGTCCACTATAAACTCAAACTCTTCCTCCCACGTCGGTCGTCGAGTGTCTACTTTCGTTTTCGTCTTGCGCTTTTGTTTCCCAAACTTAATTTTCACGTAAGGGTCGGGGTTTATACCTCGAGCCGCGCGAAGCGCGTCCGCGCGAATGATGCGCGCGTACAGAACGCCGGTGTATTCTTTCCCTTTTTGAATGACCGCGTCGGTTTCGATGTAATTAGAAATCATCGCTGATTCCGTGTTCACCGTCGCCGAAGTAGTGCTCGTATTATTATTTTCACTCGACGTTGGGTCCGTCCCAGCGGTGTTGTTTGTGTTATTTCTATCCTCAAACGGCAAATATTGCAACGTCACGTGTAATCTCCCGTTCGTTTCTCTCTTCTTTTCCGCTTTATCCACATTCATGGCTTTCCGTCCGACTGCAGCGACGCCTCTCGCACCGACGGACAAAATAGTAAACGGAGAATAAATGACCGCCTTGGCGACTTGCGTCGACCTCGACGCGATGCCGTGAATTTCCGGTTTCTCGATGTCCAAAGTCAAACTCAACGTCTTGTTCGAATCCTTCATTTGAAACCCGCTCAAATCGCACAGCGCGAAGCCTATTTCCGTGTTTAGTATTTCCGTTTGCTCCTCGTCGTTATCTCGTTGTTTGTTTCCGTTATCGAATCCACCTTTTAACATTCGTCCAACCACGCTCGAGTTGTACACGGTAAACCTGATTTTCGAGTATCGAATGTCGTCTACTCGCAAACTGATTTGTTCCTCGTACACCGGCGATCGTCCACCTTTCGCCTCCGTGTACTTCCTCCTCGCATTCTTTTGATTCAGTTCAACCGCGACGAACGATTTCAAACTCGTCATCGCGCTCACGCCTCGTTCTAAAACGTTCGTTCCGCTGACCAACTCCTCCGCGCTTTGGATCCCGATTTTCAACAACCCGCTAATGTTTGCGTTTTCTCTCTCCCACGTTTCACCCATGGGCACCCAAATCTTTTGCGGCCACACCATTAAATCCACCAACGAGTTTGTAATCAAATGCCTCAATGAATTCGCCACGAACGGAATGGTATTAATATCCCCACCGATCAATTTCAAACTGAAATCAATCGTCGGCTTGTCCACGAAGGCGATTTTCATCCCGTCGAACGACGGCCACCACGGCACCAACGGCGTAAACACCAACCTCACCACCCCAAACGCCTCTATGTGTTCCAACTTAATGGGCAAGTTAATGCCAGCCGCTTTGACGTCCAAAACCACCTCTGGTTTCACCGCCACCCATTTAAACTCCAAATCCAGCGTCACCTCGCCTTCCACGTCGTCCAACACTTTCGCCGCCGTAAATATCGGCGGCTCGTCCCCTAACGTCCACGTCCGAAACCCAATCTTCAGTTTACTCATCTTCGCTAAATCGTTCACCACATCCGAAAGCGCCCATATCACCGAAGACGCGATCGCTTTATCCAAGAAAGGCCACATCACCTTCGCCGCTTTATTCAGCCAAGGCACTCGGTTATAGTCCGAAAAATCCACCCACTTTGGTAACGTTCCCGTGATTTTCCTCAACGCCTCGGGATTTAAAATCGTATTCGGCGCGTCCTCGTCCACGATCTGTCGCAAAACGTCCTTCAAACCGTGCAGCCTTTTCGTCGTTCTCGCTTTGGCCAGTTTATACGCGAAAACGAACGTGCATGCGAGTAAAACAACGTTCGCGATGAATCCGAAAGAGAACAGAACGAAAGGTTGATGCGTAACGGCATTTTCGCACACTAATTCTAAACCGACGTTGTTGCCGCCGCCGTTGCTTTTTATGGGCGGCGTCGTCGATGGTGTTCCTCTCTTACCGTTGAATGCGCTCATTATCATATCGTGAGTCAAAGCGTTTAACGCGACATGTTCTCGTGAGTGATGATTGATGTGTGTCTTTTATGTAACGCATAACATTATCGAAGAGAAGAGAATTTGGAAAATAAAATGTTGACTTTTTCCCCATTTAAGAGATACGCGCTGCTTTTGATCAAATAACCACACATCATCATCGATCTAACGATGGCGCAAAAATCACCACTTTTCTCTGCCCCAACAGCGGCACTCGTCAACGTTCCTTCTTCGCGTCGTCGCGTCGCGCGCAGAGGTGGCAAATTGGTCGGCGAAACTTGGGTGAACACCTCCGACGCGGAAGATTTCATCGAAGCCGGTCGCGAGGAATTCCAATCCGAAAACTACGCGTCTGCGATTACTTTGTTCGAAAAAGCCTTGACCGCGGAAGGGTCCGGGACAAAAAGAGACCGGACGAAACCGGCGGAGTTATCGTTGGGGGAGAAACAGTCCGCGTATTATAACTTGGCCGCAGCGCACGCGAAGATGGAAAATTGGGATCTCGCGTTTGCTTCGTTAGAGTTGACGTTTCAAAGCGGGTACGCGAACGGACGGTTGTACGGATTAGGCCGAGCGGCGAGAGATTACGAACAGCTGGAATTCGACGAGGATTTAAAAGATTTGAAAAGAGACGAGAGATGGAGCGAGGTCATGGAGAAGTATCGAGTGAAAGGAAGCGAGATTGCGTTTCAGTTGGATCCGTCGAACAGTTCGATCGGGAAAGCGGTGGAGATGATGTCGAGGAAGAAGACGAACGAGAGATGAGAGAGAATAAAGAGAACAAAGAGAAGAGACGCGATAGTCATCATCGCGTAACAAAAACGGGCGAAAGAAGGCACCCTAAAAGCGAAGAAGAAGAGGCAGAGGCGGTGTATTTATTGTAAAAATTGTATATTCGATACGCGCGCGTATCCGCCGACAAACTCCTCATAAATTCACCTAACAACACACCACTCGCACATGCTTCTCAGAACTTTATCTCGAGCGGCGTCTCGAGCGGTAGCATCGACGTCTTCTTCTTGTTCTTCTTCGAACGGATGCTTTCTCGTCGCCCCTTGGTCGTCGTCGTCGTCGTCGTCGTCCTCCTCCTCCTCTTTCATCGCGACTTTGACGGCGACTTCCCGGCTGCCGGGAAGAAGAAGGCGACGCGGAGTCGCGAGCTGTAGCACCGAAGCGACCGCGAATAACGACAATAACAGCGATGATTTTGACGACGACAGCATCGAACAACTCGTGGATAACATCAGAGATAAGATTCACCTGAACGACCTCCAGTTCCACGCCTACCACGGCGTCCTTCCGGCGGAGAAATCCTTGGGACAGAAATTCTTGATAAACGTCGAGTTGACGCCAACCGCTTCGACGCTGCGCCGCGCGGCGAAACGCGACGACGTGTCGCTCACCGTCGATTACGCGGAAGCGTTCAACCTGATTAAAACGATCGTCGTGAATGGACCTCAGAGAGATTTAATCGAAACGGTCGGCGAGGATATTTGTAGGGAGATTTTGAAACGGTTTCGCGCGGTGGACGTCGTCCGCGTGAAGGTGGAGAAGCCGTGCGTCGCCGTCGACGGGGATTTGAGATCGTTGGGTGTATCTCTCGCGAGGAAGAGGAGGAGAGAGACGTGATGATGGTGACGAATATATATATATATATATATTTAGGTGTCTGGGTGTCTGTTTGTCGTCGTTGCGGCGAGTGCATGTCTCTCCGCGCGCGAATCCGCGAAAGCGGAGAAGGAGAACAGAACGCACGCTTTTCCTCACTAATTTACTCACACACACACTCACTTACACACATACATAGACATAGCAGCGTTTGTATAATACACAGAGAATAATACGAACACGTTTCGATAGATTTGATGAACAGCTCTTCTTGAAAAGTAACAACGCGACGACGACGAGGAGATCCTTTTCGCTTTCGTGTGTACGCGCGTTTACTCTCATTACTCTTTCCTTTTGATTTGATTACCTTTTGCGCAGAAAAGGAGGAGAGATGAGCGCTGCTGCTGCTGCTGCTGCTTCGAGGCAAAGAGACGCGAACGACGCGATGCCGCGTGCGAATAGTTCTTCTTCTTCTTCTTCTTCTTCTTCTTCTTCGTTGGAGGAACAACAGAACGACAGAGGAGGAGGAGGAGGAGGGCGGTTGCCGAAAGAGATAGACTGGGAACATTTGGATAAATCCAAGTTTTTCCTGAATGGCGTGGGCGCTTTTTCTTTGGCGACGTTGGCGCTGTATCCGTTATCGGTGGTGAAAACGAGACAAATGCTCGAAGGAACGAAAATACAAACGCCTTTTAAAGATGTCGTTAAGAATGTGATTAAAGACAGAGGATTTAAAGGATTATACGCTGGATTTGGGACGGTCGTGTTCGGGGCGATACCTTTACGGATGGTGTATTTGTCGACGCTGGAATATACGAAAGGGAACGCGAGGACGCTGTGCGAGAAGTACGAGTTGGATGAGATGTATTATGGGATCGCGGATGCGGCTGGTGGTGCGACGGCGTCGTTTGTGAGTCAGACTTTAGGAACACCGATCGATATCATCAGTCAGAGGCAGCAAGTGAGTGGGTTGAGACACGCGAATTTTACCAAGGACGGGGCGTTGAGTCCTTCAACCTCCGCGGCGAGCGGTAGCAGTAGCGGCGAGGCCAGTAATACGGTGTTTCGCGGTTATAGAAACGGCTTTCACGCGTTTAAGGAAATCTTAAAAAATGAAGGTGCGAGAGGTTTGTATCGCGGGTACGTGGCCTCCGTCGCGACGTTGGTTCCATCCAGCGCCATTTGGTGGGGATTTTACGGGACGTATTCGAGGGTGTTTTGGAACCAGTACACGAAGATCTACGGCAGCGGAGGAGGCGATGTGACGTTGAATAACATTGACGAAGAGTTCAACATCGACGACATCGACGATAACGTGGCGTTAGGCGTCACCGCGCTGAGTGGGCTGTGCGCTGGGATGAGTTCAGGATTTATCACGACGCCTTTGGACGCGGTGAAAACTCGGTTTCAAGTTTTATCCGGACAGCAACAAAACATCGACAGAGGTAGTAGCAATAAAAATAATAATAATAATAGCAGTCAAACTAGCAATAACAAAAGGATGACAATTACATCCGTGGCGACGGACTTGTATCGAAAACACGGCATTCGAGGGTATTTCCGTGGCGTGTTACCTCGCATGGCGAGCGTTTCCTTGTGGGGAACGACCATGGTTTCGTTATTCGAAGCTTTGAAACGCTCGGCGGCGGCGGAATCGGCGGCGTTAGCCGCAGCTGCGCGCGGAGAAGAAGGCGATGAAGACGAGTAAAAGTAGATTAGGTTATGCATGTGCAATAACTAAATATAAAAAGTGTTTGTAATAAAACTCTCTCTACTGCGGTAGTTTTCACGCGCCGATCGATTGTCTCAGATTCGCAATCGTGTCTCTCACCGCGTTAATCTTTTCATCCAACTCCATCGACTCGTTCGCGATATTTGCCAATTTCGTAAACGTTTCCTTAAAAATATCCACCAATTTATCCTTCGCCGCGTCCTTACGATCTCGTAACGCCTTCTTCACCATGTCCAAATGTTCCATCGTTAACTCGGCGTGCGCATCCATTCGATGCAAAACGGCAGCCATTTCAGAATACACATTTTCAATCTCTTCGCGCACGCGAGGATCCACGTTTGGGTGCAACGGTATATCGATGCCCTCCTTCGCCGCTATCCCCTCTCGTTCTTCTTCCTCTTTCATCGGCGTCTTCTCCTCCCGCGTGACTCCTCCTCTTTCTTCTTCTTCTTCTTCTTCTTCTTCTTCCTTCTCTTTCCCGCGCGGAGACGACTCGCTCTCGCTGACGACCGTCGTCCCAGCGGCCGTCTCTTTTTCTTTATCTTCCTCCTCCGATTCTTCTCCTTTCTTTGCTCTCTTTTTCTTCTTCTCGCCAGAAGACCCGTTTTCGCCGTCTCGCGTCGTCTGGCTCGTCGCCGGTGGTCGCTTCGTGCTCACCGATGGATACTTTGGAACGACCATGTTATGTGTGTATGTGCGCGTATTTTTTTTTTCAAATGAGGGGAAAAATTTCACATCAACAAACGAAGGAATATATGAATTTACGCTATTCGTTTAGTACGGACTACATACACTACATGTGCTATCTATCGCTACGCGCCGCTAAAATGACTCGTCGACTACTTCCACCCTCACCTTCTTTCACCCTCCCATTCACCGGTGGAAATTTTCCCGTCTCGGTTTTGATCGAACACGTCAAAGACTAAATCGACGGATTCTTCATCCGGAGTGCCTCCGATGGATTGGATTTCTTTTCTCACGCGTTCTCTGTCGGTTCTAAACGATGACGGTTGGTTACTCTTGGTTGCGAGGTGTTTTTGTTCTTCGTCGCCAATGAGAGAAGGGTTAATGTCCTCGCGAAGAACGTCGTCCAGATTGTCCAAGTTTACGAGGACGTATCGCAGCGCTCTCAGTTCTCTCACGTGTTTTTCGTGCTTACCGCCGCCAAAGAGCGCCGGGATAAATGTTGATTTACTCTGACGAGTGAACATGCCATAAAGACCGACGCCGATAGCACCAATGGTGAACGAAATAGCGGAAAACGCACCAGTGAGACCAACGGCGCTGTCTTCTAAACCATGCGGAACATTCATTCCCATGATGGCTGCAGGAAGACCCGCGGCTGCGCACGACATACCTAAAATCGTCGCTCGAAGGTTCAACCGAACTACGCGGTTCCGATCAACATCGAGTTGTAACTCCCAAACTTCTCTCGTTGCAGTCAACGCATTTTTTAACTCCAAAACGCGACCACCCATAGCTCGAGATCTTCCCGCGTGCGACGTCAACAGCTGTAATACGTTGTTCGTATTCTCATCAAAGTCGGTCGTCGTCGTGGCGTTTTCCGCCTCGTCTCCTCCTCCTCCTCCTCCTCCTCCTCCTCCACCACCTCTCTGTTGCTCCAAATCAAAAGAAAACTCCTTCCGCACCGCCTCATCCAACATTTGGTGATACTCTCGAATATCCGTGTCGATCTCATCCAGAGCTTGCTTCAACGGTAATAGCCTCTGAAACTGCCCGACGGAAAACTCGAAATCCGCGCGGTCGCCGTCGCTGTTGTTATTCTTCAGCGGCTTTGTCACCGCGTCGACGAGCAAACCCAACCTTCTCAGTTTCAACTCGAACTGCGTCGAAGCTTCGTCCAAACACGCCTCCGCGGCGAGCTGAGGAAACGAATCACCGTTGGTCGTTGCATCGTTCGCGTTCGCGCTTTTCATAATCGCGCTCACCTTCGCAGCCACTGCTCTCGAACTCGCCGAATCTTTCTCGAACAAGTGCACGCACTCCTTCCCGATCACCGCGCTAAATCTGTTCGTCCGCAATATAGAAAACTTCTCTCTCTGCACCAGCGCTGCGCTCACGCCGGTAAACTTATCCGCCACGTGTTCTAACAGCGACACGTCTCTCGCGTGGATGGTGTCTAAGATTAACTTTTGGCCTCCACTTCTCTCGTTCGATGCGTACACCTTCCCGTTTTTGTCCACGATCAGCGAGGAGGACGTTTTGAACGCCAATTTCTTCGCGGGTGGAGAAGCTGCTGCTGCTGCCGTTCGCGACGAAAACGACGGCGAAGAGAAAGCCTCGCGAACAACGCGCCATGTCCGCGACATGTTTTTAATGAGTTTGTTATAAGTTTGGGGAAAAATTACCTAACAATAAGAAGAAAAAGTGATGCCCAAAGCGTTGGTGTTTGATGCGACTCGGTGCGCGACATCATCGCCAAAAACTCGGAAACAACGCGAGAAGAGAAGTGTTCCTCTCCCCACTCGAAGTCGTCGAAGTGATGATGCCGATGATGTTTATTCCTCGTCGTTAGGATGGGAGTCGTGCGCGCGTCGAATAGTGATTGGATTGGAACACATCGTGCGCGCCGACCGAGCGCGGAAACCAATCGACGCGCAAAAAGTCGTCAAGAAGTGTCTTCGCGTGCATCTGAGTCCAACTTTGCAAAAACACGCGCGCGAATGGGAAGAGAAACGGTTGAATAACGAGGAGAGAAAGGTTATCGCGGAGACGATTTTAACGATGGAGGTGAAGAAGAGAGAGTTGTTTTGGCATTTGGAACGGTTGTTGGATACGCGAGAGGAGAAAGGCGCGAAATACCTCAAGCGCGAGATGTGGGAACGGTTGAAAGTAAAGTATCCGAATCAGAGAGTGGAGGTGGAAGACGCGTTGACGGTTGAGGAGACGGCGATGGCGCTGCTCACTTTGTACGAAGCAAAAATCCAGCGGAGCAACATCGTCGATACGCTGAGTGAGATAGTCGTCGTCGATCCGTCGAGATTGACAATAGGTGGTAACGTTCTGAACGAGCGCGCGGTGAGCACCGAGTTCCCGCAGGCACACGTTCCGGAAATTAAAACGGCGGAGGTTTTGGCCAAGTGGCTTTCCGTGCAGGATTGGGCGGCGCAGAAACTTGTGGAGCAGTACGGGGCGACATTCACGGAAGAATTACTCGAACATTTGAATAGAAAAGGACCGATATCGCTTCGCGCGAATTTAATAGTTAACGATGGCGAGGAGTTTCGCGAGCTGTCAAACATCGTCGAACGAGACGAGGAGGCCGCGGTGACGTTATTTAACAAAGTGCCGTTTGAAAGCGAAGAAGATTCTTTGTTGGCGTTTACCGTGAGTGACACGTATCGGATATCGCCGGAAAGGGACCCAGACTGGTTAGATGGACGGTACGAGATTCAAGACATCGGCTCGCAGTTTATCGCGAGTAGCTGTCGCGCGGGTAAAAACGATCAAATCCTCGATTTTTGCTGCGGGAATGGAGGGAAAACGCTCGCTCTCGCGGCAAAAGGCGCGTTTGTGACTGCACACGACGTCGATGAAAGACGAATGAAACATTTGGAAGCGAACGCGAAACGTGCGAGAGTGTCACATCTGATAACGACGGTTTCTGATGCGAACGACTTGAAGGCGAACGGATGTTATTACGATTCGGTTTTAGTCGACGCGCCGTGCTCGAGCGCGGGCGCTTGGCGACGCACTCCGTCGAGTCGCTGGTTAGCAAAAGAAGAGGACGTTGGCATGTTTTCAAAGCTACAACTCGAGATTCTTCTCAGAGCGGCAGGTATTCAGCTCGAAAACAGGAACGGTTCTGCGAAGACGACGACCATGGTCTACGCCACGTGTTCGATTTTCAAAGAAGAAAATGAGGACGTAGCGAGAGCGTTTGAAGCTTCCGATGTTTTCAAGGAAATGAGATACGAGCCCTGGCCCTTTGTAAAAGAGAGCGAAGGAGAAGATGCTAATGTAAACTTCGCTGCTCGAGGCTATTCGATGCCAAGTGTGCTCGCTCACGAAATGCAGCTGTTCCCGAATCTCCACGAAACGGACGGATTTTACCTGTGTCGCTGGAGAAGTAAATAATAGTAGCAATAGTAGTAAAATGCACTCGCGCGCGATTGTAATATGAAATTGTATGTTGACTAGTAGTACTGTAAATGATCACAGCTCTTCTATGTGATAAGGATTGGTTTTATTGGTATACACAAATGGTGGTGGTTAATGACTTCTTCTATTTAATTTCATCGTTGGTACAAAAATTTCCTCCGCTTTCCCCTACTGGCAAAACTTTGCCCCGACTTGCGTCCGCATCAACCCTCTCTTCAGCGCGTCGAAGTGCAACTTGGCCCAATTCGCTTTGCCTCCATCTTTCTTCATGTCCTCCAAGAACTGGTTCGCCACTTTCTCTGGCACAATCTTCAACTCCTTCCCGGTGCTCATGGCTAAAATCTGAACCTCCGCGGCGCGTTCCAAATAGTACAAGTCATCGAACGCCTCCGCGACAGAATCACCGCAAATAATCACCCCGTGATTCGCGTGCATAAGCACTCTCTTACCACCCATCACCTTCACCAACCTATCGCCTTCCTCTCGGTCTAAAACCAACCCGTTAAACGTCGGATCGTACGCGATGTCCCCGGCGAATCGCAACGAGTTTTGATGGCACATGTGCAACTTAAAATCTTCCGTGCAACACAGCGCGGTAATATTCGGCGTGTGCGTGTGCAGCACGCACACGGCACCGGTCGCGTGAATCGCCGCGTGAATAAAAAACGCCGTCGCGTCGATTTCCCCTTCCCCTTCCAAAACGTTCCCGTTTTCGTCCAACATCAACAAATTCGAAGCCGTGACTTCGTCCCAAAGCAACCCGTACGGCACGCACAAAAACCGATCGGTCGTCCCGGGAACCATCACCGTCAGGTGATTACAAATCCCCTCGTTCAAATCCATCTGGTTACACAAGTGGTACGCCGCGGCTAAATCGCAACGCGCTTGCCACGCGATCGCATCGTACCCGTCCGGTTTTCCAAAACCAGTCGTTTGCGGGAGCAAAATTCGTCCGACGACGTCTTCTTCTTCGCCGTTGTTCTTCTTTTGTTGGCCTATTTTCGGATACGAAGACGACGCCATTTTTCTCTCTCGCTCTCTCCCTCTGCTTCTTCGCTCCGACCGCTACTCTTTCTTTTTCTGCCGCTAGTAGAAAGCGCCCGCCTTATCAGTGAGTGTCGCGTTTCGTGCTCTTTGTTCTGTGGTGCCTTTCTTTTTTCCACTTTTTATTATCCACTTTTCGTATGTCTTCTCGCGTGCATTCTCCACCACGAAAAAAAAATTAACAACGACGACGGTTCAGAAATGTAACAAAAAACATCACTCAGAAGAAGAAAGAAAGCGCGCGGCGGAGACTATTTATCGCATCTAATAAATCGCCCCGCGTTTTATCGATCGATCGATCGATGCGTCGTCTCGAAACCGACAATTCTCTCTTCTCTGGGAGAAGACGACGACGGCAAAGTTTGGTACGATTTTCTTTCTTTCTTTCGTTTTCTTTTGACGGCTGCGCGCTTTTATTATCGCGCACATGCACATACTCACATACTCGCGTTGTTTGCCACGTTGACTTTATACCACGAACAACAAAAAACAGGAGTTTGAACGCATCGCGCGATTGTGCGAGCAGCTTGAATCTCACTTAATCGCCGACGAGGAAGGGTTCGCGCTGACGAAAGAGTTGGTCGATATCGTCGGCGATTCGGTGAAGGAGATTAGCAACAAAAATCCTGAAGAAGAAGAGGACGAAGAAGAAGAGGATGAAGAGGTCGTTCGATTGGCGAAAGCGACGTGTTTTAAACATCACAACGCGGAGAGTTTGCTGCAAAAGATGTTCATGAAGATGACTAGGATTGGCGAGGACGAGATGGCTGCGGAAGTCGGCGATGCGATCGGGCAGCTGTATCAGTTGGGTAAGGCGACGAAGACGAAAGACGCGACGAGGAAGAAGACGAACGCTACTACTTCTTCTTCTTCTTCCGAAGACGATGAGGACGACGAGGAGAGAACGATTGAATTGAGAGCGGTGGCGTGCAGTCAAATTGGCGCAGAGGCGACGCAGAGAAACCCAGAGGTGCAAACGTTTGGAATGAGGAAGAATGAAGGGGTGATAGTTCGCGTGCACGAGTCGAGTTGGTCGGACGCTGGGCTGGCGTTTCGAATTTGGGGAGCCGCGAGAGTCGCTTTTAGGGTGGTGGATTTCGCGAGCGAGTATTTCACGGAGAAGGAAAAGACGTGTTTAGAATTAGGTAGTGGGTGTGGGTTGATTGGTGCCGCGATTGCGACTTTAGGCGGCCGCTGTACGGTAACGGAAGGCGCGCCGGGCGCGTTGGCGGCGTTGCGCAAGACGGCGGATGGCATCAACGACGAATCCAAGAATAAGGAGCCCATGAAGGTTGCCTTTTTAGATTGGAGAGACGATTTAGCCGCGCTCGACGAAGAGAAGAACGGTACCGTCGAACGTATGGTTGATATTGGGAACGCTTCCACGAAATCTCCAGCAACTACTGCTTCGTCGTCGTGCAATTTTGTGCACGCGAACAAGGCCACGTTCGACAACGCGCACGTTACCATGCGCTTAGAAGACGACGCTCAATTCGACTGCGTCGTCGGCTCGGATTTAATATACGACCGTCAACACTGCACCGCGTTAGCAGCATCCGTCGCGCGTCGCTTAAAACGTCCAAACGGTGAAGCCATAATCTTTCTCGCCGTTCGAAGCGAAGAGCTCTTACTCGCGTTTAGCAAAAAGTGCGCCAAACGAGGCCTCTCCGTCGGCGTCTACGCGCCGACGAAACCGAACGAAGATTTAGAAGACTTTTCCGAAATCACCGGAGGCCACGCGAACAGAGCGTTACCGGAAACCGCGAACAAGTACTGGGACCTCGTCGCTGAGAAATTCTCCGACTGTTTACTTTCCAGAGACTACTCCTTATTCGCTCCTCTTCAAAATACGTCCACCGGTCCCGCCCAAAGCGAAGAAGAAGAAGACGTACTAAGAGACAAAGCGCGAAGAAGAAGCGACGACGACGACGATTCCATCGAAGGACGTTTCGCCATGGTGCGCTGCTGGCGCGAAGAAAATAACTCGACGACGACGACGACGGCGACAGAGTTGAAAGGTATTCCAGTAGGCGACGTAAAGTCCATGCGCGTTAAGATGTAACATGTGTTGTTGTTTAACATGTTTGTGTGTGAAATGTGTCTTTTGAACAAAAATGCACTTTAACATTTTTTGACGTCAAAATTTATTCAGAGCGTTCTTCGTTCACGCGCGTTCGTTCTCTCTTCTTCTCGCTTTTTATTTCTCGAGGAGTGTTTTGAATTCTCTCTCTCTCACTCTCTCTAGCGCACGCACGCAGTATATATACACACACGTAAGACGCAGCATTTTTCGCGCGCGGATTGAGAAGACGAGATTTTGCAAAATCGACACAGAGCGCATTGGAATTCATGACGCGTCCTGGCAGCTCTTTCGCGGTCTTCTTCCTCCTCGCGTTGTTCTTCGCGTTCTTTCGCGAACGCGCGCTCGCGATGGACGTGGAGTTGGACGTGTCCAACGAGATTTCCGAAAACACGCGAAATTTAGTATTTGGCATCAAGTGCGGCTGTTGCAAAGCGGTGACCGCGGAAATTGGACTCCGATTCAAAGAGATACTCGACAAGACGGCGAAACTTGAAGGGGAAGAGAAGAGCGACGCGAAAACCGTGTTTAGGTCAAAATACGTCGGACAGTTCAACGAGAAGTTGGAAATCGCGTTGGACCGAATGTGTCGACCACCTCCGACGAAGACAACCTCGAAGAGAGCGATCGAGAAGTCCGCGTCCGTGGCGAAACTGTGGCGGTATTCCGAAACGGGAGCGAAGGCGATTCAGAACTCGATGTTTCACATCAACACGTTGGGACAGAACGCGACTGAGGATGACTTGAGAGAAATGGAAAGAGTCTTATTAGGCATTCAACTTTTCACGAACGATGCGAATAAGCAATACGTGAATCCAGATCCGAAGATTGCGGAGAACACGGGCGGTACGAATTTAATGGCGGACTCCTACGTCACCGCGGAGCTCCTGGACGCGTGCAGACGCGTCTCGGAAAGTTTAGAGCTCGAGGACCAACTCGACGAGGCGAAAAAGAACGGCGAATTCGGCGTAAACGAGCAACACAAAACGTGCATAGATTTGGATTATTGCAAAGTCCGAAAAGGCGGCACCAAGGCGAAAGACACGCGCACGAAAGAGCAAAAAGATAAAGACGAGGCGTTGGAAAGAATGAAACAACTCTTCATCTCGAAGGAAGAAATGGACGAGTTTAAAAAGAACAACCCAGACGCGTTCGACGAAGACAAAATCGACCCGCTGGACGAAACCTTAGACTCGCCCGCGCCGAAAAAGAAGAACAAAAAATCCGTCCTCCCGTCGCGGGAGGAGGAAGAAAAGCAGAAAGAGGCGTCGAAAAACGAAGCGGCGCGAGAAGAAGGAAAGAGCGGAGAAGGCTTCTTCGCCTCCGTCAAGGAAAAGTTCAACGACTACTTCAACAAAAAAGCGCAAAACAGGAAGACGACGACGACGAGGACGACGCGAAATGAAAAAGACAAGGAGGGAGGAGGGGAGTTGTAATTGAAAAGAGCTTTTCTCTTCGCGCGTAAGTAAAAACCGGCAGAGAGTCATCACACAAAATATCTCGTATATGCGCTTTTTTCTCTCGTTTCTCTCCCGCCAAAAATTGCAATTCCGGCCATTAAAAAGAAACGCAAAACTAAAAGCGAAGAGGAGAGTACGCGCTCACTTCTGCTTCTGCCTCGACAAAAAGAGAGAGATAAGGAAACAGCGGACGCTCTGAAGAGGGAGAGAGAGAGCAGCTGTTCTCTCACTTTAGAGTTTTTGTTTTACTTTTCATCGCTCTGATTTTCCCCGCGAGAGACGAGAGAGAGATCACCCCGTCTCTCCAATTTCATGAAACACCGCGCGACGTTGCTCCATCGAATAACCACCATGAAAGCTTTGCTCGGGAATTCAACGACAACCTCGTCGTGGACTTCTTCTTCATCATCTTCTTCTGCCAGTCGGTGTTATCATCATCACAGAAGAGGGGCGACTTCTTCCTCTTTTTCGAGAATTTTTGCCTCTTCGAGCGCCTCTTCGCAGCAGCAACAGCAACAGCAACAACAACAGCGACGACGAAATAAAGACGAGGAGGGAGATTTTATCGCGAACGGTAGCGGCGCAGAAGCGGTGGAACGATTCAACTACGTCGGCGCGCAGTTCGTGCGAAGCAACGGCAAGGCGGTGAGGAACTTGTCGAGTGAAAATGGCACCGCGAAGAAGTCGCAAGAGAAGAATAAGATGGCGCTGGAAGAGCCGACGATGAGGAGCGGCGGGAGGAAGAGTACCGCCAACGGGAAGAGCGCGATGATGAACGGACAGGTGGTGACGAAAAAAGGCGTCGGGAGACCGAAAGAGAGCGGTGGCGTCGCGGCGGCGACGTCGAGGAGCGCGACGGAGGACGAGGAGGACGGCGCTTTGGCGGACGAATCGAACGAAACGCTCATACCGACTGGGTTGAGAGAGGAAGTGTTTTGCGTGACGACGGTGGAAGATGCGAAACACGCCGTCGCGGTTTTAAACGAAAATTTAGGCACGGATGAAGAACCGAGATATCACGCGTTGGATACGGAAGTGTCGCACATTGACGTGACGTGTCAAACCCCCGTCGGACACGGGAACGTGATTTGCTTCTCCGTGTTTGCCGGTCCAGACGTGAATTTTGCAAAACCTGGCGAGCCAAAGAAATCGTTACTGTGGGTCGATTTGTTGGACAAAGACAACGTGCGATTTCACCAGGAGATTTTTGACGTGTTCACGCCGTACTTGGAAAACGAAAAAGCGAAGAAAGTTTGGCACAACTACTCGTTCGATCGTCACGTGGTTGAGAATCATGGCATTCATCTCGGCGGTTTTGCCGCTGATACCATGCACATGGCGAGGTTGTGGAATACGAATCGAAAACTAGACGGTGGATATTCGTTGGAAGCGTTGACATCTGATGCAGAAGTCATGGCGGATTGCGGCGAGATGCTTTCGGCGTCAGAAACGATGATGCGCGCTAAGTTGGGAATGAAGAAAATCTTCGGGAAACCAAAATTAAAGAAGGACGGGACGCCTGGGAAAACGATTGAATTGCCGCCAATGGAAGTGATTCAAACGACTGAAGATTCTCGAGACCGATGGATTGAATACGCTGCGCTGGATGCCATGGCTACGTGGTTTTTGCGCGAATCGTTGGAGGCCAAATTGCGAGGGATTTCCTGCGACGCCTGCCCCATCTTGTCCGGTAAGCCTCAGTTCAAGAAATCAACAACCTTGTGGGATTTTTACACCCGATATACGCGACCGTTTGGTAACCTTCTCACGCAAATGGAACGAAACGGCATGCGCGTGGACTTAGAGCACTTGGCCAACGCGGAAAAGTTGGCCATGAGCGATAAGAAAGTCGCCGAGGAGTATTTCCGAGAATGGGCGGCGTCCAAGTGCGAAGACGCGAAATTCATGAACGTTGGCTCGGGATTACAAATTCGTCAACTCTTATTCGCGGGTGCAAGAAATAAGCGTAGCGATAAACCTGGCGTGGAGAAAATGAGAGAGTTCACGCAAGAATCGCAAGAATGGCTCGAATGGGACGCCAACGGAAGAGAAGGCAAAGCGCCGAAGAAAACTTCAAAGATTACTCTGCACGGGATAACAAAAAGACCACTACCGGTGTCGACATACACCGCTACGGGTTTGCCGGCCGTGTCGAGCGTTGTGTTGCGACAGTTAGCCGGTAAACCCGGCGCAGCTCGCGAAATCTGCGACAACTGGGACTCGTTGTCCGAAGAAGAGAAAAAGAATGAAAAATTGTCCAAGATTTGCGGCACGGCTTTCGAGGCGTTTGGAAGAGGTTTCGAAGGTGCGCGAGCGTGCGCCGCTATCGACGCACTCAACGACCTCGCAGCTGTCGATACTCTGTTATCTAACTTTATCATTCCGTTGCAAGGTGACGATATTCGAGGCCCAGAAGGACGCGTTCACGGCGCGGTGAATATTAACACAGAGACTGGTCGTTTATCGGCGCGAAGACCTTCGTTACAAAATCAACCCGCTCTGGAGAAAGATCGATACGGGATTCGCCGAGCCTTCACCGCCGAGGAAGGGAAAACTTTGATTGTTTGCGATTACGGTCAGTTAGAACTTCGTTTACTCGCGCACATGGCGGATTGTAAATCTATGAAGGAGGCGTTCATTGCCGGCGGCGATTTTCACTCGCGAACGGCGCTCGGTATGTACCCGCAAATTCGAGAAGCGATGGATAAAGGTGAATGTTTACTAGAATACGGACCGAAACGCGAAGGCGAAGACGAGGATACTCCTCAACCGCCACTGTTGAAAGACATGTTCGCTTCGGAAAGACGTAAAGCGAAAGTATTAAACTTTTCCATCGCGTACGGCAAAACGGCGCACGGTTTGGCGAAAGATTTCGGAACGGATTTGGAAGAGGCAAACAAAACGGTCGATTTGTGGTATTCAGATCGCCCGGAAGTTCGATCGTGGCAGGAGGTTCAGCGTAAGCACGCGGAAAAACACGGCCACGTGCGAACGTTGTTAGGCCGAACCCGATCTTTACCGGACGCGAAGTCGCGAAACGAACAGTTCAAATCGCACGCGTTGCGCGCGGCGATCAACACGCCCATCCAAGGTGGAGCGGCAGACATCGCGATGTTGGCCATGTTGAAAATTCAAAGATGTCCACGATTGAAAGAGCTTGGGTATAAGTTACTCATGCAAATTCACGACGAAGTGATTTTAGAAGGTCCGGTTGAACACGAGGAAGAGGCGTTAGCGTTGACAAAGGCGCACATGCAAAATCCGTTCGAGGACGCCAACGGCGAGAACGTGAACTTGTTGGACGTCGAGTTAGTCGTCGATGGCGATTCCGCAAAAACGTGGATGGACGCGAAGTAAAAAAATAATTGTTGTATTGTACAAAAGCTATCTCTACATTGTCTACTAGAATCTATTGCGTTTTAAACTAATAAAAGTCCGCCCCGTCTAACATCTTTTGCATGAGCGCGTCTTTTCGCAACGCCTCAAAGTACCAGCTTCCAATGCCCACACCAAACGAAAGCACAAATAACGTCAGAAAGCCCAAGACAGTCGTCACATCTTCGATTTGTCCTTGCTGATCCTCCAATCCATCCACATCCAAGGTTCGCATGCCCGGTACCGAGTAAATGTCCACCTTGTCTTCAACCATCAAATCGTACTCCTTGTAATCGACGCCGATCGGTTTTCGCGTGTCCAAAAACTCTAATAAATCTCGACATATCCTCTTGTTTCGCACTCTGTTCGAGTTTATCGAGTCAACCAGAGATAAACTCTCCTCGATTGAAGTCAACTTTGCCGAGTTGAACGTCAACTTTGTCTGTCCTTCTATCTTTGCCACCGGCATCGTTAATTTCTTTTCCGTCGCCATTCTTTTCAGTGTCTGAAACAACGCCTTGTACGTAAATCTCGTCGTCTCGCCCATCTTGTGCAAAATATCTCTTCTCTCGACGTCTACTTCACCGAACGGCCAATTTTGCGCTAAATTCTGCAACCACGCCAATTTCGCGGGAACGAAAGTCACGTTCCAACGCACTAAAAACACGTTTCTATCCACGCTCGAACACGCGTCGATGTCCATCTCCACATCCTTTAAATCAACACTCAACCTTCGCTCCCATCGACTTTGCAACTTTGAAAACTCCTCCCGCGAACCTCGAAACGAGAACACGTCGCTCGTAAACCGCACCTCCTCCTCGTCTCCTTCTCCTCCCGAAGAAGAAGAAGAAGAAGAAGAACAAATCCTCTCGCGCGGGAAAAACGTCGGATGCGACCTCGATTCCTCGCGCAGAATTTTCAACACGCTCTCAACCGTCGTCGATGATTTTTCTTCTTCTTCTTCTTCGAGAGAAAGAGCGACGACGCGACAAAATTCTCCTCTCCTTTGCCGCTGGTGACGACTTTGACGACGACAACGACAACACTTTTCTGTTCTTCCGCGCGTTGAAGTCGTCGTCGTCCCCAAAGGCGTCGACAGAAACGACAAAGACATGTATGTACACGTATCTCACGTGAATATTTTTTTTTACTCGTATCCGCTCTGATGATTTGTTTCTGTCAAGTTCTTTTGTTGTTGTACCCTAAACCCTAAACCCTGAAGAAGAAGAAAAAATTATCAGACAGAGACCACGCACTTCTTCTTTTCCCTCGTTGTTCTATCTCTCGTCGAAGAAGAAGAAGAAGAAGACGAACGAACAGAAATGGAGGGAGAGTACGAAGAGCTCGACTCGCAAATCCAGAAGCAAATAGAGGACTTGACGCTCGAAGAGGAAGAAGAAATAGAAGAAGAAGAATTAGAGGATGAATTATTACCGCTAGAAGAAGAAGACGAAGAAGACGACGACGAAGAAGAAGATGGAGAAGAAAGCAAGGACAAAACGCCGGCGCACGCGTGCTCTTACTGCGGGATTTCGAACGTGGCGTGCGTCGTTCGGTGCAAGAAGACGAATAAATGGTTTTGTAACTCGAAAACGGGCGCGCTGCCGGCGTCGTGCATCGTGTTTCATTTGGTGAAATCGAGATCGAACGCCATCGCGTTGCACCCGGATTCGCCGATTGGCGAGCTCGAGCCGGCGTGTTACGTGACGGATTCGACGAACGTGTTTAATCTCGGGTTTATCGTGAAGAAAGACGAGGATCCTCCGACGGTGGCGCTGCTGTCGAGAGACGTGGTTTTGCAGCCGACGGCGGCGTTGAAGGCGCTGGATTTGGATTTGACGAAGTGGGAGCCGGTGGTTACGGAGGACAAGACGATTTTAAGTTGGTTGGTGGCGGAACCGGACGAGAAGGAGACGATGCGCGCGAGGCAAATAACGCAAGCGCAAGCGACGGCGCTGGAGGATTTGTGGAAGAGCGATCCGACGGCGACGATTGATGACGTGGAGAAGAGGGATAAAGACGCGGAGCCGCAACCGGTGGCGTTGAGGTACGCGGACGCGTACCAGTATCAGAACGTATTCGGGCCATTGATTGCGATCGAGGCGGAATATGATAAAAGTCAGAAGGAAAGTCAACACATGGGCAACGTGTCCGTACGATGGGACGTGGGATTGAACGCGAGGAGGGTGATGTATTTTGGATTTAGTAGCGACGAGGAACATTTGAAGATTTTGTTAGGCGACGAGTTGGTTGCGATTTTGAAGAGCGTAGACGGGAGAGAGATTTGGCGAGGCGACGGGACTGTCATTCGATACAACGTGAAAGAAGAAGAGATTGGTTTAGAGTTGGACGCGAGGTCGTGCGTTGATGCGCCGGTTCACGTCACGAGCGGATACGAAATCGAGTGCGTGTGGAAATCGGTGTCGTACGACCGGTGTCAAGCGGCGTTGAAAGCGTTCGCCGTGGACGATACTTCCGTTTCCGGGTACATCTATCACAAATTGTTAGGCCACGACGTGAACGAGCATCACCGAACTTCGAACATTGACGTTTCTGGGAAACAAAAATGGTCGGCTCCGAATTTACCGGAGTTGAATCACTCGCAAATCGCCGCGGTGAAGACGGTGTTGCAACAACCGTTGTCGTTAATTCAAGGTCCTCCCGGTACGGGGAAGACGGTCACTTCGGCGACCATCGTGTACCATTTAGCGACGAAAGGGGACGGACAAGTCATCGTCGCGGCGCCTTCAAACGTTGCGGTCGATCAACTCGCTGAAAAAATTGAAAAGACGGGTTTGAAAGTCGTAAGAATCGTCGCTCGATCGCGCGAACACGTCAACTCGGCTGTGGAACACTTAGCACTGCACTACCAAGTGCAAAGAATAGCGGAGAAGGAGAAAAACGGTCAACTTGCAAAATTGCAAAGGTTGAAAGATTCCATCGGCGAATTATCGCAAGAGGACGAAAAGAGGTATTACAAAGCGTTGAAGAAAATAGAAAACGACATCATTCAAAACGCAGACGTGGTGTGCGTCACCGCCGTCGGCGCCGGCGATCGAAGACTCGAAAAATATAGATTTCGGCAAGTTTTATTCGATGAGTCCACTCAAGCCACAGAACCAGAGACGCTCATTCCAATCATCATGGGTGCAAAACAAGTCGTCATGGTTGGTGATCATTGTCAGTTGGGTCCGGTCGTTACGTGCAGAAGCGCCGCGAGAGCCGGTTTGAGTCAATCGTTGTTTGAACGTTTAATCTTTATGGGAGTCCAACCGATCCGATTACAAGTGCAATACAGAATGCACCCGTGTCTTTCGGAATTTCCGTCCAACGCGTTTTACGAAGGCACTCTACAAAACGGCATCACGGAGGCTGAGCGCGCGGATAGCGAAGACGTGTTCCCGTGGCCGTGTCCGTCGAAACCAATGATGTTCTGGGCGCAGATGGGCGTCGAAGAAATGTCGGCGAGCGGCACCTCGTATTTAAACCGCGGCGAAGCGTACGCGGTGGAGAAAATGGTCACGCACTTGCTCCAAAACGGCATCGCCCCGGAAGAAATCGGCGTTGTCACTCCTTACGAGGGCCAACGCGCGTACGTCGTCAATTACTTGACGAGAACTGGGGTTTTACACCCGAGCATATACCAAGAAGTTGAAGTCGCTTCGGTCGACGCGTTTCAAGGACGCGAAAAACAATACATCATCGTCACGTGCGTCCGATCGAACGATCGTCAAGGCATCGGTTTCTTGAACGATCCGAGACGCTTGAACGTCGCATTAACCAGAGCTAAACTTGGTTTGATGATTGTCGGTAACCCGAAAGTTTTAGCGAAACAGCCGCTGTTCAGAGACATGTTGCAACACTTCAGAGACAACAAATGCCTCGTCGAGGGCAATAACATCAACCAACTGAACGAGTGCATGGTTGCGTTACCTCAAGCCCGATGGAAATCGCGCTCGGCCGGTCTCGCGCGATTCGTCGCCAAAGAAAACATCCACGAAGATGCCGGGTATAACAACAACGGCACTCACGACGGCGTCGACGATTACAGCGGCGACGGCGGCTACAACTGGTCCGGGAAACGAAATTTAACAACCGCGCCTCGCGTCGGCGCGCAAAACCTCGGGTTCTCCGGTTCCATCCGCGACGACGAGACGGATTCGCAATACAGCGGCAGTGTCTTTGGCGAGAGTTTATACGGCGGCAGTAAATCAGACATCAGCGGTAGCGAATACGGCGACGCCGCCGGACCGGGATATAGATACGATTGAGAATATTGGAGCGGGGACGTGAATACCTAATGGACAAGAACTTGTAAAAACACACGAAATAATATGATAAACTCCTCAGAAATATTGTTGCTTTGAAGAGAGAGAGAACACACGAACACTCACACATGAACATCGTGTCCGTAACGTCGTCATCACTCGTAGCTCACCGATGCAGAATACTCGATGCTCGCCGACCGCGACGCGCGACAACGATGCGAAAAGGGTGGTGTTCTTCTTTAAAAGCGCAACTTTCCGACGCGCACCAATCATTTTTAGGGAAATGGATTCGAGACGCAACCAAAAACGAAAACGTGTTCGAATACCTCGAAGCGCACGATATGGACGGGAATCGATCGACAGCGACGTACGAACAAAATTGGGAAACGTCCGAGAGTGACCGGGACGGGGAATTTACGGTGACGACGATATCGAGCACGGGGACAAACAGAACTTTGGTTTATCCACTGGGCGAGTTTGTGGAGACGTACGAAGGCGATAGCAACATTTTCGGACCGGGCCCGGGAGAAGTGTACAGAAAAGCAAACTGGGACGAGACTTCGCGCAAGCACGAGGTAACGTCTGCCTCGCAGTTGGGTTTCGAGTCCACGACGAGAACGACGGACGAGAGCGGGAATCATTTGACGTGCGTGCGGCGGTTCATGAAAAAGGACGGAACGGTTGACGTTTCGTGCACGGAGCATTTCGTTAGACCATAAAGGCGAAGAAAGAAAGATGATATTAGTATTATTAGGAACTGACCATGATAGCTATAGTAAAAGACGTAAATTCATTGTGTATGATAGTGTAGACGTAATCGTATTTATTCATCGAATTCTCTTCGCGCGTTCGTGTCCCCTCTCTTTCCCAGCACTCTCCTCTTTACAAAAGTTCACTTTTTTGTTGCATCAACAAAGAACGCACAAGAAAAGCAGATGCCGCGAGCCAGTCGCAAAACGTCGGCGAGCGAGAGAAGGATAGGCGAAGCAGAAGAAGTCAGAATCTCGCGTTGAACATGTCGCTCGTGCCTCGCATCGTGCACAAAAACTACTCTCACGAGAACCTCAAACCTTTGGAGAGCGGTGTTTCCGAGAAAAAATTCGAGAATGTGGACTTTTCTTCGCCGCAAGCGGCTTCGCTGAACGTTTCGGTGACGTCGAACCCGTCCAAAATCGTCGGTCGCGTCGGAAAAGTACCGAATTTGTTTGGATTTGCCAACGTGGATTTAGATACTTTGCGCAGGATGGAGAAGTTTCGCGCGTTGCCGCACGAGAGTCTGATTGATTTTAGAAACGAAGACTCACACCGGTTTTGTAGACAAGGGACGAACCAGTGGGCGATCCTGCACAAAGGCGTGCTGACGTCTGGGAATATCTTAGGCGCGCTTGGTTTCAAAGAGGCACACGTGGTGAGTAAGATTGGGTTGCACAGCGAGAGCGCGAGTCACCAAGATTTGATGCGCGCGGTGATGGTGATGCGAGAAGTCGAAACGTCGGCGGCGGTTTCTCCATCGGCGGAAGAGGACGAAGGAGACACGATCGAGAAGAACGAAGCAATCGTGAAGGCTTACAACGAGGAATTGAAGTCGAGTATGGTAGAAGAGCGCGATGGCGAGTGGTTTGATGATGATGATGATGATGACGACGACGACGGCGATGCCGAAGAGAAGGATTTATCTGCTTCGAGTTCGGACGGAGACGAGGAAGAAGAAGAAGAGGAAAAGTTCTTCCCGCCTATTAGAAATAGCAAAGGTCGGTTTCAACATCACTTCGATTTCTCTTCGGCGACACCGTTGGACATACTTCGTGCGTCAGTAGATAACAGCCATCACTCGATAAAGAAGAGTCCGGGAAAGAAGAAAACGAACAACGCGAAGAAAGGATCGAAAAAACAAAAGCAAAAGAAAGCGAAACAGTCGAAGAAGAAGAAGAAGAATAGAAAGGCATCACGAGAGGCATCAAACTACGCGGAAGAGCAACCGTTCGGTGGTTTATTAGGTCTCACTCGTCTCGGTTTTTGTCGGCTAAAAGCGAGCGAAGGCGAACAGTCTGTGAGATTAGCGTGGGGAAATACTGCAGAGGCTGGAGCTCTCGTTCAATTACTGAATGATTTCCCAAACGTAGAAGAGATTCACGAGGTTGGTTTGTGTCGCGTACCGAGGGACGTTTTGTTGAAGTATGAAGAGATGTGCGGCTGTAAACTACCCCCATTAGGCGCAAGTCCGGATGCAATTGCGCTCATTCGAGGTAATGATGATAAGAACGCGGTCGAACGCGTCGTCGTGGAAGTGAAGAATCGAAGTCCGTTTTATCGAACGCAGAGCGGATACTATCGCGTCGCCGATCCGCCGTTACCGAAAACTATTCCTGCGTATCACGTACCGCAAGTACAACTAGAAATGGTTTCCGCCAACGCGTCGTCTTGTTTGTTGTGCATGCGAAACGTGACTCGAGGCACGTCCGTATTTCGCGTGAAGAGAGACGAGGAGTATTTAAAGCAAATGTTTCGTGTGATTGGCCGGCTCTACGAAAACTATTGTTTGAAAGATGCCATAAAAACGCCCCCAGAAAATTGGTTGGCGAATGATCCAATACACGCCGCATTAGTTCGCAAAACGCGAGATATCGCACAAAATGCTGAACTAGTGACTGTTTTAGATCCCACTGTAGACGAAAATGGCGAGGCATTCGATCCGTTTCTCGATGAGCACATGGCAAAAAAAAAAAAACAAATTAGCTCTTAGTGTAGATTTATTAGAAAGTATCTTTGTATTATATATTTTGAATGCAGCGCAGCGCAATAATTATTATAAAGAAGAAACTAACTATTGTACCTATCTATTACTTATTGTCGCGGCTGCGGGATGGACTTTGCGTTGCCTTCTCCGCCATTCAAAAGTTCGTTTTTATTTGAACGCGGTCCAGGCGCATGTCTTCCGCCGCGCCTTCTAATGTTTTTGCGCGAATCGCGTTTCTGAGGTGCACTAATGCTACCATTCGGAGAATCGTTATCATCGGCGGAGACAAGAGGTTGTTGCTGCGCGAACAAGTTTCCCAAGCTTTCGTTATTGTTGTGATTGTTTAATCCCTCGAAAGCCGAGTTGAAATTCTTTGGCATAGGATTTCCGAAAATATCTAAACCGCTTCCTTCCGACGATCCGCCGCTGCCTCCGAACAGAGCTTGCTGTAAAGGTGGCTGTTGCTGAATCATCGGCTGCGGTGAAGCACCAAATCCGAATGAAGGCGTATTCTTCGCGATGCTCGAAAAGATACCGCCACCGAGTTCGTCGCCGAATCCACCACTGTTTTGCATCTGCTGTTGTTGTCGCTGCTGCTGCTGCTGCCGCAACATTTGTTCTTGCTGCTGTATTTGTTGACGCTGTTGCGCTTGTTGAATTACAGATTGTTCGAGCTCAGCGATAGATTTTGTAATTTGTTGTTGTTGCTGCTGCATTTGATGACCGTTCATATTCATGTTCATGCTTTGCATTTGTGCGAGCAAATTACTTTCTCTCTGTTGCTGTTGTTGAAGCTGATTGAGCGGTAGCGGCGGCGGCATTCCTGGCGGAGTCGGTTGTAAACCCGCGGGCGGATTTGCACCGTTCCTAGGCATCGGCGGTAACCGCGGGGGTATATTCTGTTGCTGATGGGTTTGTCCCATCCCAGAAAGCGGCGGTGGTTGCATGGTGGGCATGGGTGGTAAGGGCATCGGCGGAGGTTGATTCAAAGTGTTGTCCGTAGCGCGTTGTGCAGCGCGTCTCGTTTCGCGTCGTTCTCTCGCACCTCTACCACCAGTTCCAGACTGAGTAAATCTATTATTATTCGACTGTATATTCTTTTGGTGCACGCGTTCAGGGTCACCAAGCATATCCATCATTGCCATTTCAAATTGCTCGTCGTTTTCAGCCCATAAAATGCGTTTCACAGTCATCGCCGCGCCGCGAATGGCCCCGAAAACAACCGGCGCCGACCTTCTTTGCACCGCTCTCGCAACGTTATCGCCACTCGCAAACGGGTCTTCCACGCCAATTTTATATTTACGCAAAGGCCATGAGCACCCACACGTCCACCTTCCAGCGTAAGTGGACGCGACCAACCCTTTCGCCCACATTGGCTCCACCGCGCTCAAAGTGACGAAAAAATCCACGAAGAGTTCTGCCAACATCTTCTCATTTCCAGAGCTATACGAATGATATTTATCTGCTTTTGGCTTTATCGCGTGCGGATTCCTCTGTGCGTCTGCTCGTTTTCTCTCGTGCGACACTTCTCTCGGTTTTTGCAACTCTTTCGTTTCCTCGCACTCCTTTTGCACTCGTTGCATCTCTTTTGCCAACGATTCCTCGTCCGGTAACGTTATATTAGCCATAGGCGGGCATATTCCATGTCTTTGAAGAATAAATAGCGCTAACAGACACAACGAATACGAGTTGAACGTCCCATTTATCGCATCGTTCACGTTCCAATTTTTCGCCCACATCTTGACGCAAAAAACTAAATCTCGATACAGGCTGCTGTGATCCGCCACGAAGCCCATCACCGCCGATTTGTACACCCCATCATTATGCACGCACACGTCGCACGCTACCCCTGTTTCTGGATCTCGAAACTTAACCAGAGGTACTCTCGCGTGCGCGATCAACTGGACGTCGTCGTACTTTCTCCATCTCAACTCGCTGGCAAACTTTGCCAACAACTGTACCCTCTTCGTCCTGTGCTGCCTCCTTTGCGCTCTCGGCCTGGGCGCACCGCTCTGCGCATCTCTATACTTCCTCTCTTCTTCCTCGTTATACCACTGCGAGGACGGGTGAATCGTCAACGATACGTCTATATCCGAGTTTTTCGTGTGAAAAGCGCTCACAAACGATCCGAACGGGTCAATCGACACCGCGTCGAACTTCTGCTGCAACATCGTCTCCAGCTTATTCAACAACCGCTCTCGTTTCGCGTCGTCTTCCGCCGTCGCTTTTTGCGCCTGAACGCACTTCTGCAACGCTCTCTCCAGCTTCTCCATCGCTCCTTTCGACGGCATCTCCCCCGTTAACGAGCTCGCCACGTGTTCCGTCATCGCTCGCGCTAAAATATTTTCAGTCTCTTGCAAAGTTTGTTTCGGTGGAGGCAAAGCTCGGAAATTCTCCTCGTCGTCGTCGTCGTCGTATCGTCTGTTTCGTCGACCTCCTCCTCCTCCTCTGCGATTATTACTGCTGTTATTGTTGCGCCGGCCACCTCTGTTGTCCAATTCTTCTTCATCGCTTTCGCTCTCTTCGTCGTCGTCGTCGTCGGTACCGCTGCTCCCGACCTCGTCGTCGTCGTCGTCGTCGTCTCTAAATTCGCCGATCCTCCTCCTTCCCGAGAACGTTCTCTCGTCTTCTTCCTCTAACCCGTTCTCTTTCAAGAACGCGTCGAGTGGGACGCCGCGCTGGCGTCCGCGCGAAGACATTTTTGGGGGGTTACTTCTTTGTTTGTTGTTATTTTCTTTCTCTCTCTCTAGTCTTTCGGCGCCGCGCAAAAAGCCGCTCTTTCAAAGTGCGTCAACACCAGACCGCCGACCCCCCGGGGGACTTTGCCTCGGAGAAATACAAAAACCCTAAATCCAAGAAAAAAAGTTTTGACCGGTCAATTAAATTTTCTTTTTCTTTTTTTTTCGTCGCCCGAGAGGCAACTCCCGCCACGAAAAGTCATGAAGGCCAGTTCGTTTATCTATAATCTTAAACGCGACACTCGATTTCGTCACATTTTTGCGCGCACGCACACACGTCTCTCTGTGTACACGGACAAAATACGGAGAAAAGCACAGCACACGCACAAAGAATATAAACGAAATGAGTCAAGTTGCCAGTAAAAACTTACTCGCCGGGGTCGCGAGACCGACGACGACGACGGCGAGGAAGAATGCTTCGAGAGTCGCGAAAACGATTCGAGCGATGGTGCGTTGAAAAGATTAGTCGCGCGGTTTTTGGAAGGATCAGAGATGGTTTGGGCGGGGGATTTGGATTGAATTTACGATTGGGAAATGTATAGTATATGTTTTTCGAGATGTAGTTATCCTTATCCGTGCTCTGATACCTTCGCGTGATCGTTTGCGCGCGCGTTTTCGCGGTTGTTTGTCGACGTGGCATCTTCGGGAAATGCTGTCGTCACCTCCGAATTTGTCCTTTGAGTTCGTTTTCTTCTATACTTCGTCGTCGATTTTATGTTCTAATGTGCGCAATACTGACCCTCTGTCTCTTTTAAACAGTCCAACAAGGAATCCTCCACGACTGAAGCGCAAAAGGTTGCCATCGCCACCTTGACTGCGTTCGCGACTTTGCAAAACGCGCAAATGGCGCGAGCCATCGACTTCCCGTCCATGCCGGCGACGGAGCAACAGCAGCAACAATCCGCGGAGCAAACCGAAGCGTTCCCGAGTTTGTCGGCGCCGTCTACAACGGTTGCCTCCACCGATGCCTCTGGCTTGCCAGAAGGCTCCACGTGGAGATACTCCGAATTCATCAAAGCCGTCTTGGGCGGTAAAGTTGAACGCGTGCGATTCGCCAAGGACGGTTCGTCTTTGCAGTTGACCGCGGTGAACGGTAACAGAGCGACGGTTGTTTTACCGAACGACCCAGAGTTGGTGGACATTTTGGCTAAAAATGGCGTCGATATCTCCGTCTCCGAAGGCGAGCAACAAGGCAACGCGGCGAGTTTGTTGGGCAACGTTTTGTTCCCGATCATCGCGTTTGCTGGTTTGTTCTTTTTGTTCAGAAGAGCGCAAGATGGCTCGGGCGGTGCCGGTGGCATGCCGGGTGGCATGGGCGGTATGGGCGGCGGTGGCCCCATGGACTTCGGTAAGTCCAAGAGTAAATTCCAAGAAGTTCCGGAAACCGGCGTTACTTTTGTCGACGTTGCCGGTGTTGAAGGCGCGAAGTTGGAATTGCAAGAAGTTGTTGATTTCTTGAAGAACCCGGACAAGTACACGCAATTAGGAGCCAAGATCCCGAAGGGTTGCTTGTTGGTTGGCCCGCCGGGTACTGGTAAGACCTTGTTGGCCAAGGCGGTTGCCGGTGAAGCCGGTGTGCCGTTCTTCTCCTGCGCTGCCTCCGAGTTCGTTGAATTGTTTGTCGGCGTCGGCGCTTCTCGTGTCAGAGATTTGTTCGAGAAGGCGAAATCAAAGGCGCCGTGCATCGTTTTCATCGATGAGATTGATGCCGTCGGGAGACAACGTGGTTCCGGCATGGGCGGTGGTAACGATGAAAGAGAACAAACGATCAACCAGTTGCTCACGGAAATGGATGGTTTTGAAGGAAACACCGGCGTCATCGTTTTGGCCGCTACCAACAGACCGGACGTTTTGGATTCCGCCTTGTTGCGTCCGGGACGATTCGATCGTCAAGTTACGGTCGACCGACCGGACGTTGCTGGTAGAGTCAGAATCTTGAAGGTGCACTCCAGAGGTAAAACCATCTCCGCGGATGTTGACTTCGAAAAGGTTGCCAGACGTACTCCGGGCTTCACGGGCGCGGACTTGGCCAACTTGATGAACGAAGCAGCCATCATCGCCGCCAGAAGAGAATTGACAGAAATTTCCAAAGAAGAAATCGCCGATGCGCTCGAAAGAATCGTCGCCGGTGCCGCCAAGGAAGGTGCCGTCATGTCGGAGAAGAAGAAGAGACTCGTGGCGTACCACGAAGCTGGTCACGCCATCGTTGGTGCTTTGATGCCAGAATACGACCCGGTCGCGAAAATCTCCATCGTCCCGAGAGGCGCCGCTGGTGGTTTGACCTTCTTTGCCCCGAGTGAAGAGCGATTAGAGTCTGGCTTGTACTCCAGATCGTACCTCGAGAACCAAATGGCTGTTGCCATGGGCGGTCGCGTCGCCGAAGAGTTGATTTTTGGCGCGGAAGATGTCACCACTGGTGCCTCGGGCGATTTCCAACAAGTCACGCAAACTGCGAGACAAATGATTGAAACCATGGGCTTCTCCAAGAAAATTGGTCAAATTGCGTTGAAAACTGGTGGCGGTCAATCTTTCTTAGGTGGTGAAATGGGTCGATCCGCGGATTACGGACCAGCCACGGCGGATTTGGTCGATAGCGAAGTCAAAGAATTGGTGACCAGAGCTTACCGAAGAGCAAAGGATTTAGTGTCTATCAACATCGACGTCTTGCACCAAGTCGCGGACGTGTTGATGGAGAAAGAAAACATCGACGGCGATGAGTTTGAGAAGATCATGTTCAACGCCAAGTCTGAATTGTACTTGAAGCAAGACAACCCGGACATCGCCGTTCCGTACATGTAAAATCGGAAACACGCGCGGTACGAGAACTTAGAAAAAAGAGAGAAAGGAAAAAACGATCCACACACATAAAAGCTTTGCAATAACAATTCACTTATTTGTACTATTCTTTACATTCACGATTACTATATATATATATAGGCTTACAACAACTACTGGTAACAATGTTCATTTATATGTACACATCGAGATAATCACTATTTCCTCCCGAGCTTATTCCCTTTCCCTTTAAACGACTTCTTCTTTCTGTTCCCACTGGCACCTCCTCCCTTTCCACCCCCGTTCGGCATGATTGCTCTCGCTACCTTCTTCCTGAGCTCGTTCAAGCCGTCTAAAAAGCCATTAATTGGTGATATTCCGTGCTGTCTCTCGTACGCGTCGTTGACTGCTTTCATCATGACCAAACTGAAAACGAATTTTATCACTCGTTCGGGAGACGGCCCGCTTATCTCCGGTTCGTTGTCGTTGCCTCTCGACGAGGCGTGGCGTCGGTGAGGAGAAGACATCGTGAAGTTTCTCGTTTCTCTGATATTTCGGTCCGTCGGCTTCTCGTGTGCGCGGGGAATATGGAGCGAAGAAAGAAGTGCGTTGCACTTTTTATTTATCCACTTTTCCTCTCTCGGGAAAAGAGAAAAGTCACACAAAAACAGATACACACTAACACATAGTACAGAAAGAAAGCGCAGCGGAAGAGAAATGCCCAGAAGCGAACGCTGACGACAAAAAGAAACACGACGCGAAGGAGGACAAACACGCGACGACGACGACGACGACGACGACGACATTTCGAATGAGCGATTCGAACAACTCTTTAAAGTTCACCAAGTTGGACGCCACCATTCCGAAGATGTTTTGTTCGATGATACACGCCTCGGTGCTCGTGTCACCTTCTTCGACCGGTGATGGCGGCGGGGAGACCGCGGACTTTCCGACGCACCAAGCGGCGCACCACCCGGACGCTCACCGGTTTAAGAAGTCCACGAGTTCGCAGCACAAACCGTTTGGTCCGCTGTTTCGCCGCGTCTGGGTGCAAGGCGAAGTCGCGAAGAGCTTGAATAACGGTGCGTTGTTGACCTTGGACGACGGGACGGGACGGGTGGACGTGAATACGGACGGGGAGAAGAAGATTGAAGCTGGGTCGTACGTCTGCGCCATGGGATGGTTGAATAAAGAGAAGAGAGTGCAAGCGACGCACGTGATGGAGATTGCGGACGGGAAGGTGAGGAAAAGTAGAGAACAGGCGTGGTCGATGGAAATTCGGGAGCTGTGGGACGGCATCAGAACCAGAGGCAATTTCTAAAACTAAACGCATCGTATCTGGTGTTTTTTCGTTGCAAAAAATGAGCGCTCGCGACGCTCGTTATATATGCGCGCTCGCGCATCTCTGTATTTGATAGTAGAAAAGCTAATAGTGTTGTTTGTAGTGTACACGTTTTCAGCGGGCCGTTTCCGCTCGGCGATTGAAATTGAACCCACCAAATTGAAATCTGTTGTTGTTTTGGATGTTTTGGTTGTTTTGATTGTTGTTTCTTCCTAGTATCGGTGCTCTCGTCATTCTTCTCTGGTGCAGATTACCGCCACCGCTACCGTTTGCGGTAGCGCCGTTGTTGTTATTACTCCCGTTGTTTCGTATGTTTGCAATCGCGTTCGCTTCTTCTTTTCCGATGGCAAAAAAGTTCTCGATTATGCCCGGTGGTTGTTGATTTCTTCGTCTTCTCCCAAAGTTATTATTATTGTTGTTGTTGTTGTTGGCGGTGTAGTTATCGTAGATCCCGCAGTTCACGCGAAACTGCGGGTATCTCTCAATTATTGAACACGCGTACACGTACGGCACGTGGAATCGCATCAAACTTTCAATCGGCGCTTGCAAACACACCAACACGTCTCGAATAGCCGTCACGAACGGTACGAACGCGTCTACCCGATGTCGTGTCCGCACCATCGTCCCGTCGTCGTCGATAACGCTCGATACTCCGGCAATCAACATCCTTCCGAGCGTTCTCGCTATGTACGTGTACACGTGCGTCTTCTCCAAACGATGAAACCACTTCCTCAACAAAATAAAAAGCTTATTCCCTCGTTGCATCTCGCGGCTATAAAAAACTCGCACTTCGCATCCTAAAATCGTCTCCACGATATCCCCGAGACGATTGAACTCTCTGCAATCCGCATCGGCGGCGATTGGAATCAGCGTGTTCAAAAGCGCGTCTCTCCACGCGTTGAAATATTGGTGCGTTCGATCTTTCGCCGTCGGCGCGAACCACTCCAACAACCGTTCCCGTCGAGACCGTCTCGGTAGGTTCGTAAACGTCGCTTGGCACACTCGGCACCGCGTTTCTGCGTTCGGTGATGATGAAATATATATATGGTAGTGAGACAAAGAGAGAGAGAGAGAGAGAGTCAGCGAGAGGATTTCAAAAGAGAGCGTCAGCACGCGAAAGAGAAAGAGAAAGATTTGTTTTTCTCGCACCCGTGTTCCCACTGTTTTGCAAACTGACCGACTGCCAGTGTCTCAGGCACCTCGCGTGCACGTACCCGGCGCTTCCGGAGCAATTGCACGGACTAATCATGTCTCCTAAATCCGTGCCGAAACAAAATCGGCACTGTATGGGTTCGCTGTTGTTGTTATTATTCACGTTCGAGGACGATAACGACCTCGAAAATTCCGGCGAAGAATACGACGCGAGTTCTTCCCGACGAGGAAACGAAGAAGGAGGAGAAGGCGGTGGAAGTGGAAGCGGACGAATGCGCATCGGTCGACGTCCCCGTCTCTTGCACAGCTCGATGAACGCGCCGCAGGAGAGGAACACGGCGAAGCGGACGTGTCCGGGGTTGATGAAGAGCATGTGGATGTTTTGAAGTTCTGTGTGACGAGGAATTTGTAACGACTTTCTCAACGTGACGAGGTTTGACTTTCGCGCGTTCGCGGTATCGTCGCCGACGCGTCGCACACGCGCCTGTGAAAGTAACAGTAGCATAACCACGTTTACATAAATTTCTCGATTTCTTTTAGTATTATAATTAGTGTTAGCAAAGTGGTATTAAAACAAAACGGTACGGCAGCGTATGCTAAAATCTCTCTCTCTCTCTCTTTTTCTCTCTCTTCTCGCGTTCGTGCGCGCGATAACTTTTTTATTCGCTCGGTTCCGCGACGGTCCTCTCCTCCTCACCAAACGGCGGCGCGTTTTTCGAGTAGTACACCCCCAACATCAACAAAACGTCCGCGGTGAACACCCCAGCGAACGATTTCCACACGAACGGAATCAAAACATTAATCAACGGAATCGCGATGAAGAGCAAGTTCAAAGCGTCCTTCTCCTTCGCGCCGCAGTCCCTCGCGCGCAAAGAAGGCACCGTAAACATCCACACGGACCACATACCCATCAATCGCGCGATCGTCGGTTCCTCCGACGGGTAAATCACGTTAAACGCCAGCAACCCGCCGACGAGAATCGCCAAGTACGCTTGGACTTCGAACACCGTGTACAAAACCGTCCCTTTCGTGGCTGGATTTTTCTTCTTTTTCGCCTCGCCGGAACTGCTCGGCGCGAACGTCGTCGCTGTTTTTTTCACGAATTTGTTCAAGTCGCGGTCGAACGAATCCGGAACGATGGACGATGCTTTCGTCGCCGTCGTCGTCGTCGACGTCGACGTCGAAGAAGAAGAAGAAGAACTCTCACCGTCTTCGGTCCCATCCTCGCTCGTCGCTCTGAGAAGGTGATGATGTCGCATTTTTCGGACGACGTAGACGTCTGATTTTTTCCCCACCACGTTTACAAACGATGATGATGATCTTTTCGTTATTCCCGACGACGACGACACGGACGACGACACTCTCGACGTCGAAGCGACCATCTGCGCTCCTCTGATTGCAAAACTACTCATGTTTTTGGCTCTGTTCTTTCCGTTCTTTTCTCTTTCCCACGCAACGCGCGCGCGCTCTGGGTGTGCGTTTTGGAGCTTTTCTTTCCCTTAAGATATCGTGACCCAAAAAAAACGGTTTAGGGTGTTAGGGTTTAGGGTTTTTGCAGCACAACCAACACCCTCTTTTCTTCTCAAAAAAATTTTTCATTATTCGTGTCGGAGAAAAGAGGCACTTCTCGCACCCGCATCAATCATGGTACGTCCACTGCTCGTTTGTTTCTCTCTCTCTCTCTATCTTTGTCGCGGTGTTGTTTCAGTTTTTTCTGCGCACGACGCGCATTTCCTTTCGAACGATATACCAAAATCCGGAGGCTCTTTTAAAAGTTGTTTGTGGGGAAATTTTCAGAGAGAGAGAGAGGGGAAAATAAATTTTTGCATTTGCCGCGCGTGTTGTATTCAATCCTCTCTTACATCGACGCGTTCTCACGGTTTACTCTCTCTCTCTCTCTCTCTCTCTTCAAACGCGCGCAGGTCGTCTCGGACAAGGAGCAAAAAGCCTCGTTATTTTCCAAGCTGTTTTCCGGCAGCCACGGGAAGCACTCGAAGGGAGATTCCGCGGAAACGACGGAAGCAAAAACGACGACGACGACGGAACAGTGGCGGCCACTCCCGCCTCCCGTGAACGCGGCGGAACCGAAGGAAGGGAGGTCACCGCGCGATAGTTTTACCAGCGATTTTAACGGCGAGGGACGAGCGACGACGAGTTACGCGCCGTCGCCGAAGGATCATTTCCATTCGACGCAGGCTAAAACGAGAGCGTTGAACGGGATGAAGAAAGCGGGCGAGCAAGCGACATCGACGAAGACAAAGATGTCCGCGGAGACGAAGAGAGCGATAAAGTCCTCGCGAGAGGCAAAGTTTCGGAATTATTTAAACGTAGATGGGACTTTAGATAAGCTGACGAGAGCGTTGGACGATTTGTTGAGAAGTAACGTGAAACCAGAATCGCCGTCGGACTGGTTAGTCGCTCGATTATCGGAAGACTACGGGAACAAACTGAGAGAAGCGCAAGAAGATTTGGAAGAACAAGTGAAGGAAAACGAGAAACTGAAAGAAAAATTAGAGAAATCGAGACGGTTCGTGCATAGATTACAAGAAGATGTTGAAGATTTGACGAAAAAGTTGCAAGAGGAGAAGGAGATGGCGGAAGCGGTTGCCGCAAGAGCAATGCACGAGCCGCAAGAGGTAGAGATGTTGAAAGAGGAATTAAGAGAGGTGATGGAAGATGCTAACGAAATGGCAGATTTAATTCGCGAATACGAACAAAGAGAAGAGGAGCGGTTGGCGTTGCGAAGCGCGAAGAAAGAGTTGCAAGGGGATCGAGAGAGGTACGGAGATGGAAATGTACCGAGCTCTCGTTCGTCGGACGCGTCTTCGACGAGATTGATGCGATTCGAAGAGATTAAAGAAAAGGTTAGGAGACAACATGAAGAAGCACAGAGGTACATCAAACAAAATGGGAGCGGTAGGACGTCGCCGACGGCTTCGGAATTGAGTTCGCAGTACATGGACGACGATGCGCCTAGATTAATGATGTCTCCGTCGAAGAGGATTACCGAAAGCGAAGGGAAATTGTTGTTTTAGCTTTGAAAACAAAAAAAACTGTGAATGTATATCACCACTACTAATGAATCACTGCGTTGATATTACACAAATCTATCTATCTATCTATATATCTATATATATATATTACTACATCGCTTTACTAGTACGTACTATTGCTATATCATTTTACACGTACAGCGAGGGCGCGAAGACGATGCCTCTTCGCAACAATTCTGCGCCTTTCTCAAACTTCTCGCGTAAATTCTCATCACCGCACGCCATCGCCGCCCTTCCGAGCTCCAGCATCAACTCGTCCAATCGACGCATGGCTCGAACGATCGTGCCTTCAAACAAATCCGTTCTCAACAATACTTCCGAAAATGTCTTCCCTCCCGCCCAATCGTACACGATTTCCACCAAGAACGTTCGAAACGACTCGACGTATTTCTCAACGTCGATTTCGAGTTTTTGTTCCAGTTGCGTATCGGCGATGAGTTTTGCCGCGTCCAAAACACCTTTGATGGGTGACTCTAACTTCTTCGGTATGGTTGGCTTTTGGTTCGATTTTTCCGTTGGAACGAACATGGAACACAGAGCGACGAGTTCTCTTGGCGTCGCTTTCGCGAATGCACCGTTAAACATCAATTCAGTCGCCAAGAGTTCATCCGCCGTGTCAATTTCGCAAGCACATCTACCTTTGGGTAAAACAACGCCGTCGGCATCCACGTGGTTCAGTTTCCGCAAAACTTTTGACCGCGACGATAACTCGTCGCGAAATTTGGACAGTTCGCTCGTTTTTATTCGCGAAGACAACACTCTGGATCTTTCCTCGAGAGTCGCTTTTTTCTCAAACAGCGCTTTTTCGTCGTCTTCTTTTGCGTTTTTATCCTTCATATTCGCTCTGAGTTTCTTTTGCTTTTCGTAATACGTTTCCGCGTCGTCGTCCCCGGATTCATACAACTGGTGCTTTCTAATCTTTTCGCGAACGGACTCGAGTTCTTGAACCGTCGACGCGTAGGAAACCTCTACGCATCCCAGTGCGTTCACGGAGTCCAAACTCGGCACGTCCGGTAAACCTTTCTTCTCTTTGAACGTTTGCACAATAGTTCGAACGCTTTCGTATACCGCGTCCCTAGACGTCGAATCGCGCAAGTCGTCGGACAACTCCAAGATGAGTTCACCTATGTTCGCCACCAAGGCAAGACTGACGGGAACGATTTCCGTCGTGTTTCGTTTACGTTTCTTCTTTTCCCCTTCCAAAATTGTCCCGCCTGCATCGATGTTGACATCCGCTGGGGTCAAAATACCTTCAGAAGCACCCGGTCCTACACGCATCAAGCAATCGATGACGACTGTTTCCGGCGAGGTATCTTTCGTCGAAGGATCAATCCCTCGCATTTTCAACATCTCGTCCGAGAGTTGATAGGCGTTTACGACGCATCCCCATCCGAAATCGTCGTACCCGTTGCGGATCTTCAGCAACCTACCCGGCGTGAGAAATTTCATCGCGCGCGTCGGCTCGAGCTCGTGTCGTTTCAACTCTTTTTCCAATCGACGGGCGCGTTCGATGAGTAATCCGTATTCCGTGGATTCTTTGCTCACGTTTTTAAGGTTTTCATCTATTCTGGAGATTTCTTCGCGCACTCGCTCGCGCTCGATTTTCATTCCAGGAACCGCTTTAGCGTGTTGATAGGAGTGAAACGAGCGTTGAATGACGAATTCTGCGTCCATCGTCCCGCTCGCCCGTTTCAACAAATTCAAAATGGAATAATAACTCAACTTAAATTCCGAGTTCAACGCCTGCGGTTTACCTTGTAACATTTCGCGCATCGCGGATTCTTCCATCTTCTCATCCGCCATGACGATACATATACCGCGGTCGTCTTTGCCTCGTCTACCCGCTCGCCCGGACATTTGCGTATACTCGCCAGGTGCTATGACACGCTCTTCGCTTCCGTCGAATTTCTTCACCGCGGTGAAGACGACCGTTCGCGCGGGCATGTTCAAACCCATCGCGAACGTCTCCGTCGCGAAGAGACATTTGATCAAAGATTCGCTGAATAGGATTTCCACGAGTTCTTTCAAGCACGGGAGTAAGCCCGAGTGGTGAATGCCGATGCCTGCTTTCAACAGCGGTAATATGCCCTGCACCGCTGGCAATTTTCTATCTTCCTCGTCTAAACAATTCAACGCGTTCGTGTACACTTCTTCCACCGCTTCCGCTTCTTCCTCGTCGTTGAAGTGAATTTTCTTGCACTGCTTGGCGTACTCTTCGCATTCTCTTCGAGAGAAGGAAAACACAATCACGGGGAAGAATTCCTTGTTTTTAATCATCCGAGTGATGCGCAGAATATCCGATTCGTCTTGCGTGTTGCCGTGTTGTCCGCCGCCTCTTCCTCGACCTCCTCTTCCTCCTCGACCACCTCCTCTTCCTCCTCGACCTCCACCACTACTCCCGCTACTCTTCAACGCCGCACGTAACTTTTCAAAATTCTCCCGCTTAAAGTTCCCGATCTCGTCTACGATTAAATGCAATCCTTTCCCGCCCTTAGGAAACCCGTAGTGTTGCAACGGCGTCGGCCGATGGTCCGTGTACACCACGTGCACGCAATGCTCGTGTAAACTCGCCACCCACTCCGCAAACTCCAACGCGTTCGGCAACGTCGCCGATAAAAAAACTAATCGCGCGTTTTTCGGCGCGAACACTATGCTTTCTTCCCACACCACGCCTCTCTCTCGATCTCGCATGTAATGCACCTCGTCGAAGATGATCCATCGCACCTCCCGTATGACCTCCCCGCCTCTATACAACATAGATCTTAAAACCTCCGTCGTCATCACTAAACACGTCGCGTTTGGATTAATCACCGTATCACCTGTCATTAACCCAACGTCCCCAAACTCTTCCTCGAGTTCCCTGAACTTTTGATTCGACAGCGCTTTCAACGGCGACGTATAAATCACTCTTTGCTTGTCCCGAAACGCCATCGCAATCGCGTATTCCGCCACCACCGTCTTCCCCGCCGATGTATGCGCCGCTACCATCACGCTTTCGCCTCGTTCCAACACCGCCACCGCGGTCGACTGAAACGCGTCCAACTCAAACGCGTACTTCTTCGCGTACTTTTCCTTGGAAAATGTCGGCGTTTTCAATCCGACCATCTCTTCCGCGCTCAGTTTGACAGATTTCGGAATGGCCACTTCGTGCACGCAACTCGTTTTCTTTTGCCGCTGATGTCGAGCGACGGCGTCTTCTTCGTCTTCTTCAACGATCTCCCCTTCGTCTCTGGCTTCTTCTTCTTCTTCTTCTTCTTTCGCATCGTTCTTGCGCTTCTCGTCGACGTCGACGTTTACCGTCGTTTCAATCACGTGCTTCTTCACGCTCTCCCGAAAGCGTCTGGCGGCTTCGGATGGCGCCGTCGTCGCGTGGCGGAACGGTTCTTCCTCGTCGTTCGCATCGGTCGTCGTCGTCGTCGTCGTCCGCATCATCATCGCGAGAACGAAACGAGAGGGAAGAAGAAGAAGAAGCGCTCGACTCTCTCTCTTTCTCTCGTCGACGTCGTCGTATTTATTCTCCAAATGCGCGCGAATCCAAATGACGCAAATCTAAACTTTTCCCCAAAACAACGCGCGCGGAGACAAACAATCACACAGAAACAACGAATGAAAGAGAAAGAAAAGAAGTCAACGACAGCAGCAGCAGCAGCAGCGGTAGTAGACATCGTTCCGAACGGCGTCGCTTTTAACCTCGCCAAGTCTTGGCTCACGTCGTCGTCCTCGTCTCCTCTTCTCGGGAAAATCTCGTTGGATGCGTTCCTGACGGACTCGAAGCGCGAAGAGCGCGAGGAGAAACCGAGAGCGCCGAGACTCGGTCTAGGCGCGAAATATCTGAGCCATTCGAAAGCGTCGAGGACGATGCGAGACGTCGCCGAGAAGAAAATTTTGAGAAACGTGGAGAGAGAGAAGAGGCGACGAGAGGAAGAGGAGAGAGATTTGAAACGAGCGATGATGAGCAGTTCGTCTTCGTCTACGGACGAGGACGAGAGCGACGAGGAAGACGTGAGGGGTTTGAGCATGAGCAAGAAGAGGAAGCTGGAGAAGAAGAAGCTGGACGCGAGCAAGCGCAGGAAGTAATCGCATAAGTTAAGCTAGTAGTAGTAGTAGTAATAGTAGTAGTAATAAACTGTTGTACATTAGAAGTAGGAATACTAGAGAAGCGCTATTTAGACGACGGCGTCTTTCGAGGCGGACGTTTTCATCTCGCCGCCTTCGTCGTCCTCTTCGCCTAGGGTAAAATCACTTTTTAGTTCTGCACCTCCTCCTCCTCCACCACCACCTACACTTTCGACGAAGTTAGGATCTTCGTCGATTAATCCTGGTCCGTGGTAGTAGCCTTCGATGGCTATGGCGGCGACGATTGCTCCCAGAAATAACTCGGGCCGAACGGTTTCGCCGAGGTACGCGATGGAGACGAACGCGACTATGAATAAAGAAACCGTCGTCGCGAACGTTTTTGCGATGACATCTAAGTATTTCATCACCGCCGAAGTGGCGATGCCTCCAAACGCTGAGTTTGCGACCAGAAGGAGCGAGACGAGCGTGTGCCCGCGGAAGAGCTCGTGATGGACGCCGTTTTCAAAAAAGTTCGTGTCCCAAACTAAACTCGCGAAAGTAATCATCGTTCCCCATCCGTATAACAAAGCGTTTTGGAAATAAAACGGGTTTTTCGTCTTCTTCAGAAACATCTCCACGAACACTCCAGCTATTGAACTCGTGACGATCGCGAACGACTCCAACACGTATCCTTGCGTCAATCGACCGTAATCGCTAAAAGAGGACGCGAGCAATATTCGTCGTCTCGTCCTCTCGTCCTCGTTCGCGTAATACGCGCCACCACTAGCGTCACCAGTACCACTCGGTCTATCGCCCGCTAACACCGCCGCCGAGGGATATGTGTGCACTATTCTTCTATTCGTCGCTCCGGCAAATATGTGTCTATCCTCCGCGAATCGCACCTGCTCTGCGCTCCCTCCTTCCTTCGCGCCTAACTGCGACACCATACAACCAATCGTCAACAACACCATCATCCGCCACTGCAATTTCGTCAAATGTTTCCTCATGATCACTTTAAACGCAATCGCCGTGCACACAATCTTCAACTGATTCAACATTTGATACGAAAACGCGCCCAAATCGGCGATGACGAAAAAATTAAGATTGTTCGACAACGCGTATAAACTCGCCGGTATCGCCGCCAACGCCAAAGTGCCTCGAGACAAATCCAAATCGGACATCGAAAAGTTCGTCTTTTTCGTCGCGTCGTTCCAATAAAACAGCGCCAGCGAGAGCGCTAATTTTCCAAACTCCGCAAAGAAAGGCACCGTCAGCGAGTTGTAAGCGAATTTCCGGTTCGTCGGGTCCGACGTGTTCTGTTTCAGCGTGAACTGCGTGAGAAGACTCAACGAACACGTCGTGAGTATTTGGAAAAACAAGAGCAAATGTTGCGTGGACGTGTACGGAGAAGAAGAAGAAGAAGAAGAAGAAGACGATGTTTTCGATTTCATCATCGTTGTCGTTATTATTATCGTCTGCGGTTGTGTGTGCTCTCTCTCTCTCTCTTCTTCTTTTATGTGTGTGTGTGTGTGTGTGTGAGAATAAGTGGCGTTTCACGCGCGATTTGTAAAACGTGAAGAGAGAAAAGGTCGACACAAAAACGAGAGAAGAAGAAGAAGAAGCGCGACGTCAACATATATATCACGTTTGCAATAGTTTATTGAAAGAAACACGTCTCTTCTTCTCACATAACCTCTCTCTTTTATATTTTTATTCGATGATGTGATCGATCAAACCAAAATCAATCGCCTCTTGCGCGCCAAAGTACGTGTCTCTGGTCATGATCCCTCTCAACTCTTCGTAATCTTGCCCGGTGTATTTCGCGATGAACGCCGATTGCGCCTTGGCGTTTCGGTTCAACTCGATGGCTTGCAACTTAACCTCGACCGAAGTACCGCTCAAACCACCCAACGGCTGCGCTAAAATCATTCTCGCAGATCTCATGGAATACCGTTCACCTTTCGTACCGGCGGCTAAAATCATCAGAGGCGGTCCCGCGACGCATCCCATCGCGACCGTTTTCACCGGACAACTTATCATCTCCATCGCGTCGACGATCGCGACGACGCAATATTGCGTCCCCGCCGTGGCGTTGATGTACACAGTAATCGGCTCATCCGGCGCCTCTGCTTCTAACGCTAACATCTGCGCCACAATTCGTGCCGTGCTGTCTTCGTCGATGCGTTCCCCGATGAATACGATTCGATTGTTCACCAAGAACGTGAATAAGTCTTGCTGGCTTCCGTCTGGGAGCGGGACCACGATGGGGACGGTTTCAGGGCCATTTCTAGTCATTCGTAATCTGTCTGTTGTTTTCGATGATGATACTTTTCCTCCTCCTCCTCGAGAAGAAGATCTTCTCGACGCGATGCTTTTCTTGAATCGCGCGGATTCTCCCCTCGACAAAGCGGCCAGAGCCGTTTTTGAGGACATCGAAGCTGCCGAAGACGACGCCGTTCTCAACATGACGATTTGCTTTTCTCTCTCTGTTTATTTTTCCCTAATACTTTTAAAGTCGCAAAAAGAAATTATCTTTTCTTCTTCTTCTTCTTCTTCTTCTCTCTCTCACTATCGTGTGAATTATATCGCACTTTCTTTCTCTCTCTCTCTCTCTCTCTTCTTTCGTTCCGTTCGTTTCTCCCGATCTGCTCGCGCGTCGCGTTTTGTAAAGCTCGCTTAGTAAAGAACGTTCTATCCCTTTCCCAGAAATTTTTTAAGAAAATTTTGGGTAATGTTTTATTAGTTTAGGGTCTCAAAAAATGAAGCATAATGAGTATATAGTTCTTAATTCATTCTAAAAGTCCATCTGTCGTTCATACCATGAGAAATCCATCGCTTCCCATCAGCACAGCGAAATTAAGCCTCATTGGGCGCCAATAGTATTGCGGTTAGTAATAACGTGAGAAGTCGGCGTGATGACAGGTATTTTTTCTTTTTTGCCGTTTTGATTCGAGAAAGAAAAACGTTTTTCGAGATCAGAACGACGAATGGCTGTTCTTTCCGGGTCCTCGCATGACATTATCTTTTTGCACGTCGAACGAAACGCAGAAGTTGTTGATATGCGTATGCGTCTCTTATTGGCGTTTCGTGCATGTGATTTGACCAAAACTGGTGTTTTAGGGTTTCAACACCAAAAGCGATATCTCTAAAAACTCTTTTCTTCTTCACTTTCTGAACGCGCGGGTTCTTCGTTTCTCAAACGCAAAGAAAAACAACGCGTCGTCCTCGTCGTCGTCATGGAGAAAAACACCGCCTACGATGACGATGACTACCCGCGCACGGACGCGAACGGCGTTTTTGTCGTTTCCGGTCGAAAACCGCGCGATAGAGTTTGGGGTATAATTTT
>Ga0255765_1000345_pt1 | contig 62458 bp, 36 predicted proteins | sample 041ome_8_FD_179965 | JGI IMG/M metagenome (GOLD analysis project Ga0255765, IMG submission 179965) | Coastal salt marsh microbial communities from the Groves Creek Marsh, Skidaway Island, Georgia - 041407BS metaG (version 2) | ecosystem: Environmental > Aquatic > Marine > Intertidal zone > Salt...
CGCCGCCGTCGCCGCCGTCGCCGCCGTCGACGCTGCGAACATGTCGTCGATGCGTCAGTGACTGAGGAAGATACGCTCGACATTCCGCGCCGCGCCGCGCCATGTTCGCCACCACCTCGGCGCGCCCGACGACGACGCCGACGATGCGATGCGCGTCGCGCCGCGCTGCATCGCGCCGCGCCGCGCGCGTCGTCGTCGTCGTCACCGCCGCGAGCGCGCGAGATGACCAAAGGCGATTACAAAAGTTGGTTGAAACCGATGGCATTCGCGCCGCGACGGGCGGAGGGGCGAAGAAATACGTCGCGCGCGAAAGCGGTGAGAAGCGCGGCGAACGCTTGATCACTGGGTTCTGGCAGACGTTCGCGGAGAAGGCGAGCGATGCGCGGAAGAGGCACTTTGATGGGCGGAAGACGATCGATTCCAAGGAAAAGTGAGCCAAACTTTGGAGGACGAGACGATCTGAGGCGAGGAGGCTGGGGTGTGTTTTATGCGAGTGTAGTGTTTTAAAATTATATTATGTTTGTCAGTATCAGAAGGGTGCGTATGCCTAAGTGTCGGCGACGATGTGTCGAGATATTCACCGAACGCGTTGCCGGCGGGCGAATATCTCGACGAAAATCGACGATATCGCCGCGCTAAAAAGTTAAAGTGCTATTTACGCTGATTGAGTGGATTTCGCGGATCTCTCGTCCAAAGCTTGCTGAGTAAATCTCGGTACTGCTGCATCTTTAGTCCGGGCTTATCCGCCTTGAGCTCGGCGAGCTTTTCCTCTTCAAACTGCGCGTACGCCGCCTTCATGGACATCGGCGCGGGCGAATTTGACCGCGAATCTTCCAACGACAACGCCTCGATCGCGGCGTCAACGCCAGACGCACTCACGACGCTCGTTTTACGATTCTCATTGACGCGGTCAACCATATCGGCGTAGTCATCTTCTTCGACTTCGTTCTTCGCCGCTTTGGCCGCGGCAAACTTGGCTTTGAGCCTTGCCTTGGCATCCATTTCTTTCCCTTGCGCGAGCTCGTACGCGGTTTTCTTCTTCACCGCGGCGCCGCTAGACTTTTTGCCCGCAAACTGTTCCTCTTCGAGCTGCGCTTGGCGTCGCGCTTCGGCGCGCGCGGCGGCTTTAGCGTCCGCCGACGCGGCATCGGCTTCTGCCCTCTGCGCCGCTTTTGACTTTGAGCCGTCACCGTGGGCGGCCCAGTACGCGTCGTCGGCGCGCTTTTTCTCCGCCGCCGTCGCGGTGGTGGCTTTTTCGGTTTCGCGCTCGACTTTGGCGGCGCGCCGCACGCTCGCCGTCGATGGCATGGCTGCCGCGCTCGCGTCGCAGAGTGAGGCGGAAGCAGTGGGTTTCGAGTCAAGTTACAAAGCGGCTAGACAAAACGCCGTGCGGCGGCAAACGATGACGCCGCACGACGATGGGAATACTATGGTGCGCCGACGCGCGTGGGTCTATTGAGATGGGACTGGAACGGTGAAAATTGTCCGCACGCCCGCGTCGGCGAGCTCCGCGTCAGCGGCGGCTATTGTTCCGTCCATATCGACGCCTCGACACGCATCGCGAACGACGAAAACGTCAAAACCTAATGTTCGCGCGTCGAGTGCGGTGTATTTGACACAAAAGTCGTACGCTAATCCGACGACGAAGACGCGCGTCACGCCCAGACCCTTGAGATACGCCGCCAAACCGGTATCAGAAACCTTGTCATTCTCGTAAAACGCGCTGTACGAATCCACCTTACTATTATGTCCTTTCCTAACAACCATCGTGCGCGGTGGTACGGCTAAATCGGGATGAAACTCGCATCCTTTCGTGCCTTGCACGCAGTGGTCTGGCCACAACGTTTGCGTCCCGTACGGAAATTCCACCTCATCGTACGGTGACTTCCCTTCGTGCTGACTCGCAAAACTCATGTGTCCCTGTGCGGCAAACGAAAGCACGAAATCAAAACACATCTGGTCAGTAAGGCGTTCACGCGCACACGCGCGCACCGAGCTTGTGTGATTGTTAACGCGAGACGCGCGCCTCGACGCCTCGAATCAGTCGCCGCTCGTGCGCACCTCTGGGTGATAATCCTGCGAGAACACCACGTGCTCGAACGCGCGCATGACATCAGAACACACGCTGACGACCTCATCCCCTCCTCTCACCGCTAACGCGCCGTGCGGAGGTATAAAATCCTCCTGAACGTCAATCACCAGCAGCGCATCGGTGTCCCGGTCGATGCGCTCATTCAACGCCCTCTGCGCCGTGCGCGACGCATGCTCGTTCACGCGCACGCCAACACGCGCGCATGGATGCACGCCGTGCATATCTGCCACAAACGCGAGCCTCGAGGAGCGCGTGCGTCGCACAATGCCGCGCGAATGGGCGAATTTTGTAGCTCCGAGGTCAGATGATTTCAGATAAGAGATCGCAGGCGAATCGCCTTGGCGCCATCGTGCGCCGCACCACCGTCGACGACCGCTTCACGCACGCGATATGGCGTCTAAAGCATCGGGATTGAAGCAAATCTCCCTTCTCGGCGGCGCGATCGACGCGAAGAACGCAGAAAAGGCGACGAAGGATTACGAGGAATACTTTAAATCGGAAGACGACAGCGCACGCACGGGGAATTATACGGATGTCGTGAACAAGTATTACGATTTGGCGACGTCATTTTACGAGTTCGGGTGGGGGGAATCTTTTCACTTTGCGCATCGGTATAAGTGGGAGACTTTGCGCGAGTCTATCGTGCGTCACGAGCATTACTTGGCGAGCAAGTTGAACGTGAAAAAAGGCGATCGGGTGTTGGACGTCGGGTGCGGGGTTGGTGGACCGTTGCGCGAGATTTCAGCGTTTACTGGTGCCGCGGTGACTGGTTTGAACAACAATGCGTTCCAGATCTCGCGAGGGGAAGAAATGAACCGACGGACGGGGAGACACGATCACTGCGATTTTGTCAAGGCTGATTTTATGAATATTCCAAAGGAGGACAAGACGTTTGACGCGGTGTATCAAATCGAGGCGACGTGCCACGCACCGGATGCCGTGGGGTGTTATTCTGAAATTTTCCGTGTGTTGAAGCCGGGTGGGATCTTTGCATCGTATGAGTGGTGCTTGACGGATGAATACGACGAGAAGAACCCGGAGCACCGGGCGATTCGTCAGGACATTTTGCTCGGCAACGGGTTGCCGACGGCGAGAACGACGCACGAAGTGTTGGATGCGTTGAAGCGAGCTGGTTTTGAGATTCTCGAGGAAGAAGATTTGGTGAAGACTGCGGATATTCCGTGGTACGAACCCATCGACAAGGACCGCCGGTGGTCTCCTTTCCGCGATTTCTGGTCGTTCAAGACGACGAACTGGGGCCGTAACATGACGCACTACTTTGTGCTTGCGCTCGAAAAGATGCGCATCGCGCCCAAGGGTAGTGTGAATGTGAGTACTTTCTTAAAGAAGGGTGCCGATGCGTTGGTTGACGGCGGTAAAACGGGCACTTATACCACGATGTACTTGACAGTCGCGCGAAAGCCGATGACGAAGACTGAAAAGAAGGAAAACAAGCGCTTGGAGAAACAAGCGAGCGTTGTGTTGAATCAATAGATTGTTTTGAAATTTCAACGCATAAACCAACTATACTAATCATACACACGTCAAAACATCATTGAAGGTTGTGCTTTTGTTCAATACAATTGAAAACAGTTGGTGTGTAACGCGCGCGTGGTGGGTGAGAGGTGACGGAAATATTTTCGGCGTGCGATTTCTTGCTTGTGTTCATTTTAGGCATTTTCAACAGCAGCAGCGGCGGCGGCAGCATTGGCAGCTTCAACTTTCTCCGCGGCTTTCTTCGCTTCGCCTTCAGCCTTGAAAGCCGCGAGCTCCTTTTGATGGCGTTCTTCTTCGATGCGTGCCTCTTCGCTTTGGCGGGCAATCTCGGCTTCTTCTTTGCGACGTTCGGCTTCAGCCGCCTTGGCGTCAGCTTCGGCTTGTTTTGCAGCCTTTGCGTCAGCAGCTTCAGCTGCCTTGGCATCGGCTTCAGCTTGCTTTTCCGCCTCGGCGATCTTGCGCTCCAACTCCTTTTGCGCCTTGATTTCAGCCTTTCGGGCTTCTTCGTCAGCCAAACGCTTCGCCTCAGCGGCTTCGGCGGCAGCGTTTTCTGCCTTCTCAGCCTCAATGCGGTGGAGCTCAGCTTCAGCGGCTTCGGCTTCTGCCTTGGCGAGCAATTCTGCCTTCTTCTTTTCGTTTTGCTCCGCCTCTGCCTTTGCTTTGGCTGTGGCCGCGGCTTCTTCCGCAGCCTTCGCCTTAGCAGCTTTCTCTTCCTCTTGCTTCTTAGCCTCGGCTTCAGCAGTTTGAGCAGCTTCAGCCTCGGCGGCGGCAGCATTCGCGTTTGACTCCAAGGCTGACTCTTCTTGAACAGCGACAGCTTCTTCGACCTCAGGCGCGATGGCTTCGTTTTTGATTGAGCGAACAGCGACACCTTTTGCGACGGTTTCGGCGTCAGTAATCACTTTGCAACAGTATTCGATGTTGCCAATGACATTGGTGTAGAAGATGCAGTCCTTGTTGTTCATAAGCGCATCGATCGATTCCTTGTGAGACGCCAAGTTCGCTTGAATCGCTTCGCTCGCGATGGTTTGTGCAATCTTGGCGTTGTCCAAGCACTCCTTGCGCTTGTCTTGTTCGCGCAAGAAATTGACGAGCTTGTCGGGATTCACTGGAGGCAAGTCGTCCGCCCTCGCGTCGATTGCTTTTTGTGCCAATTGAATGGGCTTTTCCAAACTGGGAAATGCAGCGATGCCATCCTCATATGCTTTGCCGATTAAGAACACCCGTTCGGTTTCGTCGAGAACGACTCTCTCCATTTCAGCACCCTTGGATCTGTACTCTTCGATGTTGATGGCTTCGTTGAGGCCGTGTACACGGTCGATAAACGACGCCGCGGCAGATTTGAATGTCTTGTATCCATGCAACTTGTCGCATAAGTGATCGACGAACACGCTGATATAGCCTGGACCGAATAAAATATTAATGTACGGCTCAAAGTCGTCAAAAACGAGCTTCATGGCGAGCGCGTGACGCTTCATTTCAGACAACTTTTCGCAATACTCGACGTATTCTTTCGGTAAATCCGTGCGAGTGTACACTTGCTTGAGACGGTCGTACTTTTGCTTGGCGATGCGGACGGCATCGCTTGAAGTGTACGTGCGCTTCTTCACCTTGGAGTACGCAACCGAGTTGGCGCGTTGCAACGTCGCCGAGGGGGTCAACTTCGCTTCGTCTTCATCTGTGACTTCCGCCTTGCGCTGCGAGCATCGCTTGACAAAATTGTTGAGTGCGCGGTTCGCACCTTCATACGCCGGCACGAGAGACTTGGTCTCGACATCCGCTACCGCATCCTTCATCGCGGCTTCCGCCTTTTTCTTCGCCGCCTCCATGTCCTCGGTGAGTTTCGTCTTTTCTTCATCAGGAAGTTTCCTGTTGCGCTTGAGGGCATACTTGAGCGAATATTCTGCATACTCGTATGCTTCATACACCGCAATCGCGGCATCGATAGTATCGATGCCGTCTTGCAACTTCGTGACGAAATCATTCGCCACGTGCGCCACGTACTCCTTGTGCGCGTTGCTCGCGTTTTGCACCATTTTTGCCACCTTCAACAACCTCGTCGTGCAGTCCTTGCTCGCTTCACAGTGCTTCGCCCAGTGCGACAAAACACTAGGCTCCATTGCCATCGTAGATTGCGTCCAAGCGCGCCACATACCGATCTGTTCGACGACGAGCTCGCGAATTACGCCAAGTTTTTTATAGTGCTCCGCCGTCGCTTGGTCAAACTCGCAATTCACCAAGGCATACTTGGCCAACGTGGCCTTGCGCGCCGCTCGCCGCGCCGCCGCACTCGATGCTTCAACACCCGCCGCAGCCGCCGCAGCCGCGCGTTTCACGCCCGCGCGCGTCGCATCCAACGCCGCTTCGGGCGCCGACAGACACGCGCCCATGAATTATAGATTTCCCGTAATCACCTATCCATCGTTCCATGGCGCACGCACGCACCGTCAGTTTCACGCTCGCGCACGCACACACACGCACGCATACGACGTGCTCATTCACGACGCCGTGCGCGCCCCAAAACGCGCGATCGACGCCGAAAGAGCACCGAGTCCATGTTAGAATTCAGAATTCACAATTCAGATCTCTGAGATGATCAATCGTCTTCGCCCGCGACGCCGACGATGATTGCGTTCGCGACGTACCTCTCGCGCGAAACGCACGGAACGTACTCGTATGCTTTCTCTTTCGGTGTCGTGAGTCCGCGAAGGGACGACGGCGACGCGTTCGGTGCGCGCGAGAATGACGACCAGACACGTGGCATATTTTCACCCACGCGCGCCGCACAACGATGCGCGCGCCGCCGCCGCCGCGCGCGATTCCTCGCGTGATCGCGCGCGATGCGAACGAACCGATCGCGACGGTGACGTGTGTGGCGCTGACGCGCGCGCCGGTGCGCGCGACGGCGGGGTTATTGGGGGATGTTCGCGCGCACGGGGCGTGGCCGAGCGCGTTGGCGCATGTGAAACGTGCGAGAAAAGCGCCGGATGGCGCGCACACGATGATTTTACTCGCCGTGGCGCGCGGCGAGGGCGACGCGAAGGGTGAGATTGATGCGTTGGATGCTTTGGCGGGCGCGGTACGGGCGCGGTGCGGGGATGGGACGGCGGATGACGCGGGGGCGTTTGCGTACGTCGAGGTGCCGGCGAGCGCTCCGTCGACGAAAGATGAGTGGGATGAGGCGAATGAGATGTGGCCGGTGAGTTTGGTGGTGGCGAATCCGCATGAAGTGATGCCGGTGCCGGCAGCGACGGCAGAGGAGGAGGCGTACGCGGTGAGGTGGATGACGGCGGCGGTGAAGGCGGCGGCTGAGGCGACGACGACGTCGACGACGATTGGAAACTGTGCGATTATCGTCGATCCGGCGAGTGGGGAAGAAATTGCGCGCGCAGTGGATGAGTCTGAAACGCATCCGTTGCGTCACGCGGCGTTGGCGGCGGTGGATTACGCGGCAAAGCGAGATGTCGCGACGTATCCAGAAACTGTCGACGTGCAGGCGCAAATCGACGAGCGTCGTGCGGAGAAACTCGCGCGAGGCGTGGCTGTAGTTGCCGATGACGACGAAGACAACGTCAACGATGTAAAGAAGCGCAAGCGCGACGCGGGGACGAACGGGGCGACAGTGACCGAACTCATGGGTCGCCCGTATTTATGCACTGGCTACGACGCTTTTCTCGCGCGAGAGCCATGCGTGATGTGCGCCATGGCACTCGTGCACTCGCGGTTGAAGCGCGTGTTCTTCGCCGCTCCGAACGCAGAAACAGGGGCGTTAAGTGGCGACAAAGCGGGTGTTCGTCGACTACATAGCGTGCGGAGCTTGAATCATCATTATCAGGTGTTTTCGTACGACGTCGACGAAGACGGCTTACGCGCGATCGCCGATAGCACTCATTAGCGGATAGCAAACATTAGATGACAGTGTTGATAATAGTATGATTCACACTTTTAGATAGTTCTAGTAACTGAATGCAAAAATCAAAGCGGTATGACGGCGGTGGTGGTTTCAAAAACATTTTAGTAGACGTTGCGCAGACGCCCGAAAAGTTTTGCAAAAATAGCACCCTAAAGTACCGATCACAAATCCGTGACACAGCCTTGCGAAGCCGACGCCACGAGCTTGGTGTACTTGTACAACGTGCCCGACGTCGCTTCCAACGGAGGCGCCTTCCAGGATGCGCGACGCTTCGCCCACTCCGCGTCGTCAACGCCAACCGCGTTCATCGTGCGCTTCTCCGCGTCGATTTCGATAATGTCGCCATCCTTAATCAAACCAATTTCTCCGCCAACTTGCGCCTCCGGCGTAACGTGGCCAATCACAAAACCGTGCGACCCACCAGAGAAACGCCCATCGGTGATGAGCGCGCAATCTTGACCAAGACCAGCGCCCATAATCGCCGACGTCGGCGTGAGCATCTCAGGCATCCCTGGACCACCCTTGGGGCCTTCGTAGCGAATGACGATGACGGAACCCTTGAAAGATTCGGAATCCGCCGCCAAAGCCTCGAGCATTTCTTCTTCGCTGTCGTAGCACTTGGCAAAACCCTTGAAATACAAGCCTTCTTTGCCGGTGATCTTCGCCACGGAACCCTCCTTGGCGATGTTCCCATACAAGCATTGCAAGTGACCGGTTTTCTTAATCGGCGTACTCACTGGTAAAATGACCTGTTGACCTTCTTGCAAGTCTGGGCACGAGGCGAGGTTTTCAGCCAACGTCTTACCGGTGACGGTCATGCACGAACCATCAATCATGCCCTCCTTCATGAGGTACTTCAACACCGCCGGGGTGCCGCCGACTTTGTGCACATCCTCCATGACGTACTTGCCAGACGGCTTCAAGTCGGCGATAAACGGCGTCTTGTCAGACACGGCTTGGAAATCATCGAGCGTGAGCGTGATACCCACAGAGTGCGCCATAGCGATCAAGTGAAGCACGGCGTTGGTGGACCCACCGAGGGCGATGACGGTGACCATGGCGTTTTCAAACGCGGCGCGCGTCATAATGTCTCTCGGCTTCAAGTCGATTTCGAGCATGTGCTTCATCGCGGCTCCAGCCAAGAAGCATTCATCCATCTTCAATGGATCTTCGGCAGGGATAGACGACGAGTATGGAAGCGTCATACCGAGCGCTTCGATGCAACTCGCCATAGTATTAGCGGTGTACATGCCGCCGCACGCGCCGGCGCCCGGGCACGAGTTGCGCACAATGTCCTTGCGTTCGTCTTCAGAAATCTTCCCAGTGACGAATTGCCCGTACGACTGGAACGCAGACACGATATCAAGCGTAGAACCGTCAACCTTGGACACACCAGGTCGAATAGTGCCACCATAAATCATCAAACCAGGACGGTTTAATCTCCCCATCGCCATAATCGTCCCCGGCATGTTCTTGTCGCACCCCGGAAGCGAAATGTTCCCGTCGTACCATTGACCACCCATGACGGTTTCGATAGAGTCCGCAATCAAATCACGCGATTGCAAAGAAAATGACATCCCGGGCGTGCCCATAGAAATGCCATCGGACACCCCAACGGTGTTGAATTGAAAGCTCACCATGTCGGCGGCGCGCACGCCTTCGGCGACTTTCCCAGCCAAGTCTAACAAGTGCTTGTTACATGGATTCCCTTGCCACCACACCGAAGACACGCCGATTTGCGGTTTGTTCATATCCACCTCGGTAAGACCGGTGGCGTAGAGCATAGCCTGTGACGACGACGACGACGACGACAGCAATGTAAGTCTTTCCGCGCGCGCGCTTTATGACGCAACAATCAATCAATCAATCACAAAACACCCCTCCGAGACGCCCACATCGTGCGCGATCGCGCGTCTCGCGCGCGCACCTGCGACGCCCCCTGTGACTTGGGCTGCGTAATCTTCCGACTCCACTTATTCAACGCGTCATCCGGGCCTTCAGGCATGATCACCCCTGGTTGGTGGGCCGCCGTCACGCGCACCGAATGCGTGCGGTTTCGAGACTGCACCGCGCGCGCGCGCGTCGGTGCGACGGCGAACGAGGCAGAAAGAGACATTGTTCGTAGAGTTCTCGACGGTACGCGAACGAGCGGGCGCGAACGCGAGCGTTCGAGCGTCAAGAAGTGGCGTTTCCGTCGGGAGTTGGTTGAAACCCTGAGGGCGAGGGTATACTAACGAAGCACGCGTTCAACCGCGCGAGCGCGAATGATGGGTGTGTGAACGTTGTTTCTTTGATTACAACGCCGCGAGACGGCCAGTTAAATAATCTACGCTCTCGGCCTCGTCGTCGTCGTCGTCCTCGTTTTCGGACGCGAATGGAAACACGCGCGGCGACGACGGGAGCCGAGCGGTTAAGACGTCGACGCCTTCGTCGGTGCACACCATGGTGTGCTCGTATTGCGCGCTTCTCGAGCCATCGCGCGTGACCGCGGTCCAACCGTCTGGCCACGTGATGTCGCGCCATTCACCGAGATTAATCATTGGTTCGATCGTGAATGAGTGTCCGGGTTTCATTTTGTGCTCGGCTTTGTTGTTGGCGTAGTGCGGCACGCTCGGAGCGCAGTGGAAGAGTTCGTTAATGCCGTGACCGCAGTACGTTTTCACCACCGAACAGTTGTTCTTCGCCGCGTGAGTGCTGATGATGTTGCCTAAGTCTCGGTATCGCGTTCCGGGTTTGACTTGGTCTATGGCGAGCCATAAGCATTCGAGTGCGACTTTGAGCAAGTGCTTGGATTTGTCGTCGACGTCAGACGGCTTGCCGACGAGAACGGTTTCGTTCAGGTCGCCGTGGTAGCCGTAGATGTACGCCGTGACGTCAATGTTGACGATATCGCCCTTGACTAACGGACGTGCGTCGGGTATACCGTGGCAAATCACTTCGTTTACGGAAATACAGCACGATTTCGGAAAGGAATAGTAATTCAACGGCGACGGGTAGCCGCCGTGCGCAGTGATGTAATTGTGGCAGATTCGATCGAGTTCGTCCGGGATCACCCCTGGGCGAATCGCACGAACGACCGCATCAATCGCCCCGCGGGACACACGGCAGCACTTGTGCAATTGCGCCTTTTCGCTCGCCGTAAGCTCCTTGCAAATGCGTTGAAGTCTCGATTGCTCCTCTGAAATTGGCCGCGACGTCTCCGCGTAATCCGTGCGTACGACATCTTCAGGCACGGGAAGTAATCCACGGAACCCCTCGGTGTGCGAGATTTTCGCCGGGCGCAAATCACCCGTCCATGAATACTCTGGCATGGTTTCCGAGCGACCTTTACCTTTATTCGTGCAATATAACCACTGCGCGTCCTTGGTCGGCGCCTCGGGCGTACTCTTCGGCGCCATCGCCCACACCGACGGTGCCGCCGGATCAATTACTCGTTCATCAACACGCACAACTCCTTTACTAAAACTCCCAATCCGTACGACGTTCGTCGAGCACGGTAAACCAACGCTGACTATCAAGGAAAACGCGTCCCCGTCCGTCGACGTCTCGCACGCCTCCGCGAACGCCACCACATCATCCTTCGGCAACCCACATCCGATGGCGTCCTCCACATCCGCGGCGCACACAACCTTACACCGACCAGCGATCGCGCCGTATCGCTTCTCCTTGGGCGCGCCCGCGGCTTTGGACATTTTCAACACCGCGCACAACGTCTTCGCCGCCGCGAGCGGGGCTTCAAAGAACACCGCCTTCTTCCCCTTCGACCCAGCCCCGCACGCGTCGAACACGGCATCATACAACGCACTGGCGATGTCTTCATCCAATAACGCCCCGATAAACTCCTCCGCGATCGCCGTCGCGTCGACGATCGATTGCGCCACGACGTCAGCGCCAGTTTTCATGGTGACGGCGCGCGCCGAACAACAACACACACCACCGCGTCTACGTGCGCCCCGCACTCTCTCTCGCGCGCACGACGCGTAAAAAAAGAAGTTTCAAACGCGGTCTGTCGCCGTCACTGCGCTCGCGCGTCTCTTCCGCGTCTCGTGCGTCGCGAAGTGCCTCGCAGCTCCCAAGGCGCGCAACTGGGACAGATAAGACGACACACGTCGCCGCGGCACACATCGCCGCACACGCGATGCGCGCCGACGCGCGCGCGGCTCAGCCACGCCTCGCGCACGTCGCGCCACGTGCGCGCGCGCTCAGCGCGAGACGAGTCGCCGCGACGCGCGCGAGACGGTCGAACGAGTGCGCGCGGCGTCAGCAGTGTTTAAACGCCACGTCTGATTCGGACGCATTCACGGGCGCGGAGGTGTTCGTCGGGAGCGTTCCGCTCGAAGGCTTTGAGGTGGCGAGTGAGTTTTTCTTTCCAGGCGGCGTGCCGAGTCGATTCGAACACCGCATGGTGCTCGTGCGCTACGCGGGAGACGCGAGCACGACGCTGTATGACTTTCTTCCGGCGGACCCAAAGTCGCCAAAGACTGCGGCGATGCTGTTGAGCGGAGGGTCGGTGCGAGGCGTGGTGCGCTCGCGTCGTTTTCCAGGCTTACCGGGGCGTAAGACAAAGTTTGTAGCGAAAACGCGCAGTGGATTGGGGTTCGGGCGCGTCGGCGTCGAGAGCGCGATTTCGAGCTTTCACGAGCGCTTTGATACGAATTTACGACTGCGTACGAATGATTGTCACACGCACGTGCGCGAGCTCACGCAGTGGTTGACGTGTGAGTTTGGGGAGGTGATTGATGTGGATGATTTCGGGAACATGCGTGTGGTGCGTAAAAGCGGAGGCACGCGCGAAGACGAAGACGCCGAAGACGCGCAAATGACATTTGAGTTGGAGCCGGTGAGCACGAAGGGTGCAGAGAAAGTGAAGAAGAAATCCAGTGGCGGCGGCGAAAAGAAGAAAAAATCAGGGAAAAAGTAGCTCTCATCTCTGTGCTTGTGTTGTTTAGTCACTCGACGGGCACGCATCCGTCCTTTGTTCTGTAAAAAAATCCATCGTTGAGTAAAGTCCAAAACCAAACTGCGCGCGTTTGTGTCCGCCACTCGTGGGCGCGTAGTCGCATGTCGGGTGAAATCCATCCACTCGGTGTGCGGCCGAGTGGAAATGCTCTCACATCCTCGCGTGAGGACGTCGAACGGCGCGTGCGAACAAAAGAGCAAGGTTTGGGCGCGCTCGCCGCGCTGGGGGACACCCTTTTGCTTCGCGTGCTCGAGTCGTGCGCCCCGCGTACGCTCGCCGCGCTCGCGCAGACGTCCAAAGCGATGCGCGCGTTCGCGACGCATGCGGATATATGGAAGGCGGCGGTGTTAGAGACGTTTGGTGGGAGATTTCGGTACGACGCGAGTTGGTTTGGGACCTTTGCGACGGCTGCCGAACGCGAGCGCCGCCGCCGGGACGGCGACGACGTGCATGCGAGCAAACGCGCGAAAGCGGAGCCAGCGATGGCGAGACCGAGAACGAGTGTATCAGCCGAGATATACAGCGACGCGTTGCATCAGCGGTACATGTGCGCGTCGATGGAACTCGAGGCGGAGTGGTTGGAGGTGAGCACGGTGCCGGAAGAAACGAGCGGTGAACTCTCTGTGCGCGATTTTGTTGCCAAGTACGAAGCGCCAAACGTACCGGTGGTGATTAGATGCGCGGCAAAGGACTGGCGCGCCACGCAAACGTGGACTCGCGAGAGTTTGGTGGAGAAATTTGGAGATGTTGACTTCGTTGTGGGCGGGTACGACATGAAGCTGGATGATTTTTTCACATTAGATGCGTGCGAAGACGACGTACCGCTGTATTTATTCGATCCAAACTTTGGCGAAAAGGTTCCAGAGCTCGTGAGCGATTACGACGTGCCTGAGTATTTCGCCAAGGATGATTTGTTTTCTCTCATGGGCGCCGACAGGCCGCATTATCGATGGCTCATCGTCGGCGCGGCAAGAAGTGGGAGTAGTTTTCATAAAGATCCAAACGCGACGAGCGCGTGGAATGCGGTGATAACTGGACGAAAAAAGTGGGTTATGTTTCCCCCGCACGTGAATCCGCCAGGTGTGCATCCGTCGGAGGATGGCGCGCACGTCGCGGCGCCGCTCTCTCTCGTCGAATGGTTCTCAAACTTTTACCAATATGCCTACGACGGTGACGTCAAACCGTTGGAATGTATTTGTGAACCAGGTGATATATTATTTGTGCCATCTGGTTGGTGGCACATGGCACTTAACTTGGAAGAGTGCGTTGCAATTACGCAAAATTTCGTCTCCAAGGCAAATTTGCGAAAAGTCATCGCCGTCCTCGACACCAAATGCGAAGCTTTGCTGAGCGGCCTCGACAAATCTCGCCGCGGTTCCTTGGGTGAGCTCTTCAACGAGGCGCTAAAATCATCCCCAGACGATGAAGTTCAGTCGATTTTGACGGAGTATCAATCCAAAAAAGCCGCCAAAGTGAAACCATCGGCGCTCGGCGACGCATTCGCCGCCGGCGCCTCCTTTTCCTTTTCGTTCGCGTAACTCGTCGCACGTCCCCTAGCACGTAGAGAAAACATTATCCAATGTTTCCTACCGGTACACTTATTATTAGCATATGTATCATCATTGTTAGCCATGTATTCATCATGAATCGCGTTCGCGAAACGACGCCTGGATAAAGTGACGAAAAAAGTGACGTCATCGCTTGTCACCGACCCGCGTCACACCGCCGCGCTCGCACAGACGCACCCACGCGTGCGCCTCACAACACTCACACACCATCACACCAGTCATGCGCGCGTCGCCAACCGTGCGTTCTGCGCGCGTCCCGACGCGCGCGGCGCGAAAGAGCTCGCGGACGCTGGGACACAACACCGTGCGCCCGCGTGCGGTTTCGTCCGCTCCAGACGCATCCGCGCCCGTCACGAGCGCGAACGGCGCGCGGGATTGGGATTTGCCGCGCGCTCCGTACGCCGCGGGTGCGCCGCCCGCGGCTGGGACGTGGGCGCCGACGAACCAGACGATTAAGGATTGGCGTTCGCTCTACCGCAACACGACGTTGAGCGTGGACGGCGACGGCGAAGGTTTTGTGATCCCGAAGACAAAGGTTAAAGGCGAGATTCCGAGCGAGCTGAAAGGCACGTTGTATCGCAACGGCCCGGGATTGCTCGAGATTTATGGGAAAAAGTTGAATCAGTTTTTCGACGGCGACGGCTTGGTGTGGACTGTGGATTTCGCGGGCGACGGCGCGGTGAAAATTAAGCACAGATTTGTCGGCACGAAGGGATTTACCGAGGAACAAGCGGCACAGGCGATGATATATAAGGGCGCTTTTGCGATCGGGAACCCGAAGGGCGACGCGTTTTACAACCCGTTTGATTTTGACGTGAAGAATGTGGCAAATACGGGTGTCGTGAATTGGGGCGGCGAGACGTACGCGTTGTGGGAAGGTGGGAAGCCGCACAAGATGAAGAGCGATGATTTGAAAACCGTCGGCGAGGTTGACGAAGTGCTCGGCACGAAGTTGCGCGTGCCGCAAATGGCGGCACACTATAGAATTTGGGAGGGCGAAACCGAGTCGGACAAGCGCCTCATTGGTTTTTCCATCGAAAGCCAAGCGAGCTTTCCGGCTAACGTCAACCGCGCGGCGTTCTACGAGTGGGATGCTCAAGGCAAGCCCGCGGCCGTGCACAACTTCGATGTGCCGAACGCGACGTTTGGCTTTTTCCACGACTGTCTCGTGACCGAGAATTGGATGTTTCTCTTCCAAAATCCCACGAGCTTGAACCCCAAAAAGTTGTTGACAGAGTACATGTTTGCCAAGTGCGCTTTGGCGGAGACGATTTGTATGGTTGATGGTAAGAAAGCAGTGTTGCACTGTTTGCCGCGTACTGAAAAGGCGCGTAAGATTGGTCAAAAAGCTATCGAGTTGGACTCGCAGTTCTTCTTTCACCACATCAACGCGTTTGAGCGCGACAACGGCGAGATTGTCCTCGATTCCATGCCGTGGGTGTTCATGGACTTTAGTATGAACCTCGACGTTGTCAATCCGGCGTTTTTCAACGGTGGTTCGCGCGTGGAATACACTCGTTTCACCGTGAACCCCGAACGCGGCACGTGCAAGCAAACTTCATTGAACAACCGCGTCGGTGAATTCCCGACGATGAATAACAAATTCGTCGGTCGCCCCTACACGCACGCCTACACCGCGGGCACGATTGTCAAGGACGACGTCAAGTGGGGGCCGAACCAGTGCTTGGTGAAGCACACGACTGATCCGAATGGTGAAGCTCCAGCGCAAGAGCAAGTGTGGTACTTTGGCGAGCGATGCTTTGTGCAAGAACCAATCTTTGCCGCGCGACCGGGATCAATGGGCGAAGACGACGGTTGGGTTTTGCAAGTCGTCAACGACGCGGGTGATGAAACGTCTACCTTGCACATTTTCGACGCCAAGGACATCACTAAGGGTCCGGTGGCGAGTATTGTCATCGAAGGCGAGCACTTGCCGCCTGGTTTGCACGGCATGTGGTCGGCGGCGCAATAAGCTTGTCGTTTCGAACACATGCCCAAGAAATAGCTCGATTGTAAATTAAAAGCCAGCAGTGTTTAATCATGATACTAAACGTTTTGAATTAAATGATGAGATGTGCATGGCGCGTACTACTACTGCTACAAGACGTAAATGGTTCCATCAATCCTCGTCATATGATTTTTCTTTCGAGGGCCGAGGAGCGTTTGGGGGCGGCAAAAGCGACATCCCGACATCATTGCCGAGCTGCAGCGCCCGTGTCCATGATTCTTCGGGAAGAATCATCGTGCACAGCTCGGATGAACACCCTGCCAACCCCTCCATGGACTCTTGACTTAAAACATAGCACTCCTTTGTGTGCATAGAGCTTTGAACGTCGACATTTTCGCGGCGTTCCAAAATAATCGGTTGCGAATTCGATGGATTAGCGATTCTCTCGTACTCGGCCACGGTCCAGTGAAACCATCGCATCAAGAACAATCGCAAAGTCAATCCATGTGTGGCCAAAATCATATTTGTGTTTTCTGGAAAGCGTCCGGCGTCGATGTCTCGCACCATATGATCAGAGAACATGGTGATTCTGTCGTACACATCCGCGCCGCTTTCACCATTGGGAAAGCGATAGAAGAATCGCCCAAATGCTCGGCGTTCACGCTTTTCGGCTTGTTTTTTGTTAAAGTCTTGGAAATTACCAAAGTCTTGTTCTCTCAACTGCGGCTCTTCGCGGACGCCTAAAATTTTCCTTCCCTCGAACGCCTTGGCGATCCCGATCGCCGTCTCTTTCGATCGGCGATACGGCGAGATATAAAAGAAAACGCTGTAATCCGTGCCGTCTGAATCCATGATATCTCTCAACACTTGCCCCGTGTGCTCGGCTTGCTCGTGTCCTCGCGCCGTCAACTTTATCTGTGAATCTGGGACGCGCGTATACGCGTTTTCATCCACGTTCCCTTCGCTTTCGCCGTGCCGAACCAGTACGATCCGTCGTGGTAACTTCCGCGTCAGTGTTCCATACCTATACGTCGGCTCACCCACGAGAAAGTGCCCGAGATTATCCCCGTTCGTCATCCCCGACTGCGTTCGGTCATCCGACGTCGCGTCGCGCATCCACGCCTCTCCGCTCGTCGGTACGCCGTCATTCTCGGCGCGCGTGCGCTGCGACGCGCGAGGACGATCGTGACGCCCCTTTCGACCGTGGGTGCATCGCGCACGCGGCATCATCGATGCGAGCGTCAACGCCGTCAACGTCATTGGTGACTTTATCAAGCGCTAATTAATTAAATCCCAACGTCTCGTCTTCGATGCGTTCTCTCTCACGCGTTCTCTCTCTCTCGCGCGCGGCGAGCTCGACCTCACGTACGCGCGCGCACACACGCACGCGCGCGCGCGATCGACGTCGATCACGTCGTGTCGGCGCGTTATGCCGCCCGCTGTGCGCCAGGCACCTCTTCTAATCACCGAGCTCACGCGCACTCCACGCGCGCGCGAGCGTCGCCACCGCCTAGCCACCGCGAATAATGAGCACTACACGCACCAATCACGCGCATCGCACGCGCGACGCATTGAATTCGCGCGAGTCGTCACGACCTTGGATCGCTGGAATTGCTGAGTCATCACGATGAGATTCTTCCTAACGACCGCATATCTCAGCGCGCGAACGATCGCCCGCACGATTATTTAACGCACGCGCGCCGCACACGCAATGATGATGACTGTGACGATCGCATCCACGCGCGCGTGCGCGCCGACGCGCGCGTGCAAGAGCGCGCGACGCGCGAATGTGCGATCGCGCGCATTCAAGACGCCCCGAGATGCCCGCGAGCCTGAAGACGACGTGAGCGTCGGTATCGAACCGTGCTTGGTGGGGTGGAGCGACACCGACGAACATGGGATCGAGATGTATTGCTGCGAACAGCCCGGGGGTGAAATTGTGTGTAAAACAGTGGGCGGAGAAGTGCACGAGGAATGTCGCGTGGAGGATACGCCCGAGGGGCTGAAGATTAACTGTAATCCCGCGCTGCGCGCCGACGCTGGATCGACGTCGACGCCGAAGGGAGCGCGTTAAGATGTCGCCATGTCGATGTCGCCGCCGCCGCCGCCGCCGCCGCTGCCGCTGTATTAAGTTGTAATGACGATGTAACTTCGCTTTCGCTTCAACTGGATTTGGGTAACTAATATTTCATGTGTTCGTTTCGTTTACTTTTTTCCCTTAGCCTTGGCTTCAGCCTTTTTGATATCGCGCTTGATTTGACCAATCAACAGCGGACGCAACACGAAGACTTGGATCAAAAACAGAGGAAGGATCCAAATCTTGTGCTTGTTGTTCGGGTCGAGCTTTTTGCCAGCCTTGGAGTGGTCGTACTCGTACCCTTCGCCTACGCTCGCCACGTCCACCATCGTGCTCACCATATCCGTCACCCACGGCTTGTCGTTCACAACCTTCTCGCCGTCACCATTCGTCTTGCATCTAGATCCGTTCTCGATGAGCACGTACGGGAGCGCCAAGTTTTTCATGCCCAACGTGGAACGCACCGCCGCGCGATATTGCTCCACGCGCGCGGCTACAAATTGCTCGTACGGTTTACCGTCCGTCGGCGTGGTTTGCGCGTGCGAAAACCCAAGAATCGTGCGCTCCCAAAGCTCTGCCCCAAAGTTCTCCGCCAAGGCGGTGAAAATCGCTCTGTCTGCGTTGTCCACGCGCCAGGTATCCAACCGGTCCGTAAACACAAACGCATCCACTTTACGCCCGTTCAACGCCGCACGCAGCGCCATCAACCCGCGCGCGCTGACGGAATCACCCTCAAGCAATCCCGGAGTGTCCAACACATTCAACGTAAACCCCGCCGCCATGCGTCCCGCCAACAACGGTCGCACGTTTTCGGGTTGAAACGGCGAGCTCGGCGCCACGCGCTCGTTCAACAACGTATTCACCGTCGCCGACTTACCAACGCCTTGCTTACCGATAAAAATCACAGTCATCTCATTCACATTTCGCCCGCGTAACTTCCCGAGCGCGTTTAACAGCGCCTGTTGCGTCGCCGCGGGCATGGACGCCAAGCCTACCCATTCTTTCGGTCCGAGCACCGGTTGCGCCTGCGCCGCCGGCGCCTCGCCCTGCTCATCCTCCTCCATCTCTGCGCGCGAAACAAAGCCACACACACAGCACGGTCGTCAGTCATCAGTTGCGCGTCACGCCGCCCTCGCGCGATGGCGCACACTCGGCGCGTGTGCGTTTACCCTTGCCCTAAACCTCGCAAACGCGACCGCGAGCGCAAACCGAGCCTCGCGCGCGCACCTTGTCCATCGTCGGAGTACATGTCTTCTTCCTCGGACGACCCGTATTGCTCTCCTTCGGCGCTCATGGCGAACGGGCGTGAATGTTACACGCGCGCGCGACGAAAAGTGAAGTTGACGTGATGTGTGATGCAATTTACAACGCCGCGACCCTACCGAACCAAACGTCGGCGCGGCTCAACACCGCACGCTATGCCCATCGCGCCGCGTGCGCATCCGGGCGACAATTCTAAAGCTATAATATCCTAATTTTCCGCGAGACGTGACGTATACGCGCCGGTGACGTCGCCCATGCGCTCCAAACGCCGCCGACGCCGACGGCTCACCCTTCTCTCCACTGCCTCGCGCACGAACAACACTTATAAAACACCGACATGGGCTCATCCGCGCTTCGAATCTGAATCTGCATAAAGTACGCCTCATCGCCATCGCACTTTGGACAATCCACGCGCGTGCGATCGACGTTCTTCCACGCATCGTCGCCGCCCAAGACGTCATCCACGCGCTTCCGTCGGTGCGCCACCTTTTGTTTCACCCCGTGCGTGACGTCGTAGGCGTAATCGCACGCCTTACACGTCAGCCGCACGCATGCCGCGGACGCCGACGTCGATGGCCCGCCGTCGAGCAGCAGCAGGTTGCCGCACGTCGGGCAAAACGTCAGCATGCGGCACGGAATGGCGACTGTCTGTTGGCGTCACATCGATGCGCGCGTGTGCCCCGAGCGCGAGCTGGTACGCCTCGGCGCTCGCCGCGGCGACGCCGTGCGGCGCGCGCGTGGTGTATGGAAGCGATCGCACGCTCGTCGTCGTGCGTGCGCGCACAGGGGAGGTGGTGGCGATTGTGCGCACGGCGGCGAGGATTCATGCGGTGTGTTGCATTGGTGTGGGCAAAAGCGCGCGCGAGGATGACGATGACGACGATGGCGGCGACGGTGGGGATGATTATGGCGTGGTGTGCGCTTTAGCGGATAAGACGTTACGTGTGTTTGATCTCGCGTCGTTGTCGTTCGATGCGTCGCGCACGTTGCGCGGTGGTCACACGCACGAGGCGACGAGCTGTTGCGCGTTTGGCGTCGGCGGCGTGGCGAGCGCGTGTCGAAATGGCGTCGTTGCGCTCTGGCGCGTGCACGCGCGCGGTGCAAATGCGCCTATTTCGACGCATAAGGTTATGGATGGTGCGATTACGGTGATTGCGGCGAGCGCGGGTCCGTCGGGAGTTATTGCGGTGGGTGGAGCTAACGGAACGGTGTGCGCGCTGGATGTCGCGAGAGGGACGAGTCGACGACGCGCGGCGAGTGGTTTTGGCGAGATAACCGCATTGGCGTGGACCATGGCGAGAGATGGAAGTGGATTAGAGCGTGAATTACTCGCTGTAGGTACGCGGGAGCGTAAGGTGACGATTTGGACGCTTGAAGATGATGGATCTTTGACGACGACGCACGCGTTGCATTTGCCCAAGCCGAGCGCGCCGCTGAGCGAGGCGCAGCGCGGGCGCGTCTGGGTCGCCGTGGCGTGGATCCCGGAGCCACCAAAGGACAATGACAATGATGCATCACGCGATGGCGGTGATTATCGCGCGCCAAGGTTAATTACATCTGGACAAGGTGGGGATTTACTGTCGTGGAGGGTACCGATGAAGACGGATGCGGGCGACGTCGTTGACGTCAAAGACGCACAAACCTTTGGTCCTCGCGATGCCGCGCACACGCGGACCATATTTACAATCACCGTCATTCCACCATCGAGTGCGACGTCGTCGATGTCGACAACGTGCGTGAGTACGGGTTTAGATAGAAAAGTCGTGTGCTGGGACGTGGACGCGCTCGAACGCCGATGGTCATTCGACGCGCTCGGCGGTTTTGTTTACGACATTTCCATCGACGCACGCGATCCATTCTCGGTAATTTTCTCATGCGGCGACGGTACAGTGCACGCGTGGGACTGTTCACCCACGCTCGCCAGTGGTGTGCGCGCGTGCTTGCTATGGAAAGGATTGCCCAACACAAAGGTGACATCCGTGGCAAAATGTCCCGGAGGCGACGTCGCGGCGTTTGGATTGGAAGATGGCCGCGTCGGATGTTTCGACATTGCGAGTGGAAAGTTTGCGTTGTATCCTGAGTGTCATGGTGGTGCGGTTCACACGTTGGCGTGGTTTGATATTCGTTCCGGTGACGACGAGGGGGAGGAGGAGGAAGAAGGATTGATGACGCTAACGAGCGCGAGCGCGGATGGAGGCGTCTGGCGATGGTTGGACACGTTTAATCCCGCCACCACCGCCGACGTGAAGAAGTCTGGAGTTCTAGATGCAAGGAAGTATGGGAAATACCTCGATTTAGGGAAGTTGTACGGCGGTGCGGTCGATGATGGTGGTGATAATTCGCGCGCCATTGACGCGTTTGAGTACTCGCCGCGCCGGGGATTGTTGGCGCTCGGATGGTCGAGCGGCGAATTAAGCGCACATGATTTCGGGCAGGAGCGATGGCGCTGTCGTGAACACGTCAAAGGAATAAACTGTGTGCGGTGGCACCCCGAAAGCGATGACGATTCCAGCGCGTATGCATCGTGGCTCGTGAGCGCATCGAAAAGTGGATGCACGCTAGTGCACGGCCCCGGAGGCGTCGTCGCGTGCGCTTTACCGAAACACGCTGTGCTCGACATGAGTTGGTCTCCTCGAAAAGGATGTGCAATTCTAGCGTGTGCGCAACATGGATGCGTCAAAGTGTGGTCATTTGAAGGCGCAACGAGCATGTATCGCGCGACGGCGTTGGCGAATTTCAGCGGACACGTCGGCAAAGTGTTGTGCGTTAGATTCGCCGCATACGATGACGAAACAGTCGTCAGTGGCGGCGACGACAAAACGTTCCGCGTGTGGAATTACACCGATGCAGAGTGTAGCATAGATGAATCGACTTCGGCAACCGCGGTGGAGATTTCAACGGCAGGCGATGCGTCCGCTTGTGAGCAGGAGAATTCGGGCAAGACATCCAACGCCGGAGGGACGAAATCTTCGTCAAAGAAATCATCCAGCGCAAAGTCGAAAAAATTAAAAGGGTCTTCCACGGTGGCGTTTAGTGGCGCGTTTTTCAAGCCAGATTCGAGCGAAAACACGTCCGTGGGGATCGCCGAAGGGCAGCGCGCGGCCGTCACGCTCGCCAACAGGATGTATAAAGCTCAAGGTAAGGCGTTGGAGCGCGAGGCGTTCACATTCGGCCCTCGCGGGATTGCGCCTTACGCCGACACAGATGCAGCAATGGAAATGCTCGCAAGCGAGGCGACGGCGTTGGCAAATATGGATGAGATCGACACCGCGGCGCACGAGAGAGGTTTAGAGAAGGCGGCGGCGTTGCACATGTACCGCGGCGATTACGCGGGCGCCGCGTCCCTCATTCTCAGCGCCAGCAACGCACCAATTTCAAGCGAACTCATGTCGCTCTTCATTGGTGGTGGGCATGACGTGTGGTCCGTCGTTGCCAACGCGCAGTGTGAACGACTCGTCGACGCTGGCGAGTACCAACGCGCGGCGTTGTTGCGATTATCTCTCCACGACGTCTGCGGAGCCATTCGTACTTTGCGTCGTGGTGGGCTCATTCGCGACGCCGCGGCGCTCGCGGCTGCGCGTCTTCTTCCCACTGACGCATTGCTATTGGATGTTCGTCGCGAGCTCGCGGCAGCGGAAGAAGCGCGAGGTGGTATGGAGGCGACGGCTAAGGCGCATTTGGCCGTCGGCGCGCCCGCCGCCGCCGTTCGCGCGCTCACGCGTCTCGATCGCGGTGGAGCCCACGCCGCCGCCCAAGTAGTCGTCGCGTGCGGATTGAGTGGTACGCAAGAACGACGAACAGTCATCCGCGCCGTGGTCGAGCTCGCCGAGATGGATGATTTTGCAGCCGCCCTCGAGACGTTTGAGGCTGCGGACGACGCGCTCGACGTCACCGACGGATACGTCCGCGATATCGTCCGCCTCGAGCGCGCATTCGCGAGCGCAAACATCGACGAATTCCACGACATCCTGACATCCATGCCCAATGACGCAGTCATGGCGTTAACAAGGCCCGAATCATGGCTCGAGTACTCGCTCTCGAGACGCCAACGCCGACATCGACGGCTCGCGCTCGCTCGAGCCATCTTCCGCGACATTGCGCGCGCATACGAGTTCGACGTCAACGCAGACCAAACGGAATCAGCCATGTGCAACCTCGCCATGGTTCCCATCGACGCACATGACGCGCACGATGTCAACATTGCGACGACGTCGAGTCTCCTCGCGGACGCCTCTCCCGCGACCGACGGCGAAGCCGCCACCCTCGCCCGCTCCCTCGCCACCGCTCACCACGCCGACGCCGACGCCGACGCGATAGAATAGAAAACACAACCCGCACGCGGCGCTCGCGCGTTATGAGGCGTCGTCGCCATGCGGGTATAACCAATAGAAACCGTAGTTAGGTAGACACCAACTGTCGCTCATCCGCGCATCCTCACTCCTGCACTCGCCGACGCCGTCGACGACACCCGCGTGCGACGACGACGACACCCACAACGACGACCGCGCGAACGACATCACCAGGCGCGCACCACCCGCGCCCGTCGCCCGCCCCCTAGGCGCATCGCACGCACACGATGCCATCGCATCATCTCACGCCCACAATCACGGCATCAAACGCGTGCGTCGACGCGGCGCTCGCCGCACGCATCGCCCGCGACGACGTCGAACACTTCTCCGCACACGTCCGCGCGTGCGAGACGCTCTACGGCGCGTGCGCATCGGGTGCGTGCGCGTGGACGCACTCGGCGAACGCGGCGCGCGCGACCAAGGCGTTTGCGACGTCTCGCGCGCGCGTACGCGAGGATGATTTCACGCGCATGCTCGACGTCTCTCTGCGGTTCGTCCATGCGTGCGTGGACGTGGACGATGCGTGCGCCGGAGAGTGGTGCGATGCGGCGATTCGCGCGATTGATGCGTACGGGAAGCATGGGAAAGGGACGAGCGCTTTGCGGGCGCGTCTGTCGGCTCGATGCGATTGGCGCGAGATGTTCGCGCGCGCGGAGCGATTTTTCAAAGGTGACGCGCGCGCGTACGCCGGGTACGGCGTACGTGGCTCGACACACTTGATGTATATTAAGCTCGTGCGCAAGTGTCGGAGATTTTTTGAAGATGGCGCGGCGAGAGAGATTTGGGCGCGCGTGGCTGAGGCGTGTCAATCGACGGATCACAACGCGTGTTTTGAAGCGTTGGCCATGTGCCATGCGTTTATGCCGTGCATGCACGTGGCCAATCACGGGAGCGACGATGCGGCATTTTTCGTCGACGTCGTCCGCGGTGAATGGTGCGCGCTGTTCGACGCGCTCGGGGCGAATGCGCATTGGAAGGCGTATTGGATGTCCATGTTTGCGCAGCTCGCCAAGCACGACGTCACGGGCGAAATCGTATGGACCGACGGTGTGTTTCGTGGAATTTTAACCGCCACGTTGAGTGCGCTGGAGCTTCCCATCGGTGGCGTTGAAGGGCGCGTGCCGTTTGGGCGCAAGCTCCCGGGCCGAGCGGCGATGGTGTTTCAACCGTCGCGAGACGCGCCCGCGGTGCGGAGCTGCGCGAAATTTTTAACGCATCGCTCGACGGCGGCTGCGGACGCGCGCGCGACGACGGCGATCGCGCAGATTGTGGATTACATTGAGCATTACTACCATCCGAGCAATAGTGGGCATTACGTGGGAAATTTGATGTCGTTTATGCGATTTTGTATCAAGTGTACGGAGAAGTTGGTCCACGCGCGCGACGGATGGGACGTCGAGGCGGTTGAACGATTCGCGACGACGATGAAGCGATTAACCGACCGCGGCATGTTTTCAAAAAATAGTACTTTGAGACGAGCGTCAATGGTGGCTACGTCGCGATTGGCATACATGTGCCCACGAGTGATTTTACCCACGGTGCTTATGCGATTCGAGGAGGCGTTGTCGCACGAAACGGCGACGAGGCAACTCGTGCCGGCGATGAATTGTCTCACCGCGTGCGTTCGTCCGTTGTTACAACTCCCGCTAGATACCATTTTTGAAGACAGCGACGGAGAAGCGTACATGAATGTCAATGAATTCATCGCGACGGCGCTCATGGCGACGCTGCCAGGGATTGACGTGAACGATTCGTCAAAGACGTGCGCGGCGTTGCGTTTGTTTTGCGCGACGGTGAGCAACGTCACGGCGCTCGTCGACGTCGGCGAACCCGGGGCGAACCCGCTCGTGCCCATCATGTGGTCCGAGTGGACCGTACAGTTTCTCTCGCAACTCTTCGTGTTGTTTGAGCATTTACAACCCGATACGCACGGGAGTAAGTCCGATGCGGCTGACGCCTTTAAAGGCGGCGCCAGAGACGCGTCGGGATTTTTACTCGGCTCGACATCCATGTACCAACCATTTTTGCGATTACTATTCGCGCGGCTCGACCCAGACATACGTAAGTTGGCTGTCAAGCGCGTCGCAGCGTTTGTGCGCGAAAATACGCTTCCTGAACTTGTAGATGAAGTTGGCGTTCTCGTACAAGCGGCAACTATGGCGGATCCAGAGACGAGCGTCGAGGAGATTTTGCGCCCGCTCGCGCGCGCGTTGCGCGAAGACATCTCCACCGCCGACGCTACGCTAAGCACCACCGTGGAATCTCGTATACGATGGAACAGTGGACTTTTAATCATGGGTGCCCATCGCGCCGCTCGAAGCGTCGCGTCGGCGTTGACGGGGGAGATTAAAGCGCTCTCGCGCGACATTTTCAGCGCGTGCGAAACGAATGGAAACATGGAACTTTTAGATACTGGAGAGAACATTTTGAGCATGCTCGTGTCGGGGCTCACGAGCCCGTACATGGTGGATGAAGAACAGGATGTGTTAGGTGAAGATGGCGTCGCGGACTGGGTGACAACGCGGTGGGAGGTGAACGATGAGGAAGAGTCAACCGTCGGCGCGCGACACGCGCCGACGCCCTTTCAGTGGTCGTATCCAACCGCCGACAACATTCGAGAAGCGGAGGCGATAGTGGATGAATTTCTAACGCAACCTGCGAACGCATTGATTCAAGGCACGAATAACGGCGGTGCGGGGAACGTCGATGCCATGGATATCGACGGTGGCGCGACTTCGTCGTCGTCAAAAGATGTCGTGCGCGTACGTGTCTCTGCCATCGGCGGCGTGCTGACGGGATTCCGTGTGCGCCTCGCTGACTTTAGCGACCCAAACGCAACGAAAACTTTCCTCGCGCATCGGGAACCAGTCATAGCGAGCGCTGAAGCGCGCGGTCTCGCCGCGCAAGCACTCGTCGCCGCCGTGTCGCGAACCAGCGCCGATGACGTCGAAACTCTTCGACTCATTTGCTCTGTCGCTGACATCGTGTTGAATCCACACGCGCACGCCATCTCAGCGCGAAGCGCCGGGTTCGAGGCTTTGCGTTCAGATGCCACGTATCTTTCAGAGCCCCAATCTTTTGGCGTCGAGTCGCGCTCGCCTCGATGGCTCGTTGCAGAAAATGTTCGTCTCAACACGCAATGGCGAGACGGCATGGCGATGTTTTACTCTGGATCCTCGAGCGAATTCAACGACCACGGTCCGGTCTCGGACCCGCGCCGCATCGAGCTCTTGCGCGTGGTAGAGGAGTTGGCGTTGAGTAAATACAGCACGGTGCGCCGAAGCGCGTTGCCCGTCGTTGACACGATGTTTGAGCGATACCCGAGCGACGCCCATCGCTTTGTCCAGCGCTCCATCGACGCGTTGGCGCACACTGAAGAAAACGAAGACGCGTGCATCGCGGCGTGCTATGCGTTGCGTTGTTCAACGACGCTGACCGCGGTACTACATAACGAAGCGCTCTTTGCGCCATTCGTCCGCGCAGTGCTTGGAAGCGCGCATCACGGCTCGGAAAAGGCGCAAGCGTCTGTCGGATCGTTGTTTTTGCATTACGCGTTGTTGTTCACGCGGGGCGCATTCGCGCGCGCGTGCGACGGTATCCAGATGTTAAAATTAGACATGCTCTCAACTTTGGAATCTTCGTACGAGTCGTCAACGACGACGAAACCGATGCATTGGAGTTACGAAATGATGACCAACGCGATGACGGTGTTCTTTCTCGACCCGCGTCTGGACGAAGCCGCGTTTCTCGCGCGCGCCACGCGAGTATTCGTGCAAAGCACTTTGGGTGATTTAAAAGTCACCAGGTTTCCTGCAATGTGCGCACTGTTGATGTTGAGTCGTTACGAGTGCTACGAGTCCACCTGCGTGCCGGAAATTCGAGAAATCTTCCGGACTGACGCCGTCGGAACGGTGTGCAAATGGACGCGTAATTTTGCGTTGGCGCATTCCGCGCTTGACACCGGGGAAGCGCGCTCGCAAGTGAATGGCAAAGCGGACGCATTAATGCAAGCCGCGGAGTCGCTCTATGGATTCGCAAACGAAATGTCCGGACCGGACTGGCCGATGACGCGCGCATTTGAATGTCTGCCGTCTACGGGCGCGTTCATCGTCGCGGTGGCGCGGTTTTGGATGCTCTTGGCGCGCGTCGCGCCGAGTGACATCGTCACCGGCCTGCGCGCATTCCTTGATGACCCGACGATTCAGAACGGCGATCGAAGCATGCGATGCGCGGTAGCCGAGGCGCTTGCGGGCACCCTCGCATCGCGCGCGGTGGCCAACGTGGAGGACGAGCGTTGGATGGAACGCGCGTTTATCAAATTTGCCCTCGACGCGTCCACGGATCAACGCGAGGAATGGCTCCGTGGCGCCGCGTATTGCACCGACAGTGGAAATGGAAATATCTCTGACTCACTGCTTCGACGGTTGCTTGAGCACGAAGAGTCGTTGTCGACGGTAGCGCACGTGGCGAGGAGCTTGGAGTTGAAACGCGTCTGCGCGGCGCAGCTCGGTCGCGGCGGCGGATTGGACATCAAGCACGCTATGTTAGACGCACTCGCCGATCCTGTACGCACGCCGATTTTCCACGAAAGTAGAATTGTGCGCGAGCACGCGGCGCAGCTCGCGGCATTGATGATTGCGTCGGCGGAGCCTGAGATTGCGGAACCTCGCGCCCGAGTGGTTGAATTGTTTACTCGAGACATCGAACGCGCTGCCTCTCAAGCGCTGAGTGCTGATCCTGCTATGCCAGATCCAGAGCTCACCAAGGCGCGCGACGCGATTGAAGGCGTGTTTTATGCTGCGCTTGAGCTCGTGCGTCGTGGCGACGGCGCGGCGATCGCCCCGAGCGCGTCAGCCATTCTTCGCGCGGCGTTGCGCACGGCGGAATCAAAGGATAAAGATTTCGCCATGATTGCCAAGCTCACGGTGGCGTACCTAAAGTACGTGCGATTCGATGACGACGTTTTACGCCAACTCGCGCACATGTTGATTGCTACGTTACATGATACGAATTGGCACACGCGCGCGGCGACGTTGCGCTTTATTCAAGCGCTCGCGTATGGGCACGCCTTCGCACTCGACGCTGAGCTCTTCATTGCCCTTCGCGACGCCGTCGTTGCGAGCTTGTCCGACAAGCAACTCGAAGTCGCCCAGCTCGCATCATCCACGCTCATGATTTTCCTCAAGGGTGTCGGTGCGAGCAGTGAGGCTGAATTACGAGCGACATTCTTACGCGTCGCCAAGACGACGCCCGTGGGCGCCGACGCCGATCCGCTCACGACGTCCACAAAACACGCCGCCGTCCTCGGTCTCTCCGCATGCGTACTTGCGCACCCATACGATGTCCCAACGTGGATGCCCGAAGTCATGGAAACCCTCGGATTCGCCTCGCTCGAACCCGCACCGATGAAGCTCGCCGCTCAAAAGACATTTGCGGAATTCAAAAAGACGCATCAAGACACGTGGAGCGAAACTCGCGCCGCGTTCACGCACGATCAATGGGATGCGGTGACTCTAGGATTAGATCTCGCCCCTAGTTACATCATTTAGGTTTAGTAGTTTGACAATACCAGCCGCATCATTGCACACGTGCCATCCATCCTTTATCCTCACTTTACGACTCGCGACATGTCACAACCAAGCCTCGAACGCGCCCTCGAGCATCTCAATCTCGACGACGACGACGACGACGACCGTGAGAAAAACGTCCGAGGCGACAATGATGACGACCCATCTCGCGATGTGCGCGACGACATCATCGCGCGCGCGTACCACCGCGCAAATTACCGTCCATGTCCATCATGTGGAGAGTACTTTGTGAAAACCATGGAGCGACGAGACGCATCACAATGCGAACGATGCGACGCCATGCCGCGCGCGTCGGCGTCGAGAGCGACGCGTGTGCTCATCATGTGTCCAGTCTGGTGCGTGCGGCGACGACGAGGGCGAACGGTGCGGCGATGATTGTATGTATGGGTAACTGACATTTGGCTCTCGTTTCGCGCAGCACGGCGGTGCTCATTAAACCTGCGGGATCTCACGCGCTGTGCATGTGCGCGCGGTGTTTGCACGTGTTGCGCATTCCATCAACCAAGGAACTGCACCGACGATCGTCGCCGACGGGGGTGATTAAGGAGGAGGACGATTCGGAATCGAAACGAGCGCAAAGCGGTCCTCCAGGCTTTGAGACGTCGGCGGCTTTTGATGATCCCGCTACGCTCAACGTCGTCGCGTGCGTGTGCCCGACGTGTGCGCTGACGGTACAAGCGCCGTTGAATGCACCAGATGGGGTGTGTAAGTGCGGGGCGTGTGGCAATCTGTTACGCGTGCCCGTCGTCGCGTAATTGTTCACCGTGCGGCTTCGATTCGATTCGATACGTGGAAACGACGAACCTTTCAGCATTGACATGATTATCACAGATGAATGACTTATACGGCTACGTTAATGGTATACTTGACTGATGAAACCACGATGAAGACGAGGATAAGAACGCTATTTACGCTCGACGTACGCCGACGCGATTGATCGATGCAGAGCGCGGTGTACCGATGCCATGATGAAGATCTTCGCTCGACGATGACGCATGTTTACGCATCGGATTGCAATAGACGCTGACGTCGTCGTGCACGAATCGCGCGCCAGCGCGATTTGGACGCGATGAGCCACGCGGCGCGATTGCCGAGCCACAACGCGCGATATCGAAGCGCTTCTTCGGCTCGATCGTACGACACGCTAGACATGTCTTCTTCTTCATCAAACGCCGCTCGTCTCGCTTTAGAGCGCATGTCTGGCGTGATTGCGGTTGTTAGCGCGCGTTTTCGTGGCGCGGGTTTTGGAGAGAGCGCTTTGAATGCGGCGCGGAACTGCGCTTCGTGGCCGAATAAACCGTAAATCGCGGCGCCGCGTGACGACGCGGAGGATGGTGGTTTTGGTTTCGGCGGCGAGTTTATCGCGAGGTTTGCGCTGTCGTCGACGCGTATCCATGACAAAAATGGATCCATGTTTTGAGGCAAGACAACGCCGCCGCGTGACAGACCGATGCGACGCGTCGCGGAATGACGTCGCAGCCGAGCGCAGCGTCTCTCTTCTTCGTGTCACCAACAAAGGCAATAAATGTTCATGTGAATATTAAGACAACGCTACAGTGCACACACAGTTACCGAGGCGCTCGACGATACATTTACGCCCCGAGCGCGAGCGTGAGTTCGGCTTCGCACGCGAGCTCATCGCCCACAAAGCACTGACCCTTCATCTTGGCGATGCCAAAGCGCTTGTTCAACTTGGTGAGCACAACCTTCATGACGAGCGTATCGCCCGGAACCACGGGGCGGCGGAACTTCACGCCGTCAATGCCGGCGAAAAAGAATTCTTTCTGTGTGCCGCCTTGACCTGTGTGCGAAATGACAACGAGTGTAAATGGTGAGTATACAAACAAAAGAGACCGAGAGCGCGACAACTGTCGCGTCATTCGCGCGAGGCGACGGAAACGTGTCCAATTATCGCATCGTCATACAAGCAAAAGTACGCACCTTCTTCACCCGGTTCCAACATGATTAAACCTCCGACTTGCGCCATGGCCTCTACCATCAAAACGCCCGGCATGATTGGGCGCTGCGGGAAGTGTCCCGGGAAAAAGTTGTCGTTGATGGTTACGTTTTTGACGCCAATCGCGTACGAACCTTGCTGAATTTCAACCACACGATCGACGAGCAAGAATGGGTAGCGGTGGGGCAATAAGTTCATGATAGCACCAATATCCATAGCCATGGGTAAAGCCTTACCCATGCCCTTGGCGGAAGAACCGGGCTCTTCGGCGGCGTCGGCGGCGACGATCACGCGCGAGCGCGGCATCGGGCGGACGCTCACCGCGGACTTCTTCGCCGGAGACGCCGCAGTGCGGCGCGCCGTGGCGCGGGTGGTGGCAATTTGCGAGAACGTGCACGTCGCTGACATCTTAATCTGTGTGAGAGCGCGTATGCGGCGTATGGAGACGACACGCGCGCGTCAGCGGCGGGTAAAACCTCAAACGCGAGCGTCCGAGCGCGAGGGAATATTCGACGCACGCGTCGACGAAGTCAATGCGAACGCGACGATGCGGCAGAGTGACGCGTCTTTGTGGCGAGGTAAGCGCGCGTACCTGAGTAATGCGCGTGTGTGAGCGATTGGGAATGCGGACAAAGGAAGATAGCGCGTTGCACTTTATCCAGCAAACGTACAGTCAGCCGAGGGGAAACACGCTCGCAGAAATTAGAAGAAATGCGGGCAAATGCGAGATGGAGGCTAGAGAGTTGAAATTTTAAAACGCTAATAAATGAAAGGAATGAGACGATACTTGACGATGGCGCAATAGCGCGCCCAGTCGGCGCCATACTTTTCCTCGCACGCTTCGCCGTCCCGAGCGTCGCGATGGGCGAGTAAAATTCCAAAGTAAATGACGTAAAAGTACGGCACGACGTGGGAGAAGCCGCACGGCAAGCACCACGCCCACGCCATGATCCAGTCACCGAGGTAGTTAATATGACGGCAAATGCCCCACCACCCGCTGACAATGAGCTTGGTACCGCGCTTGGTTTGCAACGTCTTCAAATGCGCCACGCGCGGGTCGTTCGGATTCGTGCGGAACAAGTTCTTTTGAGAGTTGGCACCGCGGAATATAGCATACCCGACGCATTGCACGAGCAGCACGAGTGCCAAATGCGCATTTGACAATGCCTGTGGATGCTCGAGAATGTAACGGCACTGCAATGAATACGTAAACGGTACCCAAACCAAATCACCAAACGCAAGCATGAAACCAAAGCCGTCCGTAGTGACATCCATCGTGGTCAAAATCGCTGGTTCATTCCACAGCGCATCAATGACGTAAGCACCTTGGAAGGCACACACCAAAGCCATCGCGGGCGACACGGCGCCAAACGTCGCGTACTCCTTCGCCGCGAATCCTAAATCCAACAACAACCACCCAATCAGCCCGGGCGTGAGCTCGCAAAACACCTTCAAATCAAACTTTCCATTCAACAATCTCGGATTCAACTCACGACCGATGAAGTAGTCGTACGCAGTGTTGCCGCTGTCGCCACCCTTGGCAAGCATCTTCCCGCGCCCAAATGAGCTCGCGTACAAGTACGTCGACAACGCATACGAAAATACAATCATCGCCGTGAGCATTGATAAGAACTTTTCATGCACCAGTGTCAAGTCGATCACGCCTGCATGCGTACCGATCGCACCGACGATGCACGTCGCTACGAAGACGCGAAACCCGTTCAACTTGTACGTCAACCTCGAACCGTCTGGGAGCACCACGCCTTGCTTTTCGATCCCAGGCAACGCCACGTGCGCGATGATAGTAAACGCCATCCATCCTAGCGCCATCACCGCGCCTTGTGCGTCGAAGAGCGCCATGGACTTGGGAAACCCGGGTAAAGAGGCGAGACCGCGTCGCGCGACGTCGCCCACCGCCGCGCAACCGTCTTCGTTGCACGCGTACACAAGAAAGTAGCACACCAGCGGAAGCACGAGCGTGATTGCACCGGCGCCAATGGGGCCACCGAACTCGTAATGCATCGCCGCAGCGGGCGCGGTGGGCGTGACGGGCGCTTTCTTTACTCGCGCGCTGGCTTTGGGCTTTGCGGCTTGGCGAGACCGAGTCTTTGCCGGGGACTTGGCGCGCGACGACGCCTTGGACGGCGTGCGCGACGATGTGCGCGTGCGTGGGGGCATGATTGATAACGTTTCGCCGACGCGCGTGTCGAAAGTCGACGTCGACTCGCGCGTCGATTTCTGGCGCAACGACTTCTGGCGCCGCGTTTTGACATTTTTACGTACGTTTCATATTCACCGTGTCTACTATTCTAGTCCTTCGTCAGCCACCGTGCGAAGTGTTAACAAATCAATCCTATACGCGTGCGCAATTATCCGCCGTTGGGGCAATTGGCAGCCCAATGTCCTTGTTCGCCACATTTATAACATGGGCGGGATGCGTTCGCACCGCCGGCGGGCGCATCGCGTTCTGCGCGTGTTCGTCGACGTCCCGCGGTCGTGGCGCGACCAGCCCCACGCGCGCCGCGGCCGCCGCGGCCGCCGCGGCCGCCACGGGCAGCTGCTGCGGGCGCGGCTTGACGAACAGGAGACGCGCGGGGCGCCGGTTCGTCGTTTTGACATGCGCGCGCAAACTCGGCAAAATCACGCGAGCAAAACACGCATCCCGTCCATCGACCCATGTGTTGGAAACCAATAGGAAGAAACGCTTCCGAAAACCGAAACGAACATAAATGTCCGCGACATTGACCACACGACTCATGTTCGACCTCGCCGCGGCGCGTGCACGATGGTAACGTGACTCGATGCGCGCAATGCTGGACGTCGCATTGCACCGTAAACTTTGGAATGTTGCGCGCGCCTGGCGTCGAATAGAGCTTTGACGTACCCCCGCACCCTGGACAGTTTCTTACATCGCCAATGGTGTCACCTGCGTTGCGTGCCGCCGGTGCGCCTCGAGCGGGTGCGTTTGCGCCGCCGCCCGGCGCCTGCCCGCCATCCAAAAACGAGCCAACTGTTGATGTGAGCGTATTCTTCGCGCGATCTAATCGCGTGTACGCGTCAAGCATGGTGTCTAAATGCTTCCGCAATCCCTCTGCTGGGTTTAATCTGTTATGTGCCGCTGCGTCGACGTCACGCTCCATTTCAGCGCGTTTTGTCGGCAGCCACATGTCCGCGACGCCCATTCTGTCATACGCCAACACCAACGCCTCCCCAAGCTCCGTGGGCGTCAAGCGATTGTCTCCCACCTTGCGCGCGTACCCGCGTTCTCCTACAACCTTTTCTATGTGCTGTGCTTGCGTGGCATCGGTGCCAATCATGTGCGATTCCATGAGCGACAACAAGTCGACTTCGCTCAAATAATCGGGCGCACGCGTCGCCCCTTGATGGAAATTCAACACCGGCGTGAACTGCTCGCCCGACTCGTACGTGGGCAACGTACTGTTACCCCAGTTATCGTACGTGGGCGCTAATCTCGGGCCTTCGGGCGGACCAGGGCCGTAAATGTCCAAATAATTCCGTTCGCGAATCATCACTCCCGTCGCGCGAAACGCCTCCCCGGCGATGTCGATGTCGACGTGCGTCTTCATCGCCACCGCTGGATGCGAGCACGTCGCCAAGAAATGTCGGCAGACGAATTCGTACACCTTTGACATGTTTACATTCTTCGATCGCATCTTCGCATACGCCGCGTCGTCGGCGAGTTTGGTTGGATAAATGGGAGGGTGCGCCTTGTCATCCTTGCCGCCGCCGGGCGGACGACGAAAGCGCCCGTTGATTAATCCATTCGCATAGAACCCAAACTGCGCGTGCTGCGCCATGTCGGCTAGAGTACCGTCATAATCGAAATTGTCGGGAAATTTATCCGTCTCCGTACGCGGGTACGAAATGAAACCGTCATTATATAAATCTTCAGCAATTTTCATAATTTGCTCGGGTGAAATGCGCAACACGCGATTCAAGCGCTTTTGCATCTCGAGCGTATTCAACGGATGTGGTGGCCATCGTTTACTTTCTTGACCATCGACATCGATCACAGTGGCAATATTTGCCCGGGTGCACATGTCGAATAAATTCTTTGCAAATCCGTGGTCGAATAAACGTTCGCGGCGCCACTCGAACTGCGCCGTGGTTCCCGCGCGCTCGTGCGAACATTTAATCGCCCAGAAATCCTCACTCACGTGCGCGTCGATATCCCACTTGCGCTGAACAATGAACCCAAGCGTAGGAAACTGACACGGTCCGTACGACACTACAGATTTCCCACGATCATCCACTGGTAAATTCACCCCAGCGCGTTGTAACGCCAACGTATTAAATCGCGTAAAAGCCGCGCCCAACCTCAAATCTAACTCCATGCGCATATCCACCGCCTTTGACTCGAACTCATTCGGAACTACTAAATTATTCAACGCCCTATCCGCATCCGCCCGGCTCAAAGCCGAAAATCTCGCGCGTAAAACAACCATACGCGCGTTTGCCTCTCGACACGTTCGCAACACCTCAAACGCTATATTCTCCCCTTCACGATCACAGTCCAACCACAATATCAAACTCTGACACCCGCGCGACTCGCGTTTTATATTATTCGCCACGTCAACCTTATCATTCGCCACCGTCTTGGTCACTCGGCAATGAAATAAATCCTTTGGGTCCACGTCGTTCCAACGCGCGACGCCCGGCTCGAATTCAAAATTACTCAAGTGTCCTATCACCGACGTGAACACCATCGTCACCTGCCTCCCTTGCACGACGTACGGGAACTCCCACACCTTGTTAAAACGCGACACGCCCTCGCGCGAACGCGCGTGTCCGTTCGACAGCACGCGGGAGATTTCTCGCGCGACGGATGGTTTCTCAGCCACATTGAGCACGCGGTCGCCCGCGATGCGCGGCGCCATGCCGCCGCCGCCGCCGCCGCGCGCGACGCCGATGTACGGCGATGCGTGTGTGCGATCGTCCGTGCGGTCACGCGTGCGTGTGCGCGCGCGACGCGCGGTGCATGTCGCGTGTGGTGATGTGCCGACAGTTGGCGTGCGCACGACACACGGCGACGCGCGTGCGACGTCATTCGAGCGCCGACGCGCGTCGTGTGGTGCGACTAAGTGCGTCGAGTCATTCGCGCGCGCGCACCGAGCGCGGCGGCGAGCGGTGTCGCGAGAACGACCGACGCGGCGATTGGATTTGGTTTTGGATTAATCACCGCGCGTCGATCGATCGATCGTTCGATGGATTATCGCCGCGATGACGACGTCGTACGCGCTCGCGCGCGGCGCTGGGCGCACGCACTGCTCGGGACAGAGTCTCCGCGCGCGCGCGCGACGCGGAGGATGACGTATGAGCGCGCGAGAGCGGATGTGAGTGGTGAACGCGCGTCGTGGTCGAGCGACCGACGCGAACTCGCGCGCGCCGTGAGCATGGATGTTGAGCGCTTGCCGGTGATTGAGGGCGATGGGCGCGGGCGAGATGTGGAGAGTATCGATGCGTTGATGCGCGTGTTGATTGTGCACGGGGAGAAGAGCGCGCGACGCGGGTATAGACAGGGCATGCACGAGGTGGCGGCGATGGTGTTTGACGTCGTGAGAGACGGACGCGGAGGACGCGCTTCGACATCGTCGGCGTCGCCCAAGGTGGGGTTTAGTGAAGAAGAAATCGAGAGCGCGACGGAGGATGACGTACTTTTTCTCGAGCACGACGCGTATGGGATGTTTGAGGCGTTCATGGGGGATGTAGAGGGTGGCGTTTCGGACTCGGCGGGCGACGGGAAGCGTTTGCGGTTGGCGACGTATTACGAAGATGCATCCACACCGTCGTCGCCAATTAACGCTGCATTTAGACGCATAGAAAAGGCTTTGGTGTATATCGATGCTGTACTGGCGCAGAAGCTCGCAGCGCTCGAGGTGGAGCCGCAATTGTACTTGCTTCGTTGGCTTCGCTTGGGATTTGGTCGGGAATTTCACCACGAAGACGTGATGATTTTGTGGGACGCATTCATGGATGCCATCGCCAACGGCACGCGCGGGGGCGCCGAAGACTTTTCGTCGCGTGACGTTTATGAAGGCGTGGCGGTGAGCGTGTTGCTGTCGATGCGGGACGATATTCTCTCCATGGATGACTTTGGTTCGGTGATGAGTCGGTTACAAAGCGTGCCGCCTGGGATTCAAGTGAGACATTTAATCGCACGTGCGAAAGCCATGGCGGCAACTTCGTTGCTAGATACGACGAATGATGGTCCTGCGACATCAGTAGCGACATCGACAGCGCGAGGGAAAGACCGACTCGTCGTACCAAGATTGCGAAGCAAAAGTCGCAGCGACGCTGAAGCTCCCGCCGAGTCAAGCGTCGATGATGAAGACAAAAAACGCGCCGTCAAGGATACTTGGGCGTCGGAACCTCTTACGCCGGCGATCGAACCGAATGTAAACGCAGCGCCAGTTCCGTCTACTTTGCCGCCATTTGTGGATGGTTTCGAGAAAGTTACGCTCACGGTTCCTCGCCCGGTGTCGGCGATGACGAAATCCAACGACGCCGAAGACGTAGATCCATTCACTACGTCCATGTTTGCCGCCCCAAAAAAAACCGCCGGACAACTTTTGCGCGATACCTCACTCAAGATAGATGCAGCTTTAGCGGCAAAATCTCGAGAATCCTCCTCAGACGCTGCCGCTCGCGCTCGCACCGACGCTATTCGTCATTTGACGCTTGCGTTGGCGTCGCTCAAGCGCGCGAGCACTCTCGGCGATGCCAGCGTCCTCGATGCCGCGGTGCAGACTCAAGCCGTGCTTGAGACGTGTGAGTCTCTTAGCCCATAGCCGCCTTTCGATACAACGCACGTACCCAACGACGTTTAAACTGTAAACAAACAGCGCCCTCGCGCTCGGCGCGCTCTCTGTGGAAGGAAAAAGCACTTTTCTCAACCACCTGCTTTAGAACTCGCCGCGCGCGGTCGATGGGGAAGCGGCGTAAACCGGACGCCCAGACGCTGCTGGAAACGCGCGTGGATGCGGGTACGATAGTCGGGGCGCTTTTGCGCTCGGCGTCGGCGAAGAGGAAGGGTTCAAGCATTAAAGCGCTCACGCTGGCCGCCTCAGTCAAGCATAAGAAGGCCACGCATGCGGTGGTGATGGAGACCATCAAGCACGTGCGGGCGATGAAGTCGTTGTTTCGCAGTATCGGTGGAGATTTAGCGGCCGTCATGGGCGCGGACGAAGGCGCGGGAGGAGACGGCTTGACCGCAGCCGAGTGGCGCGCGAGAGGCGACGGCTTTGTGTACGCGTACGAGTTACTCTTCGGAGCGTCACGGCAGCTCACGAATTGGCGAGGGCGTGATGGTGGAGATATTTTGACGCCTGAGCACGTCGATGCACTCACGCGGGAACTCGAGAAGGCAATGGCTAAGGCGAAGGTGACGACGGCGGCGGCTTTTGCGGAACGCTTTTCACCAGACAACAGTGGGACGGTACGATACTCGCGCACAGCGCGCGTGAATACATTGAAGATGTCGGTTAACGATGCGTTGGATGCGTTTCGTGAGGACGGCTACGAATGCGCGGTGGATGGCTTGATTGATACGTTACTCGTGTTCCCGGCTGGTACGGATTTACACGCGCACGCGTTGGTCAAGGATGGAAGCGTCGTGCTTCAAGGGCGTGCGAGTTGTCTACCTGCTGCAGCGTTAAACCCTGAAAGGGGATGGGCGTGTATCGACGGTTGTGCTGCGCCTGGAAATAAGACGACGCAACTGGCGGCGATGGTTGGCAAAGAAGGAGGCGTGTACGCGTTCGATGCTGACGCGCAGCGGCTCAAGCGTCTCAAAGAAAACGCTAAGACGACTGGGAGTGATGGCATCATTCGCGCCAAGTGTCAAGACTTTCTAACTGTTGATCCTGAGGCGGAGACGTACGCGAGCGTGCGCGCGCTTCTCCTCGACCCGTCGTGTTCGGGATCGGGAACTGAAGTGAACCGCGGCGACATCATGTTGCGTCACGCACTCGGCGATGCCGCCGCCGCTGCCAACGACGAGGAGGATTTAGACGATGAACGAATCGATAAGTTGGCGGCGTTTCAAAAGTCAGCGGTGAGGCACGCGTTTGGATTTCCAGAAGTCGAACGCATATCATATAGTACGTGTAGCGTTCACACCAAAGAGAACGAAGAAGTCGTCCGTGATGTCATGGACGCTGCAAAGAGACATGGTTTTCACCTCGCGCACGCCCTCCCAAAATGGCACCGTCGCGGAATCCCTATCGATGGATTATCACATGCCGAAGCGAAATGTTTGATTCGCGCGGATCCGATAGATGATGACATGGAGGGATTTTTTGTAGCCATTTTTGAGCGAGACGTCGAGCGCACAAAGAGCAAGGGCGTGGGATTAAAACCAGCCAACCCGAACAAGGCGGCGACGGCGACGGCAAACACCAAGAAGCGACACGCGAAAGATATGGATGCCGTCCGGCCGACGTATACGCCGCCGACATCGTCGAATGCTGCGAAGAAGAAAAAGTCGAAATCATCCAAGCCGACGCCGTTGTTTCGATGATGAACACTTCGCGGCGGTGTAGGCAAGCAAAGTTTCCCAATAGCTTAGACAGAGAATGAATAAATAGCAATATAAGTAGTGCGATCTAGCGACGATTTACGCGGTATCTTCTTCCCAAGTCAACGCCTCCTTGACGTACTTGACGCCCAACGCGACGGATGTGAGCGCGATGGGCGCCGCGCCGACTTGCCACGACATATCCGGAGCGTACGCCACCCCGCGAGACATCAACGCCGCCGCCAAAGGAATAGAGCACACCGCAAGCAATTCACCGTTCACCACTTTGGTGATTCTGTTCGCGAGCTTCTCTGACATTGGTTCAACATCACCCTTGGCTTTCGCCGCCGCGCGTTGAATAATCTTAATCGTCGGAAACAAAGACGAAGACCCCATGACGGTGAACAACCACATCTTCACCCAGAAAATCGGCTCGTGCGAGTAAAACTCCCACCCCTTACCGTACTCTGTCGCGCGCAAATACCCAGTGTACAACACCAAGATACCGGCGATGCCGTACACGCTGTCGGCGATGACCAAACGCGTCTCCTCCGCCTCCGTCATGTTCGCCTTCACCGTCCACTTCTCCGTCGTGAGCGCGCCGACGACGAGCACCAAACCGAGATAGTGTCCATACGCCGCGAACGCGCTGGCGACTTGGTCCACCGCGGCGTGCGCATCCGCCGCGTACGCCGTGGCGATCGCCGCAGGCGCGCTCAACGTGAGCGTCTTCAACACATCGGCATCCTTGTGCGCCGCACCGGCGACGACCGCGGTGCGCGTCGCGCGCGCAGGCGACGCCACCGGTGCCACGCATCGTCGCGCGGCGCGCGGCGCGCGCGCGGCGGGTCGGATGGCGATGGTGGACGCGTTGAGCGTGTACATGATTACCGATGACAGTCGCGCGTCGCAGAGTGATGATGACGTCAGTCGCATGCGCGCGCTCGGTGCGACGGTGATTCACGCGCGCGCGCGCGCTCGAGCGGTTGGGGCGACCGCAGCGGTGCGCGGCGCGCGCGAGCTGCGCGCACGGACGCGCGGCGGCGGCGGTGGGCGCGGGCGCGAGTGGATAAGGCGCGACGACGAGGCGACGCGAAAAAGTGCACACGCGGCGATGCAGACGTGGGGCGATGTCGTGGCGGATATGGATGACGGCGACGCACGCGCGGGGTACGCGATAGATGTTGGTGGTGCGACGGAGGCGCGGTGCGCGCGCGCGGTGGTGGTCGTGCCTGGGCTCACGGATGGGCCGGAGAGCTTGGCGTATGTTGCACCGACGAGCGCGTTGGCTGAGGCGTGTCGCGCGCGCGGCGTCAAGCTCGTGAGATTCGAATTGACATCGTCGTATGAGAGATATGGAACGGTTGGTGACTTGGATTCCGACGCGGAAGAGATTGCAATGATCGTACGCGCGGTGGCGGAGAAGTTTGGTGTGGAAAAGTTTACGCTGCTCGGCCATTCGACGGGATGTCAAAGCATTTGTCACCTTATGCGTACGACGAAGGACGCGGGTTTGATTGATAAGATCGAACGTATCGTGTTGCAGGCTGGTGTGAGTGACCGAGATTGGTATGACCACGACAATGGCGTTGAGGTTATGCGCGAAGCTGTGCAATTGGCGGAGAGCATGGCTTCGCCGACAGATTTGATGCCGACGACGACGGCCGGGACATATGGCGTACCAACGACAGCGCGCCGCTTTATGTCTCTCGCGGGGCGAAACGGTGATGATGATTGGTTTAGCCTCGATATATTCGATGGCTCTTCATCCAGCGATGCAGCGCCAATGAATAATAAGATTGCGACATTGACGACGTGCGCGAACGTCGACGTTCGGCTCGTCGTCTCTACGCAGGATGAGTACGTCCCTTACGATGACAACACAGTCAGAGCACATAACGAGCGCATTCGAGCGGCGTTCGATGCGGTGGCTAAGAGTGCTACCACTCATTACGTCGCGGCGAATCACGATTTGAGCGACATGAAAGATGACGACGTCGCCGGCGTCGTCGATTTCATCCTCCTCTAGTAAATTTAGTGCAGTGTAAAATACATGGCTACAGAATCGTTGTACATTTTGTATCATATCGTATCATCAAAGCTTTTTCTTTCTCGCCACAGGCGCTTTGCGTTTCGCTTTGGCGTCTGAGGGCAACCCCATGGCGAACAAATCATCGGCTTCTTCATCCGCGCGCGCGGCGTTCTTCATTTGCTCGCGTTCGTCCTCCGTCATCGGTCGCTCGTGTTCGTACACAGACGCATACGCCTCTGCAGGTGCTCGCCGCGCAGACGTCGTCTTCATCCCCGCCACGCTTTGTTTCTTAAACGTTTTGAAGTTCACACCTCGCACAGGCGACGACGGAGTCGCCGTCGTCGTCGTCGTCGTCGTCGCCTCGGCCGCGCCCGCGTCTCGAACGACCAACTCGCCGTACACCAACTCCGCCTCTCCCATCGTCGGCTCTCGCGTTTTCCGTTTCAACCGCGCCTGCGTGAGCTCGCCCATATCATCCACAATCACACGTCGCACCGCACCATCATCCTCATCCGGCTCCGTCGCGCTCCCTTCATCATCCGTCGACGCCTCCGCGCCGTCGCCCACCCGCGCCGTCGCGCGCACGCGCGTCGCCCCTTTCCCCAGCACCACCTCTCGCCCCGCGCATCCCTCCGCCTCCGCCTCCGCCTCCGACGACGACCCCTCCAGCACGCACACCCACGCCCCACCCTTGGCCTCCACGCGCGTCGCCGCATCGACGACGACCGCAGTGCCGTGCGTCGACCCGAGGTCGCGCACCTCCAACGCCCCGGTGCCACCATCGACGCGAAACTCGGCGTGCTTTCTCGACACCGTCGCGTCGCCGTCCCCGACGCATAGCTCACACGCCGTGTGACGACCGACGGTGACGACCGCGCGCGATGCGCCGACGGTCACCACGCGGCCGTTCCACGACAGCGCGTACGACGACGACATCGTCACTCGGCGTGTCGAGCACTGACGCGCATCATCATCATCATCATCATCGTCATCCATCCGTGGAATCATTCGTCGCGAACGATGTGAGCGCCGCCGAAGAGCGCGTTGAACAACTCCTGAACCTCACCAACGAATCCTCCGCGCGTTCGTCGTCTCGCGCGCGCATCCATGCGCCCACCGCTCGCGAGCGCCTCGACGTCGTCGTCATCCAACGCCCCGGCGCGCGGGCTGGTGTTAATCATGTCCGCGTACGCCGCGAGCGCCTGCTCGTCAGGGGAGAGCCCGATGCCCGCGCCAGGGGAGTAGCCTTGAGATTCGCTTTCGGTCGCCGCGCGCATGGCCACGCGGAGCGCATCGGCGTCGTCGGCGTCGTCGTCGGCGTCGGCGTCGGCGTCGTCGTCGATGATGCGCGTCTCGGACGATGCGACGCGCGCGCGCACGCATCGTCGTCGATTCGCGCGATTGACGCATCGAGCGCGGTGGAGTCGATCGGCGTTGGCGTCGATCGTGGGTGCGCGTCGCGTTCGACGCCTCAATCGCGCGCGATCGACGACGGCGGTGGCGGCGGCGGCGCGCGTCGGCAACGATGGTGACATCGTCGTCATCGTCTCGTGGTGAACTGTGGCGTCGTCGTCGTCGTCACTCGCGGTCGCCTTTGCGTCGTCATGCGGTCGGGATCGGACGCGGACGACGACGATGGGGCGGCGAGTGATCCGGGCGTTGCGCCGTCGCGCGATGCGCGTCGACGGCGGCGCGTCGGCGTCGGCGGTGGTGCGTCGACGTCGGGGATGGCGATGATGACGATGATGATGTCGCGTCGCGCGCCTCGCGCGTCGCGCATCGCCAGCGTCGTCGGGCGTCGGCAACGCCGGGCGCGCGAGGAGTTTGCGACGTGGACGCCCGCGGGGAAGGATGGGCGTCGACGGGGGCATCGCGCGTGCGCGTCGGATGACGAAGAGGACAAGGCGGAGGCGGCTCGGACGCCGCTGGGGGCGCACGTGACGTCGAGCGCGACGGATGCGGGGCGGAAGTTTGCGCTGGAGCATAGATTGAGCGCGATGCGGGCGTTGCCGAAGACGTCGAGGTATGCCAAGGCGCAGGTGGATATGATCACAAAGGCGTTGGAGTTGCTCGAGCGCGGGAAGGTGCAAGTGCGAACGGTGGAGGAGGAGGACGAGTTGGCTGGTTTGCTCAAAGCGGTGAAGCTTTAAAACAAGTTGTAGTAGGTAATTTTCTAGATGTTGCGCTAGCGTGTGCGTGAGTGCTCGTGCGTTTTATTACCGCGCGCGCGTATATATGTTTGCGTGTGTATGTTGGATTACAATGGATGTCCGAAAGTGGTCTAAACATGTTCTGTCCACATTTTTACGAGCCGCCGACATCGTAAATTCTAGCCGCATCTGTCAAGATGCGTTTCTTACGGATGCGATACGCAATTGCGGTGCGCATATTTCCTTCTTTTGCGTTTTTGAGCTGTTCATAATCTTCCTCTAACGTCGTCGGACAATCCTTGAGGCGCGAAAGAACCGCGGCGCGAATCGCTTGCGCAGCGCGCTTTTCAGGCGCGCCCCCGCCGAGCTTGAATCCTTCAACACCATTCGCGGCAGCGAACTCTTCGGGGGTGGCTAATACCGCACGCAAAGCCCAAAGTAACTTATCTTCGGCATTACCGTCAGAGATGAAGTTGCCATTCCATAAAGCCTCATCGAGCGCCGGGTGCGTACGCTTGAGGTTGGCTAGTCGAGAAGAGTCGGCGCCGAGCGCCCGCTTCATGGCATCATGATTCGCCTGCAAATACGGTAGTAACCCCTCGAAACGGTAAATATCAGCAACGTTCTCCGCGTCTACGAATCCATAGCGCGTCACCAATTCGTCGTTGTTCAATACACCGTATGAAATGAACACCTCTGACCCCGCGGCGTAGTCTTGAGGCGCACGCAACACAAAAGCGCCTCCTGAAAACTCGAATTCCGTCTTCAACATCGTCTTGTGGTTCACCATATCAATCAATGGCATCAATACATACGCCAACGCGCTATCACGCTCGTTGTTCTGCGCGCTATCGAACACAGTGAGAGCTAAAACGGCAAAGACCGCGAGCCATCGACCTTCGGCGCTTGGCGCCGTCAAAAATGTCGCAAAAGCAGTGCCCACCGCGAGCGATCGCGGCAAAAGCTTGGCTTTCAGTTTTGCATCATCTACCAATCTTCCGCTAAATACTCGCGACCGAACGCAATCCAAAGCCCATACTATACGCTCGTCGCTCATCGTCGCTAAAGCGCTCGTCGTTGCCGCGTGACGTCTCACCAACCTAATCGCCTCCGCGTTCTCTCCAAGCTGATCTCTCTGCAGCTTCGCCGCCAACGTGTACTGCATTGCACGAACTTCGCTATCGCTATAAGAGCCAATCAAATTGAACACTTCAGGGAGTTGTGCAATGTAAGGCGCAAAAGCGCTCTCCGACCCGAGTGCGTACTCTCGAAGCAACACCAGCGCCACACGAAACGCCCACTTCTCCTCACCTACGGCGTCCCATAACGCATCAGATATAAACTCTGGGTGCGGGTTTGCCATGCCTTCGGTAACGACTAGGGCGCTGCGTCGAGGTAGACGCACGAGCTCGTCATTGGCTTTGATGTTCGCGCGCGCTACCACACCTCGAGCGGTTTCAGCGTCATCCTTCGCGCCGCCAACGTAGGCAATTTCAATAGCTTTGCCTTCGACGTCGTTTTCTTTGAGCCAAGAGGTGAGACGGGTGTCGGCTGTTGACGCGCTGGCGCGTGGTGTCTCGCGCGACCCGCGTGAGAGGTTTAACCGCGACGCTCGAGTGGGGTGACGCGCACGCGTTCGTGCGAACGCTGGCGCGGCGCGCGACGTCGATGCAGATACGCCATACATTATTACTGTGTTACAATGGCGTGAGTGCCCAGGTCACGCGCGCGACGCGCGGATGTGTGAGGATAGCGTCGGCTTTGAGACGTGCTGCTGCGCTTTGTCGGCGAGGCGGACATATAGTAATACAAGGTGCGGAATCATGTTACGCCAAAACAGAGTAAGACACTATTTCCATAGTTTAACGCTCATGTCGCGCGAGGCAGAGATGAGCATCTTTCCAGAGGTACCAGAAATTGTAGCCAAGGCAAGGACTGCGTCTCGATGTGAGTCGTGGCGTTCATGCGCCGCGGATGCCTGCGTCTGCGGCTTCGCCGGCACGGGCGTTTCTTGTTGCAGTACCATGCCGTTGAATGACTTTTCAGAAAACTTTGGACGTGGGCCGGAGATCTTGCCAGACATTACGCGTGATTTCGCGGCGTCACCCGGGTGCCACACGCGAATACACGCGTCGGTGCTCCCTGAAACTATCGCCCCGTTGGGAAGCGTCAAGAGCGCTCGCACGCCCGGTGGTCTAGACACCGTCGATAATAACTCATCTGCACGTAGGTCTTCGCTAAATGTACCGTAAGCCGAGCTTGTTAGCGTGGATGAATACACGTGCGCGCTTTGGGGACGCAGTGCACGTAGGCGACCGTTCGCATCCATGGCGCTCGGCGGCGCACGAGCCGCGGCATCCAGTGCCGCACCTTGTCCGCGCAACGTGCGTAAAATGCGAAGACATCCGCCGTCAGCGACATCCCAAAGCGCAACTTCATCGTGGCCAGCGGCACACCACACGAGCGGTCGACCGATGACACCTGATAAACTCTGACGCGTCGGCTGCGTGGCCACCACCATGGCGTCTACGCCTACGCCTCGAGATGGATGACTCCACTCCTGCACTATGGTTTGGAAACGCATGTCAAGCAAGCTCATAGCGCCACTTGCGGTACTCGCCACGAGCCATGAAGATGTGTGCTGCGCGTCCATCGCGATCGATGATACGACGCCAAGCTTTGGATTGAGTGGAATTCTAAACGCGTCTCGCGGCGCTCGGTAATCCCATCCGTAAACTCTACCGCTTTGCGTCACATAGCACACGACGTGTTCATCCAAGCACGCCAACGCGGCGATGGCGCCTTCCGATTTATTTACGTGGCGAATCTCCGCTGCGCCAGTGTACTTGTCAGGTACTTGCTTTCCCGCTCGTTTTGGTGCGTCTCGAGTTGTATACTCAACGCGCCACGCGTGCACCGTACCATTGTCGCTTCCACTCACAATATGCGAGTCCGACGTCGAAGCGACGCACGTGACTTTCCCACCCTGAGACGCATATGTCAAGCGTGACTTGAACGACACGTCTTTTTCAATGCGACGAGAATCCCAAATCTTACAGCTCCCGTCATCGCTGCCAGTGACAAAGAAGACTTCGCCGCGGTCGACGGCGATGGAGGACACCGCGCCGCGATGTTCGAGTAAATGCGCCACAAGCACACCTCTCGGAGTCCATGCATCGTCATCGTTCATAGATGTTGTTGCGGCGGTGTCAGCTTCTGGCGCTCCTCCGATTGATTTGAATCTATTTACGCCCATGTTTTTCACGGCGGCGGACAACGCGTCGACGACGCTCCCGCTCGCAACGTCAACGCCTCGGTCTTCGCGCGTTTCGCGCAACGAAATCACCCGAGCGTCCTGTGGCACCACCAGTGGAGTCTTGGCACCAAAGATCGTCGACCATGCGTCGTTAACGTCGGAATCTGACATGTACATGTCGCCTTCGTCGATGAAGCTCGGCGGCCGGGACGACTGGTTGCGCGTTTGCTGCGGCGCGGCGCCTTCACTAGGTGACGCACTCGATCTCACTCGTCGCGCGTTCGCAAGAGCCTTAATATAAGACATCATAACTTTCAAACTCGCCGCATCCGCGTCATCATCCCTCGCGCTGTATCCGCCATGGACGTTGTCTTCGGGGTCCTGATTTTCCAAATCCGACGGTCGGTCGATGCGCGCTCGCGCCGCCGCAAACACTGCCGCCGTTCGCAACCCCGTGGCCTGCTCCAACGCCGCCTCGAACGCGCTTCGAGATGGCGGAGGGTATACGCACATCGCTAACACATCCGGCTGACTCAAATACTCGGGCGCCACGCGCAGAAGTTTGGCGCAATTCGGCTCTGACGCGTTCACAAACGGCGCCACCACAGGCGAGAGCGATGTAAACGCATCGACAACACCCATACATCGCGCTGCGGTTGCGAAAAACTCGAATGCTGCGTTCCGCACCATCGTCGAAGGGTGGCACATGAGTGGCGCGGCAGATTTCGCGACACTTACGATGGCGTGCTTGCCGAGCGATGCCACTGCGGCGCGCTGCGGCTTTTCTCTCACGTCTGGGGCGATCAATGTCGTCATACATCGCAATGCACAAGATACCACGGCGTCTTGCACGTCGAGTAAACATCGATCAACACAAGGCACGAGTACAAGCTCGCATGATGCGCGACCGACGACTCTACCGACACCGGCGATGTGCTTGAAAAACTCGCACCGCAACTGCGGCGCCGGCGAATTCAAACACGTTATCAACAGCGGCATGAGAAAGTTATTTGCATCGTCTCTGCCAAAGAATTCCGCAAGCTGCGGTGAATTCGCCAAGATCACTTCGTACATCGCTTTTTCGGCAACTGGACTCTTGCCGTTACGATGATCCGGCGTGAGCATGCTAAGAATTACGCTCCGAACTGTGTTTCGAATGACGAGCATTTCGTCGTCAAAACTAATGGGATTGCCGCCCACGCCGCCGCTTGCGACGGCGCGCTGCAAAAACTCCACGCTCAAGCGCGCGAGCTCGGCCAAAACCTCTCCTAGGGCTATTCTTACTAATGTTTCCGAATCACTTGCTGCGTTGCTTAAGATTGGCCAGATGTATTCGCGGAACAATCCAAACTCGCTTTGTGGAACTTCGTTGACGGCGGTTAAAATGTCGGCGATAGCGCGCAACGCCTCTGCGCGCACAATCGCCGCCGCGTCCTGTAATGAGCTCGCACAGAACGGCAACATCAATTGTAGTACGCACTCGTCCGTGGCGATGACGCTGAGCCTGCGTAACAGTTTCAACGCGCGCACGCGAGCGCTCACGAGTGTCGCGCCTCGAATCGCCGAACACACGTGCGCGGCGACGAGATGCACGCCCGGACATTTTACTCGCGATTTCATCGCCATTGCCACAGCATCTTCTGTTGTCGACGCACGCTCAATGGCGTCCATTCCACTTTCAACGCGCACGATGGTGGCGAGTAAATCATCCAGCTCTGCGTTGATGGCATCAATTTTCCCATTTGCATCCAAATGTAAAAATTGCGCACTAAACTCGTGCACGCGCTCAAAGTACGACGGAAACAACCGTGAACGATAGTACTGTTCCAAGTACTCACGTGCACTCAAACGCGCGCTCGGATCGATGGAAACCATAGACATGATCATCTGACGCGCCAAGTCATCCTTTACGCCCGCCTCGAGCGCTTCGCGAGGATCGTACTCGCCCCGACGATATTGCAACGCTTCGGATAAATCAAACAACGCGTTGCCATCCATAAACAACTCTGCGAGAGTGCATCCCAAGGCGAAAATATCCGCACTCGGATCCACTTTTGTCGGCGTCTCATCCAGCATGGTTTCCAGCGACCGACTTCGATTTTCATTTGAAAATCGCTCGGGCGCGATGCAACATCGACGTCGTCCTCCGCTATCAAAAAAGTACGTAAACTCTGAAGGATTATCAACCGGTATCTCACTCGGTTTATACGAGGCGTAATCACTTAAAAAACACCACCCCCATGACGTCATGAGGACGTTCTCGCACTTGATGTCTCCGTGCGTGACGCCGACGGCGTGCGAGTCACGCGTCGCCAACAACACCTGATACGCCACCCACGCCCGTTCACATTCGCTTAAAAACGGCCGCGCACTCAACCGATCATACAACGTCATGTGGCAATACTGCCTCATCAGGTAAACCGCGCGTGAGGTCTCCAACGCGCGCGTATACGGCCAACAATGCGGCGCGGCGTCGCCTCGCGTCAGCGCCGCGTAAATCAAATCAATCTCACGTTCATGCCGTCTCAAATCCGGAAACCTCCCCGGCCGCTTCACGTACACCTTCACCAACGCTAGTGACGTCCCCGGATGCTCATCCGTGCCCTCGTCGTCGTCCACGCGACACGTAATCGACTTTAAAAACCGCCCACCGGGCGCCGTGGCGTTGGTTTTCACGACGAGATTCGGTAAATCTTGCGACAAAACATCCGTCACGTGCGCGCGCGGCGGCGCCGAGTGCTGGTTCCCCATCGCGCGTCACGCGTGCGTTACCAATGGCGCATTGAACGGCGGCGGCGGCGGCGGTCGCGATGATGGTCGCGGCGTAGGTCGCGACGACTTTTGGCGACAGTTGGCTTTACTTTAATCATCACATCGTTACGCGTCAAAGGACCGCGCGCGGTGCGCGGTCGTCGTCGTCGTCGTCGCGCACCGGCCATCGTCGTCGTCGTCGTCGTCGCGCGGTGATGATGGCGCGAGCGACGGTGACGCTGTGCGACGGCGTTTCGATGCCGCGGTTGGCGTTTGGAACGTACAAACTCGCTGGAGACGTGTGCCGCGACGCCGTGCGCGACGCCCTGGTCGTAGGATTTCGCCACATCGACACCGCGACGTGTTACCGCAACGAGCGCTCGGTGGGAGAGGCGGTGCGCGCGAGCGCGTGCGCAAAGGAGGTGTTTTTGACGTCCAAGATTGCTCCAAACGAAATGACGAGCGAAGAGACGACGTCGCGAGCGATTGATGGCGTCGTCGACCGGCTCGGTCGGGCACCAGATTTGCTCTTGGTGCACTGGCCGGGTGAGGCCAAGCAAGCGCCGACGAGCGAGAGGCATCGAGAGGCGCGGGAGCGCACGTGGCGGGTGTTTGAGCGCGCGTTGGAGCAAGGGAAAACGCGCTCCATCGGCGTGAGTAACTTTGAGATTAGGCATTTGGAAGAGTTATTGTCGTATGCCAAGGTCAAACCGAGCGTGAATCAAATTGAATTGCACCCGCGGTTTAATCAACGCGCGCTGCGTGAGTTTTGCGCGATGCATGGGATTCATATTCAAGGGTATTCGCCGCTCGGCGTGGGGAGTTTGTTGGAGGACGCGCGAGCGCTCGAATACGCCAAGAAAATTGGTTTGGCACCCGCTCCCGCGCTCGTGCGTTGGACGCTGACGCGAGACCCCGAATGTTCGGTCGTCGTCAAGTCCACGGCGAAGACGCGCACGGAAGAAAACTTTACGGCGCTTCGCGCGAAGACGGCGGAGGCGAGCGAAGACGACATTCGCGCCCACGCCGACGCGCTCGAAAAAGCATTTGAAAGCACGCAATCTAAGCAATGCTGGGACCCGAGCGTGGTGTGTTAGATAACGATGACAATCATGACGCCGTTGACACGATTGTTGGGGCGTAGACACGGACGGTCGTCGGTCGAGCGTCGACGCCCCGACACGCGCGACACCATGTAGTACAAAATATTGATAGCTTTAAATGTTTTAATATATGTAATTTTAGGGTTTACATTAACGTTCAGGGTGGTGACTGGTGACGCAATCAAGCGAGTCGCCCATAACGCGACTCGTCGCGTGACGTCACACGCCGTCACCACCCTCACGCGCACGTAATCGTCAATCGCACCACCTCACGCGCGATGAGTGACGAAGAAACCCCAACCGCGGTCGAGGACTTCGACCCGACGGCGATGAAGAAGAAGAAGAAGAAGAAGGTGACCCTAGACCTCGGACTTTCAGACGACGACACCGCCGGCGCCGGCGACGCGGATGATGCCGGCGTGGACGACGCGAAAGCGGCGATGGATGATTTGTCTCTCGGTGACGACGAGTTCGGTAAGAAGAAGAAGAAGAAGAGTAAGGATAAAAAGACAGAATCAGTGGATGGGGATGACGATCTCGGCGACCTCGGCGAGGAGTTTGGAAAGAAGAAAAAGTCTAAAAAGAAGAAGAAGACAGAGGATGAGGATGACGACGAAGATGAAGATGTTGGACGTGACGGTACGAATACTGGTTCTGGGACTTCGTGGGATGGGACGACGAGAGATTACCACTACGACGAAATGCTCGGACGGGTTTTCGGTATTTTGCGCGAAAAGAACCCGGCGTTGAGCGAAAAGAGCAAGACGATTATCAAGCCGCCGCAAGTGTTGCGTGAAGGGACGAAGAAGACTGTGTTTGCGAACTTGATGGAGATTTGTACCGCGATGCATCGACCGAGCGAGCACGTGATTCAATACTTGCTGGCAGAGTTGGGTACCAGCGGGACGCTCGACGGTACGCAACGTTTGGTGCTCAAGGGACGTTTCTTACCCAAGGTTTTCGAGGGTGTGTTGCGTCACTACTTCATTGATTACGTCATCTGTAACATGTGCAAGTCGAGTGACACGCAATTGGTAAGAGAGCAAAGTTCGCGTTTGTCGTATTGTCGATGCCAGTCGTGCGGAGCGTCGCGTTCGGTTAGTACCATTCAACGCGGTTTCACCGCCGTCGGTAAGGGTGATCGTCGTAAAGCGCGACAATAATACGACTAGACGACTTTTAATACACATCATTGACGTGATTCATGAAATCTGGTTTGTTCCTTTTGTCGTTAAATCGTTTTCGCTAAAATGCTAAAAAGTTTTTTTTGTGGGGCGGACTTGGATTTTTTACTCCTTGTCCTCCTTGCGCGCACATCCCTCAGCGCTCGCGGCCGCATCTGGATTCATGGCACACTTCCAAGAATCATCATCACCGAGCGTATCCATATAAGTTTGAGGCACGATGCGCCACTTCTCGCACGCATCACATTGTATCCAAGATGTCTTTGGTTTCGTCTTGGGCGCCGGAGACGCCGCAATCTTTGCCTTTGGCTTGGGTACAGGAGCGCCTCCTCGACGCACAATAGGTGCAGCGGCCCATCGCACGGTTTGCATGGCGATTTGCAGGATTTCCTTGCTTCCATCATCGTAAACGATCTCATGTTCGCCGGTATCCGGGCGGAATCCAGTCACGGTACCGTAGTAGAACGACTCGTCAGACGGCCAGAAGATTTCGACGTCGCGATTCATGCAGCTCGCGCCCAAAGTTTCACCAATTTGTTTCATCAGCTTACCGACGTTATCACCCATTTTGTAATCAGGACCGATAGAGCGAATTGACTGTCGCCACTTCTTGGCCGTACCCTTGCCCGCAGAACGCTCAAAGTCCGTAGCTGGGACAGTGATTTCATCAACCGTGCACCGCTCACGTTCGCGACGCATCGCCGCGTAGCGCACCATTTCCTCTCCGCGCTTTCCACCAGGAAGCAGCACGCCACGCATGCCGCCGCAACCGATGGGGATGGGCTTAAGCGCAAAGATGAGCCCGCCGTCGGGTTCGGGTAATTTCACATCACCAGTAAACGGCTCCCAAACCTTGGGTAACCAACGCACGGTGGACAGGAAGAGATGCACGCGCTCGGCTTCGCCGTCTGGTGCAGAGAAGTATTGAACTTCGTGCTCGCCGGAGGCATCGTCGTAGGCTACGACCTTCGCCGGGAAAAACTCCATGCCCTCGCCATATGGAAGGATTTCGATGTTGTTACCGATGACGCCACGCCCGAGGGCGAGGCCGCGTTCAGAGAGATGGTGAATAATCGGTTGACCTTTTGATGGGCCAGCGCCGTTGTACTTGACCTCTTCCTGCCAGGCACCCTTCTTCTTGGCGAGTTTCATAAAGGCTGCGATATCCATTGCTTTGGCCGATGATGTCTTCTTCTTCGACTCTCTGAACAACACAACCTTGCCACCGCCAGTAAGCACGGCTTCGAGACCGCCGCATTCGATGGGCACGGCGCCGGCGCGCATGACGCACTGCGCGTCGAGTTCGAGTAAAAAGTCAGCAGCCGCTTGCGCCGCGAGTTCTTCTTCGGTATACTTTGAGCGGTTCGGTCGTTTGCGTTCCATGTACTCGTCGTCATCGTCTTCATCATCGTCTTCATCTTCATCCTCTTCACTAAAGTCTTCGTCGGAGAAATCGTCGTCGTCGTCGCTCGCGTACTTGGCTTTCTTCGACGCCGATCGCTTCGGAGGCTTTTTAGAGCTCACCTTGGATGCAGCCTTAGACTTCGACTTGACCACAACGGGCGCCGGCTTTGTCTTCGGCTTGGCGTCTTCAGCAGCCGCACGAGCTTCGTCGAGTGTGCTTTCCACCAACGCGATGGCTTCGAGCTCCTCCAGAGACGGACCACGTTGCAAGTAAATTTTGGTCTCTTCCGGCAACTTGGTCTCAGCCGTGAGCTTGGGGAAGTACGGTGAGTTCCATTCAAGCAATTCGATATTCGTAATGCCAACTTGCGAGGACACGGCTTCGATGGTGTTCGCTTCTCCGCACACGTACACGCGGTAGCCGTTGTACATGACTTCGTCACCCATACCCGGATTGCGCACGCGCTTGACCGTCGTCTCCTTATCCGCCTGCGGCTTACGCCCAGGCTTTTCGCGCACAACGGCAAATCGTTGAGGTAATCCGTCCGGCCAGCGAGTTTTTTGTAAGCAAAAGTAAATCCACTCACGATTACCGTCATTATACATGATTTCGTGCTCGCCGGAATCAGATTTGTACCCGATGACTTCGCCAGGGAAGTACTCTTCGATTTCAGGAAACCACATCTCGAGGCATCGGCCGATAACAGACTCTCGGTACGCCGCACCCTCATCGCGTAAGTATTTGCCAATGGGTATGCCACGCTTGGAGTCGTCGTCGATCTTTGCCGCTGGTATGTCCACAGCGAGGCGAATGGATTGACGCCACTTACGCGTCGAACCTCGACCGCCGAGACGCTCGAAATCAACAGCGGGCGTGACGCGCGTGGCGCCCTTCTCATCGACGTATTCGACAGTTTCGTCGCCACGCTTTGCACCAGGGCGCAACACGCCGTCAAGATGCCCGCATTGCACTTTGACTTGTTGCTCGCCGAGAATGGATTGGGCATTCGTCGCGCGCGACTCCTTGGGCGCTTCTTGCGACGCCTCACCTTTCGTCTTCGGCGGCACCTTGGCCTTGGATGTCAAACGCAGACTCGCAAGTTCGATATTCTCCGGGTACTTGTGATGGAGCTCGAGCTCAACTAAACCGTCGCGCTCGAGCGAGATGACAGCGAGGTTAAAACCGATGTCTTCGCCAACCTTGGACGTCCATCGCGTGCGCATGTCCTTAATCACCGGTGAGCCGGCATGGCCACGCGCGAGGCGAACCTTGAGCATCATAGAGGGAAGATAGGTGGCGTTTGGAGAGGCGCCAGCCAAATCCAAACCTCGAAGCATGATGTTACGAATGGCGTCAAGCTTATCTGCGGCGAGCTCGCCGCCGTGCGGCGCCGGCATCGGCGGCGGACCACCGCGACGAGACGGCATGCGGTCACCAGCAGTGATTTCTTCAGGCTCAAAGAATGCATCGACTGGCATGCCATCACCACGACGCGCAGTGCGTGCGTTGCGCTCAGCTTGACGGTATCGCTCCTTTTCAGCCTCTTTGGCTTCTCGCGCCTTGCGGTCCTCTTCTTGCTTGCGAACTTCATCAATTTTCTTTTCGAGAAGCGGACGAACGCGCTTAAACATCTCAGAGACAATCTCATCGCGCTCGGATGGAAGGAGATCTTTTTGACGCAAGCTCTTGAGGCCTCGACCCAAGACGCAGACTTCACCTTCGTTCAACATGGTTGATGCTCCCGGTAATCCCATGGCGGCGGCGGCGATGGCAGCCTCGCGCTCCTCTTGAATGCGAATCACGCGTTCCTCCTCCGGTAACTCCTCCAATGTCTTGCGCGGCGGTGGGCCAAGCCAAAGACGTGTGCCTTCGAGTAAGTAAGTACCCTTACCGTAAAACTTACCTTCGATCCAGCCTTCATTCCACTTGATGATGTCTTCCCACGGCGTGTCGTTGGCTTCGGCAATCATGCCGACGTTTTCTCCAGAACGCGTGTAGTAGCACAACACACCGCGCATCTCCAACAACTCACCTGGTTGAGGTTCTTGAAACTCTTCCACAGCCTTGGTTTTCTTCTTCTTCTTCCCTCCCTTCTTCGGGCCTTCGTTACGAAGGAGAAATTGTACGAGATCTGTAAACGTGGCGTGCGCCAACGGCTTGGTTCGCGTGCCATTCTCAACCGGCAACTCAAGCTCAGCGTCTCGTTCTTCAATCCAGTGATCGGTAATCGCGACCTTCTTGGCGATAGACCAACCTTCGGACGCCTTGCCATATTCGTCTGCGATGTGCGTCGCCGCCCACTTGGCGCACTCGCCGTCGCAGTGAATGAAGCACGCTTGCGCCGGGTGATTCTGGCCTAAATCTTGGAAGCGCTTGCACTTGCCGATGATTTCAGCCGTGCTTGGCAAGTGATCTTCACAGAACGCGCGCGGGCAAGCTTCGCAACGGAACAAAATACCACCAACAGCGGCGGCTTTGCGACCACACTCGTGGCACGAGTGATGCGGGCACGACCAGCGGTGGTAGCGCGTAATGTCCTTCACCGTAATTCCGATGCAATCTGGGTGCACAGAAACCGGGCACAAATCACAGCACACAATTTCCCCACCGTCCCAGCACGACTGACACACTGAGCTGTGGCCGTAATCGCGACCAGCGATTTGCGAGCGCGGCTTTTTCTGCTCTGGGCCCTTGGACTTGTTGGCAGTTCGCGCTTCACGCTCGTGCACCGACGGCTCACCCTCCTCCATGCTGTAATTGTTCGCCTTTAACACGGTGTGGCCATCGATCATCATGGTAGTTTTGCTTCGCACACGCTTGGTCGCCAGGATGTTCTGGTTGAATTCAGCCGCAATGTCCTTGACGGATTTGTATTGCTTCGCCTTGGCCTCGCTCACTGCATCTGTGCTCACGCCCATCTCATTGGCAATTGCTGTGGGAAGCATATACGTCGAAATTGGCGCAGCTTCAGCCTTGCCTTCGATATAATCTTCCGCAGTCATCATCACGTCTCCTTGCAAATCTAACAGCTTCTTACGGCGCGCATCACCCTTCGCCGTGCGGTCCATGAGAATATCCAACTCTTCATCTGTCGGCGGATCACCACTCTCCTTGCTGAACACTTGGTCCACACCAAAACGTAACATGGCGTACAGGTCATTCTTATCCAAAGAATCTGACATCTCCGCAGCCTTGGTAGACCCACGAGAGACCATTTGTTCCAAGAATAATTTCTTCTCCGCACGTTGCGTCATACGCTCTTCGACGGTTCCCGCGGTGACCAAACGATAGATGTGCACCATCTTCTTTTGACCGATACGGTGAACACGTGCCATGGCTTGCAAATCAACTTGAGGGTTCCAATCGCTATCAAACAGAATGCACGTGTCCGCAGTTTGTAAGTTCACCCCTAAACCACCGGCGCGAGTTGACAACAAAAAGGCAAACATGGGCGAGTCCGGACGGTTAAATGCGGCGATATCGATGGAACGTTGCACACGATTCGTCGACCCATCCAAGCGCGCGTATGTATAACCCTTGAGCGATAAGAAATCTTGCAAAATGTCAAGCATGGATGTGAACTGAGAGAAGAGCACGACGCGGTGACCACCAGCTTTGAGCTTTGTGAGCATGCGGTCGAGCACGGCGAGCTTACCAGACGCAGAGACGAGTTCCTCGACTGGAACCCCTTCCTCGGGGACGTCGGTGCCAGAGAACAGGAAAGGGTGATTGCAGCACTTACGCAATTGCATCAATAACGAGTTGAGCTTTTGGAAGTTGTCCGCACCACCTTCGCCTCGCGCTGACTTTTCAAGCGATGTCAACGCCGTCGCCTCGCGCATCAAAAGACGACGATACCAAAACGTTTGCGCCTGCGATAACGGGCACATAATTTTCGTTTCCGTCTTAGGTGGCAATGAAACTTCGACTTCACCCTTAACGCGACGTAAAATGAACGGACGCATCAAAAAGTGCGCCTTTTCTAACAATGCAGAGTCAACCTTGTGCTCGGCGGTGTTCAAGTTGAACGCCTTGTCGAACGGCTCACTCGTCGTAAACAAGTCCGGATGCAAGAATGAAAGAATGGCGTACAATTCATGCAAGTTGTTTTGCACGGGCGTACCCGTGAGCAACAACGTATGTTGACGCTTGATGCGCTTCAAAACCGTGTGAGCGGCAGTTTCTTCATTCTTCACGCGGTGACCTTCGTCGAGAATCAAACAACGCCACATCACCTTCTGGGTCAACGTCACGTTGAACGCGGCATTACACGCCATTTCGTACGTCGTTACCGCGACATCATAAGACTCGGTGTTCGGCACAACTTCCTTGCGTAAACGCGCGCGCTCTGTTTCGTCACCAGAGTGCAAGCGCACCACGCGGAAACTAGGCGCCCACTTTTGAAGTTCATCCATCCAAGAAGACAACACAGAAAGCGGACACACCACCAAGTGCGGTCCTTTGGCATTACGCATCTCCTTGATGCATGCCAAGAACGAAATCGACTGCAGCGTCTTACCGAGGCCCATCTCGTCAGCCAAAATACACGACGTTCCTTGGTCAAACATGCGCACGTTCCATCGCAAACCTTCGAGCTGATATTCGCGCAGCACCGCCTTAATCATCGCTGGCTGGTTTTCAACCGGGAGTAAAATCTTTTCCGGTCCCTTTTGACTCGCATCGTACGCTGCCGCGCGCTCATGAATCATATTCTTCACCTGCGGCGTGATGAATGGCTCGAGCGCCTTCATTTGCGTATCCAAATACTTGGCGCGTTTCCCCACCGCAGCCTCCATCGCCTTGGCCACCTCGCGATTATTATTCACGCAACGCACTTCATTATCTGTCTGCACCTTGGGCTCCTTGGGCTTCCTCCGCACGTACGGTTTACGATCCCTCTTCTCCTCAAAAACATACTGCGTGCGCCCGTCATCCAACTCCTTTGCGCTCGCCTCGAGCTCCTTATCAAAAACGCTCGGCTCACCCTCCGTCAACGTGTAATTATTCGACCTCAACACCGGTTCACCATCAATCATAATCACACGCGCCTTCGTCTTACGCCCAGATCGTCTCGCACCCATAGCCTCCGCGAGAACATCCGCGGGAATCTCGTCGTAGCCGGGATCGCGCGCGCGCTTGCGCGCCTCGTCGCTCTGTCGCTCCGCCTCCTCTGTCGTCATCGCCGTCGCCGGCACCAAGTCCGACGCCGACGCCGGCATCGCCCTCACGTCCTCGCCCTCGCGCGCGATGCCCCCATCATCCGCGTTCATGGTGTTTCTCCGTCGCCAATCAATCGAGTTTCAAGTCAAACAAGATTCAAACCCTCTGCCGCTCGGGTCCGTTCGACCGTCCACGAAATGCCGTCGCGTGCGATGATACGCGGCTGTCGACAGCGAACGGTGATCGACGCGTGGAATGTGCGTGGGCGATGGTCGTCGACCGAGTCGCGCGCGTCGACCGTGAGAACGAAGTGCCGTCCGTCGGCGGCGTCGCGCGCGATCGACCGATCCATTTTTTTCTAAACCCTATGTGTAGGGTTTAGTTAGGGTTTAGAAAACCACCCCCATCACCGCTGACGACGCCGCGTCGAAGCGTCGCCGCGGCAGTGCGCGACGGTGGAGAGGTACGACGTCGCGCGAGCGCGCGCGCCACGCGCGATCAGTCTTTCGTCGTCGGTCGGTCGGTAGAAACCACGCGTGATCGCGATCGCGGTCGGTGGATTCGTCGCGCGTTCGATCGCGTCTGATTGGTTGTTGGATTGTCCACTGACGGTGGATGCGCGCGCGCGTTGATGCGTGCGCGCGCGCGTCGACAGTGCGCGTGGACTGACGGAGTGTTCTGTCGTCGTCGTTGTCGTCGTCGCTTTGACGTGTGCGTAGACAGCAGCAGCAGCTGGACTCGAACGACGGTTGGTTGAATATATAATTTGTGTGGGTGATTCGCGTCGTCGACGATTCGATTCGCGACGCCATGGGAGGTTGGGCTGATGATGCCGATGATGAACACGAACACCGAGGTGGAGGTGCGTTTCGTGAAACTGCGCGCGAGCACGGACGGGAGTACAACGCCGAACGCGCACCGAGGAATGAGCATCAGAATCATCACCATGAACAACGCGAGCGACACGAGACGCCGTTTCCGACGAAACCGCCGTATACGGCTTTCGTGGGGAATGTCCCGTACGAAGGCGTGAGTGAAGAGGAGGTTGTTCACGCTGTGGCTGGAGATTTGCGTGATAAGATTGTCAACGTTCGCGTTGTCATGGATCGCTCGCGGACAAAGGTTCGTGGGTACTTTGTGGAATTTTCTGAACCCGAGGCGTTGCGTCGATGTATCGGTACCAACGGAACTTCGCTCGGTGATCGTCCGCTGCGCGTGAACGTGGCGGAAGAGCGCAGTGAGACGGTACCGCGTCGTCGGAATTCGGGTGATCAACATCGTCGTGGGTATAATTTCGGGAGGCAAGAGACTGATTTCGGTGACGGAGCCCCGGCGCCAGCGGCGGAACGTAAACGTCTCGTGCTCAAGCCGCGCAGCGTGGAGGTTGACGCGGACGCGCCTATTTCGGTTAACTCATCCATTTTCGGTGGCGCTAAGCCCGTGGACACCACCAAGGTGTTTGCTGAAGTCGAAAAGAAGATTGATGCCGAAACCGGCCGGGTTCCGGCGCCCTTAAAGAAGACACCGACCAAGGAGCACCATCGCGCGCCGCCGACGCTCAAAATTCACGAAGAAAAGGAGGTTAAAGTCGTCGCCGTCAACGCGTTTTCGGTGTTATCCTTGGAAGAAGATGAATAACAACCACGCTGCATTTACTTGCACATGTATCTGCCACGTAAAGTCGCTCGTGATGTTGTACACATTAAATTCTGTTGTAAAAGAACAAAAGAGGCGCTTTTCACTCAACTCGCGAGATATTTTTATTTCAACTTCAACGCGCGCGCTAAATACTCTGCCCAAGCCGGTTAAGGGTGGGTGGTTCGCAACCTTTGCGGGCAAAATACGACTGCCGTGGCAGATACCCTCGATTTCTATGCAACGACCGCGTCACGTCTTCGGAATGCGCTAATTCGCGCAAGTACGGAATGGCGTTGAGCAACTCGTTGTCGTTTGGGTTGTCTATGAAGCTAGTGATTGGAAATGCGTTTTGCGGATGAAACGCATAGGAAAACGGGGAATTATCCACGATGACGGTTTTCTTCAAATCACGCCCCAAGCATGTCAAATCTTTGACGTAATTTCCTTGAAATGCGTAGCAATGCCGGCGAAATAAACGCCACGAAATCGTCTTCGTGGCGTCTAATAAATCAAGCACCGGGTCGGCGTACTTTGGCAACGACGCCGTGAACAGGACGATTTCCCAATCCTTTGCGACTTCGCGCATGAATAAATCAACCCATGGACGCTTCAACACGTGTACATCTGTCATTTTACCGTCAATTTCTACCGGTACAACGTAGTCGGGATTCAACACGGGTTTAAACGACGAGTGGACGAGCGTTTCGTCCAAATCCAACACCAGACACGGCTTCGCGCATCCCAATGCGCGTTCGCCAATGAATGGATCACCACTGTGTAATGTGAAGTTCTCATTGAAACACACTCGCGGTTGTGACGTACACGGCACGCACGTCGCCGCTGACGACGACGGCGACACTGATTTGGCTTCGGCTTCGGCGTCTTCGGCGCCGACGCCTTCGAGCTCGCTTTCTAATACTTGAGTTTTCGGGACGACGCAGCATCGTAAATACGACACCAACGTGCTCCAAGGCGACGATGACGACGTTGACTTATTGTGACTCTTCTCTCGCGTCCGACTCGTAGAACCCGCCGCCGTCGTCGTCGTCGTCGTCGCCTCGCTCGTCTCGTCGCCTAAAAACTGCGTGATGACATCCGCGTCGCTCCCTCGCCCTTCCCTACGCGAACGCGCCTTAATCTTCGCCCGCTCATCCCCTATAACGCTCGCCAATCTCGGCGACCAAGGTAACCCTTTCCCAGGCGTATCCGTCTTCGCCTCCAACGCTCCGTCGACGTCTCCGTCGACATCCGCCGCCGCGCCGTCGCCTCGAGCGCCCGTCGACGCCATCGCCCCCGACGCCGCCGTCCCCCCCGTCGTCACGCCTCGCACACCGCCACGACGACCGGATGGATCACCATCATCCTCACCATTCTCGTCCCTTTCCCTCGCGCCATCGCCATCGTCGTCGTCGTCGTCGTCGCTCGGCGACAACAGCGCCACGCCCGAGTAACTGCCCGCGCTCGATGCGCGCCGATGATGACGCCCAGATTCGGGCGCCACCGCCGCTGCCACCGCCGCGGGCGAAATCATGACGAACGACGCCCTTGTGCGCGTCGCCGCGCGCCGCGCGACGCCCGTCTCCGACGATGTGCGGTCGGAAGTGCGGCATCGCATCGCAGCGCAGCGCATCGACGACACCCCTGCCTGTCGTCCGGAGACGGCCTAAACCCTAAACCCATACACTCGTGGGTCATACGTCTATGGAACATATATGTGGGTGGTCTAAACCCTACCCTAGATTGTGTATATAGTATCATGTAAATAGGCTATGTGTCGTGTGACATGGACACGTGGCCCGCATGGCCCGCGGCAGAGGGGAACGACGACGGCGGCGACGGTTCGGTTCGTGCCATTCCGTCGCGCGCGCGAGACACGCGTCTGGTTCACGTCGACGGCACAGCGACAAAGGCTATAGAGCGCGGACTCTCTACATATATATACGGTATATATTCTATATTCTCTATGATGAAGGTGATCGCATCACACGTCGCGCGCGCGGTGACGACGCTCGAGCTCGTGGCGGGCGTGGA
>Ga0255765_1000352_pt1 | contig 61620 bp, 86 predicted proteins | sample 041ome_8_FD_179965 | JGI IMG/M metagenome (GOLD analysis project Ga0255765, IMG submission 179965) | Coastal salt marsh microbial communities from the Groves Creek Marsh, Skidaway Island, Georgia - 041407BS metaG (version 2) | ecosystem: Environmental > Aquatic > Marine > Intertidal zone > Salt...
CATCTATCCACATCTCACGCACAAGATACACACCTACAGGCAAGCCTACAAACGCAATCGCAAAGACAAATGCAATGAATGCGCCGGCGCCTTTAAATAGTGTGTTTGCATAGGCTGCGCCAAATGACACTGCTGCAATATAAGCAAGACTGCAAACAGGCCAAGCAAGATTTTTAAGAAAGTGTTTCCATACTCGATTCATATTCTTATACCTTATATAGTTTTACATAGTTTAGACGGGTTTCGTTTACTTCGAACAACTTGTTCTTAGTCTGTGCTTTTACCTTAGCCTTACAGCGTAGCATAGCACCTACATCATATGCAAACTTGTTCATGAAGCTCACTAGGTTACCTTCTGTAGTAACCGCAGTGTAGTTGTAGCTCTCCCACCGGGCGCTGTAACGACGGTCAAGGATAGCAATCACTGCTTCTACACTATCCTTCTCTGCACCTAAATGTTTGCTGTCGCGATACTCAACACGGATTTCTTTTTTAAGATTGCTTTCGTGTTGATCACGTTTGATAAACTCTGGAGCAAAAGCAATACGACCCATACCGCACTTAAACGGTACTTCGTCTTGCGATAGTTCTTTTACCATATCAGCTTTGAAGCCGTCTAGCTCACCTAGTCCAAGCATTACATACCGACGCATCCACTTGAGTGCTTCTTGTACATTAGCATAGTCTTCTTCAGTAGGCTCAAACATCTCAAAGTCGCTTGGATGCCATTGTGCATTAGAAGAATTAAGTTTGTTATCCCAGTAAAACTTAACAAGACTTATGTTGTCAAACCGTGTCTTGTTTTCTTCTGTGCTAAATCGACGAGTGTCTTTGATGTAAGTATTGTTGTTGATGCGGTATGCTGCATATGCTACAGCAAGAGCTTCTGTGAGGGGTACAGCCTTAGGAGGAAGTGGCACGTAGTAATGCACTTTATTATTTGTCTCGTCATCAAGCTCGTATTCGAGTTCCAGGCTCTTGAACTCTGCCTTGCTCATACTACCCCAATCAAGAGTGTTTGGATCGTGAAGTGTATTTCTCATGTGTGCCTCCGTGTGTTTGTGCCTATACACTTTTATAGCATACAGACACACACTTGTCAACCAACAACTTCACATAATCCATTGGCAAATACTTCAACCGGTTTTACTATAGTTGAATGTAATAATATTTCTTTGGCTGCTTTTGCCGTGCGTGTGTCGTTTCCATCTTTGTCTTTTTCTGTAGCTCTTCGCCCAGCTGTATATTTTATATCAAAGTAACTATCATTTAGATGTGCTTTGTGTGTATCAAAGAATCCATCCTGTGCATCATCTCTATTACAATAAAATACAATATCGCCAGCCAAATCTTTTTGCACACAATACTCGATTAGAGTTTGGTGATCTGCATCGGTAAATCCTTCGCCATAACTTGTAAAACTATCTCTATAAGGCGGATCATAAAAGAAAAACGCACGTTCGCCTGCTACTGCATCGCTTGCTACTTTCCAGTCTCCACAATAAACATCTACTTTCTGTAAAAATGTATGCCATTCTATTACATTTTCTTTGTCATACACTGTTGTCTTTTGATTACCTAATCCAAATGGTGTATCAAATCTGCCATTTGCACGTTTGGTAGTTTGCCAAATACCATTAAATGCTGTTTTCATTAGGAAGTAAAGTGTAGCACTTTCTTCTGTAGTAGTCCAGTTGTGTACATTGGTTGCATATGGTGTACGAAGATTGTAAAACCATTCTTTACGTTTGGCTTTATCTAAAGGAATATATTGTGCTTCGAGTGCATCCATACGTTTAATAAAGTTATCAACATCATTTTTAATAGCGTTGTAAATACCAACTAGTTCTTCTTTAACATCATTGATAACAAACCTTTTTACATCCGGACAGTTTTCATATACCCAAATAGTCATTGCTCCGCCACCAAAAAATGGCTCAACAAATGTGTCGTAGCCACTAGTTGGAATACCTGGGTTATCCAAATATTTGGGTATCATTTTGTTTTTTCCGCCTGCCCACATGTATAATGGTTTCATAACGTTCCTTCTAATGTTTCTTGCATTATAGCACTAACTTGATCAAATGTAAAGCCTTCGGGTGACATATAAAACTTGAAGTTTTCGCCTAACATAATGTTTGCTTTGCGCCGGAGATTATCTAAACATTGTCCTTGTGCAGAGCCTGGACCGCTGCAAAATGTTACATATACTACATCTGGATTAATATGTTTTGCTGTACAAGCATTGTCCCACCAACGTTCGTATGCATTGCCGCCAAGTCCTTGTTTCTTGGCTTCAAATACTGCTACTAGTTTGTCGCCTTTGAACCATGCGCCGCCATCTGGTGCAAATCCAAAACAGTTGTCGCCAACATATTTTATTTTATCTTCATAAGAAAACTGTTTGATCATCTTAAGATCAGGTACTCGAATATTATCTCTAGATTCTTTAAGTTGTTTATCAAGTTTGGAACTATCTGCATCTAATGCAGTTGTACCTGATTGGATGCCGCCTTTAAAGTTGTTTACACGTTGTGACATGTGGTACCTTTCTGTTTTGCCTTAGTATTAATATAGTGTATTTTGATTTAACGTCAACCAGTTTGTGTCCATTTTAAGTGAGCAAGACGTTCTTTTTCTGCCCAGCGTATAAACAATCCGGGCTCGCGTCCCATTGCTTCGATTTCACTAGGTTTGTCCCAGTAATCCATGCCTGCTTCGTTGTCTTGTGTTAGTTCACCTAGTTCATACTGTTTTACATGCACCATTTCGTGTGCAAGTGTACACAGCATTTCACGCATGTTAAGAGTACGCTTGATATCTACTTCGTATTCGCTGTCTTCTAGCTCTGTGCAATAGCCGTAGTTCTCGTCATTGCTCATACGCCGAAAGTTGATTTCAACTGTAGGATTAACATTGAATTTTTCGCAGACAAACGCAGCCATGCTAAGTGCATACTTGCGTTGATTGCGTGTTCCGCCATTTACTGTGATCATTGTGTCTCATCATTTGCTAATGGTTGCAGTAAATGTATTAATCCTGTTTCAACAGCACCAATACCTGTTTCGCTTGTCATTACAATATAACAAAACTTTAGTTTAGTCAAGTCTAAAATACCGTATTTTTCTCTAAATGCTTTGAAACCTCTTGTGTCTCTTGCATTACGGAACTCGCCCAAAAACTTTTCTTTGTGCATTTTTTGTCTATCGCGGATGAAACCTTTGCCAACATAAAATACATCATCGTCGTCATAAATGACATATACCCCACGGCTTTTTTTAACTGCTAAATCAGGACGTTCGCTCCAGTTGGTGTATTCTACTTGTGCTGGAATATCATAGAAAGATAGTATCTTGCTGATAGTTTCGCCGATCATACTTGCACCGGAGTTTTGCCTGTGATTAAGTACATTTTCTTTATAATAGCACTTACATCTGCTTCTGTCAAGTAACCTTTTACACTATCATCTTCATCTGTAATGCCAGGCAGATGTGTAAAGTAGCCGTTTTTAAGTACAGCAATCTCATAAGGAGCAGTTTTTTTACCGTATGCACCTTTGCCACTGATAATGCTGAGTTCATAGTCATCGCCAAAACTCAGCACACATTGATAGGAGCCGGGGTGATCGACTTTTTCAATCATTTCAAAACTTGATAATTCTAATACAGCCATTGTACCCTCCTGTTAACTATTTTATAACACAAAAAGCAACAACTGTCAACCTAGATTCTAAATGTAATGCGTCCTTTGTCAAGGTCGTAAGGTGTCATTTCAATCTTTACCTTGTCGCCTAGAACTAGTCTAATTCTAAAACGGCGCATTTTGCCGCCTGTATAACAAGTTACAATATGTCCATTTTCAAGTTCTACTTTAAACATTTGGTTTGGTAGCACATCTATAATACTACCTTCTACTTCTATTGTGTCATCACTCTTCGCCATTATCTACCTTAGTAATAACGATTGTACCGTTCTCTATCACAAACTTCAATGTGTCTCCTTCTTTCCATCCTTGAGATTCCATAATCTCAGGTGGTATTGTCATATTAACATTATCCGGGTCTCCGTCAATGTCTTGAAATATTTCATCTACGTTGTATGTTAGTCTATTTACCATTAGTTTTCACTCCAATAGTATTTAACATTTCAACTGCATCAGGAAACTCGTCCATATTCCGGATAGACTCTTCAAGTTGATCTTGAGTTTCAATGCTTGCAATCGAATCTATTTGTTCCCACATCAAAGAGTGTGTACGATAAGGTTGATTGATGGTAGTGTGTAGGCTCCAGTCAATTTTTGCTGGCTTTTCAAAATTGTTCATTTGTTACTCCAAACACTTGCGTAATAACCTTTTCCGTGAGTATCGCCGCCGTCGTTGTCTACGTCAACATCGTTGTACAAAATACTAGTAACAGTGTCTTCTCCGTTTGGATATTCAGTAAAAATAACTTTTAGTTTCTTAGGATCAAACTCACCAAAAGTTTCAAAACGCCCTTCAAAGAACGTGCCGTTTTCACTGCTGGTCATCTGTAGTGTGTAATCACCTTCGTTGCCAAAGTCTTCGTCCGACTCTACTAGATCAACTTCATAGTCGGTGGCTTCCATAACACCGTCTAGATATTCTTGTAGTTCTTCACTATCAACAACTTCACTAACAATATCAGCATTATAATCGCCAGTGCTGATTTCTTCAATGGTTACTCTAGCACTACCATACTCTACACCATACTGATGCACAATTTCATTTGGTGCTTCATACCATGGATATTTGTAATCTTCATTATCAAACTCAGTGAGGAAGTCTGCCTCGGGCGGAACTACTTCAACATTATCAAAATCATAATCTTCTGGGTCTTCATTGACCATATAGTTTACAAGATCACTATCGCCATGTTCTTCACAGATGGGTTGCCAAAAGTCATGCACAGCTTTGCTTACATTAATGTATGCACTCTCGCCACCGTACCCCCAAAGTTGAATACGATAGTAGCGTGGGCCTTTAAGTGTTTCTACCAGTTCTTGCTTTTCTTCTGATGTCGCCATTCTTTAAATCCTCTTGGTTGCCTTTAGTTAAATATACAACAAGTTAAAAGGAATGTCAACCTTGAAAAGAACATTATTTGTAGTTACATGCCAACACGACAAATGGAAGTTTGAAATGATGTGCCGTAGTATTAGTGCATTTTTAGAGCCATGTCGTATAGTGATTGTTCACAATGAAAGTGACAAAAAATACAATGAATGGTTAGAATGGTTTAACACTAATATTAATGAGACTTTGCTTTACAAGTTTAGTGTGGTTACCTATCCTGCTAGTAAGTTTTGGCCTAAAAATATTCCCCAGCACTTGGATTATGAATTAGAACTAGGTGGCTGGGTCGGACAACAGATGTTAAAAATATTAGGACATTCTGTTATAAAAACAGAAGAATATTTGATACTAGATAGTAAAAACTTTTTCTTTCGTCCTTATAATATTGATGATACGCCGTCTTGCAATGCTCACGGAAACTGGACCCTCAAAGGTGTAACTGAATGGACAAAGCTCAGTTGTGAAAGACTAGGATTAATATATCCTGGACATCATCTAAAACTAAGACCAAATGTTACACCCTACATATTTAAAACCCATGTTGCAAAACGTTTGGTAAAATATTTTAAAAGTGATATAAACTTTTACTGTTGGTTTGCTGAAACTGCACTATTACCCGAAACAAGTCCAGCTGAGTTTATTCTTTATGATTTATTTGAACTTAGATTAGGACAACGATCAACTAACCCAGATGAGCCGATCACATATTCAACTATATGGAGACATCAGCTATTGAAGGAAAAACAAACGCCCAAGCAGATAGCACATACTATAATCAAAGAGTACAATGACGGCGTAAAGCCCTGTCCAATTTCAGGATTTCATAGCGGTGTTGAACCGTTGTTAACACTAAAAGACGTTAAAGATATATTAAAAATACTTGACGTTGATTTTATAATGCCGACAAATTCTTTGGGTCCTTTTTAATAAATACATATGTAATAGCAGAGCGTGAGGGCGCACTTAATGGACTTTTTAACTTTAGCAAGCGAAGTAGGATTTCCTATTGCTGGGGCATTAGCAGCCGGATATTTCGTTTTTTTAACACTCAAATTTATTCTAGGCGGCGTTGAAGACAGTGTAAAAACACTCAACGGTATTATTGGCTCGTTGGATAACCGTGTGCAAACTATGAACAACGACCTAGTTAAGATAGATGCACTGTTAAGTTATGCACTTGGAGTTAAGCCCAATATTGATAGAATAGCAGCAAATGAAGGAAAAGATGATGCCAGAAGAGACTAATGTAGACGACAAAGGTAAAATGGAAATCCAGTTGCGTATACTAGGAAATGAACTAGTAGCAATAAAAATGTCAGTTGATGATTTCAAAATGAAATGGCTGTTTTTAGGAGTAGTTGCTATGTTAGCTGTAGGATGGGCGGCAAGTAGTTTTGGGCCAGACTTGATCGGTATGTTCGGAGAGTAAATGGAGTTTGATATTTCAACTGCAATCAAAGACTTTGGCTTTCCAGTCATTGCTGCGTTTGGCATGGGATATTTCATCTTCTTTATCTGGAAGTGGGTAACAGAAACTATTGATCCAGTTATTGGACAAAGCATGGGTACACTTATACGTCTTGTTGACCGTGTGCGTATGTTGGACAACGACATGATTAGACTTAACAGTAAGTTGAGCATGGTGTTAGAGCATAGGGGTGCGCTTAATCCAGAACAACAAGCGTTCTTAGACGAAGCAGTTGTAAAATATCAAAGCCGCAGCGAAACGTTTAACTCAACTGGCAAGCCTGCACCGAAAGAAGACCCAAATAAGCCAGAACTAAAGAAAAGAACTTCACGCAATAACTAAGTATTTTTATGAGATACTATTTAGGACAATGCGAATACAAGTGGACACATGCCAATACTGATATGGAGAACATATGGATTAGGCGTGAACTTGGCGATGATCTTTATCGTACAGTAGAAGAAAACAACTGGGAATGGAAACTTTTGCGTAGTAGCAGTACAAGTTTGCCCGGAGATGTATACTGCCGCTGTGATATATATGTAGACATTGATGATTCAAGACACGCAACTTTATTTGCATTAAAGTATACTCATGTAAAACTAGTGGAGAAAGTACAATGATGTGGATGGATTATAATATAATGCAAGCCGGTGATAACTTTTGTATAGAAGGCGATTGGCCTGGAGAAGTAATGGGATTAGATAGGCAAGGAAATCCTGGTAATAAGGATCATCCGTTGTATAAACCAGGCGATGTGTTTATAGTAAACGAAAGTGGATGGTTAATAAAAACTGATCAAGTTAACGCACTGTTGTTAAAGCACGAGAATAGCGTTCAGCAACAATCTCAGCAACTTGATCAGAACACATAGTTTCGTAGTGTGTATGTGCTACCTCTACTAGTTCCATGTCTGTTCTGTGTGTCATTGAAGCAAGTGTAACAACACCGTCATTAGGGCCATTGTGATAAGGCACTGATCCTGTTGTACTTACTATTTGTGTCCAAGGTATATCTAATTCTATCTCATGTGCTTTTTTGATAGGATCGCTCTTGCGTCCAATATCCCTAAACAATGGATAACTTGGTACAACATACTTTGCCCAGTCTGCTGTGCTACTACCTCTAAACGGTGTGCTAATACTAACGCCACCTACTACACGTAGATATTTGGTAAGATGTAGTGCATACAACCCGCCCATGCTGTGTCCTACAACAAAGTGCGGTCCTCTATTTTGACACTGCTCTGTGATCATATCTAGGTTATCATAGAATCTATCCATGCTGCTATAGTTGACCATAATCTCTTTTGAGAACTGTGTCTTTGTTTGTAGGTATTTGAAACTAAGACTGGTTTGATTTGCACCATGCAACCATATTACATTGATATCATCAATGTCCTGGCCTTTGTATTCAGTGTTGCTGCCGAAAAGATTTTTTATATAGTTGAACATATGTTATTTACTCGTCGCAACAAAAATTCCATTCCAATCCGGTGGTAGGTCCTGTGTTTTCATATACTCACAGCGTTCAATCCACATATCGTAATAGCCTTCCATTTGGCCATCAAACGATCTACGTATTATTTTACATTGTTCAATGGCTTCATCAAACAGTTGCATCTGATATAGTCCATGCATATCTTTGTGATGTTTTTGTGTAATTTTCCATGTATCTTTTACATTATCGAGCACTGTATAAATGCTCAATCCAACACTCTTGCCTTTTACTTGTAAGTCATCTACTTTAAGATAGAAGAAGTCATCCTTTGTTGCTTCATAAGTTGCTTCGCCTACAAGTAATAAGCATCCGTACTCTTTACACTTGCTTTCTACTCTAGCGGCGGTGCTTACAGCGTCTCCAAGGACATCATATGAATGACGTTTAGTACTTCCCATCTCACCAAGGTATCCCAACCCTGTGTTGATGCCAGCGCCCATACCAACAGCAGGACGACCATCAGGTATAATAACTTCTTCATTAAACTTCTCCACTGCTTTAAGCATGTCTAAGCCACACTGTACTGCTGTCTTAGCGTGGTTAGGATCATCTATGGGTGCATTGTGTATGTGCATACTTGCATCGCCTATATACTTGATAATCATTCCGTCTGCGTCTAGCACTGGCTCTGTAATAGCATCCATGTAGCCATTCATAATACGTGTGAGTCCTTGTACGTCATCTCCAAAACTTTCACCTAATGGTGTAAAGCCACGCAGGTCTGAGAACACAATCGACACTTCTTTCTTAGTACCCTTCTTGATAAGGTCTGGGTTTTCCTGTAGCAGTTTAACCACTGTAGGGCTTGCGTATCCAGCAAACTGTTTCTTGATTGCGTTCTTCTGTAAGAATTCATCTACAAACTTGATTACGTATCTTTTTAATCCAACTAACAATAAAAACGCTGCTGGTATAAATCCATCAATCAACAGGTTTTGCGTAGCAAACATATAGTAACTAAAATAAACACCTCCACCCACGGACAACACAAAGAAGGCTATGCCTACGTATGTCCAACGGGCGAGGCCGATTAACAGTAAGCCGGCTATAACTAGAGCTGCTAGTTCTGCCCACTGTTCTGCGTCTGGGTGTCTTGATATATTCGATTCGTTAAACACTGTGCCTAGCATTGCTGCTTGTACTTCGTGTGGAAACACGCTGCCTGCTGCTGTTGCTAGTGGCTGTGTAAGCCCTGCTGCTGTTGGTCCTACAAACACAATAGCGCCAGCAAAGTCATCTGGTAAGTCTACTGCGCTCACGCTTTTACTACGCTGACTCCAATCTATCCATACTTCGCCTGTTGGATTTGTTTGTATAACACCAAACTGCGGTATGCGTAGTTTGTCTACACCCATTGGGCTTAGTTTTATTTGAAACGAGGGATCGCCTGCTAGTACACGTAACACTTCCATTGTAACATTTGGATACAGTGTTCCGCTAGACTCTACTACAAGAGGTATGCGTCTTGTTACACCGTCTATTTCTGGCCAACTGTTTGTAATACCTGATCCAACCGCAGTATATTCAATGTCTGGAACATTTGCGATAATTCCTGGAACGCTGGGTATAGTATAAAGATAGTCGCTGTTAACGATAGTAGCACCAGGATTAATTGGTTCATTTTTGTTCTCCTCAGATCCCAGCATTGTTACAATCACTGGGTATTGTTGCATTATTTCAGCAAGTGCAGCGTCTTGCCCACTCCTGTCTGTCTCCGACATCAACACATTAAACACCACAAGTCCAGCGCCTCTGGCATACAAATCCTCTATAAGGGCAGCATAATCACCTCTCGGCCACGGCCATTGTCCGTAAGCCTCTAAACTCGGTTCATCGATGTTTACTGTGTAAATGTTGTTTTCAACAGGTTGTTGATTGATTATCAGTGTGTCGAAATATCTTAGTTTTATACTTTCTAAGAAAGGCGGATTGATACTATACACCCATGCTAGTAATCCTAGTAGTAATACACTCCATACGGGCGAAAATAAAACTTTACGCATCATTTTTTCTTTCCTAACAGTTTTGCTTTCATTGCAGCCAGCTCTTGCTGTTTTTTTATTGCGGCTTGATCGGACGGGGTCGATAGTTTGGGTTCTTCACTCCTGGTGTGTACTCCACCACTGGGTTGTAACTCATCTTTTGTATTTTTTTCAATTGTTGATGTCTTATGATTAAGGCTGGCTCGGAGTTTTGCAATTCGGTGCTTTCGCTCGTGTTCTTGTTGTTGTCTAAGTTTTTCAATTATGCCCTCCTCAATTCTTTTATCAATCAACTGATTGATATAATCTTCTAATATCCATATGAAAAATCTTTGTATCATACAGTATTTACTCTCCGCAGTATATATAGTTACATGGATTGAGAGTAAAATCCATATTGTAACCAACTTGTGCCCAATATGGAGCAGCAGGATCAAAAACTGCACCTACAAACATTATAACACCTATGAATCCAGGAATCAAACATATAGATAATATATCAGTTAATTTTTTCATAATAAAGCCCTCAATGGTATTTACCAAAGAGGGCTCCATAATATACGCTTAGAACTTGAAAGTTAAACCAGCACTTAGGAATGTACTAGTGTTGTCGCCTGCTATTTTGCGGTTTGCACTAGCACCGATAGCAATACGATCATTGATTGATTTTTCAATGCCTACTCCGATCTGTGTTGTGTCTGCGTCATCAAATGCTTTGCTGATACCAATGTCTAGTATACCTGCTTCAATGTTTAACCCAACAGTTGCATAGTTGTACGACTCGTCGCCTTCTGTATGATCTAGGATAGCTTGAATATCTCCAGTTTCTGTCCATGCATCAGTGCTGCGCTTGCCAACGGTATAACCTGCCCAAGGACGAACAGCACCAGTTGATTTCTCTACAGTTAGTGTGCTCCATGTATCTGTTGCACTAGTTGAACCTGCTGCATCAAAGTCGCCGATGTTTCTGTTGTATGCTAAATCTGTGCTTGTAGTGTTTAGCATACCAGTTACAGTAACTCCGCGGCTGTCAATGTGTTTGCTTGCTTCAAAGCTCAACATTGTGGTGTTGCTAGTACTATTTGAATCTGTGCCTTGCATTGTAGTATCAATCTTAGCAATACCTGCGCCTAGTGTTAGCAAACTGTCAGTTGTTACTCTGCCGCCAAGTTGTGCTAGATTTGAACTAGCACTGTAACCGTTGCCCATATCATGATTAATACGACCGCCTTCTAATCCACTGCCTATTCTAACATTTCTATGTGGTGCTAGATTTGTTATCTGTGTTACTTGGTCTACACGCCCTGTAAAGCTACCAGGATCTGTTACTGCAACTACAGGTGTTCCCAACGAAGCGTCACTGTATACATCCCATGTGCTAGTTGAAGTTTCTCTGGCAATAGTTTGTACACCATCTGCTGTTGTGCTACTGTGTGTTGTTACACTTGAACTTGCACTGCCTACAACTGTTGGTGCTGCTGGTTCTGTAGATCCGCTTGCTGCGTCTGTGGCACTTCCTACATCTTCTAGTGTGCCTGTAGTAATATCAACGCCGCCGCCTGCGCCGCCTGCAATAGCTGTTGATGCCGCATCAAACGCACTTGGTCCAAAGATATAAGCATAGTTAGCTGTTACGATATCGCCTGCTACCAAGCCAGTCCATTCCCAACCTAGACCTATAGTATCGTCGCCGTTGCCTACAGTATAGTCGCCGCCTGTTGCATAGTCATTAGGGTCTGTGCTCCATCCGCTACTAATACCAGCGCCTACATTGCTGTCTGTTGAATACAAACCTAGTGCATAGCGTGAAACAGTTGCTTCTGAGAACACAACATTTGCTTCTGGAATAGTTCCGTATCCTAGTACGTTGTCTGTAGCACTTGTATCGCCTGCTGCTGGCATTGCATCTGGATCAATAAAGCGTCCAAATCTTAGCGTAGTGATAGCTGTCTGTGCTGTAATACCGGTTGTGATGTCAATGTATTCTTGTCCGCTTGGCAGACTGTATGTGTTGGTCATATCAAATACACCGGTTACTCCGCCGCTCCACGTTGCACTGTCTGCTGTTGGAGTTCCTGTCCAGCCATTACTTGCAATGCCGCTGGCGCCACCGGAGTTATTGTTGGTGTATGCTATGCCATCAACATCAACTGTAAATCCATCAAATGGTGCACCAGGTGTTAAGTAGTCACCTTGTTCGCCGTCTGCTGGAAATGTGCTAGTTCCAGTTGAATCATATTGTAGTCCTGGGCGTGTATTACCACCCGAACCAAATGTGCCTGTTGTTTCATTTACGCCGGCTCGGACGTATTCGTTTTCTATTATTACATTATCTGCTAATGCAGTAGTAGATAGTAGTGCAGCTAGTACGCTGCTTATTATTATTACCCTCATTATTTTCCCTCCATGAGATATTTACATCTTATTTAAGTTGTAGTTCTATTCCTAAAACTACACCTATATTGTTGTTTTCTTCGCCATATGATTCTATTGTTGGTGCAGCGAACATTATAACATTATCATTTATGTCGTATGTACCTCTTACCATTGGTGCTAGTTCTCCGTATGCCGGATATCCTGTAACTAGACTAAACTCAACACCCAAACGGTCTGTTGGCTCTAATCTATATCCACCGTAGAAACTGATTCTGTCAACGCTGTTGTAGTAGGCACCAGCAATAGCACCGTCCTCGTAAAATCTCACATGGGGGTGTATCTCGTTGTAATCACGCTCCAGTCCCATATGTGTAGTTAATGCTAGTGCCCAAATAAAATCCATTGTATTGCCCTCATAGTATTTAGTACTGCGTAACTGTTACAACACATCCTGCGCTGTTGGTACAATAGTTGTTTAATATATAACTTAAATTGTCGCCGCTTTGTAGCACACTGATATCTGTAGGATAATCTCCGTCTATGGTGATACTGCTAACATTACCGTTGCCATCTTGTACAACTTCAATAATATGTTCGTCGCCAGTGATATCAAGGTCTAAATCGTTATCAGATCCATTCTTTTGTATTAGTGTCATTTCAAAACTGTCACCAAATGCTTGTAAAAAAATATCATTAGCTTTACTGCTGTGTGATACTAATGCTGTTGCTGCCGCCAACGCCAACACGATAACCGTACGCATTGAATCCCTCCTGTACTATATCTATTGTATAACTGTCGTCTACAAACAGTTCCAGTCTAAAAAAATGATCATCACCTTGCTTGCGCTCTACAATGTAGTTGGGAGTTTCATCATAAAATATATTTGTTTCTGGATCTAATCCTCTAAAACGCTCTGCAAACAACTCTATATTTTGTGAAGATAATTCGTCGATCCACTTTGCTAGAATTTCTTGTAGTTGTCTTTCCATTTCATCTGCAAAATCATATTTTAAAAAACTATTATTGTCTAAATCTGTAACCCAAAGATTTTTTATACCTTCTACCAATGGATCTCTGTCTAATTCATCATATTTTAAAAAGTCAATATCCAACAAGTTTGTAACTGGGTATTGCCTTTCTATTTCTTCATCGTAAGGTTGTTTGTTACGCACAATCAACATTGCTCTCAGCATATCACTTGGCAGTTCTAGTATCACTGGGTTAGCAGGTGTGTCCCATCTGCTTTTTACCACTGTTGTTTCAAACGCTTGGTTCATTATAACTGTGCCTACATCGCTTTCAACTGATATTTCGCCTACAACACAAGCGCCTGTATTATCACAACTTGGTAGTAGTGTAATCATACTGCCGCCTATTTCATCTACAATCATCATAAAGTCTGTGCCACGCACGTTAATGGTAGCACTAGGTGTTCTTATGTTTACTCTTTGTCTGCTGTTCTTTGCTATTTGTCCACTAGCATATCTCACTGCACCTAGTGTGGCTCGCATACCTAATGTGCCTTTACCAGTTGCAGGATCGTATATAAATTCGTCTATAACCATACGGCTATGTTCGGTAACATCTACACGAGTTTCATCTTCAAACTCCAGTTGCCATGCACCGTCTCGGGTGGTAATAGCATCTTGCATTTCTAAGCCTGTGCCAACATCACCTGTAATCTTGTCGTTTTCTCTTTTGATTGTGCCTGGGCCAGTGCTTGCGGTTATTTCACCTATACTGGCCCAAGCATTTGTTGATATTAATATCAACACTAGAATGATTCTAATCATCAGTCACTCTGTGTTATATCTACGCTTTGGTCATCGCCGTCAAATGTAGCAGTCAACATATTATCGTTGATGCCGCTTTGAGTGATATTGTAATAACTGCCGCCACCTGTAATAGTTAAGTCTATTGTGTGTCCAATAACGTCTCCGTCACCAGTTACATCAATATCAATAACATTACCTGTTGTGCCTGTAGCACCTGTCAGTGTTCCGTTTGTACCTGGACCTACTGCTGCACTTGATGTGTTGTCGACTACTACATCAATATCAGCACTTTGTCCATCTACAGTCATCTCAACAACATTACCGTCTCCGTCAATAGTAAAGTCAATGCTGCTGCCTGTTGCATCAGCTACTTCGCCTATGTCGAAATCGAGTGTTGTAAAGTCACCTTCAATGTCTACATTTAGTGTTACAGTATCACAGTTTCCAGCTGCCGTACTACTACAAAGTAAATCTATATCATTGCTGTCGCCAACTATACTCCAAAGGCCTGTATAAGTAGCACCTTTGATTGTTGCTGCAATGGTATTTGTATTACCTGTTTGTGTAATGCTAAAAGTCATATCTGCACCTTCTAACACTGCACTTTGTGTACTGTTGCCGAGTTGATTGTCTTTTCCATCTTGTACAATGTCCAAGTCCAATCCGTCGCCAATTTGCTGGATATAGATTTCATTGGCCGTCGCCGTCGAAACCCATGCGAATACCATAGCTATTATTATTGCTATTTTTTTCATGGTATATACCCTCCTATAGTAGAGTGCGCCCTCTCTACTAGTGTTATTTATAGGTAATCTGGGGTTTTAAACAGCTACTCTTTGAAGTTCCAAAGGCCTTTTCGTACACCTTCGTAAATCATCTCAATAACCGTTGCTTCTATAGCACTACGAACTGCAATGTTGGTTGGTTCGTTTACAGTATAGCCGGTTTCAATCTCTACTACTTCTGTGCCTAGTTCAATAAACTTGAATACATCTGCACCTGTTCGATGACTTGCTATGCTTTTTTCTGCTGCCACGCTTAGTAGCACTCTTCCTGTGCTTACACTTACAATACGCATACCAACAGTAACAGTGTCCACACGATACTCTGTGCTGGCTCCTATGCCAAAATATCTAGCACCACTACCGCCTGTTGTTGTATTACTATCATATCCGATAATGCCGCCTTCTAATATAATACCAGCAAACTTCATTGGTGATAGTGGAGTTGTTTCTTGTTCGTAGTTTTCTCTTGTGCTTCGTATAAGTTGACGTTCTTTGATAAGGTTATCCATGCCGCCACGTTCCATTACTTCGAACCAGTCGCCACCGCCCGCATCTAGTAATGCGTCTATTACCCATACTTCTGCACCCTGTGTTACAGCACTGCTCAAACTTGCTGCGCCATCTGTAGGTGCTCTCTGTCCTGTTTTATCTGTAAAACTATAAACTCCAATAGTCATAGCAGGACCGTTTATTGCCGGAATATCTCGCAGTTCTGCTGCCATTGGGTTGTCTTGCACTGCTGGAGGATTAGAATCCAGCAACGCCTCTGGAGATTTCATAGTGTAACTGCATCCTGCTAGTAATAATATCGGTAATAGTTTCCACATTAGAATGTAAAGTCTCCTGGTCCTGGGATTGTTACTTCAGTATATCCATCTGGGCCATCTACAGTTAGTGTGATACTGCCTGTTTCTTCGTCCTTGACCCAAGTAATAGTTGCGCCTTCTACTTCTGTGGTGCCGCCGCTTGAACAATCAATGCCTGTGTCTTCTCCGCAAGCTGCAAACATATTGTCCACCATCTGCTTTGATAGTGTTGCATAGATGCGTGATTCTAAGTTACGAATGAATTTGTTCAACACACTGTTTTCAAGTTCACGCTCAATACGTGCTGCTTCAGCTTCTTCGGCTTTGCGTATATCGTCTCTGCGATTGAATTCCAGTTGCTCGATGCTTAGTACATGAGCACTATATCCCTGTCCGCTGAAACTAGGATTGTTGAAATTGTGAACTAGGTCTGCGCTTGCTATTGTTGGTAGTAGTATTAGAATTGCTAATAAACATTTCATTGGAAGCCCTCCAATACTATTTATATCATTGCCTTGTTAAGTGTAAGCTGCGCCCATTGTTCACGTCCTGCACCTGCTTGTGTAGGAATAATACTAATAGCCAATCCGCCAGCATGTCCACCTTGTCTAAATGCTGCTAGATCATTTGCATTACGCAACATTGCAGTCTTTTGATTGGGAATACTCATTAGCAACAATGCATCAAAGTTGTCTCTGTTTTTGTACCATTCAAAGTTTTGTGCTAGATATGTAAGTTCAACTTGACTTGCATCTTCAGTTGTTGCAACTTTGTCTGCAATAGGACCAGCATAGTTTTCCATGTCCATTTGCAACAAATCCAGCATCAATGATTTTCTAATCTTTTGATTGTTTGGATCACTTGTAGGAAGATCTGTGTTCAATGCTTGCATAAATGGACCTAGTCCTAAACTACCACCTTTGGCACCAATAGCACCAATCACAGTTGGTAGTTTTTCTTTATACTTTTCCAACACTGCACGTTTGGCTTTTTGAGATCCGCCGCCGTATCCAATACGTCCGCCGCTTGAACTCATTGCTGCTTTAAGTTCTACTTTACCAATGCCGTCAATCTCAAGATCACCTTCACCTGCTGCTAGACGCACTTTGTTGGAAAGGCATGCAAGTCCATATTCGCCTGGACCTTTTTGCTTTTTACCAACACCATATGCCGCTAGTTTTCTAAATGCTGCTGATCCAACTTCGTCGCCAAAGACTGCGCTAAACGTGTTTAGTGGTTTTGATAATGCACCAATATCTACTGCGCCACCTTGCTCTAAACGCTTTAGCAATGTATCCATTGTTTTGTAGTCGCTTTCAATAGTGCTAAAGATTTTTGTCATGTCTTGGCGAATTAATAGTTTTTCTTTGTCGCCCATGTTTTCGTCTTGTAGAGGAATATCAAATGCGCTATCAATGTTTGTACTAATAGTTCCACTGTTGAGGATTTTCCAAATTCTATCCAACAAGTTTGCTTCGTCTTGATTGTCAGCACTCAGGCCAGAAATAGTTGATATAATCTGTTCTTTTTCTTGTCCTAAGTCTTCATATTCTACAAGGTCTTTATAACGCATTTTTAACTCCTAAGTAATGTATTTATTCGATATCAGGAAATAAACATTCTTGTACGAATACTCTTACATCTTCTTCATCGAGTCCTAAACTTGTCATTGTTTTAGGAGTATGTGGATTTTGTTTTTGATAATGTGCATAACGATTTTGTGCTGCTTTGCCAGCTTCAGTATTACCTGTTCCGTTGTAGGAACCAATGTATTCTAAATAGTTGTCAATACTGTCAAAACTTAGTTCCACAAGTTGTTCTAGTTCTTCAGTGCTGTTTACATTACCTGCTGCAACCATATGTTTAGTAAATATAGCCTTTGCCCATTCTGGTAATTCACGTGGCTTGCGCCATTCTAGTTTTGCTACTTCATCTCCAAAATCATCAATCATTTCATGATACTCCAAAGACGTTGGAGAGTAATCATGGAAGTAACCTGTGATTTTGTTTTTACCTGCAATAACATCTAATCCAAAGATAGGACCGTCATTGTCCAAGTGAGGAAACACACAGCAATGCATCATCCACAAACCTTTGCTGTCTCGTGCATCAACTACGTCAATGTGGGCTCTACGATAGTTCTCACTGGTCCATACACGGTTGATCCAACCTGGTTGATTAAATCTATCCATGCCCATTTCGTTGTATTCTTGACCAGTTGCATCAAAACGTTCGATCAATCTATCTTGTATTTTAATCAGTGTATCCCAAACTTCACTCACTGTCTAACTCCTCAAATAGTTGCATTGCAAACTCAAAACATGTGTTTGCTTCATCTGCCATGTCGTCTGTAAGCATAGCACGTACTGTAGTTTTTAGTTCTTCTACATTATTAAACTCATACATCTTGCCGCTGCCTGGATTACGCTTTTTAATCATTTGGCCGCCATACATATCACCAAAGTGACGTACATACAAGTGTGCTAGAAACTCTTCTCGGTCTTTCATATGCATACAATAGTCTGTATAGTCTGCAACAACTTGACACAGCAAGTCTCCGTTGCGTTCAATACTATGTGCAGTTTCTAGTTCTTCAACGTCTGCACGGATTGCATCTGCTCTTGCAATATCTTCAATGCCTTCTAATACACCATATGTTTTTGCTTGGCTTTCCAGCACAGCATACATTACATATTGATTGTACAAATATCTATGATACTCTTCTGGTGTCATGCCGTGTAGCAGTTTGCGGGCATGTTCTGTACGTTCTGCTTTCTGGTGATTAGCCCAGGTAAGTTCTTTAAGTTTGCTCATTCTTCCTCTAACTTGATTTGTAAATGAAATCCGTGATTTCGTGATAGGGTTACTGTTTCAGTTGTTTTCATTTCAGCAACTTCGTGTGAATACACACCAACAACACCACTGCCTTCTTCGTGTACTTGCATGGTTATTTGCATAGCACTATCTGGTGTATGTTTAAAAATATTTACTAATACTGCAATAACAAAATCCATTGGAGTAGCGTCATCATTTAAAAATATTACTTTATATTTCTTTGGTTCTTCAAGATCAATTTTAATTCGTTCATCTAGTTTTACATCTGCGCTCATTTTTATCTCCTAGTAAAATGGGGGAGATATTTCACTCCCCCTAGACTGTTAGCCTTCGATTTCATCAAACTGTTTGATTGCAATCTTCTTTGGTTTTTGTGCTTCTGGTACATTACGCACCAAGTGAATGTTGAGCATACCGAGTTCTAATGTTGCATTTTCAACTTCGATATGCTCGGCTAATGTAAACTGTCTACGGAAGTTGCGACCGCCGATTCCTTTGTGTAGATAGTTTACTTCCTCGTCTCCTTTTGGAGCATTACCTTCAACAGTCAGCACATTCTTTTCTAATGTGATGTCTAGGTTGTCCATACCAAAACCGGCAACTGCCAACGAAATCATATATTCGTTTTCATTGATTTCTACTACGTTGTATGGTGGATAACCTGTGCTCTTTGTATTCTCAAATGCTCGATTCATTTCATCAAACATTCTATCAAAGCCTACAGTGGCACGGTGAAGTTGGGGTAAGTCTAGTGTTGTTAATCTTGTCATTTTGTTTCTCCTTATAAAGCAAGAATAATGTTGGATCCATTTTTGGCATCCAGTTTATTTACCAATTGTCGATCCTTCATAGACCGAATTGTGTGTTTGTGTACAACGAATAAATGTTGCACACTTAGGCAGTTGCTTGATTGTTTTAGCACCTGCATATGTGCAAGTACTACGCACACCTCCTAGAATGTCCTGTACCGTAGCGGCTACAGCACCTCTATAAGGCACAAGCACTGTGCGTCCTTCTGACGAGCGATAATCTTTCAATCCGCCAAAATGCTTTGTGTTTGCTGCTTCACTACTCATACCGTAGAACTGTACAAACTGTTTCATTTCTCTTACTCGATGACCTTCGTATTGTAATTCATTCGTTTCATAGAACTTACTAATAACTTCGCCGCCGCCTTCATCGTGTCCGGCAAGCATACCGCCAAGCATTACAAAGTCTGCGCCGGCAGCAAAAGCCTTAGCCACGTCACCAGGGCAGGTACAGCCGCCATCAGCAATAATATGTCCACCAAGACCATGAGCCGCATCGGCACATTCGATAACAGCACTAAGCTGAGGATACCCCACGCCAGTCTGAATGCGAGTAGTGCATACACTACCAGGGCCAATTCCCACTTTAACGATATCTGCTCCAGCAAGTATAAGTTCCTCCGTCATTTCTCTTGTTACTACATTTCCAGCAATGATTACAATATGTGGTAATGCTTTGCGCACATCACGCACTCGAGATGCAAAATGCTCCGAGTATCCGTTTGCAATATCCATACACACGTACTTGATCATACCTGGTGCTTTATCGTATACCATACACAACTTTTCAAAGTCTGTATAACTTGTACCAATACTCATTGCAACATTATCTGTACGCTGATAAATACCTGCATTAAAGTATTCTACAAGTTCATCTACTGAGTAAGTTTTAACCAAGCAAGTAAACATGTCACCTTCAGCAAGTTTGTCAGCCATTTCAAATGTGCCAACACCATCCATGTTAGCAGCCATAATAGGAATGCCACGATAGTGATAGTTTGGAATACGCAGACCTGGCTCATAGTTACGAAAGTTTGTTTTACGTTCTAAACTTACTTCACTACGACTTTTAAGTGTACTTCGCTTGGGACGTATTAGCACATCCTTATAATCAAGTTTGACATCTTCTTCGATGCGCATGTTATATTCCTTCTACAAGTTTTCTTGATCTTTAATACGTTTTTTCTTATATCTACGAATTGCTGCTTGTTTCTCTAGGCGCTTTTTGGTGCCTTTTGATTGGAAAAACTCTTTAGCACGTAGCTCTTGAAGAATACCATCTTCAGCAATCTTTTTCTTAAATCTGCGCAATGCTTTGTTAAAATCTCCGTTACGTACTTCTACACGCATACCTGAAACGATAGCATTTTTTTCGTCATGTTTATTTTTACTCATTTAATCCTCTTTGAGTTTATCATACAACCAATCTAAGTTGTATATTCTATTAACGCTAAGTATATTATATGGCGTAACCTCGTCATTTGTCAAGTAAAAAGTATTTGGTAGGCTAACAAAATAAGTAGCCAAATTTCTTTCTATTGTGTCTAGGTTATCAATATCTAATATTGTATAATCTACAAAGCGTGATATATTAAGTAGCCAGTCATATTTTCTTTCTTCATCATCTTTTGGATCATAAAGGTATATGTTCATTGGGCTATTAAAATTTTTCAACAAGTTTTGAAACTGGTCTCGTACTCCAACACTAGGCTGAACTAATAAGAACGAAGTTGATTTATTGTGTATTACATCTGGTGGTGTAATAACATTAATTTTTGTCATAATCTTCCCAAGGCAAATAATCTGTCCTACCTTGTATATATCGTTCTTTGTGATACTTTACTGTATCATTTGGATTGTCTTGTTTCCATTTTTGTTTATTTTCTTTGTAAGTGTTATCGTAAAGTTCACGTTCTTCTAAGTCTTGTCTTCGTTCTTCCAAAACTCCTCCGGGCAACATTCCTCCATCATTGACGGTTCTACTTGCGGTATCATTGCTTTCAATTGTTCTGTGGTCATTCCTGGTGTATGAGGTTGAATTATCTCTGTCATTTCCGGCAATGTAGCTGCGGGCGTAACTGTCTTTCCAATCATCCCTGCCATCATTAGATCTATTAGTGTTGTCATTTAGTTCTTCCTGTTGGGCCTGTCCCTGTCGAGGATACTCCTGACGGCGCATCTCGAATGTGGTTTGGCTCGCTATGAGCAGAAGTACTGCTAATGGATCGAATACAAATATGATTGTTATTATTACCCATCTTACTGCTTCCTCTAGTATATCCTTGTCAGCTGTTTCTCCGTAGATAAACTCTGCTAGGTATTTTACTGGTCCTACTTCTGCTTCTAGTTTTCTATACTCAGTCTGTAAAGTATACTTTTGTTCTGTAAGTGTGTCAATGGTATTATTTGCTAATACTATCTTTTCTTGTTGTTGTGCAATAGTAGCTTCAACTGCGGCATCCTTGCCCACAGTTAAACTATTGCGTAAACTTTGTATAAGTGTGTTTGATTGTGCTATCTGTGCATCTGCACCAGCACGAATTCTTTGTACTTCTTCTCTTGCTTTTGTTATAACAGGAGACTCTGTGTTGCGTACTTGATCAATAGTTGCCAATACTTCTAGTTGACGATTTTTGACGGCTTGTGTTTGCTCGTTGCGTATGTTGCTTACAAGGTTGGTTAGTCGTGTGCGTTCTGTATCAACTATGCTTTGTGCTGTAGCACGTAGTTGTGCTACCTGTGCTTGTAGTTCGCCTATTCTAGCACGTTGCTGTGTTATCCATGTATCTGCTGACCTACGTGTGTTTGGACCTGCATTGCCGTCTGCGTTTGCTCCAATGGTACGCTGTGCAGATGCTATTTGATCACGCTCTCTACTAGCAAGTTGTCCTTCAACTTTTACAATACTATTTTCTATGCTGTTGATTTGTGCTAACACAGGGTCTACTGCACTAACATCAACACTCAGTTGTGCAATGCGTGATTCGTACTGTGTTGCTTGTATATCTAATCTACGTAGTTCTTCATCAAGTGCAGTTAGTTGTTCTTCGTATGGTTGTGTACGTTCGCTGTCTAATGTTCTTGCTGCTTGAATGATGGCGTTCTGTTCTGCAATAGCAGGTTCAATGCGTGTGTATGCTGTATCAATACGCTGTTGTTCTCTATCTATTTGTGCTTGTATTTCATCGTTGCCTGCGCCTACACTAGCTTCTGCTTCTAGTATACGTTCTTCTGCTCGCTCAATGATTGCTTCTTGTCTATCAAGTTCTTCATCAATACGCTCTAGTTGTGCAACACCTTCGGTGGCAGCAGCAGTTTGTTCAATGTGTGCTTTGCTGAGATATCCAAAAATACCCATGCTTGTAATAAACATCAATATCACTGTAGCAATAGTTAGATAACTCTTTAACCACCATTTAGCTTGGTTCCAATATCTATGTAACCACACCGCAGTTACAAGTTTTCCTATTTCTAGTACGCCGCCCATGATCATAATAGGTACCGCGGCGGCGGCAAAAATAGCTACTAGTCCGCTAACGCTGTAGTAGATGGCAACGGCGCTGATCGACAGCGCCGTTATGAGTACAAGTATTCCAAATATCATATTATATTTATGCTATTCCCAACGATAGAAAATATGCGCACCTATCCTACCGACTAGTTGTAGTGTCGATGCCCATCTTGGTTTTACATATGTAGCGTGATAGTGTGTAGCACCTTCTGTGATGCCACGATATTTGTCTTCAAACACCATTTGATATGCTAACATTTGTGCATCAATCCATAAATCTTCATTTTGTGGCCTGTCGTTTTTTCCATCGCAATACCAGCTGAATTGACACTGGTTACGTATCATTGCACCGCTAGGATGCTGCCTGCCTTGCTTAACTACTTCGCAAATAGTATTAGGATAACGTGTGTCGCGCACACGATTTTGCACCACGTCTGCTACTGCCACACGATCTGCCAAGGTACTACCACGAGCCTCATAGTAGATATTCAGCGCCATACAATACGCTTGTGGATATTCTTCTTCTGTATACAAGTTTGTAGTTTGTGCTTGTGCCGCATTGGCTACAATCAGCATTACTGCTGCTATAATATAAAACTTCATGTTCTTACCTCAATGATTGATTTTGTTTATCGACGCATACTTGCGATGTCTTTTGCATCTTCTTTTTTATCTGCGAAGATTGGTACCATATTACTTTTATGCATAGTTGCAATACCTAACAACTGACGCTCGCCTGAATACGTCAATGATTCTTTTGCAGGACCGTGGCCTGCAATCTTGTTGCTTAGTGGTACTGTGTTACTTGTTTTATAATCTGGTATCTCATTTGTGTGTTTGGCTGTGCTTTTGCCTACACCCATCTTTACAAGCCACTGCTCATGTTCTGCTTGTGCGTTTTGTAGTCTTTTGTTTTTGCTTTGTTTCTGTTTACGATTGTAACGAGTGGTGGTCATATAAGGACCAACTAGTTGCATTGTCATAAAAAAACTCCTGCTAGTGTTTCTACTCTAAGTAATATAGCAGGAGTTTAGTTGAATGTCAACCTATTCTTTGTTGATTAAATGACGTTTTACAGCCCTTTTATCAGGTGGTAGTTCTTTGCCGATCATACTATTACGTGCATCAATAAACTTTTCATGGTATGCTATTCTTTCTAGTAGATACTCATACATCGGATCTTCAGGATCAGTTGCTTTAAGTTGCCTTCGTATGTTGGTTAGTCTTCCTGCTACCCATCCATTGACTTCGTTTATTGCATGTCTACTAGTATTAAATGACATTACTTACCTTCCATATCGGCTAGTTTATCAGCTGCTTCTCGTAACATTTGAGCTTTTCGTAAGTTTTGAGACGATTCTGCCTCTCTTGCTAAATCATGTAAAAAAATAACTAGTTCACCGTCTGACATTAGTGTTTGCCTTCCATAAGTGCAACTGCGGCATCGTAGTCTTCTTGACTTACAACACCTTCACGCAATAGCTTGCTTCTATTTACCAGATGTTTGCCTTGGACTTCTTCTTTTGATCCGCCGAAGTATGCTACACAATGTCCTTCAGAGATCATAATGTCTGTTACTAAATCTCCTGACGGAGTACGGAAGTCGCCTAGGATACGTCCAAACTTGCCTTTCATATCTTCGCCGCTTTTGTTTTCTGTTGTGATTAACTTGCCGCCATTTTCTAATAGTTCTTTTAGTCTATTCTTAGCTGCTGTGCCAAATACTTTTTCTACTTTGTCTGATGTTCTTGACTCTGGAGTGTCAATACCCATAATGCGTACACGCTCGTCTTTAAGCCATACGCCAAATCCTAGATCAATATCTACATCTACTGTGTCGCCATCTACGCATTTAAGTAGTACTACGTCATATTCATTTTGTGTTTGCATTTTTGATTCCCTCTAAATAATGTGCCCGTATTATTTAGTCAAGAATAAAGGCCGCACAAATCGACCTTTTAGTGTTGTGTTTGCCTAATCAATATTAGCTCTATCTAACCGTCTAAATATTTCTTCAATGTCCTTCAAGACATTGTGGATGCGTTTATCATCATCTATCTGTGTGTTGTTAACTCCACGTTCTATCTTGTCAAGTCTGCTGTAGATATCTGAAACTTTGTTTGACAGGTTACGCATCTGTTCAAGTGTGTCTCTCAGTGCGTAGATTTGATCTCTTAATGTGTCCAACTGTCCACGTGTAACTGAGTCATTTTTCTGACGCTCTAATGATTCTACGATTCCGTTCACTTCAGCACTGATTGATTCTTTCAGTGCTGAGAGTTGATCTCTTAATGTGTCTAATTGACCACGTGTGACTGAGTCATTTTTCTGACGCTCTAATGATCCTACAATTCCGTTTACTTCAGCACTGATTGACTGTAAATCTAATAGTTGATTGTTGATGTCTTTTTGGGATTGTGCAATAGAATCTATCCTTGCGTGAGCATCTGCTGATGTCTGTATAGACTGTTCAAGCGAAGTTTGTAGATCACTGGCGATTCTAAGACCTCCGTACAACACACCAATCAAAGGCAAGACTGCTGTGATATATCCTATCCATTTCCACATTTTATAATTCTCCGGTCTAAATAACGTACCCACATTATTTAGCCGTAAAAAAAGAGCCCTAAGGCTCTTAATTTAATTTATGTGTTTAACTTAGAAGTTGAACGATAGTCCTGCTGTTGGAGTAAAGTCTTCTGTGTCAACATTGTAGTTAGCACCTGCTGCAAATGTTGCACCAGCTACATCCATTGTGTACTCACCACCGATGTTTTGTAGTGCGTCTGTGTCGTCACCGTTTAGGTATGCTGTTAAGCCACCACGTGTTGCTACAGTTTCAAAACCAAATGTTTCACCATCTACATCGTAAGTCATTGCGCCACCTAGTGATGCTACGCCTAAGTCAAGACCGCTAATGCCTGCACCTAGTACTGTGTTTTCACTGTCCAAGTTGTAGTCAGCTGCTGCTGTTACATCTAAGTTTGCTACGTTCAATGTGTAAGCGCCTTGAATGTTGCTTACGTCTGTTACATCTGTTGTCCAGTCTGTAAGACCTACTGCAACTACTGCATCGCCTACAGTTACTTGTACTGCTTCTGCCATTGCTGGTGCTGCTAGTGTTTGCTCACCTTCTGCGCCTGGCATTACGCCTAGGTCATCACCAATTGCAACACCTACGCCTGCTACAGTTGTGCCAACTGCCCATGTGTCTAGTGTTACTGCATTGCCGTCTGTTGCAACAAAGTCTAGATCGATTGTTGCCAATCCACCCATATCTACACCTAGGTCCAGACCCATTGTTCCACCAAACTTGTCGTTTGCTGTTTCAGCAAAGTCAAGTGATACTTCACCTGATAGTACTGGGGTTGCTACTGTTGTTTCTTCAGCAAATGCTGCTGTTGAAATAGCCATAGCGGCTACTGTTGTAATAAATACATTACGCATATTTTAGTTCCTTTTTTAATATGTATACATAGTAAGGGGCAAGTTCGATGCTTGCCCCTTCACTATATTAGTTATAACATCTACTTGCGTTTTGTCGATCGTTTCGAACGCTTTTTGGGTGTTTCTACTATAATCTTATCAATATTGTTGCGTTTGAGCAACGGTAGTAGTGCTGTTTCTGCTTGTCTGTCATTCCACTTGAATTGTGTCTTGGCTTCTTTAAGCATATCCTCTACGGCATCATGTCGTGCTATAATGCCGTAGAGCATTTTATCTATCTCTAACCAATTCATGAACTTGCAGTAGATCCACCAGGAGAAAATCTACCATCTTTAGGACGATACCAGACCTTTTGATTGTGTATGCGGCCTAGTAGCTCTCTTATTTCTTTGATTTCGTCATTAAGTTCGTCTGTGTAAGGTCCTTCTGGATCAAGCATTACAGTTCTTGCTCGTCTTGACAACTTTCCTTGTAGTGCATGTTCAATAAGTTCAATGTCTCTAACAGTCATATGGAAGTTATTGTTTGGTTTCATAGTGTGTCCTTTGTGTTAAGATATCAACATAAAGATAGTTCCAACAAACATTAAAATACCCACTAGTGGTAATGTAATGCGCTGAAGTCTAAGATATTTTTTGTTACTTATCATTTTTGTGTGTTCCTTACAGTTTCAGAGTGGTGCGTTTTGTATCTCACTATTTGTAACCCGATGTTCTAACCCTAGTTTTATAGGCACAACCTCTTACCCAGCCAGTCTAACTATGTTAAACCTTTTTACCGTCTGTAAGTGGGGAGCATTCTGTTGCCCGGGGCTCCCCTAACCGCGAACTTGCCCTTAGGCTGCTTCTAGGACTTCAAAGTCAAAGAAAAGTTCAGGTTTGAAATTTGCGTTTGCAATTATCATTTTCGTTCGCGGTAACGGCGCTTACATCCCGGTAACTCCACTCTTCTATCCTGCCTGTCGATCCTATTTCGACCCCATCAAAAGGATTCTACTTTACCACATTTTTGGCATTTGCGTCTAATACGGTTTGTTTTCGTATATGCGTTTACGGTTTTAAACCATTCCCAAGTGTGTTTATGCCAAAACATAATAAAATCCTTTTGGTGGAGTCGCCGGGTACCGCCCCCGGGTCCAGTTCAGTCGTCAAATCGCTTCAACATTACAAGTATATTTATACACTGGTATTAAGTGTTTGTCAAGAGTTTTTTTTAACAACTCCATCAAACCCGTTCCTTCCTGTCACAGACCTGACACTGCCGCCATTTGTCTGTTATTAATTCGGTAAATCCAAGAGTGATTATAGCAAAGAAAGTTCTTTCAACGCTATCTACCTTTTGACCTCTCACTGGACCATCCTTGAAGATGTCATGGCGTGTATCTTTCCAGCATCGCTTGCAGTATCTGATTTCAGTTTTTGCCATTGTCATAAGCCTTTACATTTTTACAACACCAATATAACACATTACATATGGATGTCAAGTTCTTTTTCTGTTTACTACTGGTTTCATTATGAGTAATGTACCAAGTTAACCAGTCGCCATGGTTTAGCAGCAAGCCATTCATATTGATCTGGATACAGTGTTTTAAACTTTGCCATGTAATCCTCTCGCATACCGTCAAGAATAGTTTGATCAATCTCTACTTCGTTTGAGTTATACATTTCATCCCAGCGTGAATCACCTGAGTCATACAGACGTTCGCCAAAAATCATATACTCGCCGCTCATGCCGTCACAGAGAATATTAGCATCATCAGCAGGATCAATATCTATATCCCAGAAGTCTTCCATTCTGTCACTAACAGCTTCATTCCACTCAGTGCGAACACCCCAGTACGAATATACGTGAACATTAATACCCATTAGAACGTGTGCCTTTACATTGTTACAACACTAATATAACTTACCATTTGGGCATTGTCAAGATCTTTTTTTGACTGCGAACAGCATCCATAAGTCTTACCAGTTGCTTGGAGGTGTCATATGGATAGTTGCTACCGTTCTTTGTTTTCCATTGTGTGCTGTTGTTGCACTGCTTTGAGAATTCTTTGTGTAGTAGTTGGTCTAAATAATCTAAATCTGTTTCGCTAAGTTGCGCTATCTTCGAGGTTACCATATCTTTGCTCCCATGCGGTTTCGAATCCGTCTTTACGATATTGCGACTCGTGGTTTCCCCATAGGCGCTTGAAATAACTGTTTTCCATTGATTTTACTTGTTGTTCATCTCTGGCCCACTCTTGCGGGATAAGATGTCCTTTGACCATCCAGTGTAACTCGTTGGCCCATTTAAACTCTTTTGCTGTCATATTGTATTTACTTGTTTACAAAATGTTGACGTTAACATAACTCTTTTTGTATATATTTTTCAAGCTCTTGTTGATTTAACTCAGTACCTAATGTGTAGTAAATCAACTCTTCTGCTGCATCTCCATACACTACATCTACTACATAGTTATTTTTGTCACAGAACTCAGCAACCTTTATTACATCATTGTGTTGTATATTATCTACTGCACATTTTGCAGTATCTTCACATACACTAATGGTTGCACAACCAATATTAAATACCATCATCTGAATCTAGAGCCACTTCTAATATTTCATTAAGGGTAAGATGTTTCATTTCATCATCTAGCACAACTTCTTTCATGTCAAGATCGTCGTCAGACGGCTCGTTGTTGCCAAGATATATCATAATATCATTTATTGTGATAGTATCATCTATCTGTGCAGCCGTCCATATTTGACTCATAATCAAACAGTTCTGAATGCTGTTGCGATCTTTTATTTCGTTCTTTACTAGGAATTCAATGGCATTTTGCTTTGCTTGCACATACAAGGAAACTTTGTCAGCAATATTATGTAGGTATTGTTTTTCGCTCATGTTTTTAACTTTTGATCTTGTATTTCTTTTCGACGCTCTGTTATTAATGTTTTTAAATCATTGAGAGCTTGTCGAGCACGAACAGCACTTACTTTCACACCTTCTTGTTCAAACTTCTCTGATTCCTTAACATAAGTTGCAAAGGCAACTTTCATTGCGTCATGTATTTCACTCAACTCAGTCACCTACAATGTGTCCATAAAGCTCTTTCCAGTCAACAACTTTCTTCATACCATCTGGTACAACTTCGTGCATGTTCCAACCGTGTTCGATCAAGATAGGACGCATACCTACTGCTTGGCCTGCAACTGCATTTGAAAACTTGTCTTCAATCCAATAATAACCAGTGTCACGATATTTTTCAAGTGCTTCCTCTTTGTCTGCACCTGTATCCAAACACTCTAGTACTGGAAACGCTGTTGGCCCAAACAACTTGTCCAGGTTCATTTGACGTAGCTTTTTAGCATTAGGATCAAGGCTCATACTTGTAATACAATGAAACACATAACCATGCTCTTCGTGTAGTCGTTTGACATAATAACGTGCATCACGTAGTGCTGGCAGGAATGCCATTGCTGCACTTTCGTTAAAGATTACAACTTGCTTGATAGCCTCTTCTAATGTAATACCAAATCGTTTACCAATATTGTATTCTTTGTTGCCATCTTCGATTTCAGTATAACCATGTTGTGTCATCCAAGCGCAGAAAGCATACTCCCAGTTGAGTAGTACGCCATCGCAGTCTGTTACAATAATCTTTTCCATAAGTGCCTCTTTCTATTTGCCTTTGTTATGTTTTATATTAACACAAGGTAAACAGACTGTCAAGTCCTAATCATATTAGTTGGCAAAAACGTTAGAACTACCGGAGGTTATTTGGTGTGTTTGAGAGGTGCCGTCACCATCATAATGATCACCTATTCGACCTATTGGTTTGCCATTGGCATAAACATTTGGAGAATAAGTATCCAGTGGCGGCGAATGATTTACAGGACTTGCTGTACAAGGATCTCCGTGCGGATGACTTTTCATAACATCGTCTTTTCTAACAACACCTATGCCATTAGCAAATACATTCCCGCTGCCGGCATTACTAGATTGTGTAGTATCTACATTCCAGTTCCACGCAACAGGTACAGTTACCGGAGGATCTCCTCTAGTTACTGTTCGACAAACCGATCCTCTAACACCATCGGTACATGCTACCGAACTACTACCATCTTTCCAAGCTACTCCTGGCATCTATACTCCTAAGCTACTGCTAATCCTGTTGTTGCTTGTACATACTGACTGGCCATATCTTTTTCTGTCTTGTGTACAAATACTATTGCACTTTTATTTAGTTTAATGGTGCTGGCAGGATCTACTGTAAACACCCAAGGACCTAGTCCAATGCCTTGCTGAGTTGCTTGTAGTGCCAACGGCTTGGTTATTTTAATATGGTTACCATCTTCTTCTACAAATCTACCTACAATCTCTTCGCCTGCTGTAGTTCTAATAGTTACTGTATCTGTTGCTTTATATGGTGCTTCGATAATCATAATGTGTGTCCTGTTCCGTTATAACCTGTTTCTTCTAAATACTGTGGAAACTTATCCCAACCGCCAATGATCTTGCCGCCTACTTTGATTTGCGGAAAGGTGCGGGCGCCAGGAAACATTTCCAGCACTTCTTCACGTGTAAAATCTACACCGAGTTGATAGTATTTAAAGTTGTATTGTCGTTGTTCGCACAATGCCTTTGCCTTATCGCAAAACGGGCATTGTGCTTTACCGTAAATCTCAATCATAAACTAAATCCTTTGAAGGTATCTGTGCTTACATCTTGTTTTGTGCCACCTGATACATAACTTGTAATCTCTGTTTCTTGTGGAGCCACTTGCACATCAGCACCCGATATCCATTTCTGTGTCCATGGTAGAGGATTGCTTTTTACACTGTATGGTGACTTTAGATTAACATTGGTCATTCTGCGTGTGCAAATCCATTCAATGTAATCACTCAGTAGTGCTGTGTTAAGTCCAATCATTGATCCGTCTTTGAACAAATACTCTGCCCAGGCTTTTTCTTGATCAACTGCATCAACAAACATATCAATACATTCTTGTTCTGTTTCTTTTGCAATCTGTTCAAACACAGGATCATCTGTTTTAAGAATCTTCAACAACATTTGTGTACTTGCTAGGTGCAAGTTCTCGTCACGTGCAATCAACTTAATGATCTTGGCATTGCCTTCCATTTGTTTCATTTCAGCAAACGCCCAACTACATGCAAAACTCACATAGAAACGAACACCTTCGAGAATGTTAACACTCATTAGTGTAAGCCATAGTAGTTTCTTTAGTTCATAAAGATCAACGTTAATAGTCTTACCGTTAACTTTATGCTTGCCTTCGCCTAACAAGTTGTACCAACTGCTCATCTCAATCAAGTCGTCGTAATACTTTGAAATATCTCCAGCACAATCTACAATCTCATCAATGTCCATCATCTCGTCAAAGATTTTACTTGGGTTGCTGTATACGTTGCGAATAATATGTGTGTAGCTACGTGAGTGAATAGTCTCTGAGAATGTCCATGTTTGGATCCAGTTTTCAATCTCTGGCAAACTTACAATAGGAGCAAATGCTTCTACTGGAGCACGACCTTGTACACTGTCTAGTAGGATCTGACGCTTGAGGTTACTAGTAAAGATATGACGTTCGTGATCACTGAGCGCTTTAAAGTCTTTAGCATCTTGATAGATATCAACTTCTTCAGGACGCCAAAAGAATCCAAGCTGTTTATCAGTTAGACTGTCAAAACTTTTATACTTCAGCGTATCATAACGCTGAATAGTTGGACCACCTGTTGGATCTAAAAATGCAGTGACCTTAGTGTGGTCTGCTTTGTTTGCTGTATTAAAAACGCTCATGTGTGTGTTCCTTAATGGTTGTTTCTCTGTGTTTGTAGCATACTATTACAAGCATGTCAAGTTTTATATTGTGCAACTTTCGCAATCATCTTCGTCGATTGTTGCTTGCTCTAGTTCTGGCAAAGCCTGGGCGCCCATTAGTTTGGTAATATCAAGTTCTCCTTGGCCGTCATTGGTATTAAAATAATACAACTGTTTGCCACCATACTTGTAGAACATCAACATGTGTTGTAGCATTGTACTCATTGGAATCTTTTCGTCATCAAAGAAGATTGGATTGTAACTTGTGTTAATACTAATGCCTTGATCAATATACTTCTGTAGTACAGCCATGATCTTTAAGTAACCTTCTGGCGACTGTTGATCCCATAACAAGTCGTACTTGTTTTTCAAACGCTTATACTCAGGTACAACTTGTTTTAGAACACCGTGCTTTGATTGCTTAACACTAATCAAACTGCGCGGCGGTTCAATACCGTTTGTAGCATTGGCAATCTGCGCACTTGTTTCACTTGGCATAAGTGCCATCAATGTGCTGTTACGAATGCCTGTGTCTTTTAACTGTGCTCTAAGTGTATCCCAATCCATACGCTCAACATGTGGAATCAATTCGTCTAAGTCTTTTTTGTATGTTTGGTTAGGTGTAATACCGTGTCCATACTTTGTTTCCATGTTACCACTTGGTGCACCTAGCTCTGTTGCAAGATCTGCACTTGCTTTGATTAAGTAGTAACTCCATGCTTCTGCCCATTCGTCTACAAGTGCAAGTCCATCTGCATCGATGTTTTGATATGTTAAGTCGTGCTTGGCCAACCAGTATGCAAAGTTAATAATGCCAACACCTAAAGGACGGCGTTTCTCTGTAGATAGCTGTGCTGCTAGGATAGGATAGTTCTGATAGCTTAGTAGTGCATCTAGTCCACGTACTGCTAAACGACACACACGCTCAAAGTCTGCTGGAGTTTTGATATTGCCCCAGTTGATTGCGCTGAGTGTGCATAGACTAATCTCGCCTTCGGGGTCATTTAGATCCTTTAGTGGTTTTGTTGGTAAGTCAATCTCTGCGCACAAGTTTGATTGTCTAATGGGTGCAAGCTCTGGAAGGAAGCTGCCGTGATCGTTTGCATTGTCTACGTTCTGCAAATAGATACGACCAGTGTTCTTGCGCTCTTCCATGAACGCACTAAACAAGTCACTAGCTTTAACTGTTTTCTTGCGTAGTCTTGTGTTACGTTCTGCTGTTTCATACAGTTCGCGGAACTTGTCTTGGTCTGCAAAGAACGCTTCGTACAGCCCTGGCACATCTGCAGGCGAGAAAAGAGTTATATCGCCGCCTGTGATAAGTCTTTCATACATTAACTTATTAAACTGCACACCGTAGTCCATGTGGCGCACACGGTTCTCTTCTGTGCCTTTGTTATTCTTTAACACCAACATGTCTTCTACTTCATAATGCCATACTGGATAGTAGATAGTTGCTGCTCCGCCACGTACACCGCCTTGGCTACATGACTTTACTGCTGATTGAAAATGCTTATAGAAAGGAATGATTCCTGTGTGATACGCATCGCCTTTACGTATAGGTGATCCAATAGCACGAATGCTGCCTCCACCAATACCAATACCTGCTTTTTGACTTACATACTTGACCACACTAGCGGCAGTAGCATTAATACTATCCAAACTGTCGTCAGTTTCAATAAGAACGCAACTACTGAATTGGCGTTGTGGAGTTCGTACCCCAGCCATAACAGGAGTAGGCAAACTAATATCGTGTAAGCTAATGGCATCGTAATATTCCTTTACCCATTGTAATCTTGTAGCTTCGGGATAATCTTGAAACAAACTTGCTGCAATAAGAATGTAGCACATCTGCGGCGTTTCAAATATTTCACCACTTACTCTATTTTGTACTAGATATTTACCACGTAGTTGTTCCATAGCAACATAGGTTAGATTTTCATCACGCTCATGTTTGATAAACGTGTTAATCTTATTCCATTCTTCTTCACTGTATTTTGTAACAAGCTCTGGGTCATAAAACCCGTTTTTGGTATTACGATCAACTAACTCTTTAACATGACATGGCTCAAATCCATTATATACTTCTTTGCGTAATGCATAGTTAACAAGTCTGCCACCAACATACTGATAGTTAGGAGTTTCTTCACTGATAAGATCTGCTGCTGCCTTGATAAGTGTTTCTTGGATTTCTTTACTGGTTATACCATTATAAAACTGAATCTGACTCTTAAGTTCTACTTCGCTTGGACTGACTCCTGTAATATTTTCACATGCATAAAACACAACCTTGTGTAGCTTTTCAATATCGAGAGTCTCTTTGCGCCCGTCACGTTTAGTAACTTGAATCATTATCTTTTTCCTTTTTGTCTATTTGGTATTTAGTAATACGATGGTAGTGTGGCGTGCTGCATTTGACATTTTAATGTTGGCAAATCCATTGCGGCAATACTCTTATTATAATAATACCCTATTGTTAGGTTGTCAACGAAAAGAAGGTATCTTAACACACTTTCTTTTTCGTCTAGTGTAATATGTATCTCAAAACAACTGTTAGAAAAACGATCAGTTAACTGTAAAGTGTAGTATATTGCTAATATTTTTGTAAAATCGCAATAACGATTTTCTTCAATCATTTCCCAAGGAGTGGGCCAAGTTTCTTTGTTATACGGATCTGAGGCGATGCTACTCAACGGTGCATTGTTCCAAAACTCAATCGTATCTTCAAATGGAGAATTACTTTCTTCCAGAGTTAAACGAAAGTCTCGCCACATCTTTAAACGGTCTACATAAGTTTTATCAAACATCAATTTATATATTTGATTGTGAACTCTAGTTCGTCTGTTTCTGGACTTAGGTTATCCAACATTTCGTTTACAACATCTAAGTGTATTTCTGTTGCGCCATTTTGAAATGCATTACCTTTTACACTAAAGACTAACTTTCCTACTTTACTTGGATTACCAGTAAAAATATGATCATCTGTTATTGAAATCTCTGCGTTATCTCTGTTGTAGATTACGGTTATTGTTCCATTTTGCATTATTGGGCCGACGTTATCTTCAGCACGATATGTGTATTCTAATGCAATAACACCTCTTTGTTGATCAGATGGTAGTCTAATCAAAGTCTCAGCTATTAGTTTTACACCAATACTAGTTCTTACTGGTTGTGATATTTCAACACGTTTTGAGCCATGTATTTCTGGAAAATAATCTTGACTAAAATAAAGCGGATCAACTGTTAGTTCGGCAGTACGTTGAAAGTAATCGTTTATACTTTTATTATTATCCATATCAATGTGGCCCGCATCGCCTATGCCGGTTGAAGTTGCAGTACGATAAAACTCAATCACTGGTTCTACAACTACACTACTGCCGCCATCACGTCCTACATTTAGATATGTATTATTTTGACTAATGTTAAAGTTACCTGTGCGTACATACAAACCTTGCTTGTCAACAAGATCAAAAACATAATCTTGGATAACAGTGTATTGACTACCTAAAGTTTTGCCAACTGGAGGTATTGAAGTAGGATCTGCTCCTAATACAAATCCTAGTCCACAAGTATTAATATTTCCTGTTTTAAACTTGTTGTTGTTGATATCATATTCACTGTATACTGCGCAGGCAAACCCACTAATAAATATATTTTCAAATATATTATAATCCGAAGTTGCTGTTGCTACACTACCATTAGAAACTACAACTCCAACTAGGTTTGATGTAGGTATACCTTCGCTGGTTATGCCATCGCCTGTGGTCCAACCTGCTGAAAGTTTAATGTCTGAGAACTTACTGTTTTGACAGTTTTCAAGATACAATGCACCGCCATTACTGTTGTGGAATATTGTCATGCCTTTTATGTTTACAAAACGAGCCATGTTGTCTGATGTTGTTGTACTTGCATCAGCATAGGTACCAGGAATACTTGTTTCGTTTACTGTACGGAAAATGTTTTCGGGTGGGTTTGCACCAGAACTATTGAAAAATGTTTTGTCGATGCCGTCGCCTACAATGTTTGCGTAAGGTGGTATTTTCAACCCTGGCGAACTGATGAGATATTCGCCTGCTGGAATATAAAGTGTTACACGACTCCTGTACAAGCCCTTAGTTGCACTGTTGATAAACAACTGGTCAATAGCACGTTGTAGTTTTTCTGTTTGGTCTGTTCCATCGCCCATTGCTCCAAAGTCTCTAACACTTACACGGTCATCTAACTTTGCTTGTAGAGTACGTTCTACTGGAGATGCTAACGCAACACCTGTTTGTATTTCGTCTCTTTTGTATGCATATTGGCCTGCTAGACTCAATAGGTTATCAGCTTCTGTTAGTAGTTTAGTGTTACCAACTGCTGGTGCGCCTTCACTTACTGCGCCATTACCAATGTAAACTTCTTGTGTATCAATTGCCCAACCTATTTCGCCGGAAGCAAGTTGTGGTATTCCACTCCCTTGATTCTTTCTACCTCGGCGGTGTTGGATTCTTGAAATCTGTACAATAGCCATGCTATACTCCTAATGCGTTATTAGTAGTATTTAGCCATTCTTTTCGTAATACTGGCGACACCTGTTCCACCATTCTTGTTCCCACTCTGCAAACTCATCTGGCCATAAATCAAACTGTTGATACTCTAAGCCTCGACTGCACATAAAGATGTGTCCTTCACGTATGTCAGTGCCGTGTACTTCGTTGTGTCCTAGTGCATATGCTGTAAGTTGTAGATAGTAGTCTTCTACCCATTCAGGCTTCTTAGGCTTGTTGGTTTGTTTAAAATCCATGATACAAGGATTGCCTTTGTATTGTCCAACTAGGTCAGTAGTACCAGCATAGATACCTGGAACATAAAGCGGAACTTCACTACCCCAAATTTCGTCTACATGTACCATTGCTTCGTCACGTACAACGCAAGCCATTTTGTATGCTTGTTGTGCGTATGGATTGCTACCTGCTGACTCTGTCCACACACCATTGTCTACATAGTCTTCTAAGTATTTGTGCATACGAGTGCCTACACCTGCTGCTTCAGTTACAATCTCTTGTGCTTTAGCATGTCCTACACGCCTGCGCCATTCATGCAAGTGAGTCATGTCTTTTGTACCGCTGAGGATTGTTGTCACACTTGCTACAGGATTACCACCTGGTGCCTCATAGCGGCGCTTGCCGTTTACTTCTACCCGTTTGAGTTTTTCGTAAACATACTTAGGTTTTATTAATGTCATACTTTATATTATAATAGGATCAGGCATTTGTCAACCTTATAATGCATTACCTACATTGGTTGCACGTTTTGCCATTTGACTAACTTCTTTACCACCTGCACCAGCTTGTGGTAATATATCTGCAGATCCCTGTGCAAATATTATTTCATCTTTGTTAAAGTTTTTAATCAACTTTTTGATGCGAGGATCATTATGCTGCATTGCAAATGTTTCGTAGCTAAAAGCTTCGAGACCCATACCTGCAAGTTTTTTATTAAGATCATCCATCTTAATAGAAGCAACTCCATTAGCTTGAAGTTGCTTTAATACCATGTACAGTTTTGGGCTAATGCCTTCGTTAATGATGTCTGATATTTTCATTATCTAGCCGGGCGGCCTGCTGGCTCTTCGCCGCCTGCTGCTGGCAATGCTACATCACCTTCGCCTGCTGCTGGCGCTTCCATGTCAACTGTTGGTTCCATTGCTGGTTCAGCATCCATTGCTGGTTCTTCTGCGCCCATTGCTGATGGTGCTTGTCCTTCACCAGTTAATAGTGCAACACCTTGGCTTAGACTTTCACGAGCCTGTTCCATTGTTTGGTACAATGCTTCTAGTGCAGGCTTGATGCCTCCAACAAATGCTTGACTTTGATCGACGCCCATTTCGTCTCTGATAGCATCAGCAAGTTCTAGCATTGATTCAGTTTGCATTTCTGCTGTGTCTTCCATCCAGTTGGTAACACGATCGACCATATCCTTAGCAGCCATAACAATCTCTGCTTGATCTTCAGCACCTTCGTTAACTTGTGTTTCTTCAAGTGAAGTTTCTTCAATGTCGCCGCGCTCACTAATCTCTGCATTAAGAACATCTAAGAATAGTTTGTTCTTTTGATAGTTTTCACTGCTTACAACTGAATTAAAGTTTTCATTCATTTCAATCTGACTAAGCTGTGTGCGTAGTTTGTTTCTTGCGTCTTGTAACTGTGTCAAACTGAAGTTTTCTAGTTTGATTTTTTTACCAAAACGCTTGGCTAGGCTTTCATTTAGTGCCTTTGAGGTTACTGGTTTTGCGAATTCACTAATGTTCATTGTAATCTTTCCTGATTGCTATTACTTTTATTTATCATCTAATCAAAGATGATAGCTTCTAAAATACGATAAGAATTGTTTCTGCGAGCTTCACTTACTTCTAATCTTATATGAGCAAGGTCAAATCTAAAGTTATCTGTTGTACTGGCGATTAAATGTTCATAGAATGTGCAATCAGTATCGTGTTTATCATATTCTTTATCATGTACTACAGCATTTCTGTAGTCTTGTTTTGCATTATAAAGTTTTGCTATTGCTAATGCGCCAGGCTTTGATAATGCTAAACACACCTGTTTGCTTTGTTCGCAATCAAATAACAAGTATCCTTTGTTTGCACTATACCTTATAGCAACAATACCTATACGGATACTGTTTCCTCGCTTCATAGGTAAAGGATTCTTTTTTGTTCCTACATCAATGATGTGGGATAGTTGTTTAGTAAGGTTTTCCATTTTTCACCAAGTACACTTTTCCATCTTCGATTTTTTTAGATATTAAACTCTTTTTAATAAGGGCTTCAATAACCCTTACTTCTCGTTCTGTAAACTGATTTGGTGTTACCGTGCCTTTGATTTTATCTAACAACTTACCCTCTTCGATAGTTGTATAGATTTCAAAGCTCGATATTAATTCATTGATTTTCATGCTACTGTGGCATGGTTGGCATCGTTGGTGATGCCGGTTGTTGCTGATTTAACGTGTTGGCGGTTTGCTGTGACTGCTGCGACTGTTGCTGTTGTTGTTGCTGTGCTGTTTTTGCTTGCTGTTGCTGTTGCATCAACTTTGGCAGGTTGCTGCGCATATCAGCAATCTCTTTATCCAATGCTCGTTTTTGTTCTTCTTTATTTTTAAGTTCGGCTTTTAATGTTTCAACAGGATCAACGCCCATTGCATCACCAACAACTGGTTGTTCATTTAGTATATCGATATATGCTCTCATGTCAGGTGTATTAGTGTTGCTCATTTGTTCATTGCCTTTACTCTTTTACTTGCCGGATTAATACGTTTGGTCTTTTTTGCTTTACGTGTCATTTTAGCACCTAATCTTGCTTTTGTCAACTTTAATCTTGCACGTTTTTTTATATCAGGTGCTGCAAAACATTGTCCTATGTTTGAAACTATACGTCCAGCACGGGAACCAGAACTGCATCTAAACTTACGTACAACTTTGTTGCCGCGCTTTGCCCAGGCCATTTTTTCATCAAGTGTAACTTCGTTAATCTTTACCACGTTTTAACCTAACTGTAATAGTATTACTACAATAGTAGATAACAATCCAGCAACTATAGTTCCTGTTGCACCTATAATAACTTTTGATAAACTATTCTGTCCTGCGGCCATTTGTTCTGCAATACTGTCTAACTTTTTTTCTACATTGGTTAATCGACCGTCAAGAGCCTCGTAACGGATAGCACACAAATCAACGTGTGCTTCTAGTGATTCTCTTTCAAGTTTTGTGGTCGACATTCATTTCTCCAATATATTTACGACAGGAAATAGCCTTTTCGTTACCTAAAATAAATGCCTAAGTATATAAAATACTAATGTTATTTATCTATTTCTCTAAATACAATGTTAGAACTATTAATATCTGTGCGGAATACTGGATCATCTATAACTGCATCTTCTGTGAGTTCTTTGATAAAAGGTACTAGTTCAAAATCTAGTTTTAGCATATCAACACTGTGTATTCCGTATTCGATATCAAATACCATCCTCCAAATCTTTTTAGCAGAAATGCCTTTTCCAAACTTGATTTTATTATCAACAAGGTAAGGCGATTTAATAATAGTAGGGTTGGCTCTAAGGCCGATAGTATTCATTACTGTTAAGTAGTTCTGTTGCTGATGTTCCAACAACTTTGGATCACCTCTGCGAGCGCCTGTTTCAGTAATATCAACTACAGTAAATAATTCAAACATCAAAATTTATATCCATATCTTATAACATCTTTGATAAAAATGTTTTTAACCTCTTCAGCTAACTCTATTGTATAATAATCTTTGTAGTCTGTCAAGTCTGTTGTGTTTAAAAACGGCAACGGTTTATCACATCCTAGTATGCGTTGTACTTCTTTGAAGTCTTGTTCTAGTGTTTCAAAACGTAATGTAAGATTGATTGCATCACCTAGCCAGTCTGCTTGCGGAGTACCCAAGTTATACCATTGTCTACTCCAACTCACTTGCGGTTTGAATGTCATGCCCAGTGATGGTATATCATTGTGTCCATAGATCAGTCGTTGTGTCAGCCAATCTTCGAAGTTTCCATTACCTGCAAACTTGTACCAACTAACCATGCGGGCCCACGGATTGCGTACAACGCCAAATCTAAATACTGTATCTGGAAAGAACTCGTCTACCTCTTTGAAACTACCATGCTTGCGTCCTTCCACTGTAGTGAAGTTATCATCAAGCCATGTGCTGATACTAGTACCTGCTGTCTTAGGATTGTGTATAAATGTTATTTTATGATCAGGAAGGTAACGCATCTAGTACTTAGTAGCCATAAAAAAAGAGTCACTTAAAAAGTGACTCTTTAGTGTGACGCCTGTTATAACATCACGGTTCCTAAGGTAAGGAATCTTATACTGCTACAGTGAAGCTTGCTGCTGCTTCGACAGTTGAGTCGTTTGCATCTGCTGCTACTTCCATGATAGCACGTACACGAGATTGTAGCGAAGCTGCTGTGTTTGCATGTGAATCAACTACAACGTTGATAATGCCGTCTGCTGCTGCTGGTGCCCATGCCATTAATGGTGCTAGTTCACGAAGGATTAGGTCATACTTTGAACCGTGTGCTCCGTCTACAGTTTGTAGATCAACTGCTGTGTTGCTGTCGTCTTTTACTGTAATTTTGTACATTGCTACTGCTGCTGTAGTTTCTAATGTACCTACTGTGTTGTCTCCACCGTGTACTGGTGTAAAATCATATGTTGCCATTTTTATTCTCCTAATATCTCTATGGCAAATACACTACTCTGTGTACTTGTTTATAATATTATTTATCTCTTTGTATTCTTTTTTGCTCTTTTATGCAGTATTTTGAACTGTTCTATGTATGCAGGGCCGGCTCTAACAATATCATCTAGCATTACTACCAACGGAGCATATGCTTGCACAAACTGTGCTATAGTAGTTTTTCCTGCTACAGCATTTTCAATAAACTTTGCAATAAAAGGTAGTTTGCTAACTGGAACTAAGAATCTGTAGTTGATTACATCTGACTGTTTTACATCGTCTGGTGTGCTTACACTATACTCCGGATCTGTTTTACTAAGATCTTCAAGATTCTTATCTAATGCAAGTTTGCTAAACTGTTGTAGGAAATCACTATCACTGAGTTTTGCTCTACCTGCAAACAACAAACGTGTAACAGTCAACTGACGTTCTTTTTGTGTGTCTGTGCCAAATGCTGCAATGCGTCTACGTAGTGTTTTATAATCAGATGTTTGTATTTTTAGTTCTCGTTCAATTTGAAATAGGGTTTCTATATCTGATGTAGTTGGAGGTGTATTCTTTGCCATGCTTCTTAGATAACCATTTAAGTTGCCAATACTAAGTAAAACACCTCTACGTTCGATTGCTGCGGCGTCTGAATTTTTTAACTTTCCTAAGGCAGTTTCATCACCAGTGATAAAATAAATCAGGTTGTAAAGATCACTACTGTCAACTCTGTGACGGCTATAATCTCTATACATCACAGTCTTATAAGCATATTTGGCTGACGTATCTCTATGCGATCTATAATGTCGCATTACTTGCATCATTAATAATATTAAAAACGCACGTTCTCTGCAATCAGTATATGTTAACATACGCTGATTTCTGCTACTTCGTGTCATACGCGATTCTTGTATGTCGTGTAAAAATTCAAATGCCATTATTTTTTACTTTCAATGACTTTGGTTACTCCGGTAACAAACTTTTTGCTGCTGCCTGCTCTAATGCTGTTAAGAAAACGTCTTTCTAATTCACTGGCAGTTTTTTCATCATAAGTTTCATATATTTTTTGCATAAGATTTATAGAACTTTCAATGATATTAGTTCCAGTACTCTGAATAAACTCGTCGCCGCGAGATGATGTGTGTATATTATTTAATTCTTCTAAGATACTACGTGTACGTTTTCTCATTAGTTCTACCTCTTAATGTATTTAGCATAACCTAATACTAAATATGTTTATAAGTGAGGGCTTAATATGATAACAGAAATGACATTAATGCAACGCAGTCTATTATTTGCTAAACTATCGAGTATAGCATACAACGATGACATAGACTGGGTTAGCAAAAAAGTAAGAAAACTAGGCTTTACAACTGTAGAGTTTTATAATAGAGAAGGTGCTCAGGCATATCGCTTCATGAACAAGGATGATTTGGTCATAGCATGTCGTGGAACACAACCAACAGAGTTTAATGACATCAGTGCAGACCTAAAAGCATTGCCTGTGGTAGCAGAAACAGTTAGTAGAGTGCATCAGGGTTTTAAGGCAGAAGTAGATGAACTTTGGCCTATGATATTAGAAGATATTAATCGCAAAGCAAATGGCAAAAAGAAACTTTGGTTTTGTGGACACAGTTTAGGTGCTGGTATGGCAACTATTATGGCTAGTCGTTGTCATTTATATCCAGATATAAACCCAGTAGAAGAACTATACACCTATGGTTCGCCTAGAGTGGGCTGGAAGAAATACTGTAAGAGCTTGGGTGTTGTACATCATCGCTGGGTAAACAACAACGATATAGTTACTAGAGTACCATTACGTGTAATGGGATACACACATGACGGTATAGAACATTATATGAATGCATATGGAGTTGAGCGTAAACTTACAACATGGCAGCGTACCAAAGATCGCTGGCGTGGTATGTGGATGGGTATTAGGCAAGGCGGCGTTGATAGTTTTAGTGATCATTCAATGACAAACTATATTGCTAACTTGGAAAAAATGCAGGGCTAACCATTGGCCCTGCTCGTGCTTATTACGTAGCAACCCGATTGTATCAACTATTTTAGTATAGCAGCTTTATCCTGTTAGTCAACCATACTTTTAAAGTTTTTCGCCGCAATGTGGGCAGTTTGTTAAGGTGCCCATTTGCTTTTCCATTTTCTTTAGAAGGTCACGCATTGACTTTGCTTCTTTGATTTGTCTCTTTAGCCAGTCTTTGCGTCTATCTGATTTAGCACGTTCAAGTTCTTTTTTTAGATCCTGCTTTTGCCTGTCAAGTTTTTGTTTGAACACACCGTAGAATGCTGTGTTTATCTGTTCTTCATTTTTACTCATTGTGTGACTCCGTAAAAACTTAATGTAGCACAGAGCGTTAATGTTGTCAAGTGTTATTGACTATAAAAAATATAAATAGTACGGCAAGATAAGTTCTCGACCTGAGTAGTTGGTAGCACAACTCGCGCTCGCGTCACAAAGCATCATTACAAAGGAACACACAATGATCAATTTAGCAAAAGCTATTGGTCGTGTAATGATGACTGCGGTCTCACCTACACGATCAGACAAACAACACGCAATGGAAACATATGTTAAGACCGAGTTTTCCAGAGGAGACCAAGCATACGTGCTTGACTGTATGCGCTACGGACGTCCTGTAGATTTTCGTAACATAGTATAATAAGACAGCAATAGGGTGGCTCAGGTTGCCCTATTGTTCTGGGTGCGCAGATACGCACAGTTGCACTACACGCATAGCGTCTTTGCACACAAAGCACTAGTAAAACGGTCAACTATGTGTTAAATATAGTTGTAGAAGGAGTAAAACTAGCAGGTGCTAGACTCGGATCACACATATACATATATACAAAAGGAAACTAAAATGACTACATTGGTAGCAACAACATTTGACTGGTTTGGCTTTTCAGCTATTGCCAACTGGTTTAAAAACTTAGGTGTCGAACTACAAAGACGCAGAAATATCAAAGACACAATCAAACAACTATCAGCACTAACAAACCATGAACTTAACGACATTGGTATTGCTCGTGGCGATATTTGGCATATTGCACACACATCATTCCCAAAAGGCAAAACTGTTGCTGATGTTAACCGCAACTTAAAAGGATGGGTGTAATGACTACTCTAGTAATGAACTACACTGTCAATCCTTTTTGGACTGCACTCAAAACATTTGGGCGTGGAACATATAACTTCTTAGAGTCAGTGGGCCGTGCAAGAGCTGCTGCTGAACTTAGTCGTCAGGGCTATCACAAAGCTGCAAAAAATGTAATGTTAGGAAATTAATATGTGGAATAGATTTATTCGTGCAATGGAATACCGTAGTTACTGCATGGCGATTCGTGAACTACGCAATAAAGGCTTGTTTACAGAAGCACAACGCATTAGTGAATACAAACACAATTTGTATCCAACACACTAATAATAAGAAGCAAGCGTCTAAAACATTTAGGCGCTTTTTTCTTGACATAAATAGATTACTACGTTATAGTAGTAATACACATAGATACACAGGAGAAAAACTATGAATGATATGACAAAAAACTTTGAACAGTTTGCTGAAATGATGAAGGCAGCAATGCCACAAGTAAAAGCAAACAAAAACGGTTATGAACTACGCACAAAGGTGCTGGAGTTTGCACAAAACAACGTATGGCAAGACTATCACGCCAAACTTGGTCAGTTCGAAACTACTGTTACCAAAGACGGTGACGAGATTGTGACCACAATAGAAATGCCAAATGTGCCAGGTGCTGAACAAGTGCTTGAAACTGCTAACAAGTTCTATGAGTTTGTAAGTGGCAATAAAAATAAATAATAATACAAGAGTATTTTAGCTAGTAGGGCATAGCCCTTTTAATAAGAACCTTTAACAAAGCCCCTCGTTTAGTTTCACTAGGCGGGGGGTAATCTTTAGCACGTATGCTGAAAAACAGTTATCAAATATTTTATTTTAACCATGTCATATGGGGCCGTATGACGTGTCGTTTGATGCCGTACGAAGCGGTGTAAGATTTAACACTAATATTTTGTTTGACACAAAATATATAATATGTTATTCTAATACTAAATCAAAAGGAAGATGTATGGATACTGTTAAAAATATATTTTATGAAGTTTACAAACAGATAGATGAGAAAACAGACCAGTGGGAACTGTGTTCAAGTCATCTTGATGAAACAGATGCCGAGCAATGGATTGTAAAACTTATTGATGAAAATCCTGACTACGAAGACATTAACTTTAGAATTGACGAGTGTGTCGAAGAAGTTGTAAAAAAAATCTAACCAATCCAGATTTGTTTTGGACCTGTTGATTCTACTGCACCAGTTATCTTTATTTCGTTACTGTCGCCTTTGAGTTTGAACTCAATGGTGTCGTTTGCATAAATCTGCTTGAACTTGGTGTAGTAATACTGATTGGTGGTGCCGCCTACTTTCAACGGTGCTGTGGTGCGCCTACTCACACTCTGTGTGATATCATCAAATGCCGTGGTTTCAATAAACGCCTGTGGCTGGAAGTTGTAGACGATATCAACATCGTCGCTTACGCCAAATCCTAGCACGCCTTCGTTGTCGATGTTGACTAGTATTTCACTGGATGCAGCAACAAATGTTACAAAGTTGACTTCATCTATGTATTGTCTTGTGCTGCTCTGTGTTGCGGTGTCACCTGCTTCCAATGCAGGTGCTTCACTGTCAAAGTTGTATATGACATCTACATCATCTGTAGCACCAAATGTGTTGAACTCTACATACTCAAAGTTGAATATGTTTTCGCTGTCTGATGCACCAAGCAATCCAAACTCGGCAGTGTCGTCGTATGCAAACGTTTTGTTGACAACACTGATGCTGTCTATCACAGTTTCGATAGTATCTTGTGGTTGTGTGTAAGCAATGCTGTTGGTTGCATCAGTGTCTATGCTCAATGCAGGATCGGCTGCAAAGTTTTGTGTGCTGCTTTGATCCGACAGCACAGAGAATAGGTTTGCTGTAACTGTGTCAAACACAAACACAATCTGTTGATCACTCACAACCAGTGCACCAAGTGCAGCAACATCTTCTGTGTTGAATATCTGCACAATGGCTTCTTGTGCGGCAATCTCTAGTTCACCTATTGCATCTCTGTTGGTTGTAAATGCAGTTTCGTCTGCGGCTAGTTTGGCAAACACACCTGTGTCGGCATAATCATATGCAACACTTATGGTTCCGTCTTCTGCTATCTCCAGTGGTGCAGTTGACGATCTATTGATAGCAAATGTATGCGGGCTGTCCACTGCAACTTCCAGCGCACCTTGTGTGATTCTGCTTACACTTTGACTGAACTTATCGGTTGAAGTTATTTCTAGTCCAACATTATCTACAATATTTCTAATAATGTCGACATCAAATGCTGTTATTGCACGGAACACACCTGTATCTGCAAATTCAAATACCTGTTGAATACTATCTTGTGCAGCAACTTCTAATGCAGTAGTGTTTACAAACGTTGTCGTTGATGCAGTTTGGTCTTGTGCAGCAAGTTCAAGTGTTATGCTGTCTTGGAAGTTGTAAACTATATCTTCATCAACAACAGACAGTTTTACAAACACTGCACTATCTGCATATGCAAATGTATTTGCTATATTATCTGAACCTGTTATGATTAGCGGTGTTGTATCTACAGTACCACTAGTGACTTCTATGCTAGTTGCACTGCCTTTGATAAACGATCCGCTGTCTACTATATCATAAATGAATGAAACAGTGTCAGCATCGCTGATTTCTAATGCACCAGGATGATTGTATACCAGTGTCTGCGCTAGAACATCAGCAACAGTGATTTCTAGTTCACCAAGATTGTGAACCAAGTCGTTGTATCCAAATACATTGCTGACTGTGCTTGCATCGCCAATCTCAAGTTCTACATCACCTACAGCAGGATCATAAGATCTAACAGTTGCATCATCGGCAGTGATTTCTAGTTCACCAAGATTGTGAACCAAGTCGTTGTATCCAAATACATTGCTGACTGTGCTTGCATCGCCAATCTCAAGTGTGCCAAGATTATGTTCGTAATCCAAATAGTTATACAATATTTGGAAACTATCTGCATCGCTGATAACCAACGGTGTTGTGTCAATGCTGCCCAATGTTACAACTATACCAGTGGCGCTACCTTTGATAAAGTTGCCACTTGTCTCATAATCGTAAATCACTGAACTTATATGCGTTTCGCCTATTTCTAGTGCTGCACTTTGATCTGGAACATTGTAACTTGTCAAATGCTGTTGTTGTGCTTCGATGTCAAGTGATAGAGTTTGTTCCGGAATCAGTATAGTTTGTTTTACATCAACATCGGCACCAATGTGGAAATCTCTGCTTATGCTTGCTGACCATAGCAGCATTTCATTGTTGTTGGCAGGATCGCCGTTGTAATATCTTATTTCGTCAAACTCGAACCCTAAACTTGTAAGATTGTAAGACTGATTGTCAAATGTAGCTGTAGCAATAGCTAATCCTCTAGGATTGGTGTCAATGACTATTGCTTGATTGCCGTTGAGAACAGATGCTTGAACACGCAGAGTTGCATAGTTGTAATAGTTTCTTGTGTTTAGTATGGTTTGATTTACAAACGAATGTCTTACAGCGTGTTGAACAACACCTTGCTTCCAAAATGTAATATATGATTCGTTACTGGGCAAATCATATCCAGTAAATGCTATTCGATCATTCAACACAGATACAATCTCGTTGTAGATATTGCTATCAGTTGTATCAAACTCTATCACATAATCACTGATAGTAGATCCGATATTTGCATATGCACCGGTTACTGTAAATGTTGTAGACGGATTCTCTGGTTGCACAGGTTGATAAATCACATCTATATCTTCTACGACTCCAATCTCAACACTAACCGTATCTATGCCAAAATTGATGGTAGTGCTGGTACGAGTGTTGTCTCCTGATATAACAGTTTCTAATGTTTGATCTGGTACAACAACCACTCTATTTTCAACAGAGGTTGCACCGACAATCAACGGCGTAACTTCAATAGTTGCACTAATACCTATTATATCTGTAGCAGTTGTAACAGCAAACAATCCTGTATCGTTATAGACAAACGTTTTACCAACACTGTCAGCAGCAGTGATTTCAAAGTTGGTTGTTGCTGTTCTTGGATAAACTGCAAACACAATATCGTTTGCATCAACTTCAACTGTAACTGTAGTGTCAAACTCAAACTCTTGTCGATTGGTGTCAAGACTGCCTACTGCATTTATTGTCAAAGGAATGATATCAGTAAAGTCAAAGAACGAAGCAAGTGCACCTGCAATCTGTTGTTCTTCAGATATAGCACTGTAGCTGATTGGTCCGATTGGTAAGCCTGCACCAGTGAGTGTTTGATAAGCAATACTGTTTTCAAACTTGTATTCTACCGAACTTGCTGCAAGTGTTTTGAACGGAATATTTTCTACATCAACTTCTAGAGATGGACGGAAATATGGATATTCAAGTTTGCCATCGCTGTCTCTAACAACACCAGGACCGTCATTCCAATCAACTCCGATTGCAAGTGTAGTTGTATCTACAATAACTGCAATGTTTGCAAATGCATCATTGTCGCTTACGATCAGTTCGCCGATGCTTGGTTGATAATCCATTACACCTTCGTATTGTAGTGTGCCTATGGCATTTACACCAATAGGTGATATAGGCAAACCGGCATATCGTTCTAATCTATCAATACCATCACTGGCAAAGAAATATGCTGTATCATTGCCTCCTACTAATACATCAACAACATATCCTGATACTCCTGCTAGTGCTGGATTATCTTGTGCTGGTGTATTACCATCGCCAAATATACTGTTAATAGTTGCCAATGAAGGCTTACTAATAACTGGTACAATGTATGAGTTAAAGAGTGCATATCCTAATGGAAGATTTGTTTGTATTTGTGATGATGTACGAACAGTATCTGTCCACTCAGGAGCAAGACTGTCACCGTCCCATAGTCCTGTATATTCAAACATAGAGAAGTTTAGTAGGTATAAATATTCTTTTGCAGCTACTTCAAATGCATCACTGTCTGTTTTAAAGTTGGCGCCACCATACCCTGACGGATCCCAGAACCCACCGTCATATGCTTCCACCATTGCTGCATATAGTGGACCAGTTGCCCAGTCTGCACTAATAAATGGATACATTTTTAATGATACTGCATCAAGTCCGTGCATATGTAATGTATGGAATACGTGTTCGATTACTTCTTGTGCATCAATTTCGCCATCGCCGTAGCCATCGCCTGTTGAATTCAAATACCAAACCATATCGTTAGCAACGTGCGTGTCAAATAATGGTGACAAGTTATAAGAAGCAATACCTGCATCTGTTAAGAAGTTTGGAGTGTAGTCACTGCCTGCGCCTCTTGCTACTCGTTGCAGTGTTGGTCCTTGGGCTGCGTGATATGTTCCTGCGTCACCTCTAAGTGTTTTAATAACATTTCGTTGTGCAGTTTTATTAATGCCTGCGGCATCTTTGTCTAAGAACAGTTCAAACATACGTGCTACTTTTTCTAACCACGCATCTGGTACTGCTGTTTGTCCACCTACTGTGCCTGCGGCAACAATCCTTACGCCATTTACAGTAACTTCACGCTTGAAGAAGTCGCTGCCGTTGCCAGTAACATTACTGATTGCACCGTTATTGTATTCTGGATCAGCTTCTGCTGCGCCTCCTAGTGCACCAAATGTCAGTTCAGTAACATAGCTACGTTCAACTTCGAGTACTGGTCTAAAGTGTGGATATTCCAGTTTGCCATCGCTGATTCTAACAACACCTGGTCCTTGATTGTCAGTAGCACTGATCTCCAATGCACCTTGTGTGATACGACTTGTAGATTTAATAGTGTTGTCATTAGCACCAATACTTAATTCTACTAATCCTGGAACAAAGTTTTGCGGACCAATATATTGTATTTCGCCAACTGCATTTACACTAATTGGACCAATCGGCAACCCTGGATAATCATCTTGGAACTCAAGTATAAGTCCATTAAACTCGTAGATAGAATCAAAATCACCGTATGTAAATGTTGCAGTATCATTGATAGAAGATATGTTGACAACAGAGGTAGACGCTGATACAAACACAACACCAGTGTCTTCAACTACTGCTCTAACAGCAGGTCGAAAATGATCATACACAAGCGCACCATCGGTTTGTCTTGTGGTTCCTTCGCTTTGATTGTCAGTAGCGGATAGTTCTAGCCCAACAACTTCAAAATCAAATATATATTGACCTTGGTTAACGCTGTTGTCGCCAATAGCGGATTCGGCAACCGTGTTTTCACTGATAGTAGACACAGTTGCCTTCCCCCTTTGTTTTTATGCTTGCGATTCGCTCCATGTAATACGCCCACTTGCTTCAAACGGACTTCCAGCATTGATATCCGAAGTATCAATAACTCTAACTGAAATAGTCAACAAGTCAGGACCATTTGGAAAAACACCATCACCGCCTAGTATACTATTACCCAAGTCGGTGATATCTGTTAGATCAAAATCAGTAGCATTACTCAAACGTGCTCCATTTGTTTCAGTACCGCCTGAAGCTCTAAATTCAAATATCGGAGTACCGCCAGTGATAGTGTCTGATTTGTCATGCACAACAAGATTACTCAAACTAGGTGATTGAACTTTCTGGAAGTTAATATTACTCAAACTACTGTTTAGAATCAATCTTACATTACAATCATGTGTTAAAACAAGACCAATCTGTTTAAGTTGTAGTTGCATTCTGTTTATAATATCGCGTTCGCCCATATTACCAGTAATGCCGTTGTCAACACTTGGTGCAAGTCTAATACTGATCAACGGAATATCACCCAACAATGTTTGTTCATCACTGCCACCTGATGCAGGAGCACCAATACTTACGACTGTGCTTGTGTTAACACTAGGGTAGATACTAGGTGTATTCCATTGTCTTGCAATAAAGATACGCACAACCAGTGAGCTTCCACTAAAGTATGTGCTGTTCACTGTTTCGCCATTAAGCGATCCGTCTGTTGTATACAACGGAGTTCCTATACTAAACTTACTTGCATCGTTAGAATTAAAGAAAAGTTCTACAAACCATTCTCTTGTTCTATAGGTATAACTGTATCTTCCAACTAACCCTGAAGCACTATTAGTTGTAGCACTTAAACTTTGACCGTTTGTGAATGATAATGTGTTGCTTGACGCTGTGAACAAATATGCTTTGTCGTCATCGAACGTACCATCCATAATAACCGAAGTACCCCAGTGGAACAATCTCGGTTGATAAGTTGTTATTCCTGTGTTTTCAACTTCGTATCTTGCAGGAATATTACCTGATCTCATATAGGCTTCAGTTTCTCTGTTGTTGTGCAACATTTCATGACAGTATATAACATGTCCGTAAGTGTCTTTGAATCCAAAGCGTATCTTACCAGCACCATACCAACTATAGTCCATATATGCCATTTGTATTTTTGTAATGTCAAGATTAAAGTTGCTAGGCCCTGTGCCGTCTGCAACATCCATATTCCATTCTTCCTGCGGAATCTTAAGATCAACAGTTTTAGTAATAATAATACCGTCAGTATTCGAACCTTTATATCGAGGTTGAATAGTGATAGTGTCTTTGGCGTTAATACCAGTTACTTTATAACTTTGACCTCTCAAAACTATCATGTCTCCAACATCTAACTGTCCTTCAAATTCAGTATTCTTGCCTGTTATAATGTTTGATTGGAATGTAGCATTTGCTGTACCACTTAACTGTAGTGTGCTGTTTCTACGCACTGCATAGATTGTATTGCCATCGTATTCATAAAAGAATCCGTTTTGGAAATCATACAATCCACAACGCACTGAACTATTTTCCCATTTAGTAGGACGGAACTGCACAACTCCACTCGGATTGAATGTAGGCGGTGTTCCTGGCAAACTATATTGGAATGTAAAGTCATCAATATAAGTTGTAACAGTAAAGTCTCCGTTGAAGTAAGAACTGTTACAATCACTTATGTTGACAATCTGTCCTGCCTTAATATAGTTTGGATATTTGGTCTGTATGCGAGTTGCGTAACTCACAATCAATGTACTCATATTGGATTCAATATCACCGGCAGCATCTTGAAGTTCACCGTTTGCCCAAGTAATACTTGGTTTGGTCTTTGTGTGAGTGCCAGTAAACTCAACAGCAGATGTACCATAAGTTACACCGTCAATTACAATCTGCAATAGGTTTACAACTTCTGTGCCTTCGCTTGCGCCTGCTGGCGTACCGCTAGTATCTTGTGTTTCTGTGCAACCTGCTGTTACTGTAACAGCATTTTCTTGCACAATATCACCAATGATGGCTTTGAATCTATTCAATACAGCAAGTGACTCGGATGTGTTCTTTCCATATACTTTTGTGTTGGTTACATACATAATCAATGTTGCCATTTGGTAACTTGCAAAGTTACCGCCGTAACTCATATCATATGCAATCGCATATGTTAGCATCTCCATGTCGTCCAACAGTGTTGTTGTATCCCAAGTGGTATTTGGATACGTAACATCTATAAAGGCTTTTAATTCTGCCTGTATAAATGCTTGGTTTGCAACCAACTGATCTCTTGCTGCTAGTTGTCCACTGGTTCTGCCCGAACTTGGATCTGTATAAACAGGAACATTTGCTGCTAATGCGCTGTTGTCAATGATATCAAGAATTTCTGTAAAATATGTTTCAACTCTTGCTTCTGCTGTTGTGCTATCGTCAACTTGTGGCAATGCAAGTATATCATTTTTTACTTTAGTTATACGTTTATTTACTACTGGATTTAGATATAAACTTCTTAACTCCGCTAATCCGTGGAAATATGCTTGATAAGTTCCACCTAATGCTGTTTCAAGAGCAGCACCCTGTGCAATATAACCGATGTCTCTTTGACATTTTTCGTCAGCAACAACGCTGATTTTTTCTACTAGCAACGGTGGATTAAAGTTGATAGCCAAACTAATTTGAATACCTTTACCTGACTGATAACGGAAGTACTTACGTGTTTGACGCACAATCTGCGATCCTGGAGCACTACCAGCAATAATTTCAACACCACCGTCAAACGGTCTGTGTGTGCTTGCACCATCCGGTCTAGTATAGATCTTGGTTGGAACCAAGTGTACAGCTGATGCACTTGTAAATCCTACTGGGGCTGTGAGATTGATAGTGCTATCATCTACTACACTTGCAATAGTATAAGTTGTCAACTTACCTGGGGTGGTACTTGGATCTTTTAATATAAAATCATCACCGGCCTTGTAGTAAGTTAAGAAAATACTGTCTTCACCGCCGTCTACAAGTTTGCTACCAGTTGTAACAGAGATACTAGGAGTAATAGGAACCATACCGTTTACAGTAGTACTGGTGATTATATGTTCTGAAGAAGGGATTGTAGTCCAATCCATTGCCATATAAACTCCGTCTCGACGATTGTCTTCACTGTCGCTTAACTGTAAGTATTTGTCGTCGATTACAGTCACATAGTAGGTTTGTCCTTCAAAAAATCCGTCCCAAACAGCATTGTTATTCGAACTGTAGGTTATTGGAGTACCGTCTGCAAAGTTATGTCCTAGTGCAACATAAATGTGGTCATTGTCTGTTTGTGATGCTTGAGAAACTGTGATGGTTTTTGCACCGGCTTTGAAGTTGGTTTGAAAATTCATCGAAGTTTCTGTTGGAACATCGGACACTGTATAAACACCGTCAAGAGTTCCGATTTGATTACTAATGTCAAGGAATGTAAATGCTGCTGGATTGCTTGTAACAACAACATTTCCAAGCATTTGTCCGGCATGGTTTTGACATACATAATAATACGTGTCTTCACTGAAATCCTCTGGTACAGTCCATATCAATGTACCATTTTCTGTGCCGTTGTTTGTGATTCCTTCATCAGTTCCTAACGTGTTTGAAGCGTCATATCCTGCTGTTGCCGGATCAGTTGACTGAATCCAGAAAGGATGTCCTGCGGCTGCAATTGTAAATGTGTACGTGAAACCTGGTTTCACATAGAGTGTAGGATTTGGATCGCCATCAATGGTGTATGCAGTTGTTGCATTATTGTTTACTGTAAACGCAGTATCGCCTGCTTGGCCTGCGATTCCAGCACCGGTTAAGTTAACAGGAACACCTCCGGTACTTTTTAATCTAAATCTATTTTCATCAATCACTTGTGTCTTGTAGTTTCCGCCGACTTCCAATGTAGGATATTTAAAGCCGTCAACCAATGTATCCATAACATAAGCATCTAGGTTTTGCAACATTGTAGCATCGATAGTGATAGCATCAGGTATACGCATAAACACTGTATAATCTAGATGATTGTATCCGTTGCTGTTGAAATATGCATAAGCAGGCGAGTTGTCTCTACTATAAGCCATACTATAAAAGTTATAACTATCCCAATCATCTTTCTTGATAGAGATTTGATATTGCAGAATACAATCTCTACCAGTTGCATTAGCATATTGTGCAACTCTTGCAAAGCGCCAGTCTGTAACGGTACCGGTGGCGGTTCCATTGACTCCTACAGTTGTCCAAACAGTTGGATTTGTCTGGTTACCAAATCGTTGATCGATAGTATAAGAATTAGTGATTGAGAATCTTGCTTCAAAGTTGCTGTATCCATATCTGTTCAGTGGTTGTTTGTTCGCCACACTCCAAAATGGAATCTCACTGTCTTGCACAAATGGTGTCATAATCATTGCATGACCTTGTCCTGATACAGGGCGACCTTGAGCAACATCTTCAACTTCTCCGGTATCGTATGCACCTGTGTTCCAATCGCCGCCTTGTATTGTCCAACTACTCCAGGTATTGTCATACTGGTACAAGTACATATTAAAACCTTGAGACATTGTACTATTAGACGAAGATCCAGTACCATATCTAAATGGCGAGTTGCGACTGGTGCCGTCCATGATCATGTTTGATCTACTTGAAAGACTATTAAGGAATGCATCCACTCCACTGTCACAAACACTCCTAAATATTTCTAAGTCTGTGTTAGAACTAGTGAAATTTATGTTTCCCGATGAAGCTGTTGGGAAACGTGCACCAAATTCTAATCCGGCTGTGACAACGTTGTTTTCTGCAAGACCGTGACTTTCAATGTAAAACGAATCTCTTGTAGGACGTTGTCTAATACCAGTTACAGTATACGTTCCTGTTGCTGATGCAATACGTATTGATGTGCTGCCATTTTTGAGTCTAAATCTATTTTTGTCAACAACCTCAACAATATATGTCCCAGCATTCAGTGTGCTAGGTGTATAGTTGGTGCTGTAGTTACCAACGCCATGTGTATAGTAATAAAGAGGATTGCCTGTGTAACTAAAGTTCACGCTTTGCCCATCGACAAAACCGTGATTTTCTTCGTAGAAACTATCTTTTTCGCTGTTGTCATTGACCGGAACAAAGAAAAAGTCACCTCTGCCAAAAGTCCAAGTGCCGCTATAATAGTATGACCCATTGTTGGACCAGGTCATTGAGCCTGTCGATTGCCACTGTAAATAACTGCTGGATGCTGGGGAATCAAAGTTTGGAACACTGCTAAATCTATTAAAATCTTCTACAAAGTTAAAAGAATGTGGATATGTGCTGTGATTGTCTGCTAAACGCATGTCGTTGTCATAAGACTGACCCCAGTAAACACCGTATTGATTAAATCCGTAATACGGGTAGTTTCTCCAGCTTGTACTTGTGCTGCTTTTTCTAGCATGAACTGGAATCGTAAAGTCTGGTCTTGAGCCTATTTTACCATATGAGCTTTGAGCAAGGTCCCAACCGGAGTTGTTTGTTGACCCACCAAATGCCTGTCCTCTAGTGGTCCAATAGGTGTTGTAGGTATAGTATTGACTTCTCATACTATATATTTCATAAGCCAGCATCATAACACCTTGCCCATGATCATAAGTTCCTGCACTTGAAAATCCTATTGCTGGTCCGGTTGGAGTTGATTTTAACTTGAATGTATTTTCAGTTTGTTCAGTTATCCAGTAAAAATCCAAACTGTTCAATCCACCAATAGGTGTATCTGTACCTGCTGGTTTTAAATAAAGTATTACATCATTTTCTCTAAAACCGTGATTATTCCAGGTTATTGTACTGCTGCCAGTGTCAACTGCGTTTGCATCAAAGCGCAACTCATAGGCACCTTTGACTGCTCTTGTGTCTGTTAAACTGTTGTCGATTGTGATATTTGCAGTTTCTGTATCTACAATATCAACAATTGGAAATCCGTCTGCTGCTGTGTTAGTTGATATGCTATCTAGCACCAATGTTTTTGGGGAAACAGTGTTGAGAAAATAAAACTTACTACCTGTTTCAAACCCATGCGCTTCAGTTGTTGATACGGATAACTCACTTTGGTTAGTTGTATCAGTTTGAATACCTGACTCTGGTATAAATGCAACGTCTGCTCCAGTATAAAATTGTCCAGGTACAATAGTGGTATAAGGAGTTTTAACATTTTGAGTAGTTGCTTGGATGCCTCTACTTTTGTAAGTAAACACAAAATCATCTTCAACATCGGCAACAAGATATTTTCCTTCGGCAGTTAGACTAGTTAAACCTTGTACATCAATCGGTGTACCTTTGCTAATTCTGTGAGGGTCAGTACAAGTCACACGTATAATATCGGAACCGGCAGTGGCTCTAACAATATTAATACCAAGCAAAGTATAATCGCCGTTTTTTCCATAGAAACTTGGCACGTTGTTTGATAGTTCAAGTGTTTCCCATTTTGAACTTTGCAAACCGTATTCAAAGTCAGTATCAATTAGGTTTTCTGGATTACTGACTCTAAACTTGTGAACTGGATCAACAAATGCTTCTTCAGGTCTAAAACTAGTGTTATCCATTTCTACAAAAATCTGTAGACTATCTGTTGCTGACATTGAAGTTGTATCATAATCTAACACAACTGTAGTTGTTTCGTTTGTATGATCAATGGCATGACTTGCAAGTCCGTTTACATTATCGTTGAATGTAAAAATTGTTTCATTAGTCGTCAAGTTTGAAATGAGCAGAAAGCGTTCTAAATTGTGCATTTCTTTTATGACAATTGTTCTTGTACCCGGTGTAAATGTATAATTATGTATTAGCTTCTTTGCCATTTGTTTTCCTTTTAACCCCCTAGTGCAATCGCTAGTGCAGTAGCGTTTGTTTGTGCTTTATCAAATACTTCAAAACTAGCACTATTAACCGTGATAAACACTTGTTTGTTGCCAGCGCTAAAGTTTACTAGACTTCCTGCATTAGAACTAGCATAGACTGTTGTTCTTTGTACAGCATTATTGTCTGCATCATAAGTACCAACACCAGATTCCCATTCGTTGGTTCCTGGATTTGTTACAGCATAATCAAACGTGTCTTCATTGTTACACGCTGTAGAAAATGTTATAAATCCAGTACCTGTACCTACTAGTGCTAGAGATCCTGTGCCTTGTGTTAAGCTAACTTCTTTTACTCGATCTGATCTTACTTTAGCCATTTTTCAACTCCTTATGGGTTGTTCAATGTGATTGTAAGTGTAATACGAATTTCGTCGCCGTTGTTGGCAATATTGATTGGAGCGTTGCTGAATCTGTTTGCAAACATCAAGTTGCCACTTGTTGCACCTACAACAAAATAACCGTAAATGTTGCCTGCTGCACCTGTGAACGAGAACGTCACTTGTGGATATGCTGCACTACCTGGATCACCTGCTGTGAAGGTAAAACTTGCTGGTGTGAGTGTTACTGCACTATAACCGTTGCCTGATACTTCTGTGTAATCTCCAGCAATATCTGCGTTGGTCGGTGTAACATCATTTGAATATAGTTTTAAGACGAGCGATTCTGGAGCCGTGTTGTTCAAGAAGTTCTTGAGGGCTGTCAGTTCCGCTTCGTTTGTAAATACGACTGCCATATTTGATTTCCTTTTCTAAGTCTAACTAAGTTTATTTATCAATATCAATCAAACGTGTAAAAGATTTCAACTGATGCATCTTTACCTGAAGAATTGCCTACTGCGGATAAGTTAATAGTCAAATAATCGTCCGTGGTCATTGTAAAACTCGTGTTTTTTGTTTGTTTGCCGGTGCTTGCAGTAAGAGTTATTGTTTCTGCTGTAGATCCTGTTTTAAGTATTGATGCAGTTATATCTATGTTTGCGGTTGTTCCCAAACGTAATACAACTTTATCAATGGTGATATCTCCCGGAGCATACCATCTTACTGCACCGGCAGTGCTTTCAATAAATCCTTCTTGAAATAATTGAACTGTTTTAGGTGGAGTTGCAATAGTTAATTTCTGATAAGGAAAATTATTAACATCAGTGGTGATTGTAATGCCATTGCCTGCTGCTATCTCAATGTGATCCAAGCCTTCAGCAACCAAGGTATCTTCGCCATCTACTTCCCAAAACTTGAACGTGCTGTTCATTCCAACTTTGACTGTACCATTGCCCAAGTCTGTGATGTCAAACCCACTGTCTTGATCAAAGGCCAAGTTGGTCACTGATAAAACTGATGTGCCAGCAACTATGCTGTTGGTTGCATCTATTTCTGAAACTGTGAGAGGAGCAGCACCTGCTGTGAATTCAACAATGCCTTCGGTGCCGTTGTCTTTTTTGAGAAAGATCTTGCCATCAAATGTATTGATAGCAAGTTCACCTAGTTCTAAGGATGCGGTATTTGGAACAACACCAGAAGTGTTGTTCCTTTTATGAAGTAGTTCCACACTCATTTATTAGCTGTATGCCCCTGCATCCAATCTTTTAACTGTTGCAAAGCCATTTGTGACTGTAAACTGTGCGCTGTCAAAACTTGCAAGACCTAGGTCTGATTGTGAAATACCTGTGGCATTTGCTCTTGTGTTAGCCGAGTTTAGATTCAACTTACTTTGTGCGATAGAAGCCGATGCTCCTATTTTAGCATTTGTGATGCCGCCATCTTTGAGTTGTAGTTCGTCACTGCCGTTGACTTCAACAGTTGTATCATCTACGTTTACATTCAGTGTGCTGCCGTTTTTACTAATCGCTGCGCCAGCATTGATAGAACCTGCGCCACTGAACTGATCAAATGTGATTTCTGTGGTTCCAAAAGTAGGTACACCATTGTGTGTTGCAACCCACCCTGTGTCCACATAGTTGGTACCACGTTCAACAAAGAAGAATGTGCCGCCTGTGAGTTCATCTGCTTCATCAGCATCAGGTGTTCTAGTAAGAACAAATGCGCTAACTCCGTCAACACCTACTACAGTGACTTGATAGATACCGTTTTCGGTTGCATCTGTTTGGTCTTTGACAAGAACTCTATCACCTGTTGCCAGTGATGAGTAACCATCTAATGAAAGTGCACCGTTTGCGGCGCCTGTGAGTGTTCCTGCTGCATTGTCGTATGTGGCTGTCAAGTTGGCTGTTGTTGCAACAACCACTGACTCTTTGACATCAAGACCGCTGGCAACATTGTCAACATATGTTTTGTTTACCAGTGAGTCACCTGTGAATCCTGTTCTGCTTTCGTATCCTGATGGAACAGTAACAGTGCCTTCGCCGTTTGGTGCTAGTGCCAAGTCACCGTCTGTATCAGTTGTTGAAACTGCATTACCGTCTACGGTGATGTTGTCTACAGCAACACTGGTTAACCCTGTAACATCAGTGATTGTGCCGCCCAGTGATGTATCAGTGTCACCGATTGTGATACCGTCATTTGCTAATTTGGCATTGGTAATACTGGCATCTGTAATCTTATCGTTGTTAATCACTCCGTCTGCAATTTTTGCTGCTGTGATTGCACTATCTGCTATTTTAGCACTTGTGACAGCACTGTTTGCTATTTTGGTAGTTGTGACATTGAGTGATGCGATTTTAGCAGTTGTGACATTACCATCTGCAATCTTTGTTGTAGTAACAGCATCAGTTGCCAACTCTGTTTCTGTGACATTGGCTGCGGCAATCTTTGCTGTGGTGACAGCATCGTCTGCAATCTTTGCAGTTGTGACATTGCCATCTGTGATTTTAGCAGTTGTTACAGCATTGCTGGCTAGTTTGGCATCAGTGATATTAGCATCAAGCACTTTGTCCGTTGTGACAGCATCGTCTGCTAGTTTTGCAGTTGTGACATTACTATCTGCAATGTTTGCAGTTTCCACAGCACCAGCAGCAATCTTTGCTGCGGTGACAGCATCGTCAGCAATCAGTGCTGTGACAATACCGCCTGCGGTGACACTAACTGTGCTGGTTCCTGCTGTATCGTCATATGCAATAGTAATAGCAGTACCGTTGGTGATGCTTCCGCCTGTGATGTCTTCAATGTATTCTTGCAGTGAAGTGTTTGCGTCTCCAATGAAAGCATTGCTAATAACAGTCTTACCTGTTCCAGCTGGCGACAGTGTGATATTACCGTTTGTATCTGTTGAACTGATAGTGTTGCCGTCCAACTTGATGTTGTCAACATTCCATTCGTCAATCTTTTTGTTGGCATCCAGTAGTGCTGCGGCGCCGGCTGTTACAACGCCTATGGTGTGATCCATTAGACCTGTGTAATAAGATCCGCCGATCTTGATTGGACTGTTGGTGTTAGTAGTTGGGTCACCAATCATTAAGCGGCCGCCGTTGCCCCCGGCTGCGCCATCTGTTGAACTTGTGTCGTATAGATAAACTAACTCACCTTGGTCAAGTGTTGACGGTAAGTTGGCTGTATTGGTACGTTTGATCTGTAATACTGTTGCCATGATTATTCCTCTGTGCTGATGCTATTTGTATTTATTAAAAGGCGCCACCATTTAGACGTAGCGTACCGAAAGTTGTTTCAATATTGTTGCTTGCTTGCCATTTGTTTTCATTGCCATTGTATTGCAACAGGCTTCCACTTTCTGGATTTTCTGCTTCTACATTGGATAAATCCTGCAACGGCAAGTCATTGATCACATTGGTTACGTTGGTTATGTTGGTTTCTAATGTTTCGACTCTATGTCTTACACCGTTTTTGGTAACCCATTTGTTTTTGTTGTTGTCATACTCCAGCACATCGCCTTCGTTGGGATTGTATTCTTCTGTGTCAATGTCGTCAAGGTCGGCTAGGAATGTGCTTTCGCCTCCTACTTCTATACCTT